>Ga0335071_10000132_pt1 | contig 87803 bp, 77 predicted proteins | sample Lox_Sample_15_FD_206724 | JGI IMG/M metagenome (GOLD analysis project Ga0335071, IMG submission 206724) | Soil microbial communities from Loxahatchee National Wildlife Refuge, Florida, United States - Lox_Sample_1.5 | ecosystem: Environmental > Terrestrial > Soil > Wetlands | place: USA... | reverse complement strand
CATCGCATCCTGGGGCTGTAGAAGGTCCCAAGGGTTAGGCTGTTCGCCTATTAAAGCGGTACGTGAGCTGGGTTCAGAACGTCGCGAGACAGTTCGGTCCCTATCTGGTGTGGGCGCAGGAAACTTGAGAGGAGTTGTCCCTAGTACGAGAGGACCGGGATGAACAGACCCCTTGTGTACGAGCTGTCACGCCAGTGGCACCGCTCGGTAGCGAAGTCTGGTAGAGATAAATGCTGAATGCATCTAAGCATGAAGCTCGCCTCAAGATAAGGTTTCCCAAGGCAATAAAGCCTATGAAGGACAGTCGCAGACTACGACTTTGATAGGCGGGAGGTGTAAGCGTGGTAACACGTTCAGCTGACCCGTACTAATCGTCCGTTCGGCTTAATCATAAAACTTTCTCAAGCCGTCGTTGAGGAAGAGAGCAATCGTCTTGTTGTTCGCAGTTCTGTTCGGCAGCGGGCCGAACTTGTAGCCAGCCTACTTACTGTTGTCGAGTATTTCGCGTGAAACGATTTCGAAGTTCGCGTTGCGGGCTTCATCAAGTTTCCGGTGGTCATACCGCGAGGGTCACACCCGTTCCCATCCCGAACACGGAAGTTAAGCCTCGCCGGGCCGATGATACTGCACGGGTAACTGTGTGGGAACGTAGGTCGCCGCCGGGATAATTTTTAAGGGCTTCCGTCTCCGGACGGAGGCCCTTTTTGTTTTTGCTTCCTGCCTTTTTACAACCTTCTGGTGGACCCCGTTTCTGACTGCTGCTAGTATCCGCGCTCCGTCACGTTCAGCCAAAGGAGCTCTCATGTCACATCATCTCGATTCCCCGATCGCTCGGCAGGATATCCGGCTCGATATCACGGACCTCTACGTCTTTCGCGGGCAAACAGGAACGGTGTTCGTCATCAATGTTTGCCATTCCATCTTTGGTGCGATTCCCGTACCCGGTTACCATCCGGAAGGCATGTACGAGTTCAAGATCGACACGAACGGTGATGCCGTCGAGGAGATCACTTATCGGCTCACGTTCAAGGAGCGCGACGCCAACGGCAAGCAACAGTACTCGCTGCGTTGCGTGAAGGGGCCTGGGGCCACGGATCCGCATGCACCCGGTGTAGTGATTCTGGAAGGAACAACCGGCGAGACAGTAACGTCATCCGCGGGCGTGCGTGTATGGGCCGACAAAGCCGGCGATCCTTTCTGGATCGAACCCGACGTGCTTCATGCCGTTGGCCATGCCTTCCAGGACGGAACCACCGTCAACCTGTCCGGCTGGGATCCAGCCAGGGCGAAGAACTTGTTCGCCGGCCACACGGTCTATGCGATTGTTCTGGAAGTGCCCGACGCAGAGTTGCTCGCGGCGTCGGGCAATCGCCGAGTCGGCGTCTGGGCTGTGTCAACCTTGGCAACAGACGCTGGCGGTTGGCGCTCGATTAACCGCGTTGGCCTGCCGATGATCCATCCGCTCTTCACCCAGTTCAACGAAGACTTGGGCAACCGTCTGAATGCGGGTCGCCCACTGGACGACGTTGCGACTTACGGAGAAGCGGTCACCAACGCGATAGCCGGCGTGGTCGCCGCCAACGGTACGGCCGAAGATCCGCGCGCTTACGCCGAAAGAGTGGCGCATCGCTTCTTCCCCAATATTCTGCCCTACGAAATTGGCACATCCGCTGTCTTCGGTTTTGCCGACTGGAACGGACGCTCGCTGACCGACAATGCGCCGGACGTCATGTTCTCCCTTGCCGCGAACACTCCGATCCGGCTCGGGATTGGCAAAGAATCGGTGACGTCGAAGCCGGCGACGGTATTTCCGTACGTGCCGTCCGTGCTCTCGCGCGGCGCCGGGGTGTAGACGTCCAAAGAGCTACATGGTGAGCGCAAGTTGTGGCTCGCCGCCGGGATAATTTCTAAGGGCTTCTGTCTCCGGACAGAGGCCCTTTTTGTTTTTTGGGCTGGCCGGATTCAATCCTCCACCGATTCCGATCCCGGACAAGCGTGACTACGGGCCTCTCGGCTGGGAACGATGGTAAACTGCCTGTCTGGAGGCACCCTTGAAACGCAAGCGAAATTTCACCGTCCTGATTGAGCGCGATGCGAGCGGTTATTACGTTGCTACGGTTCCTGCATTGCAAGGCTGCCACACGCAGGCCAAGAGTCTCGATGCACTCATGAAGCGCGTTCGCGAGGTCATCGAACTTTGCGTCGAGGATTCCCACGGCGACATACCCGAGCTTGAACTGGTTGGTATTCAGCAAATCACTGTATGACGCGACTCCCACGCCCCAAGGGAAAGCAGGTCATTAGGGCGCTCGAGTCTGCTGGTTTTCATGTCGACCGCGTCAAAGGAAGTCACTTTTTTCTGGTTCATCCCGACGGTAGGGCAACCAGCGTGCCTGTGCATTCGGGAGAAGTGATCGGCCCCGGCCTGTTGCGAGCAATTCTTCGCGACATCGATATGTCCGCCGAGGAGTTCGTGCAGTTCCTCTAAGGCATACCTCTCATCGCCTTTGATTCTGCACGGGTGACTTTATGCGCCGCATTCCTATCACCCGCATGCTATGCCGAACTTAGCCGAAGGAACTTAGTGTGAGATAAACCGAAAGACGAAGTGACTCCCGGATTTTGGTTTCAGGTCGTCTATTGCGCGAACGCCTAATCTTGGGTCAGGAAAATCGCACTCAAGGATTTGATAATGGAGGCCGTCAGAGGCACTGAGCATTCTGATATAAATCGGAACAATCGCAATTTCTTTCGGTACGTAAGGGGCGACGGCTAACATCGGATAAACAAGCTTATGTTTGGCCAGTGATCGGTACTTCGTCTTGGCTTCGATCAGAAACAGCGTCGTTTGCCCATTTCGCTCCTCTATAAACATGGCGTCGATTTCAATTTGACCGCGTTCGTGAGTAACAATCCCCAGCGTCGAATGCAGTCTCAGATCGAATCGGCACGTGCTCTTTCCGCTGGTAACCGCTGCTTGAATGGGACCTGATCTAAGTCCCAGAGCATGACTGAATAATCCTGAGAGCAGCCCTAGGTTGATTTGAGTGGACTCCGTGATATCCGGGAGGATTTGAAATACGCGCAGTGATTCGGTGCTAACTGCGGGCTCGAATACCGAGAAAGTGGCAGTTTTGAAGACTTCATGATCACAAAGGAAGAAATCACGGAGTCTCCCCTTGACCTTAGCGATCGCGAACTGTGTGCCTACATCGCCTGGTGCTTCGCCCAGCCGGAAGACCATTGCTTCATGCATTTTCAGCGAGTTCGGCAGCCGCTCAAATGAATCAATTGAGATTGATTCTGCGGTGCGCATTTTCTCGAGACGATTAGCCTCCAGGTAACTCTGAAATGAAGTTGGGCCAAAGACACATGTGCTCTGACCCTCTAATGAGGCCAGCGCAGGGGCAAAAGCGTCGATTTGTTTTACCAAAAGTGCCTCGAACCGAGTGCTGAGGGACTGACCGGAGAATGCTGTGGCCTGCTGGGAGAATACCACTGGCAGATGCAGCTCAAAAGGTTCTGCCGGGGGCGGCACCCCTTCCTGTGTAAGGGTGTGGATTTTCAGTTCGCCCGGCTCCGGAAGGCGGCCGTTCTTGCCCGCAACTTCTTCCCGTGACACTCGGGTCGCCCGCGAATCCGCCGTTGCTCGGCACAGTGCATGCCGTTACCCTGTGCGTATGCCAATCCCGACAAAGAGCAAGAAAGGGCCGAAGTTCTCCTTCGTCCTGGAGGAACTGCTCGATTCTCCGCTGGGGCACCGGGTGCGGACACGCCCCATGTTCGGCTGCCATGCGGTCTATGTGGATCAGCGAATCGTGTTTATCCTGCGGCAAAAGGACGATCGCAAGACGCGCCGCGACAACGGCGTGTGGGTTGCCACGCAACCGGAGCACAATGCTTCGCTCTTGCGCGATTTTCCCATGTTACGTCCCGTCGAACTATTCACCGCTCGCGGCGACAAGGGCTTTTATGGCTGGCTCAATCTGCCGGATTCCGATGACAGCTTCGAAGAAACCGCTCTGACGCTGTGCCGCCTGGTGATCGCAGGCGACCCGCGCATCGGCAAGATTCCGAATTCCCGTCGCTAGGTTTCGAACTGGGGTTCTTTGGACTTTCGATCGCAGCATGCGCGCAGCCATCCTGCCGGCTCCTTCTCCGCTCCTGCTGTCCTGCGTTATACTCCACGGCGCGTTGCATCAGTTGACATGCGACGTAACGCGTCATCGATCAATACGAATGGAGACCGATCATGAAGCGAATATCGGGAAGGCTCTCGCGGAGTTGGGTTTGTGCGGCTACCGCCCTGGTGCTCCTGGCTGCCGGTGGGTGCAACTCCCGCTCCTCCCAGAGAAAACGGGAAGAAGCGGCCACGAATCCAAGTCCGGCGTCGACGGCGCAAAGCAGTTCCGGCCGCGGCATCGATATGAACTGCGTGATCGACCAGATTCAGAATCCAACCGAGAAATTCCACTATTTCTACAAGAAGGATGCAGCAACGCCCGCGGGCTCGTTCACCCAGGAAGCGGACATCACGCCCGACACGATTGACGGCACCAGGAAGAGCGGAGATTCCGTGCAAACATTCCACGGCGTGCGCACTGATCCGCAAAACTGGCAATCGGCGTGGGTGAACCTGACCGGCATTTCCGGGATGTCGAGCACGATCGCGATCGTGGCGAACAGCTCCGCCATGGTCCGTGAAGGCCAGGAACAGATGAACGGGTACGACACGACCCGCTATTCCATCGACACGTCGCGCGCCTCGACCGCCGAGGCCGCGCTGTATCGCGCCACGCTGGGCGACGGAGGCTCAGAGAAAGGGACCGCTTGGGTGACCGCAAAGGGCTGTCCGGCGAAATTTTCGCTCGACGTTGAAATGCACCTTCGCAACGGCACGGTGGACAAAACCCACTACGAAGTGGAAATGGTGAAGAAGTGAGCGCGCTGGGCGCGCTGTCGGCTCGCGCCGATTGCTCGCCCGGTTGCTAACCCTTACTTAGTTAGCGCCGAACCCAGCCGGGCCGGGCTCCGGGTGGCGCCGCCCCACGGATCGGGGTCCCGGCACACCGTAGGTCGCCTCGGAGCGCGCCGCCTCTTCGCGCGAAGGCTTGGCATGGTGCAGGAGGCTGTGTTTCGTCTTCGGCTTGGTGGCTCCGGCCGTGTCGCTCGCTTCCTTGGGGTGTTTATGAGGCCAGAGCCGGATATTGGGCGCCGCGTTCACGGATGCCGGGGCCGCAACGCTCGCAAACAGCGTGAAAGAGAGCGCTACCAGAAGTCGCTTCATACAGTCCTCCTGCTGGGTGTTCTTTCTTAACACCCAAACCAGTCGGACACTACTGGCCGAACGGCCACATTGCGTACCACGGCCCCAAGACCTATGGGGCGTTCTCAATGGAAAGCCGCTCTTGCCAGCCCTGTACGGCCCAGCCGCTTTTAGTCGTTCACGGGGATCGGAAGCGGCTGTTGCATGTAGTCCTTGATGATCGGCGCCGGGTTCTCCGGATGTTGCAGATCCGGTATAGTATCGGTGGAACCTCCGCCCGGCGCTCTCTTTATGCTGGGAAACTCGATGATGGACTTGTCGAATTCAAACTCGACAGGGCCAATCAACGCTCCGACCCAACCATTGTCCTGGCCGGAGTACCTCCCCGGCGAAGTTGTCGGGACTCGTCCGGACCACGCGCCGTTAAAAATCATGTCGTATTTTTCGAATGGGTCCATGGTCAGGTTGTAGAGCGAGCCGATCCCGCCGAGTGGCTGCTGCGGTCCTAGCCAAGCATCCTTCGAGGTGTGCAGATACTTCCACGCCATATGCAGCCAGGGTTCCTGCGGGCCTCCGTTGAGATCCGCGCGAACTCCTCCATAGTTTTCCCCGTTGATGTACACCCATGACACGCGCGCCGAATGCTGCGCTTTGCCGAGGACGTACGCACTGTTGTCGATGCTGTCGAAGTAGATGGGCTTGCCGTCGTTGCCCGTCCACGCTCCATGCGGTGGCGGAGTCAGCCCCGCCATCGCGGCCAGCGTCGCCCAACAGTCGATGTGCGACATCATTTCGTCATAACGAACTCCGGCGGGTACATGATTCGGCCACCACAAGATCCCCGGAACGCGCCAGCCAGCCTCAAACGGCGTTCCCTTGGCCCCGCGGAACGGTGTTGTCCCCGCATCCGGGTAGGCATCCAGCCACGCTCCGTTGTCCGCGGTCACGATCACGATCGTGTTCGGCGCCTCGGCCCGCACCTCGTCCATGATTCGGCCGATGTCGTAGTCCATCTCCATCAGGGAATCGGAATAATTTCCCAGGTGCGACTTGCCGCGGAATTCGGGCGCCGGGTTCGTCGGATTGTGCATCTTGATGAAATTCACGTACATGAAAAACGGTTTGCTGTTCTTACTGTGTCCTTTGATATAGGCAACGGCCGAGTCTGTTTGCCGTATGTCAATCGTCGCGAGCGAGTCGTAGTTGATCGTTCCGACCATCTTTGCCTTTTGCCCGGCCACGCCTTCCCATTCGCCCAGATTTACCACTTCGTCGAAGGATTTCTGGAACCGCGGATTGAACGACGGGAACCACGGATGCATCCAGCTATCCGTATCGTTGTAGGCGTAGACACCCGCGTAGTAGGCGGCGAAATGCTTCATCTCGTCGAATCCATGCTCGGTAGGATAGGATTCGGGCGTATCGCCGAGATGCCATTTGCCGGAGAAGTATGTCGCGTAGCCGTTCTTTTGGAAGAACTCCGCGATGGTCGGCGTTTCTTTGCGCAGAAAATTGCGGTCGCCAGGGCCGATGACGATCGACAACGCGCTGCGAATCGGAATGCGCCCCGTTATGAAGGAGGCACGGCCGGCCGTACAACTCGCCTGCCCGTACCAGTTTGTGAACCACGCACCTTCACGGGCCATGCGATCGACACTTGGCGTCGGATGACCCAGCGCGGCCCCTCCCCCGTACACGCCAAAGTCGCTCCACCCGGTGTCGTCGGTCATGATCATGATGATGTTGGGTCTCTGCGAAGGGGCGGATTGCCCATTCGCCACGACTGCGCAAACTCCAACGAGGCCCAGCACGGCCAAAGCCACTGCCACAACCCTGCGAATTCCGAAGTTCATAAGGGCCTGCCTCCTTAGAAGAAATGGTTACGGGTGAGCCCGGCGTCACGCGAGCGGACGTGACGGCACAGACGCACAAGCAAATACATATGGGATGGAATCTCGATGTGAGGATTCGTCGGCACTTCACGCCACCGGCTTCGCGGTTCTACGGCGAGTACCACGCACTGCGACGATCACGAAGTCAGGCGCTGAGAGACTTGGTGGCGTCAGAAGGGCCTAAATGCACAAGGCGGATACACGAATGCGCCGAGAAGGTTAGGTCCCCTGTACGGGAAGTTCAGTGACGCCAGCCACGCAGCGTTGTGATTCTTCGGCGCTCGGCGCCGCATCATCGTGCGGGGTTCGCTTCGGCGTTCGGAGGTGAAATCTGACCTGGGTTGCTCGCGCCGGTTTGGAAGGCGCAGGACTGGAGTGGAGGGTGCGCCGGCGAAGTCATTCATCTCAGGTCAACTTTCTCGCTGTCACCGGGAGCGGAACAGGCAACGAGACAATATCATGTGAAGCTGGATTGCCGGTATCGTCAAGAATGAGGCCACCGGCGCAGCCTAAGTTCACTCGGATTGCGGTTTGCGCAGCTTGCGGCGAAGGTCGGGCCAGAACTCCTTGGCCATGTTACAGATCGCGTTCAACATGAGGTTTGTGCCCCATACGCCGATGGCGTTGCCCAAAGTGCGCTGATCTTGCGGATGGTACGTGTTCGAAATCCCCGCTGCCACGGCCGTTCCCAGAACCTCGGAGGCATTGAATTGCACAACGCCATTATCGCCTCGGGTGATGAAGATTCGGCTGACAGAGTACATCGTGCGGTGCCACGCGCCGCCGCGCCCAAGCTGGAAGTAGCGCGGGTCTTGATGAAGCAATGTCGGGAACACCGATGTCGTCATCAATGTGCCGATCCCGGTATCCGCGTAGAACGTTGCGTAGCGTTTCGCATAGCCACTGAGGCCAGTCCCGTATGACGGTTGAGTGTTGCGCGCCTGTCCCAGCATGGCGATTACGCCGATGAAGGAAACCGTGACGGGATCGGTCATCGTTTTGGCGGAGAGCTTGAACTTGGTGCCGGTGGTCAGCGGCTCGATCTGCTGTTGCCCCTCGACAGTCAAATAGTTCGGCATAACGAAAAAGAGCCGATCGTTTTTTGGCGCGGTCGTTGATGAACTTTCTGTCGAGCCCGGCTCGATTCCGGAACCAGCCGCCGGACCGGGAGACGAGTCTGTGAGTTCGACTGTGGGCGCAACCGAAGTTACAACCAGTTCTTCCTGCGCGAACACCGGAAGGGCGCTTAAGAGCAGCGCCGGCACGGAAATCAAAAATAATCTTGCCGCCGTTGGGAACACGCGCTGGAGTCTGCTTGTATTGGACACCCGGTCATCATGGAGGCGGCTTACGTTGCCCGATACTGGTCTGGAGTCCAGCTCTAGGCCAGCTGTATCCGGGGCGCCACTGCCGGTATTCGCGATCTGAAAGGGGGGCGGCGGATGCCCGTTTCGCTAGCGCCCGCTCTGATCCACAGGCCTGGACGGCGTGTCCGGCACCTCTACCAGCAGTTCTCGCAAGAACAATTGTTCGAATACATTGCCCTTGAGCATGTCGATGAGCTGACTCTTGGAGTGGCGGCTGCGGAGTTTCAGCCGCTCGCCGATCACCCGCACACCGCTTGGGTCAGGCGTAGACAGCGGTTGGCCGAACGCGAAAATGCTGTATTGGCTCTTCAGCATGGTAAACGTGGCTGCGGTGTCATCGGTGTAGCAGCGGGGTTCCGTCCCCGGCAACAAGAAGCGATAGCCTTCGTCGACGGCCCGGAAATTACATGGCACCCAGACCGGTTTCCCCTCCACGGATTGCTGCGTGGCAGCGTTGAATCGGCCGAGCGGGCCATCGAGAGGCCGCTGGGCCAACGAGAGACACAGGCACATCAGCAGGGCCACCGCCGGCAGCGCCGATCGCGTGAAGTCTCGAAAGATCAGGCCGCACAGAATCACGGCGGTCGTGATGGTCACCACCGCCCAGTAGGTCAACGAAAACAGATGCCGTCCATTGAGGCTGAACTGCAACCGCAAACAGAGATAGACGAGCACGGCGAGAATGCCGGCTGCGGCAGCGAGCGAAGCCACGAATGACTTACGGCTAATGCGATTCCAGTGGAGCGCCAACAACACCGCCAATCCCGGCATTGCCGGCAGCAGATAGCGGCCGGATCGCATGCTCGGCAAGCTGAAAATCAGGAACAGCGACGCGGGCCAGATCCATAGAAACTTTTCTTCCGCGGTCCAGGTGCGGCGCTCCTTGAGCCTCATCCACACCAGGGCGAACGCCGGAAAGATGAGCGCGCCCGTGTTCACGAAGAACCCGAGCGCCAGTGCCCAGATGCTCGACCCGCCCCGCAAGAGGTAGTGGAGATAGCTGGAGGCGCCCACGTCGAATCGCCCCACGTTTTCCTTGAGGACGAATTCCTGAATAACCTCGTTGGGCTTCGGATCCACCAGAAACCAAATGCAGAACATCGCAAGCGTCACGGCGGCGGTAATGGCGATCCGCCACACATCCCGTTTGACGAACGCCAACATCTTGTAGCCCCGGCGATCCATGTACCACCACGCCAAAGCCAGGCTCACGGGCAGCACCAGAACAAACGACTTGTACAAAGCCGCGAATCCCAGCGCCACTCCCATGAACACAGGCACGAGCAACGCCGATTCCATCGCGGCCGGTTGCCAGTAAACGAAAATGAAAATCGGCAGAAACGTCCAGAACATCAGGGGCGCTTCGGTTAGAAACGGCCGTCCATACCGGTAGACGTTGAAGAAAGACAGATAAGCAACCGCAGCCAGCATGCCGGTCTCCCACCGGCGCGACCACTTCCTCGCCAGTAGAAACGCCATCAGGGCAGTGGCCAGCGTGTACAACACGCTCGGAAATCGAAGCCGGAAGAGGCTCCAGCTTCGTCCCCAGTCCGTCGCCGCGATGCCCTGCCAGAACAGCAACGGAGGCTTGGTGTTGCGCATGTCGCTCTGCTGCGAAGCCAGGGGCAGCAGGTGGCCGGTTTGAGCGGTCACGCGCGTGATCTGCATGTACACGTACTCGTCTCCGTTTTTCGGGATGTACATGCTGTCGAGCGCGAAAAAATAGGTTGCCACCGCGAGCAGCAGGCAGGTGACGTACCACCGCGGCAAGAAACTACGGGTCCGAAAATCCTGCTTATGCAACTCGGCTTGGGCGGTGGTGAGAGTCTCGGTGGCGATTTTCGTATCTCCGGATTACCTGTGGTGGCGAGAGCTTTCTACGATCATAACAGCGACCGGCGCGCAAACCGAAACGCGCCGCCTGCGGTTCGATCAGTGTATCGCTCTGTTTTCTGCGAGAACTGGCGCCCCCAGCAGTTCCCAGGCTTTCTGCAAAACTCTCTCCACCGCGATCTGTTTCAAGCACTGATTGTCGCCGTCACACGGCGAATTCCGATGATTGTATGCCGTCAGGCATGGCGAGCACGAGAAGCCGAGGTAGATCGTGTGGATGTTCGGCGTGAGCGGAGCGTACAGGGCCGGGGTCTCCGGACCAAACAGCAGGATCGTCGGAAGTGTGGTGATCGCGGCAAATTGACCCGGAGCGCCATCGTTCGCCACCAGCAGTGACGCCCGATGAAACAATGCCAGCAGGTGGCGCATCGAGTTGGTGTATCCGCACAGATTCACGCAGTGAGAAACGCCGCAGTGCTTCACGATCGATTCTCCCAGCGGCGCATCCGAAGGCAGCCCAATCACGCCGACGGCGTGCCCTTGCGCCACGAGGCAAGCGCAAAGCCGCTGAAAATGCTCCAGTGGCCAGGCGCGGATCGGCAGGATCCCGCCACTCGCGTACACCAGCACTAACGACTTGCCACGGATTGCCGGGAAGTCCTGATGCAGCCGCGCAATGCGTTCATCGATTTCCGCTTCCGGCAAGCCATTCGTGCCAGGCAACTCGATTGTGCCGTTGGTGCACCGCTTGGCGCTCGGTATGGATTCGGATTCGATTGCGTCCGCCAGCGTCAGGAACTGCTCCGATATATGCAGATACGGGTTGTAGAGGACAGGCCTCGTCACGAATGAGCCCCGGTATAGGCCCTCTTGTGTGAAACGGTGGAAGCCAACCCGCACCGGTGCGCCTGAAAGAAACGAGAGGATGCTGCTCAGCCGGGCGAACAGCTCGCAATCGATCACAACATCGGCGCGCAAGGAACGCAGCGTTCGCAGCACACCAAACGCACCCTGAATCAGCCGTCCAAACGAGCGATCTTCCAGCGCGATCACATTTTCTTCCGGCACCAATCCCAGCAGTTGCACTGTCTCCCGATTCCTGGCAAACAACAGCAAATGCAGAGATGCATCCGGGTATCGTTCCTTCAAGCGCGCGAACATCGGCGACGCCAGCACCTGTGACCCCATCTCCGAGAGAAGAATCACCAGGATCTTCCTGGGGCGCTCCACTACGCGATGCGGCGCAATCCGGTCGAGCGCGGACAATGCCGCACAAATCGGCGGGCCGAACACTCGGTCGACAAATCGATACAAACGTACGTTCATTTATGCAAATACCGGAATTGCAAGAAGGATGCTCCACAGCGGGCAAGCGGTTGCCCGAACCCTGTTACTCACGATACCTGTCCCTGCCTGCGGCAACAACCACAACTTCCACGCGAGCGCCACTCAGCCAATCGCACGTGCCATCTCGTATTCCACCATCGACGGATCATTTGGATATGGCTCAACTCGCCCTGTGCGCGCAAACCCCAGCTTCTCGTAGAACTGCATTGCTCCATCATTTCTTGAAGTCACCATAAGTTGCAGAACACGTATACCGCGCCGCGAAGCCCAGCCCAGAATTTCCTCGACCAAGCTCCGCCCCAAACCCTTCCGACGATTTGCTGGCGCCGTCCACATCGACACCAGAACCGCTCGCGTTGGATCCTCTTCATCCGCAAGTGCACCCGCTATGCCACAGGTCACGCTGTCCTCGATCGCCAGGTATCCCACGCCTCTCACACTGTTCCATCGCGCCAGCCGCGCCCGCCATTCCTCATCCGTGAACGCACTCTCGCGCGCATACGTCGATCCGAACGCCCACGGCGATTCCTGCAAGGCCCGCAACCGCACTTCGATGAACCTTGCCAGATTGTGTCCCGTCACTTGCTCGATCTGGACCATATGTCTACTTTACCGCACACATCAGGGCCAGCACCGCCTTTTGCAGGCAGTTTGCACGACCGGATGACGCAACGTTGGGCCGCCTAAGCGGACGCACGGAATCTCTCGATGAGCACGGCGACACTCCCCCGAATTTGTTCTCCTCGGTTCTGTCGATTTCCGTCTTCCCCTATCGTCTATCCCATGAAGGTATGTGATACAACGATTTTGGGGAGGCTTAGCGATGCGTTTTCTCTGCCTGGTTTTGGTAGATGAGGAGAAATTGGCTGGACTGTCGAAGAAGGAGGCCCAGGAGCTCGACGACATCAGCCTAGATCACGACGGCAAACTGCGTAAGAGGGGAAAGTTCCTTGCCGCTGCCGCGCTCGAATCGGTTCGTGCCAGCAAAATGGTGCGCGTCAAGGAGGGCAAGGTCCAGGTCACCGATGGGCCATACGCTGAAACAAAAGAGCAAATTGGCGGATTCATTCTGATCGACGCGAAAGATCTCGACGAAGCCATCGAGATCGCCTCGCAGATTCCCGCCGGTCAGCGCCTCGGTGGCATTCTCGTTCGGCCCGTAAAGGAGTTGACCCACAGCGGCAAGGCGCGCAATTGATAGAAACGCTGTCCGGGCCGCCGCCAATTCCGCTTCGTCGAAATGTATTCGCGCATCACGCGCCAGGCGATTACAATGAGCGAAGTGGAAAAGTTACCTATGACAACAACTTCACAAACCGTACTCATTACCGGCGGCACGGATGGACTTGGCAAGGCCGCCGCTCTACTGCTGGCGCGGCACCATTACCATGTTTTCGCCGCGGGCCGCTCGGCGCAGAGGCGAGAGGCTCTGGAAAAACAGGCGCAGGAAGAACGCCTCCCGCTGCGCACGATCGAAATGGATGTTTGCGACGACGCCTCCGTGCAAATTGGCGTTGAACTCGTGCTCGAGAAGGGCGGCGCCATCGACGTGTTGATCAACAATGCCGGTGTTGGCTATATGGGTGTTGTCGAAGAGTTGCGCCTCAGTGATTATCGACGGCAGTTCGAGACCAATCTATTCGGCGTAGTTCGTGTGACGAGAGCGGTCCTGCCGCACATGCGCTCGCGCCGTTCTGGCCGCATCCTAATGATGAGCAGCGCTGCGGGACTTGCATCGCCGCCGACTTACGGCGCGTATAGCGCCAGTAAGCACGCACTCGAAGGCCTGAGCAATGCGTTGCGCCTGGAGATGTATCCGTTTGGAGTGGACGTGGTCTTGATTGAACCCGGCTATATCGCTACTAGCTTTCAGCAAACAGCAAAAGAGCTGGCGCAGCCGTATGTCGAGAAAGTCGCGCAGAGTCCATATGCGAAGGTTTATTCCGGAACGTGGATGGGTTCCGAGAGCGGAAGGAAACGATCACACACCACACCGGAAGAGTGCGCGCGCGTGATGCTGAAAGCGATCAAAGCGAAGCATCCCAAGCCGCGCTATCCCGTTACTCCGCTGGCCAAGCTGCTCTCGTTCGGCAAGCGAATCTTACCCGACACGGTGTTCGACGCCGTGATGCGCAGACGCTTCCATATCACACGCGATTAATTCGACACCTGGAACGAGAGACTGTTCTCCCGCAACTGCTCCCACTTTTTGCGCCAGGCATCGTGGATCGGGCTTTCGGCGTAATCGGCGGCAGCTTCGGGGCTGACAAATTCGATGACATAGACGCCGTCGAAGTCGCGAATCTGATTGCGCTCGGTTTTGAGCCAAATGTTCTTGATGCCCGGAATTTTAGCGGCCATGTCTTTGATCCCCGCGATTGCTTGTTGCTGATCGTTGAGGGAAGTGGTCGGCTTGAATTTATACGCGACCGTGTGAATCACCGTTTTCGGCTGGCCGAATTTGTTCAGAGCTTCGACCGTGCGCGTTCCGACGGAACCAGCCACGACACCGGCGAGAAAGAGGCCGAGTGCGGCCAGCAATATCAATCGACGGCGATTCGCTTGCGACATGGAATTCCTCCCGTAAGAAAAGCTGCACCAGTCTAAGCAAGCCCTGGCGGGGCCGCAACTTTACCAGGGTTTGACGCTCCGCGGCTCTGCCAGTACCCTGAAAGGATTCCGGAGAGCGAACGAATGCGAATCTTTTTCGCCACAATTGTGGCTGTCAGCGGGTTAATGCTCGCGCAAGCCGCACACGGGCAAATGAACACAGCAGCCAATCGGGAAGCGAGGGCGATCTTTCAGCAACTGATCGAGATCAATACGACCGACTCCGTTGGCGACGTCACGAAGGCGGCCGAAGCGATGGCGAAGCGCTTGCTGGATGCGGGCTTTGCGCAAAGCGATGTGATTGTGGCGGGGCCGAATGAACGGAAGAAGAACCTTGTGGCGCGCTATCACGGTACGGGGAAGCGCGCGCCGATTCTGTTCATCGGCCACCTGGACGTGGTGGAAGCGCGGCGGGAAGACTGGAGCGTGGAACCATTCCAGTTCATCGAGAGCAACGGAAACTTTTACGGGCGCGGAACGCGGGACATGAAATCCGGCGACGCGATCCTGGTGGAGACGTTCGCGCGGCTGAAGCGCGAAGGGTACAGGCCGGACCGCGACCTGATTCTTGCGTTGACGGCAGACGAAGAAGGCGGCGATTACAACGGAATCGATTGGCTGATCAAAGAGCACAGGAACTGGATCGACGCGCAGTATTGCATCAACCTCGACGGCGGGGAATTCGAGAAGCTGCGCGGCAAGCGGATTCTGGCGGGGTTGCAGGCCAGCGAGAAGGTGTATGCGGACTATCAGCTCGAGACGACAAATCCCGGCGGGCACAGCTCCGTGCCGGGCTCGTTGAATGCGATCTATGAGCTGGCGGAAGCGTTGACGAGGCTGGAGAAATTCTCGTTTCCGGTGCACATCAACGAAGTGACACGGGGATATTTCCTGCAATCAGCCTCGCTGACGACCGGACAATTGTCGGCGGATCTGCATGGCGCGGCGAAGCAGCCGCCGGATGCGACGGCGATCCAGCATTTAAGCGCGATGCCCTATTACAACTCGCTGCTGAGGACAACGTGCGTGGCGACGATGCTGACGGGCGGCCATGCAGCGAATGCGCTGCCGCAGATGGCACGGGCCACGGTGAATTGCCGGATCTTTCCCGGCGAAGATCCGGAAGAGATCCGCAAGACGCTGGAGCGCGTGGCGAACGACCCGGGAGTGAAGGTGACGCTGAAGGTGGACAAGACGTCGGACGGGCGGCCCATTCCGGCGGTTACCGTGCCGCCGTCACCGCTGATTCCGGAAGTGACGAGCGCGTATGCGGAGACGCTGGGGACGATGTGGCCGGGATTGCCGGTGGTGCCGACGATGTCGACGGGAGCGAGCGACGGGAAGTATCTGCGGATTGCAGGAATCCCGACGTTTGGGATCGCGTGCATGTTTTTCGATATGGAAGACGATCGTTCGCACGGGAAGGACGAGCGGGTTGAGGTGCAGGATTTCTACGACGGCGTGGAGTTCGGGTATCGGTTCGTGAAAACACTGTCAGGAGAAGGCGCCGCTGTAAAGGAAAAGCCGATATCAAAGGCACCGGTCTAAAGACCGGCCACTACACTCAAAAAACAAAGAGCCCCGAAGATCGGGGCTCTTGCCATACCAAAAAGGTTGAGTTGAAGACTAGGGCTTGGTCGGATCCGGGGGAACGCCGGGCTTGACGTCCTGCGGAGGCTGAGCGCTCGCGGCGACGGGCTTGCCGGCATCGGCGCCGAAGCGCGTGAGATACGGCATGAACGGAGTGACTTCGAAAGGCATCTTCTCGCGTTCCGCCACAGTGCCTACCGGCTTGCTCTTGATCAAACTAAGCTGATCGTTCCAGGGATCGATCTTGACGCGGCCGCCAAGAGGGAGCGCGGCGATCTTCTGGGGATTGGTCTTGGGGTCGGCGGGAATCGTGGACTTGAGGTCGTTGATTTCCGGGACGCGATTGCCGAGGTGTCCACTGATCAGGTTGGGAATTTCCTTTTGACGGGCCGCCAGGGCCTGCAAGAAGAGACCAGCGTTGGCGAGCTGATTCTTGTAAGGCGAATTGTTGAGAATCTGCATGGCCTTGGCGTTGGCCTGGGCTTCTTCTTCGGGAGTGCGCGCGAAACCAAAGTGGCGGAAGGTGTCCTTGTCTTCGACGAGCAACTGGTCGAAGAAGGCGTACTGGGAATCGATGCGGTGGCCAAGAACGACGTGGCTGAGTTCGTGGGCGAGCATGGTGGCCAAGCTGGCTTCGTCGGGAAGGACGTCGATTAAGCCGCGGCTGAGAACGATGGTGTGTCCCACGGTGAAGGATTCGAGAGTAGTGGTCATGAGGACGCGGCAACGAACTTCGGGATCGACGTCGATGTTATTGGTGACTTCGAGGTTGTTGACGACGGTCTCGAGAACCTTGTCGACTTCGCCCTTGGGCGACATGAGGCCGATGCGCTCGAGGCGGTCAAGGACGTTATCTTCGGCCTGGCGGTCCCAAGAGCGCTGGGCCTGAATGGGATTGAGGTCATTGTTGGCCTTGGAGTCGTCGCTGACGGGAGTCTCGATGAGAATCTTGCTGAGTTCCTCTTCCTTGGAGGAATTGCCGACGTTGTAGCCCCACAGGCGGGTCTGGGCCTTGAAGTCGAGCTTCTTGCTGATGGCGTAGTGGAGATCCTTTTCTTCGCTGTAGACGAAGGTGGGCATCCAGATGCCGGGCTGGACGTTGGTGCGCCAGCTATCGAAATGGAAGTACCAGCTGGAGTGGCCGTTGCCCTCGTAAGCGCCGTTGAAGCGGACGATGTGGTACTGCTGATCTTCAACCCAGATGCGGCCGAGGAAGCGGCCACGACTGTTCTTCTCGGTGGGAGTGACATCGAAAACGAGGCAGCGCACTTCACCGAGGAACTCGCGACGAACGTAGTCGAACTTGTAGTGCTGCTTATCGAAGCCATTGGTGTCGATGAAGATCATCTGGAGGAAGCCGTCGGGGAGGAACTCCATGGCGAAACTGAAGAAGTTGCCGATGGAGCCGAAGACCTTCTTGCCCTTGCTGGACGTGTCGTTCAAGGAGACGAGAGCGACGCCCTTGGAGAAATTGGCACGGCCGAGGAAATACTTGTCGCCAGCGGGAACCTGGCCGAGGTCTTTATCGGGCTTGAGGTTCTGGATGTAAGTTTCCACGAGGGGCTGGTAATTGCGAATCTGGCCATAGAGGTGCTGCTCGTTGGAGACGATGCGGTCCAGCACCTGGTCCATGGTGCGGGGCTGGTCCGCGGCAGCATCAGGCGGAGTGGCGGCGGTCATTTGCCAAGCGGCAGAGAGACCGAGCAGCAGGATGAGGGTGAATTTCGACAACGTTCGCATGTTCATATCTCCTCAGTAGGCCAGCCGGAATTCGATTCGAACGCGGGCCGGAAAATCGACCGGTTCGCCCTCTCGTTTTGCCGGCTTGAACTTGATTTGCTGCGCGGCGCGCACAGCGGATTCGTCGAGACCGTGGCCAAGGCCACTGACAACTTTGTTGATCTGAACGGAGCCATTGGCCAGGAAGACGAGGTCGATGACGACGTCACCCTCAATTTTCATGCTACGCCCGTCTGCGGTGTACTCTGGGCGAGGCTTGTCGAGGATCTGTGGAGACGTATCGGCGGGTCCCGCGGGACCGGTCTTCTTCTTGGGGGCTTCCGTGGAAGTGTCCGTGGAAGAAAATCCAGCGGAAGCGACAGTGGTGGTCTTCTTGCCGCTGCCACCAGTTGGAGGGGTGGCGACGCCGCTGCCGAAACCGGTGCTGGGCACAACGCCGCGAACTCCTTCTTTACCACCGGTGCCGTTGCCGTAGCCCGGGCCGCCCGGCAGGCCAGGATCGCCAAGACGATTCACGTTGGTGGCGTGGTTGGGGTCACCCTTGCCGGGGATACCGTTGGGATCGCCGAAGCCGCCGGTCTGAACTTTGTCGAGAGGAATGGGCTTGATCGTGGGAGTAGCGCCGCTGCCGGTGCCAAGGTTGCCGGTTTTTACATCGTCCTTGGGACGCTTGGGGCCCTTGTCCTGGGTGGCGAGGGCGAAGTTGTCGATATTGTGAGTGATTTCGGGTTCAACTTTAGGATCGACCTTTTCGATCTTGGGTTGAACCTTGGGAGCAGCGAGATTGGCGAAGATGTGGGGCTGCTGAGGATTCAATTTGGGAGGTTCGACCGGAGCCGGAGCCTTCATTTCCACTTTGGGAGCCTTGGGCGGCGGAGGCGGGGGGGGCGTAGGAGCGACCGGAATCTCGGTAACCGGAGCCAAAATGGGAGTGGAAGAATAAAAGTGAAGAGCGGTTTTCATGCTCTCCGGATAGAGAAGGGGAACCATGAGAAAGAAACCAAGAATAGACAACTGAAGGATAGCGCTGAAACCGACGCGCCCCCAGTTGGGCTTGGCATCGGGGAGTAATGCCAAACGAGCGGGCACCTGCCTGCTGCCGATATGCTCTTTCCAAGCTTCGCGGTTGGTACGGCCGCGATTGGCGTCGAGCCCGACACCGAGCGACGTCCTCCGTGGTGGATCAACAATCATTGTCGTCATCCGCTTGCCGCCTCATGCAAAGTTAGTCCCGCAAACTCGATCCCCAGGGGGAACCCAGTCACAGCAGTTCTGGACGGTGATCTTTGCCAGTACGAGGGTACTGAGTACAAAGCGTCGTCCGAATAGGACTTTCGTACTAAAGATGCGTATTCGCTAATGGGCCTTGCGACGCATGTTAGGTGACGAAAGTTACCGGGACAAACCCGCCGAGGCGAATTTCGTTGCGGGACGGGAGCGCAACGGCATATAGGATACCGCATCCGGGGCCGGGGGTTACCTCCGGATTTGTGCACCTGGCCCTCCGGCGGGGTTACCCCGGTTGGATGCCAGGTTGGAGAAAGACGTTGGTTGCAAGTTTAAGCGCGGGCGGATAGAAATAAGGGAGTTAGGCGCAAAAGCAGGAGGCCTGTGCCACAGGATAGCTCGGGTAAAACACCGATGGACCCGTCCGCGATCCTCAGCGGGCTAGGGGATCAGGTCGAATCGCTCTACGGGGAATCTTGCGCGGAGCAATGGCACCTGACCCGCAAACAATTCAGCCTGGCGCTGGAGCGGAGCGTAAGAAAGCGCTTCTGCGAGGGCCCGGCTGCCACCCGCCAAAACGTTGAAGAGTACCTGAAGACCCTGCACATCGGTGACTTGTCTCTGGCGAGCGCGTGCATGGAGGGGTCGGAACCGGCGTGGGAGTATTTTGTCGAGAACTACCGGTCGTATTTGCGGGCGGCGGCGGGGGCGATTACGAAAGGCAGCCGGTTTGGAGCGGATGCGCAGGAGATGGCGGATTCGTTGTTTGCGGAGTTGTTTGGACTGGTGGACGGGAAACGCGGGGAAGCGTCGTTGTTGCGGTATTTTCACGGACGAAGTTCGCTGAAGACCTGGCTGCGAACGGTTCTGGCGCAAAGGCACGTGGATCGCATACGGCAGAGCCGAAGATTCGAGCCGCTGGAACACGAAGACGGCGATGGCGGAAATGTGGTGATTGCGGAGAAGGCGGAGACGCCGGCGATCGATCCGCATCGCGAGGAATACACGCAGCGGTTTGTTGAGGCGCTGAAAGCGTGCCTGGAGTTGCTCGCGCCTGAGGATCGCCGGAGGCTGGAACTGTATTACGCACGAGAGCAAACGTTAGCCGAAATCGGGCGAATCCTTGGGGAACATGAGTCGAGTGTATCGCGCAATCTGGGACGCGTAAGAAGAGAGTTGCGCGCGAATGTGGAGCAGCAGTTGAGGACGGCGCAATTTGTGGATTCGCAGGGCCGCCGCAAGGCGCCGATGAGCGAAGCAGAGATCGAACAGTGTTTACAGTATGCGGGCGAAGATGCGCCGATCGATTTTCGCAAACTGTTTCCGGGGAAGACTTCTGGAGCATCGACGAGCGGAAGGAAGGAATCGTCGTGAGCGGCTGCAAGAAAAACCTGCGAAAACGTTCCAGGAAAGGAGAGCGCCATGCCGATTGACGATCGCGAACAGCAATTCGAACGCGCGCTGGCACGGCATCTCCGAGACGGTTCGAGCGCGGCGTGTCCGGATGCGGAAATCCTGGCCGCCTATCACGAGCGCACACTTTCGCTGGAGGAAATGGCGAAGTGGAAGGATCATATCGCCGCGTGTGAACGGTGCCAAGAAGCGTTGGCGCTGGTGGAACAGACGGAGAGTGTGGATAGCGAGGAATGGCAAGAGCAGAATGCGGTCCTGATGGCGGGACGAGCAGCCGCGCAACCAATGGCGACACACGCGGCAAGGTTGAGCAGGCAAGATGAAAGCGTCCCGCAGGTGAGCGCGGGGAGAATGGGGAGTTCCCATGCGATACGGCAGCCGCGGGCGAATTGGAAATGGATCGCGCCGCTGGGGGCCATAGCCGCGGGTGTAATGGTGTGGGTTGGGGCGGTCGAGGTGCGCAAGCAGCATCAGCAGGCGGAGTCTGTTCGCATGGCGCAGAACCAACCCGTGGAAGCGCCGCCAACAATGACACGGCCTGCGGCGCCACGAGCGGACGCGCTGGAGAGAAAGGAAGCGGACGCGGAGAAGACGCTGCGCGACGAAAGCGCGCCGCAAACCGTTGTGCCAAAGGTTGCGGCAAAAGCGGGAACGCCCGCGTCTTCACCAGCGATGGTTGCACCCGGTGCAGTAGGTGGAAGCGAAGGGCAATTGGATAAGAAAAAGGACGCAACGGGCTATGGATCCGGGGCAGGAAACGGTCCCGCGGCAGCGGTACCTGCAGCGCGAGTGCCGGTGGCCCCAACGAACGTGGAGCGGGGGAGGAATGAAATTGCGGCGGCGGAGATGCAAGATGCCGCGCGCGTGAGTGGACAGGTGACGGCTCCCCAGGCCGGCGCAAAGCAGGCTCCGGCACCCGCGCCGATGGAAATCAACCACTTGAAGGAACCGAAGTCGGCGGGAAGCGTGGTTGGAGGCAACCTCTCAACGATAACGGGCACGGTGCTGGATCCGTCCGGGGCGGCGATCGCGGGAGCGGTCATCACGGCGATGGACACCAAGAATGGAAACTCGAAGACCACGGTGGCGGACGGGGCGGGGAAATTCCAGTTAACGGATCTTCCGCCGGACCAATATCGAGTAGTGGTGGCGAGTACCGGCTTCGCGCAGTCGGAACAGAGATTGACCTTGCAGCCGAAGCAGAACCAGCAGTTGCAGGTGCAGTTGAATGTCGGGACGGCGGCAGAATCCGTGGAAGTGACGGCGGCAGCGACGACGGTGAATACATCGTCCTCTGAGTTATCGACCACAACGAGAAACGTAACTGCACTGATGCAGTTGGCTGCCGCGAATCCACAGTACATTGTGGCGCCAGACAAGAAGGTGGGATGGCGCGTGGGAGACGGGGGAAAAATTGAACGGACGACGGACCACGGCAAGACGTGGAAGGAGCAAACGAGCGGAGTTACAAGCGATCTGAGGACCGGGTCGGCGACTTCCGGGAAGGTGTGCTGGATTGTGGGAAAAGCGGGAACGATTCTGCTGACAAGCGACGGCGGCAAGCATTGGAAGCAAATCACATCGCCGATACCGGACGATCTGGGAGGAGTTCACGCTGTCAACGAGCTGCATGCGTCGATCTGGGATGTGGCGAACCGCAAGAGTTACGAGACCTCGGATGGCGGAGAGACGTGGAAGCGCACAGCGAACGAGTAGGGCGCAGGTGCAAGAAAGAGTTCGGGCGGCGTTCTAAGGGGGAAGGCGTATTCGAGAAAGGGAGAAAGAATGACTACCTTGGAGAAGAATAAGCTGTCTCGCTGGGCGGCGGCTGGGGCGATGATCGCGGTGGGAGGAGCGGCGGCGTTTGTGCCCACGTACCACGCCGACGGGAAGAGGGAATCGCAAGAACGGGCGGCGGTGCAGAGCACCGCGGCAGACCAGGCGACGACGCAGAACGATCAGAGCGACCTGGCGCTGGCGGTATACAACTCCAATATCGCGCTGGTACGAGACGTGCGGCAGTTGCAGTTGCCGACAGGCACGTTCCGGCTGAAGTTCATGGACATCGCGGCCACAGTGAATCCCGCGACGGTGCATTTTCGTTCGGTGACGGAGCCTGAGAAGGTTGGAGTGCTGGAGCAGAACTACGAATACGACCTGCTGGAGCCCAACAAGCTGCTGAACAAGTATGTGGGAAAAGAAGTGACGCTGGTGCGCAGCTACATGGACAACGGCACAACCAAGCGCGAAGAGATCAAGGCAACACTGCTGGCGAACAACAACGGGCCGGTGTGGAAGATCGGAAACGATATCGTGACGGGAATGTACGGCGAGGCGTATCGTTTTCCGGAAGTACCGGCGAATTTGTACGACCGTCCGACACTGCTGATGTCGCTGGAGAACTCAGGCGGGCACAAGCAGACCATCGAGACGTCGTACCTTGCGAGCAATCTTTCGTGGAACGCGGATTATGTCCTTACAGTGGGCCGGGACGATAAGGCGGCAGACCTGGATGGGTGGATCACACTGGTGAACAACTCGGGTACGGCGTTTCACAATGCCAAGCTGCAGTTGGTTGCCGGTGATCTGAACCGGTTGCCGGCGCGGGACCAGTATCGCGCTATGGAAATGGTGGCGAACGCACCGGCGGCGAAGGCAGCTGGCGGGTTCGTGCAAGAGAACTTCAGCGAATACCATTTGTACTCGCTGGGGCGGCGCACCTCGGTGGAAGACAAAGAAACGAAGCAGATCAGCCTGCTGGAAGGCAGCAACATTCCGGTCGAGAAACTGTTCGTGGTGAATGGGCAGAACTTCTACTACCACAACGCGCAAAATCCGGGGTCGCCGCTGAAAGACCCGGTGATGGTTTTCTACAAGTTCAAGAATGAAGAGAAGGCGGGGCTAGGAATTCCGATTCCTGCGGGAAACGTGCGGGTATACCAAAAAGATTCGAAGGGTGGGCTGCTGTTTATTGGCGAGGACCACGTCGACCACACGCCGAAGGACGAGTTCATCACGGTGAAAATCGGGAACGCGTTCGACATCGTTTCCGAGCGCAAGCAGATCGATTACAAGAGCATCGCAAGCCGTGTGTGGGAAATGGAATTTGAGATCACGCTGCGGAATCATAAAGACACGCCGGTCACGGTTCAGGTGAATGAGCCGATCGGCGGAGACTGGGAGATGCTGTCGTCGACGTATCCGGCGAAGAAGACGGAAGCGTTTGCGGCGCAGTTCAATGTTCCGGTGAAGGCGAACGGGGAATCGGTATTGAGGTACCGGATTCGGGCGAAGTGGTAGGAACAATCGGCGCCGCGCCAGCCGCAGAGGCTGAGATCCCTGGTCGCGTCAAACGCTCCTCAAGATGGCAACTCAGTCAGGCGGCGGTAGCGACGAAGATCATTTCGGGCGAGTCGTCATTGAGAGGGGAACTGTCGAAGTTGCCGAAGGTGGCTTCCAGCTTGAAGCCGCAGCGCGCCAGGAGATGTTCCACCTCGTAACGGAAGAAATAGCGCAGAGTCCAGGCCATGAGCAGGCGCTCGGTGCGGCCATCGGCATGGCGTACGTCGAAAATCATCTCGACATCATTGCATTGCAGGGCGCGATGGTAAGCCGCGACGCGCTCGGAGAGCTTGACGTGACGACCGTCGGGCAGATCGTATTCGATCAATTGCGATTCCCGGTGGAACTTGGGGTCATGGGTACGCTCGAGATCGGTCTGGAAGAAATCGACAATCAACCGGCCGCCTGGAGCCAGGTGGTGCTTCACGCATTGGAGGCAGCGGATCTGGTCCGCGACGTCGAGCAGGTGCTGAAAGGGGCGAAAGGGAATGATGATGCAACGGAATTTTTCGCCAAGGTCGAAGCGGATCATGTCGCCCTGGACGAGATGAACACGCTCGCGAGCTTCGCGGCGCAGCGAGTGGCGCTTGACGGCGGCCCGCTCGAGCATTTTCTCTGAGATGTCCAGGCCGACAATGCGGTAGCCGGCCTCGGCAACGTCCAGCGTGACGCGGCCGGTACCACAGCCGAGTTCGAGCACGGGATCGCCGTAGGTGCGGGCGGCGTTGCGGTAGAACGCGACGTCCTGGGTCCGCAGGGTGACCATCGGCGAACTGTCGTAGTACTCCGCAATGAAGCCGTCGTAGAGTGTGTTTTCTTCGGTCATGCGCCGACGAGCGCCTCCGCTTCGATCTCCACGAGCATTTCCGGCGAGATTAGTTTGCTGATTTCGATCATGGATGTAGCTGGGCGGATGTCCTTGAAGAATTCGCCGTGGGCGCGGCCGATCTGTTCCCAGTCGGCGATGTTAGTGACGAAGATGCGGGTGCGGACAACGTCTCGCAGCGTGGCGCCACAACGAGTGAGCGCGGCCTCGACATTCCGGAGGGTCTGGATGGTCTGGCCGTAGGGATCGCCGAGAGCAACAACCCTCCCGTCGGGACCGGTCGCCGTCGTGCCAGAGACCCAGATTTGATTGCCGACTCGCACCGCGCGGGAATAGCCAACGATCGGCTCCCAAGGCGTTCCGGTGGCGATATTTTGGCGTGACATATTGAATCCTTGCGGCTTCCTATCTTCGGAAGGGCGGCAGGCTGCATGTTAAACTTAACGCAGTATGGCATAGCCGAGCGCTACACCGTAGCGCCTTAGAGAGACTCGAATGCGCTGCAATAATATTCTTGAAGCGGTCGGGCGGACACCGCTGATCCGCTTGAACCGCATAGCCAATGGGTTGAAACCGCAGATTTGGGTGAAGGCGGAGATGCTCAACCCAGGCGGATCGGTGAAGGACCGTATTGGCATCACGATGATCGACGAGGCGGAGAAGCGCGGGCTTTTGAAGCCGGGCGGGACGATCATTGAAGGCACGAGCGGAAACACGGGCATGGGATTGGCGCTGGTGGCGGCAGTGCGCGGCTACAAATGCGTATTCACGACCACAGACAAGCAATCGAAGGAAAAAGTGGACTTGTTGAAGGCGTTGGGCGCGGAAGTGATTGTTTGCCCGACGGCGGTTGAGCCGGAAGACCCGCGCAGCTACTACAGCGTGGCGAAGAAACTGGCGCGCGAGATACCGAATTCCTACTATCCGAACCAGTATGACAATCCGAGCAACCCGGATGCGCACTATGCAACGACAGGTCCGGAAATCTGGGAAGACACGGAAGGGAAGATCACGCACTTTGTCTGCGGAATGGGAACAGGCGGGACGATCAGCGGCGTGGGGAAATATCTACAGGAAAAGAATCCCAAGGTGCAGATTGTGGGAGTCGATCCGGAAGGGTCCCTCTACTACGATTTCCATCAGAGCGGAAAGATCGGCAAGGCGCGCACTTACGTGGTGGAAGGAATCGGAGAAGACTTTTTCCCGAGTACGATGGACATGAAGATTCTGGACGACGTGATGCAGGTGAACGACGAGGAATGCTTCGTGGTGGCGCGGCGGCTGGCGAAACTGGAGGGACTGTTTACCGGCGGGTCGGGCGGAGGATGCCTGTCGGCGACGCTCCGTCTTGCGGAGAAGCTGGGTCCGGAAGCGTACATCGTAGCGCTGCTGCCGGATACGGGGATGCGCTACCTGAGCAAGGTGTACAACGACGAATGGATGCGCGAACGGGGCTACGTCGAGTCCAGCGTGCCGATCACGGCGGCGGAAGTGGTGAACGCGAAGAAAGGCGCGGGGAAAGTGCGCGAACTGGTGATCGCGCGACCGTATCAAACGGTGTTCCACGCGCTGAAGACCATGCAGGAACAAGATATCTCACAGATACCGGTGTTTGAAGAGAACCTGCCGATCGGCACGATCTACGAAGATCAGATTCTGACACTTGCACTGCAAGGCAAAGACCTGCGGAAGTTAGTGGTGCGCGAAGTGATGAGCAAGCCGCTACCCAAGGTAGTGAAGAATGCGCCGGTGGAGCGGATTACGTATATTCTGAGCCACGAGAATCCGGCAGTGTTCGTGGAGATGGACGAAGGGAAGTTTGAGATTCTGACGAAGTACGACCTCATGAGTACCGTGGCGGGTTTGATGGAACAGAAGCGCTAGCACGCCAGGCCATTATCAGCAAAATCGTTTCCCAGGACAGACAACGTGAAGATCCAGGATTTTAATGAGCGGCTGAAGGACTCGATTCTCATCGCGGACGGAGCGATGGGATCGATGCTGCACGATGTGGTAGGAGCGGTGCGCTGTTTCGATGAACTGAATGTAACGGAGCCAGAAGCGGTATTCCGCGTACACCAGGCGTACATCGAGGCGGGCGCACAAATCATCGAGACGAACACGTTTGGCGCGAACCGGTTCAAGCTGGCGCCACTGGGATTGGGCGACGATGTGCAGCGCCTGAACAGCCGAGGCGTGAAGGTCGCCCGGGAGGCGCGGGAATCGGCATCGCGAGAGGTTCTGATCGCCGGGTCGATGGGGCCGTTGGGAATTGGTGTGCAGGCGCGACACCCGGAGCCGGAGCAGATTCGCGCGATCTTTCACGAACAGGCGCTGGCGCTGGAAGAACGCGGCGTGGACCTGTTCATTCTGGAGACTTTCTCGTACATCGAAGAGCTGCAACTGGCGATCGATGCGATCCGTTCGTTCTCAGCGCTGCCGATCATCGCGCAACTGACGTACAGCGAAGAGGGAACGACGTACGGCGACATGCGGCCGTTCGTAACCACGGCGATGTTGAAAGACAAGAATGTGCAGGTGATTGGCGCAAACTGCACACTCGGCCCGCAATCGCTCCTGCCGATTCTGCAGGAAATCAGCAACGCGGCAGACACGGCGGTGAGTGGAATGCCGAACGCGGGATTTCCGAAGCGGGAAGGCGACCGCATCGTGTATCCCAAGTCTTCGCCGGAATATTTTGCGGAATTTGCGCGGGAAGCAGCCGCCATGGGCGTGCGCATCCTGGGCGGATGCTGCGGGACGGCGCCGGCGCACATCCGGGCGATGGCGGAGGCGGTGAAGTCCCTGCGGCCCGCGAAGACACAGGCGTCATCGGTAGTGGTGGCTACGACGCAGCCGACGGCGGCGATTTCCGAGCGCGAGCCCGAAAGCAATCTCTGGAAGAAGCTGCAGAAAAAAGAATTTGTGGTAAGCGTAGAGATCGACCCGCCCAAGGGAATTTCTCTGGAGCGGATTTACGAGCAGGTGGATAAGGTGATGGCGTCGAAGAAGGTCGACGCGATCGATATTAATAGCGGGGCAATGGCGCGAGTGGGGATGGATGCGCTGATCGTGGCGGGCGCACTGGAGGCGCGCGGCGTGGAAACGGTGCCGCACTTGACGACGCGCGACCAGAACATCATTGGACTGCAGGCGATGTTGCTGGGCGCGTGGACGGTCGGGGGCGTGCGGAATGTGCTGGGGATCACGGGCGATCCGCCGTCGGTCGGCGATTATCCCGAGGCCAGCGGCGTGTACGAAGTGGATTCCGTGGGATTGACGAAGATTCTGCACCGACTGAATCAAGGGACGGACTGGGCGGGCAAGACGCTCGGCGGACAAACGAACTTCACGATCGGCGTGGCGCTGAATCCAATGGCGGACGACCTGGAAACGGAGATCGCGCGGTTCCACGCGAAGGTTGAGGCGGGCGCACATTTTGCGATGACGCAGCCGCTGTTTGACCCAGCGCACTGGCACGCATTTCTGAAGAAACTGGGCGGCAAGCCACCGATTCCGGTATTGATCGGGGTATGGCCGTTGAACAGTTACAAGCAGGCGTTGCGGCTGAATAATGAAGTGCCGGGGATCGTAATACCGGAGCCGCTGTTGAAGTCCATGGAAGCGGCGGGAGCGGCAGCGCGGGAACGGGGATTCGAAGTTGCGCGCGAAATGCTGGCGTGGGCGCGCACGGAGCTGGCCGGGGCGTATCTGATTCCACCATTCAAACGGTACGAGGAAATCCTGGAAGTTTTGTAACCGGACCCATTGACCGCTCCGCAAGTGGGAGCGTTTAATGGAGTCTCGTACATGGGTTCCGGAACGAAGCCCGGCCGAAGCTCCCCGCTGGGAGCAACCCTCCGCGATGGCGGAGCGAACTTCAGTCTCTATTCCCGAAACGCCGACAAGGTTGAATTGCTGCTGTTCGATCGCGAAGACGATGGCAAGCCCTCGAACACAATTGTCCTCGATCCGGTGGAGCACCGGACTTATCACTACTGGCATGCCTTCGTGCCCAATGTGCGCAGCGGGCAGTTATACGGGTATCGCGTGTATGGGCCGTTTCAACCGGAAGCAGGATTGCGATTCGATCCGAGCAAGGTGCTGCTCGACCCTTATGCGCGGAGCGTGAGCACACCAAAGAACTACAGGCGCGAGGCGGCGACGAGGCCCGGAGACAATACGGCGACGGCACTGAAGGGCGCGGTGGTGGACCTTGGCGGCTATGACTGGGAAGGCGATAAGCCGCTGCACACGTACTCATCGCAGACCATCATTTATGAAATGCACGTTGGGGGATTCACGCGGAACCCCAATTCGGGGTTGCCAGAGAACCTGCGCGGGACGTATAGAGGACTGATCGAGAAGATTCCTTACCTGCAGAAACTAGGCATCTCAGCGGTGGAGCTGCTTCCGGTGTTTGCGTTTGACGCGCAGGCCAGTCCGTTGGGGCTGGTGAACTATTGGGGCTATCAGCCGTTGGCGTTCTTCGCGCCACATGCGGCCTACAGTTCGCAGGGCGGCGCGATGGGGCCGGTGAACGAATTTCGAGACATGGTGAAAGCGCTGCACCGCGCCGGAATTGAAGTGATCCTGGACGTGGTGTTCAACCATTCGGCGGAAGGCGGCGCGGATGGTCCGACGCTGAGTTTCCGCGGCATCGATAATCCTTCCTACTACATTCTGGAGAGAGACCGCTCGCAATACGCGAATTACAGCGGATGCGGGAACACGCTGTACGCCAATCACCCGGTGGTGCGGCGGATGATCTTGGATAGCTTGCGGTATTGGGTGGAACAAATGCACGTGGATGGATTCCGGTTCGACCTGGCGTCGATTCTGGCGCGGGATGCGAAAGGAAGCGTGCTTTCGAATCCGCCGCTGCTGTGGGATATCGAGTCAGAGCCCGCGCTGGCCGGGACAAAGATGATCGCGGAGGCATGGGACGCATCGGGGCTGTATCAGGTCGGGCAATTCGTCGGAGACAGCTGGAAAGAATGGAATGGGCGTTTTCGCGACGACGTGCGCAGCTTCTTCATAGGGGCGAGCGGGACGGTGCGCAGCTTTGCGGACCGCATGGTAGGCAGTCCGTCAATCTACGCACACAAAGAACGCGAGGCGGAGCAGAGCGTGAATTTCGTGACGTGTCATGACGGGTTCACGCTGAACGATCTGGTGAGCTATAACCAAAAGCACAACGAAGCGAACGGAGAAGAGAACCGCGACGGGGCCAACGACAATCGAAGCTGGAACTGCGGCGTGGAAGGTCCGACAGAGGACCCGGCGATCGAAAAATTGCGCACCCAACAGGTGAAGAACTTTTTCACGACGACGCTGCTGGCGCTGGGCATGCCAATGATTCTGATGGGCGACGAAGTAAGGCGGACGCAGAGAGGCAACAACAATGCCTACTGCCACGACGACGAATCAGCGTGGTTCGACTGGAGCCTGACAACGCGGTATGCCGATGTGTTCCGGTTTGTACGCTTGCTGATTCACCGGCGGCTGCAGCGGGGCGTGGTTCTGGAGGAGAACCGTGTGACGCTGAACGAGCTTATCCACGACGCGCCGCATGCGTGGCATGGCGTGAAGGCTTATCAACCGGATTGGGGCGATGCCTCGCACAGCCTGGCGTTCAGCAGCGAGCTTAAAAAAGAGAAGCTGGCGTTTTACATGATCTTCAACGCGTACTGGGAGCCGCTGGAATTCGAGTTGCCGAAGGCGGACGACCACTCTGTACCGTGGCGGCGGTGGATCGATACGCACCTGGATTCGCCGAATGACATCAGCTTCTGGCGCGATGCGCCTGAGGTTCCGGGCGACAGCTACCGCGCCGGACCGCGATCGGTGGTGATTCTGTTCCATTTCCTCGCGAATCCATGAAGTTCAGCGCAGGCCGTGAAAAAGACCGGCCAGCGGATCGAATCGCTCCATCCTTCGCGCGTGGTGCTGGTTGACGGACTTCCGTAGCGAGCGCTGGCGTCCTCCTGATCAGGGCTTGGCGTCGGCACTGGTGTGATCGTGGATAATGCGCCAACCTTCCGGGAAGCGCTGAAAGACCAGGGTGAAGACGCCGGTCGGCGCATCGTTGGCGCGCTGGAGATGCCAACGGCCAAGAACAAGCGCGGCGTCGTTTCCTAAGAGGCGGATCTCGATATCGGAGAAATCCAGGTGGCCCATGGCGACTGCGTCGGGATAAGTCTTGCGATAGCGCTCCATCACGGGCTCCCAGCCTCGAGTGACGCCGTTGGCGCCCGCGAAGGTGAGAGCCGGAGAATTCCAATACCCTTTCATGAAGGCACCCACGTCACCGCGATTCCACGCGGCCTGCTGGTCTTCGAGAACGGCGTGGATGGCAGCTTGTGCGGTGGTGTCGTTTACGGCGGCGGCCCTGGGGGTGGGGGTGGGGGGAAGGAAGAGGCAGGCCAGGGCGCAGCCAAGGGCCGTTAGTAACGCGCTTGTTTTCATTAGGTTATCTCCCATCGGGGCTGGAGCATAAGCCAGTCAGACGGATTATGCAAGGAAAAGGGGCGGCATAACGCTGGTCCCGAATGAGTTAAACCCGGGAAGGCTATTCGACTGGTACGGCAGAGCTATTGGGGACTGAGGAGGGAAAGCGCATCCTTGGGGTGGAGGCTGAGGGATGTTCGCCGCCATGCTATTTGCCATATCGATCGTGGCCCTGGCGCAATTCGCGCTGTACTACTGGCGAGCTGTGCTCTCCGGTGTCGCGTCGCAGCCGGTATCGAGCACGGTATTCGAAGCGGTACACGTTCCGGAGACCGATCTGCGCGGATCGGACTTCGAGAAACTGGCTGGCCTACTTGCCCTCACGCCCGAGTTGGAAGGGGCGCAGGGAGGACTTGGTTCGGTTGGCGTGTATTACAAGTTTATCGGCAAGATTGACGATCTTTTCGGGAAGCTTTCGCCAGCCCTGGCAGCGTGGAGCGAGCAGGAGCAGGTGCTCTGCGCACGGTATGCGGCGGTACTGGTGGAGCGGCGGTTGATGGCCAACCTGGAGCAAGCGGCCTCGTTGCGATCCTGCTAGACCTGCTGGGCAAGACCACCTCAAGAAGCGCGAACCCTACAACAACATCCCTGACTGCCGAATTGCTTTTGCGCGCGGGTTCGCAAAGAATAGCCATGTCGCGGGACGAGCTAGCGACGGAGCGAGCCTGGCCGTGAACGCCGCACAAGTTTCGTTGAAATCGATGAGGATCATCCACCTTTGCTTTGTATTTACGGTGATCCTGTACTTGTGGTTGCCGACGCTGATTGCCCACAAAAATGCGGAACAACTTCCGGCAGCCTTCCTGGGTGTCTTCGGAATCGTAGCGCTGACATCGGTGGGAGCCAGCGCGTTTTTCCAAGCGAAACTGGTGCGGCCGGCGGCTGAGCAGTTGCAACGGGATGCGAATGACCGGCAAGCTGCGGGACGCTGGCGGGCGGGCTTGGTTCTGGCATTTGTGTTCAGCGAAACGGTGATCCTGTCGGGATTTGTGATGCGGATTCTTGGCGTGCCATGGAGCATCGCCGGGATCTTCTATGCGGTGGGCGCCTTGTTGCTTTTATGGTGCGCGCCCAAGCTCGATCTTCTTCCCGAGTGATTTCTTGCAATTGTCACTTGCCGCGGCTCGGCGGAGTGCTATGCTAGTCGCCCGCCCGATACCATCCAGAAAGAGGAAGATCCATGGCAGATCTCGAGCAATTGAAGCTCAAGTATGGGTCCGTATTGAATACGATTAACCAACTGGGCGTCCGCTTAACCCACGTACACATCCAAGACGACAAGCTGTACATCGAAGGAGCCGCCGGGACCGAGGCCATCAAGAACCGAATCTGGGACCAGGCGAAACTCGTCGATCCAAACTACAGCGATTTGACATTGAATCTGACGATCGATCCGTCGCTCGCTCCCAAGGAGCAGGTGTACACGGTGGCGGCGGGCGATTCACTTTCGAAGATTGCCAAGCATTTTTACGGCAATGCGAACGACTATATGAAAATCTTTGAAGCGAACCGCGACAAGCTGTCAGACCCGAATGCGATCAAGGTGGGGCAGCAACTGGTGATCCCGAACTAAACCACAAATTGTGCAGAGGGAGACGGGCGACGCTTCAGCATCCGCCCGTCTTTTTATGCAGCGGAGAGCGCTCAGTAAGACCAGCGAACAAGGGTTGCGCCAGAGGTGAAACCGGCGCCAACGGCGGCGAGCAGAACGAGGTCACCCTTCCTCAGTTTCTTTTCCTGCAGGGCGGTCTCCATCGCCAGGGGAATGGTGCCCGCGGTGGTGTTCCCGAAGCGATCGATGTTAACCACGACCTTGTCGAGCGGCATGCCGAGGCGTTCCGCAGTCGCAGTAATGATACGGCGATTGGCCTGGTGTGCGATGAAACAATCGACGTCCTGACCAGTTAAGCCATTCTTTTCGAGGACGCGCTCGGTCATTTCCGCCATTTTCTTGACGGCGTACTTGAAGACGTTCTTGCCGTCCTGATGGATGTAATGCATCTTCTGATCGACAGTCTCGTGAGAAGCGGGATTGAGGCTCCCGCCGCCGGGCATATACAGGAACTGCCCGCCCATACCTTCGATTTGAGCGACGTGATCGATGATGCCGGGCTCGCCGTCTTCCGCGGGTTCGAGCATGACGGCACCAGCACCGTCACCGAAGATGATGCAGACGGCGCGGTCGGTGAAGTCGGTCATCGAAGAATTCACGTCGGAACCGATGACGAGAACTTTCTTGTATTTGCCGGACTCGACGAATTTTGTGCCGACGTTCAGGGCATAGAGGAAGCCGGAACAGCCGGCAGAGACGTCAAAGCCCCAGGTATTCTCGATTCCCAGCTTGTGCTGTACGAGGCAAGCAGTGGAGGGATACATCATGTCCGGCGTGACGGTGCCGACAACGATGAGGTCGACTTGCTGGAGATCGAAGGGATGTTTCGCCTGGAGACACTTGACGGCTGCCACGGCCAGGTCGCTGGCGGCAACGCCCTTATCGACTAGGTGACGTTCGCGAATGCCGACGCGCTCCATGATCCATTCGTTGGTGGTGTCGACCATTTCTTCCAAGTCGGCGTTGGTGAGAACGCGAGGCGGGACATAGCCCCCGACACCGGTGATTTTCGCTTTGACGCAGCGACTCATGTTTCTCCTTGCTTAGAGCGAGACAGAAGAAGTAAACGAAGATTGTATGCGATGCCCTTCCGCGGAGACAAGGGTGGGCGAAGGTCACTCCGCAGGCAGCAGTTCGTAACGCCAGGAAATCTCGGCTGTTTTGCGCAGCATGGCGGCCACGGAACAATACTTTTCTTTTGTCAGTTCGATGGCGTGTTTCAGCGCGCCTTCATCGATCTCGCCGCGGAGGCGAAACAGCACCTCGAGTTTGACCCAAACGGTGGGCGGATCGGAGGCCCGCTCACCGGAGCAGACGACTTCCAAGGATTGGAGTTTCTGGCGTTTCTTCTCGAGAATGATAACCACATCGGTGGCGGTGCAAGCGCCGAGCGCCATCAGGACCGTTTCCATCGCACCGGGCCCGGTGTTGGACTGACGGTCGGAGTCCATTGTGATGGTGTGACCCGAAGGGCTGGTGGCCGAGAATCGCTGATCGCCAACCCATTTCACAGAAGCAGTCTGCATGAGCGTAGCCCCAATACTGAAGTAACTCTCCATTCACTTTAGCAGACGAGTTTTGCCGGGGTCGACAGGGGCGGCTGTGATACGTGAACTTTGGGGTGGCAATCTGCTGTGGGACACTGCTTTTCAAGTGACGTTCAGGGTGTGTTGTGGGGCAGACGAAGATAAACCGCCAAGAGAGTGCTGACCGGCTACCGCGCGGAGTAGTGTGGGTGTTTGCCGGGACGATGTTTCTGAGCGCGTTCCTGCTGTTCCAGGTGCAGCTCATCATTAGCAAGTACATCCTTCCGTGGTTCGGGGGATCCGCGGCGGTGTGGACGACAAGTTTGCTGATTTTCCAGATTTTGCTGCTTGCCGGGTACGTGTACTCGCACCTGGTTTCCGAAAGACTGTCGCAACAGACGCAAGTCAGTTTGCACGCGGCAGTACTGACGGTGGCGCTTGCGAGTGTCGGGTTACTGGCGTTGCGCTGGCCTTCCGCCGTGACACCAAGCGCAGCGTGGAAGCCGTCTGACACGGGCCACCCGGTTCGCGATGTGATCTTGATTACGTTGTTGGCGACGGGCTTGCCGTTTTTTGTGCTCTCGACGACGGGACCGCTGCTGCAACGTTGGTTCGCGAGGCAGGGGGGAGGGGCGGGGACATACCGGCTCTATGCGGTTTCCAATCTTGGATCCTTGCTTGGGCTGCTATCGTTCCCGATTTTGTTTGAGCCGGTGATGCGGCTACGGGTGCAGGGAATCGTGTGGTCGGCACTGTTCGGTGTGTTTTGTGCCGGATGTGGGTGGTGTGCGTGGAAATTCCTGAGCGCGCCCGCGGGCAGCGAAGGCACCCCATTGTTGGGCGACGAGTCGAGAGAAAAACCGGTTTCCATGTTGGCGGTCGTGCTTCGGTTCTTGCTGGCGGCGTGCGCCTCCGCAATGCTGATGGCGACGACGAATCTGCTTTGCCAGGAAGTGATTTCGCTGCCGCTGTTATGGGTGGTGCCGCTGGTGCTGTATCTGCTGAGTTTCATTCTGTGCTTCGATCATCCGCGCTGGTATCGGCGCGAGGTTTTCCATCCATTATTCGCCGTGGGTGTGTTCGTTCTTTGCGCCGCGATGGTTTACGCGGAACGACGGACACAGATGGTGGTGATGCCGCTGCTGCTGTTTGTGGCGTGCATGATTTGCCACGGCGAATTGGTACGGCTTAAACCGGGAGTGCGACACCTGACCGGGTTTTACCTGGCTGTGTCGGCGGGCGGCGCGTTAGGCGGAGTGTTTGTGGCGATTGTGGCACCACAGATCTTTCATTTCTTCACAGAATTCCAACTCTCACTGGGTGCCTGCGGCGTGCTGTTGTTGCTCTGTGTGGCGCTGGATGAACGCTCCTGGCTCTACGGAGGGAATTTCTGGTTACCGTGCGGAATGATCATCGGCGCGGTGCTGCTTTTTGTGATGATCGGCGAATGGATACCCGGCTTTGGGCGGCTGATGCAGGAAACGCAGCTTTACGCCTGGCTGTTGGCAGGCGCGGCGCTGTTACTGGCGGGGGCATACATACAGTCCAGGGGCAAGACGAGAGCGGGACGCGGATTCCGGTTCGTTCAGCCCATTGCAGTTCTGCTGCTGGCGCTGGGGATGGTGGGGCTGTACGAGAGTGCGAAGCCGGAGCCGGGCCTGCTGCTTGGCGAACGGAATTTCTACGGCGCGCTGCGAATTTTCGAACTGGCGCAAGGCGGCAAGGCGCTGTTTCACGCGCATACGATGCATGGAGCGCAACTCGATCCACCGAATGACCGGCTGCCGATGGTGTACTACGGCCCGGAATCGGGGATCGGGCTACTGCTGAGCAATCATCCGAAGCGAACTTCCGGGGATGGGACGTTGCGCGTGGGTCTCGTGGGTTTGGGGGCGGGCACGCTGGCAGCATACGGGAGAAGCGGGGATGAATTTCGCTATTACGAGATCAATCCGCAGGTGGTGGAATTGTCGCAAGGACCGCGGCCAGTCTTTACATATGTGCAAGATTCCGCGGCGCACGTGGAAATGGAATTGGGAGACGCAAGATTGATGTTGGAGCGGGAAGCCGATATGGGCCAACGGCAGAAGTTCGACGTGCTGATTCTGGACGCGTTTACTGGCGATGCGGTTCCCGTTCACCTTCTAACGAAAGAGGCCTTCGACACATACGCAAAGCATCTGCGCGACGACAATTCGATCATCGCGGTACATTTGAGCAGCCGGCACATCAACCTGCTGCCGGTCATCGAAGGGATTCGCGCGCACGAGAACGCGTACCTGCTGGTGCATTTCTCGCAGGGGAGTTACCCGTTCCTGGAGAGTCTGTGGGTGTTTTTGGCGAAGCGCCCCGAAGCGCTGCAAGTGTCGGGCTTGTTCGCGAGTCCGCCGCCCGCCATGCCGCAAGCGGAAGCGCGGCTGTGGACAGACGACTACAGCAACATCTTTCAGCTCATCTACTGATCAGCAGAGTTCGGCGAGCAGGCAATTGACCTGGTCGGAGGCGGAAGAAAGCGCCTGCTGGACGCTCTCTGACAGGCCGATGCCGGTAGCAATGCGTTCCGGCTCAACGCCCACGATAAAGAGGCGATCGGGAAGTTCGTCCAACAACTGTGCCGCACTGAGTAGCTCCCCCGCGTTGCTCTCGTGGGCGGAAGTGGCGCGGGCCAGCGAAAGCTCGCGCAATTCCGGCAGGGTGAGGCGGTGGATGGTGCCTGGCGCGGCGCCGCGCTTGAGCGCGTCGACAATGATAAGCGCACGGCGACCGGTGAGTTGCCCTAGAAGAGCTAGTCCCTGCGTGCCCCCGTCGACAAATTCCACCTGGTCTCTCCAGCGTTCATCGGAATTGGCCAGTTGCGTGAGCAGCGCGGGGCCGACGCCATCGTCTGTCAAGAGCATGTTGCCCAAGCCTAAGACCAGAATCGGTGCACGCACTTCTTCGAGAACGGTGTCAGGAAATCCACTCATCGGTGCGAATATCTCCGCGGCGATAGAACTTATAGCCAGAAATGATCGAGGTGATCAGACCGTTGCCGTACTGGGTGGAATCGAATGTGACGATGTAGATATGCAGGACGGCGAAGAAGGGGAAAGCCCAGGCAACGAGGTGGTGAAGCATGTGAGTGTTGTAGGAATTGCCGCAGAGAGCGATGACCCAACCGACCAGTTTGTTGAGCAGCCCATTGGGATTGGTCTCGGAATAGAGGGCGAGGCCGGTGAAAATCTGAACCCAGCCAAGGAAGACCACGAAGAAGGTGTAAGCGGAGCCGCCGAGGGCATTGTGACCGAGGTGGACATGGCCGCGCTGGAGGCGAAGATAGTCGCGGGATTGCTGATAAAGGTCACTCCACCAGGTTTTTTTCCAGATCATGGGAAAACCGGATCGGGCGTAATTATTTCCGGCCCAGAACCAGTACACACGCACCAGGAAACTGATGAGGAAAATCAACGCGGCAGCGAAATGGACCTGACGAACGCGACCCATGAGGAAGTGGTTCGCCGGCTCACCGCTGGAGGTGAGAATCGGCGAACCGATGTACAAACCGGTGAGGAATAGCGTTGTGATGCACGCGGCGTTGACCCAGTGCGTGATGCGCACGGGGAGTTCCCAAACGTAAGCGCGGCGGAAGTAGTGTTGGGGCCGCGCGAGCACGTCTTTGGGATCGAATGGTTCGATGGCTCTGGGCATAACTGCCTCCTAGACGCGAACCAGAACTTCCGCGAGCGTTTCGCCGTTCTTGCCGATGACGTGGGAAGCGCACGCGAGGCACGGATCGAAGGAATGGATGGTGCGAAGGATTTCCAAGGGGCGCTTGGGATCGGCCATGGGCGTGCCAAGAAGCGCGGATTCGTAGGCACCGTGCTGGCCCTTGGCGTCCTTCGGGGAAGCATTCCAGGTGGAAGGCACGACAATCTGGTAGTTGTAGATTTTCTGATCCTTGATGTGGATCCAATGGCACAAAGCGCCGCGGGGCGCCTCGGTGAAACCGTAGCCCTTGGTTTCCGCAGGCCAACTGGAAGGCTGCCACTTGAGGGTGTTGGCGGTGAAGTTGTCGCCCGCCTTGAGGTTGGCAATCAGGCGATCGTATTCCTGCTGCAGCCAGATGACGCAAAGTTGCGTTTCAAGGCCGCGCGCCGCGGTGCGACCGAGGGTGGAGAAGAGCGCGGCCGGTTGAACTTTCAATGCGCCGAGGGCCGCGGTGACGACTTCTTTGTACTCCGGACGACCGCTGGCGTAGCCGACGAGCATGCGAGAAAGCGGGCCGACTTCCATGGCATTGCCCTTCCAGCGCGGCGATTTCAGCCAGGAGTATTTGGCGTTTTCGTCGAGTTGAGTGAAAGGCGGCTTGGGACCGGTGTATTTCGGCTTGGTTTCGCCGTCCCAGGGATGCAAAGCTTCTTTGCCGGCGGAATATTCGTACCAGGAGTGGGTGACTTCTTCACGAATCTGGTTGACGTCGGCGGGATCGACAGGGAGGACTTCGGCAAGGTTTTTGTTGAGAATTGCGCCACGCGGCATTTTGAAGGCAGCGACGTCGCTGATGCCGTTCTGGGGGACATCGCCATAGGCGAGGTAATTTCCGAGGCCGCCGCCGATCTGCGTCCACTCGGGGTAGAAGGAGGCGACGGCGAGCAGGTCTGGGATATAGACGGTGTCGACGAATTGTTTTGCCTGGGCAATGAGATCCTTGACCAGATTCAGGCGCTCGATGTTGATGGCGCTGTCGCTTTGCAGGGCGATGGCACAAGCCATGCCGCCCACGATGTAGTTGGGGTGGGGATTCTTTCCGCCGAAGACTGTGTGGATCTTGATGATTTCCCTCTGCCATTTTAGCGCTTCGAGATAGTGCGCTACGGCCATCAAGTTCGCTTCCGGCGGAAGCTTGTAAGCCGGGTGACCCCAATACGCGTTGTCGAACAGGCCGAGTTGGCCGGAATCGACGTATTTCTTCAACGTCGTGGCGATGTCGCGATAATAACCGGGAGAAGCCGTGGCGGCGTTCGGCGAGACTTTCTGCGCGAGGGCAGCGGTGCGATCCGGGTCGGCTTTCAGGGCGGAGACGATGTCGACCCAGTCGAGCGCGTGCAGGTGATAGAAGTGGATGACATGGTCCTGGACCATTTGAGTGAGGAACAAGATGTTGCGGATGATCTCGGCGTTTTTGGGGATGGAAACGCCGAGAGCGTTCTCAACCGAACGTACAGACGCGAGAGCGTGGACGGTGGTACACACCCCGCAGATGCGTTCACAGAAGGCCCAGGCGTCGCGCGGGTCGCGGCCCTGGAGGATGACTTCCAAACCACGCCACATGGTGCCGGAAGACATGGCGTCGCCAACGTGTCCACTGTCGTTGAGCATTGCTTCAATACGAAGGTGGCCTTCGATGCGAGTCACGGGATCGACTACTACACGAGTCGTCATAGTGGACTCCTATTCGCCTTTTGAGCCGCCTGGCGGCGTGTCGTCAGCGCGGATGATCTTAGTGTTCTTGTTGACCACGGTGGAAATGAGGTGGGCGCCTACGCCGACTACAGCGGCAGTGCCCAGGATAGCGCCGATCTTATCGGGCGTGGCGTCGATGCCCGGCACGACGACATTCGAAAGGCGCTGATAGAACGGACCGTTGTCCCAGAAACCGGCTTCGCTACAGCCGATACACGGATGGCCGGAGCCGATGGGGAATGAGACACCGTTGTTCCACTTAAATGTGGAGCAGGAGTTGTAGGTTGTCGGTCCGCGGCAACCCATCTTGTAGAGGCACCAACCCTTACGAGCACCCTCGTCGTCCCAGGCCTCGACGAACTGACCGGCATCGAAGAACGCGCGGCGATAGCATTTGTCGTGAATGCGCTGGCCGTAAAACATCTTGGGGCGGCCCATGCGGTCGAGTTCCGGCAAGGCATCGAAGGTAAGGATGTAAGTGAGCACACCGGTCATGACCTCGGCGATCGGCGGGCAGCCGGGGACGTTGATGATGGGCTTGTCGGAGATGATCTGATGCACCGGTTTGGCGCCAGTGGGATTGGGGCTAGCCGACTGCACGCAGCCATGGGAGGCGCACGAGCCCCAAGCGACGATCGCCTTGGCGCGGGCGGCGGTGTCCTTCAGGATGTCCAGGAAGGTTTCGCCACCGACGGTGCAGTAGACGCCGCCGTCTGCCGTAGGCGCATTCCCTTCGACGGCCAGGAGATAGCCACCGGGGTGGTCTTTAATCAACTTCTTGCGGATATCTTCCGCCTGGAAGCCAGCAGCGGCCTGCAGCGTGTCGTCGTAGTCCAGCGAGATCATGTTGAGGATCACGTCCTGGGCGATGGGGTGGGACGAGCGGATAAACGATTCACTGCAGCAGGTGCATTCGAGACCGTGGAGCCAGATGACGGGAATCCGGGGCTTGGTCTCCATGGCGGCGATGACTTTGGGGACCATGGAGGATTCCAGGCCCAAGGCCGCAGCCGTAGTCACGCAAAACTTGACGAAATCGCGGCGGTCGACACCGTGGCGGCGAAGCACGTCATAGGTCGTAAGGAACGAGTCGGGCTTGTTCACAGGAGACCCCCAGTTTTTGGCGAAGGAAGGGCGGACGGACGGTGAACTATCAGACCAAAAAGGCGTGGGTTGCAGTGACCTTGGATACACCATCCTGTGACGTCCAACCGTAACGGATGGAGGTGGTCCGTATCGGTCCGAGTGCCAGTTAGGTGTTGCGGGTAAGCAGGGTGGCGACTTCGATGATGGGATTGGGGAGCTGGCGCATGGCACGGACGAAGGCAGCGACCAATTCGGGATCGAACTGAGTGCCGGCGCATCGCTCCAATTCGCTCAGAGCCTGTTCGGCGGTGCGACCCTTCTTATAACTGCGATCGCTGGTGATGGTGTCGTAGGAATCGGCGATCGTGACGATACGCGCGCCGAGCGGAATGTCTTTGCCGCTGAGCGCTTCCGGGTAACCGGAACCATCGAAGAACTCGTGATGGTGCAGAACCATCTGGCGAATCCGCGCGAGAGGAAGAAGCGGTTCGAGGAGCTTTCCGCCGTAGGTCACGTGAGTCTTCATGGTCTCCCACTCTTCAGGATTCAACGGGCCGCTCTTATTCAGGATCTGTTCCGGGATGCCGACCTTGCCGACGTCGTGCAACACGGCGCCAAGGCGGATTTCCTCCGCCTCCGCTTCGCTCATGCCAATGGCTTCCGCCAACAAAGCGGCGTAGGCAGAAACTTTCTGCGAGTGGCCTTGCGTGTACTGATCCTTGGCGTCGATGGCGTAGGCCAGGGAAGTGACGGTATCGAGGATGGATTGCGGCAGGGCGTTCGAGCCTTCCGCAATTCTAGACGCGGTGGCTTCGGTTGCGGGGAGCGAATCCGAGAATTGGCGAAGCCGCTGATAAATCTCGTCGAAGGCATCTGGTCCGGTGGCAAACAATCTTTTCAGAGTGACGCCCAGATAGGCTTCCAGCACATCACGCTTCCAACGCTTGGCTTCGTTGGGATCGACGTGATCAGCCGTGGATACGGTGTTGCCGCCCTGATGCTTGGAGAGATACATGGAGGCGTCGGCGACCTGGATGAGCTCTTGCGGAGACGAGCCGTGCAGTGGATAGGAAGCGATGCCGAAGCTCGCGCTAATGTTCTTCTCGCGGAGCAAAGGATCGGCGGAGACCCAACCGCGCAGCTTGGAGGAGAGTTGGCGGGCCTGCTCCATGGTGGTCTCAGGCATGAGGATAACGAACTCGTCGCCGCCGTAGCGGGCGACGACGTCGGAACGGCGGCAGTTGGTTTCGAGAATCTGTCCGACGCGCTGAAGAACCAAGTCGCCTTCCAGGTGTCCGTAAAAGTCGTTTACAAACTTGAAGCGGTCGAGGTCCATGAGGACCAACGCGAAGGAACGACCAGCACGGGAAGAGCGTTTCCACTCGGAGGAGAGAGCTTCCATAAAGAAGCGGTGCGTCTTTACACCGGTGAGGCCGTCGGTGATGGCCTGTTCCTGAGCCTTCTGGAAGGTGAGAGCGTTGTGGTATGCGCCGGCGATGAGGTCGGCGAGGGTGTGGAGGAGCAAGGATTCTTCTTCGGAGATCTCGAGGCGTTCCGGGGATTCAACGTAAAGCACACCGTGGAGATGCTCGCCATAAAACACGGGCAAAGCGATGGCGGTCAAGGAATCGGGCAGAACGGGTTTAGCACTGCCTTGTGTGCTTTGTGACGACCGGTAGGCAGCAGTTTTGCCGGTGCGGGCAACCTGGCCGACCAATCCAGTGTCGAGCGAAATGCGCCGGCCCATCGCTCCACGACGCTGGCCGCCTTCTGCGGCGACAATCAACTCGCGGGTGGTGTAATCGAGAAGCGCGATTCCGATGTGGTTGTACGTGAGTCCGGTCTCCAACTGCTCGGTGATTTTCGCGAGAACCTCGTCAGGATTCAATGTGGCAATGGCGTCGCGAGAAATCATGTTCAACAGGCTGAGGTGGCGCGCCTTGGTGCGCTCTTCCTGGAAGAGGCGAGCGTTTTCAATGGCAATGCTGGCTTCGCTGGCAAGCACGCGCAGGATCTCGAGGTGACCTTCGTCATAGGCGCGCTCATCATCGGAGAAGAGGCAGAGAGCGCCGATTGCGTGGTCGTACGCGACCAGAGGAACGCCACAGAAAGAGCCGCTGGTGCGAATGGGTTCGACGCCAAGCTTGCGAATCTCGTTGACGAAATTTTCACGGATCAGCACGGGCTGGCGCGTCCGGAGGAGGTACTCCGTGAGATGGTTCCCAGCGGGCCGAGCACGCTTCGGCTGACGCACGCCTTTGATCGCTTCCAGTTCAAATGTGATCTGATCGCGGGCGAGGTCGTGCGAGGCGAGGTAGAGATTCTCCGCATTGAACAGGCGGCGCAACTCTTCCCAGATTTTGCGGAGCAGGTCTTCCTTATTCAGCGTGGAGCTGAGGGCGCGGCCGATTTCGTTCAGGACGTGCAATTCCTCGGATCGGCGTGAAGTCTGCTGGATCAAGTAACTATTCTCGACGGCCATGCCAATCTGGTGACCGAGCGCGAGCAACAGGCGCAATTCCGCGGGGGTGAAGCGCCGGTTGTCTGGAGTGCCGAGGAGGAGCAAACCGAAGGCTTGCTCTTTGGCCTGGAGACTGATGACGACGATACTGCGCAAACCGTTGCGCAAGCCGAGTTCGCGGAAGCGGCGAATGGGCTCGTCTTTTTCGAGAGCGGTCAGATTGTCATCGCGAAGATCGCGAAAGCCCAAAAGACCGCCGAGCCTGGAGACAAGATTCCCCAAGTAGTCGTCGAGACCTTCGTTCTGCACGGCGCGGCAGAATTCGTCGGGCAACCCGGCGGAAACCATGGAAGTGGGCCCCATCGGATCCCCGTGATGGAGGAAAAGCGCGCCGGAAGGAAGACGGACGACGCCGAGAACGCGGTCGAGGGCCTGCGCCAGCATGCGCTGGATCTCACCGCCGACAAAACTGGAAGTTGCAAGATTGAGATTGGACAGGGCGAGCATGTTGCGCTCGACACGCCGTTTTTCTTCCTCGTAGATCGCCACAACTAGGAGCATGGCGACGAAGATGGAAGGAACCATGGAGATGGGTACGGCTTCCGGGCCGAGACGATCGCGGACCGGCGGAACGAGCGCCAGGGCGAGCAGTAGGAGTCCCCAAGTGAAAAAGGCGAAGCCGAGAAAAAGGTCGGCAAACGTGTCGTGTTTCTGGCTCTCGTTCCAGAAGAGGTAACTCACCGCCAGGAAGACTATCGCCGCAGCATAAACCGGAGAGACGAGAAGAACCCGGAGGCCATAGAGGCCGGCCCACACGGCCACGACCACCGCCGTGCCAATGACCGGAGCAACCCAAAGTTTCTTGCGTGTGTATAAGCGGCTGCCTACAAAGAAACTAACACCGGAGAGCGCAAGGCAAGTAAGCGCTGCGGCATCGAGCAGGGAATTCGGGCGATTTGCTCCGGAAAGCGCGGTAGGCAGCAAGTAAAGCGCGCAGAGTCCCCAGGCTGCGTTCCAGAACAGCAGATACGCCTGCCTCTTGACGGAGTAAATGTAAGTGAAAAACACACCGACCAGTAACGTCGAGAGAAGAAACCCGGCAGCAATGTGGCTCTGAACCATCGAAGAGACTGGGACTCTCCCTTGACTGGAAAAGATTGGCCGAGAAACAGTGCCCGAGGTGCGCTTACCCACCGGTGCAGAAATGGCGTCTGCATCCGAAACACACCCTGTCGGAGACACGAGGCACCTGACCCCGACCAACCGAATCATTTTCGATTATGGGGTAGGGGGAAAACCGGAGGGAATCTTACAGGAGTACTAGTAGCGAAAGAGGCAGGAGGGGTGGGGGAGCGGGGAAGGCGCGGGAGGGGGCAAGAACGGTCACGGCAGCGACTTGCTCGATAGCTTACCCTCAGGTAAGTTGCCAACAGACGACGGAGGCCGCATGAGAAAGGGCAGTTCAGTGGTGGAGCACGGCGAGACGGACGAGAGAGTCCGGCAGAGCCGAGTTGTATTTGGAATTGCTGGGGCGATGCTGGCGGTCGGAGCGTTTCAGCTCGCTTTGTGGGCCGGACCAGCGCGGGTGGAGAGCATCCCGCACATCCCGCCTGGAACTACGATTCCGGTGAAATTGGACGACACGTTGGACGTGAGCGTGGCGCACGTGCAACAGAGAATTGAGGCACGAGTAGCACAGGAAGTGCCGCTCCCTGGAAAAGAAAAAATCCCGTTTCGCGCTGAGGTGCTGGCGACGGTGGTTGCCGTGAACAAGAGCGAAGATGGGGCGGTGAGCGTGTCCTTGAAGTTCGATCAGGTGGTGGAAAAAGATGAGACGTCATCCATCACTACGAGTGTGCGGGCGATCGCCAGTTACCGGGCTGTACGCAATGCGCAGATCCCGTTGGCCGGGGCCGATGCGGGCACACCGGCGGGCTGGGGCACGACCGTGCAGGTGGGAGGAGACAATCGCTTCGGCGACGGCGGTAAAGTGAGAAATCAGCAGAAACAGGTGGTGGGCAAAGGAGTCACCGGAGGCGTTCTGGTGCGGCTTGGAGCGAACGAGGCATTGGGGTGCGAGGGATCAGCGCCGGGCGATCGCCCGCAGGCGACCTGGGTATTTTCCGCAGGTGCGTGCGGGATGTATGACCTGAAGAATGTGAAGCTCATGCACAACGGCCGAACGGATCCGATCGGGGTAATCACTCTGGAATTTGCTAAAGACGACATGAAGCTCGATGCAGGAACGGCATTTCTGCTGCTCACGATGAAGTAGCGACAGTTCCCCGGTAGCAGCGCCCGTCGTTGGACGGACCGGGGCCCTTCCGTTAAACTGAAGTTTTGATTGCCACTCACGAGAAGCCACTATGACTGAAGCAAACGAAAAACAGGGGAAGGTGCGCGTCCGCTTTGCCCCTTCGCCGACGGGATATCTACACGTTGGAGGCGCGCGCACGGCGCTGTTTAACTGGCTGTTTGCCCGGAAGAACAAAGGGACGTACGTGCTGCGGATTGAGGACACGGACGCCGAACGCAACAAGCCGGAACTGGTGTCGGGGATAATCGATGGCTTGAAGTGGCTGGGAGTGGACTGGGACGAAGGGCCGTACTACCAGTCGCAGCGCACGAATCTCTACCAAGAAGCGGGCAAGAAGTTGCTGGCAAATGGCTCGGCGTTTCTCTGCTATTGCCCGCCGGAGCGATACGTGGGCGGCGATCATGCGGAAGACGGCGCGGAGACGAAGGTGCGACGCGTGGTGCGCTGTTCTTGCCGAGACGGAAAGCCTTCGTCGCCGGACACGAAGCCGGCGGTGCGATTCCGGGTGCCGGTTGGCGGCGTGACCAAGTTCTACGATGCAGTGTTTGGCGAGCGCGAATTCGCGAATGATGAAATCGAAGATTTCGTGCTGCTGCGTTCGGGCACGGATAGCCAGAATTTCGGGCAGGCGATGTACCAGATGAGCGTGGTGGTCGATGACATCGACATGCGAATTACGCACGTGATACGCGGCGCCGACCACATTTCCAACACGCCGAAGCAAGTGCTGCTTTACCGCGCACTGGGAACGGAGCCACCCGTTTTTGCGCATGTGCCGCTGATTCTCGGGCCGGACAAGTCACGTTTGTCGAAGCGACACGGAGCGACGGACGTGAACCTGTACCGCCGCGAAGGATTTTTGCCGGAAGCGTTCCGGAACTTTCTGGCGCTGTTGGGCTGGGCGCCGGGCGGAGACGAAGAGTATCTGAGGACGAAGGAGCTGCTCGAGAGATTCTCGCTGGAAGGTGTGAGCCGGACGAATGGGGTGTTTGACCGGGCGAAACTCGAGTGGTTCAACACGCAGTACCTGCAGAAGTTGCCAATCGAGGAATTGGTGCCGGAAGTGGAAGAGCAGTTGAAACAAGACGGATTGTGGAAGGCAGAGTGGGCCAGTGGCGCGGGGCATGAGTGGTTTTCGAAGACGGTGGATCTGCTGCGGCCGCGGGTACGATTGCTGCCGGATTTCTCGTCATGGTCGCGGGCGTTTTTTAGCGACGATTTCACACTCGATCCAGCCGCCAAAGCGAAGTTCTGGAAGGACGAGAAGGTTCCACAGCTTCTCAAGGCGCTGGCGGACGCGCTGGAAGGGCTGACGGAATGGAATCACGATGCGTGCGATCACGCGTCACGCAAAGTAGCGGAAGAAGCGGGAGTGAAGGCGGGCTTGCTGATCAACGCAACACGCGTGGCCATCGTGGGCCAAGCCGTGGCACCGCCGTTGTTCGACACCATGGTCGTACTTGGGCAGGAACGCGTGGTGAGGCGGCTGCGCGCAGCGCTCGCTGAGTTCAAACCAAGCTGAAACCGGGTTACTTCCTGGAGAAAACGTCGGGATTGGCCGCTTTGGCGGCGGAGTGATCGGCCACGACGTTCACGGTTAAATCCACATCTTTGGTGACGGGCGGGAGGCAGATTTCCGTGCTGCACGCCTGGTAGCGCAGTTTCATAGGGATACGTTGAGGGCCGAGTGGGGCGCTGGCCAGGACCTGCAGTGGAAGGCGAATGGCGACGGTGTCCGTGTAGACATTGAGCTGCTTGTTCTTCGAAAAGGCGAAGGTCTGCAACGTCCCTTCCGGATAGATCACATCGTTCGATTTGAAGCCTGCGGGAACGTCGGGGCGCAGGTCCGTGGGGATCAAATAATCGGCGGTGACTTTGCGCGCGTTAACGTGGAAGCCGGGTTTGATCTTGATAACCACGGCGATGTTCAGGTCCATACCGCGCGCCACAGGATCAAAGGAAGCATACGCGGTGGGCGCGAGGACGTCTTTTCCGGAGACGGATTGAGGTTCCGCTAATGGCGCAAGGCAGAGAGCGGCCGTGGCTGCGATGGCAGCGAGCTTCGCGAAGAGGGAATTCATACAGTTACCTGTTTGCCGAGCTGTTGCGAGACGACCCGGCTCATCACCTGATAAAGATCTTCACCAGTTTTCTCATGGACGAATGCGTTGCGGGCATCCGACCAACCGAGCTTGAAACTAGTGGATAGTGCAGAAATCCAGATTTCGCGAATCGGCGTGTTGGGGGAGATCACGAATTTCGCGGGTTCCGGTTCTTCAAAAATGACTTCGAGCTTACCGCTTTCGCCTTCCACGTCGAAGCCGTGCTCATCGCCAAGTTTCAGGAGGCGGCGTTTCACATCTTCGAACGCGGAATCGGACTTCTTCTGAAAGTCGTGTTCGGTCAGCATGGCGATCTCAATTGTTCGATTCGATGGCTTTGGTAATGATGTCGAGGTCGGGCGGGCCCTGGAATTTCATGATCTGGTTGCCATTGCGCGAAATCAGGAAGCTAGTCGGGTAGCCGAGAATACCGCCGAATTTGTCGCTGGCGTCGTCGGTGCCGAGAAGGATGGGGTAGTTGATATGGAGCTTCTGCCCCTTCACGTCGTAGAGTTCCTTGGCCACGAAAGGCGCGACGACGCTCTTGCCTTCCTCGTCCATGGCGATGCCCAGGACCGTAAAGCCCCTGGAGGCGTATTGGTTCTGCAGGTTGATCAGCGTGGGGATTTCGTCCTGGCACGGGCCGCACCAAGTCGCCCAGAAATTGATAAAGACAACTTTACCCTTGAGGTCACTGAGGGCGACATCATTTCCGTCGAGATCCTTGAGCTTGAGGGCGGGCGCGGGCTTTGCTTCACCTGACATGGCCATGGCGCTGACATTTTGAGTAGGCTTGCGCGTGGCGCGGTCGGCCCAGAACATCAGGCCGATCATGACGGCCACGGTAACGAGAATGATTGCGATCTTCTTCATGGGTCCTTAACCAACCTACCGAAAAGTTACATCGAAAAACGATTCAAGAACGTGAGCTTTCCAGAAAGCCAAGTCAACTTGTTGAAGAAGACAAGGCCACCGATAAACAGGAGCAACGCGCCGCTGAACAGCTCGACGGCGTGCAGATGCTTGCGGAAATTCTGGTAGAAGCGAAGGAACTGTCCCAAGCCGAGCGCGGTCAGCAGAAATGGCACAGCCAGTCCCATCGAATACACGGCAAGCAGCAGAATACCGCGAGCGACGGTGTCGCTTGCGGCGGCCAGAGCCAACACAGTGGCGAGGATCGGCCCAATGCAGGGGGTCCAACCAAAAGCGAACGCGAAGCCGAGCAAAAATCCGCTGAACATTCCCGGGTTCTTGGTGTCGGTGTTTCGCAAGCGGACGTCCTGGTTCAGCCAGCGGGCGAGTTGCGGGCCGAAAAAGCCGATGATCGAAAGAGAAAAGAAGTGGCTGGGGCCCAAGCCGAGGAATAAGGGATGATGGACGGCGAGCGATGCAATTCCGAGCGCAATAAGCACGCCGCCGAGAATGTGTCCAGCGCGCACATTCATCCGAATCAAGCCGCCAAGCAAGTGCAGGCCAAAAAGCAGTATCAACGCGCCAGCGACAGGGGCCAGAAGCGCACGATTCTGACGCAGGAATCCGCCAACCGCGCTGGCGGATGCGCCGAAGCCGATGAACACCACGGAAAAACCGATGACGAAGGCGAGAGCTGAGGAGAACAGCCCACCCTTGGGCTGCTGGCCTTGCCGAAGCTGCTCCATCCCGATACCGGAGAGCATGGAAATGTAGCCGGGAACGAGGGGCAGCACGCAGGGCGACAGGAAAGAGATGAGTCCCGCGAGGAACGCGCCAGCCAGGGTGACGTCAGTGTTCATTAATGCTTGGTCCTAGATTCTCTATTCTCGCATAAAACGCAGTTTGACTTGTGCGCGGCTCGGCCTCTGTTGGGATTAGCGCAGGCAACAAAAAGTTACGGAATGGTTGCGTCGGAGTAAGACGCGGGGGCGAGGGGGAGTGCAACAGGGGGGAGGGAGAGGGGGGACAAGCGGACAAGTGCAGCGTTTGGACGACAGGGAAGGCATCCGTTGGTGCGGGTATCCCCTTCACAAGAAGCCGGTTAGGGCCGTTGTTGTTGGCAGCGAGTGTGCTTGATAGCCGGGCAAAGAGCTTGCCGCGGTGGCAAACGAGAGGGATTGGCCGATTTGGCACTGGCATCAGGAGAAGAAGCTCATGACACAAGCGAATTACAGTGCGGAAATTCAATCCGTCGAGGGACAAGCATGAAGGCGAGAAATTCAGCAGAATGGGAAGGGCGGACCTCCGTTTCGGCCTGGGAGCCGACCGACGGGGAAGCACAAGCTGCGGTGCTACGGGTGGCGGGAGCGGGAGAATCTCCGGTGTGGCAGTCGATCAAACAGACATTAGCGGAAGCGTGGTTGGCCTGCGGGGCATTCGAATGGCTGGCGCTCGGGTATCTTGGCGCGACCAGTTGCCTGTTTGTCATCTTTGCGGCGAATCTGGCGCACCCCTACCGGTTAGTGGCGACGCAGATCTTCGTTGCGGCGGTGATTCTTTCGCTGGCGAGGAAGCAAATGCGGGCAGCGGCGGGAGATCCGACGGGAGCAAAGTTCGTCACGGGCTGGTGGCATTTCTGGCGTTACTGGTATCCGCACCTGTTCTTTCTGTTTTGCTTCGAAGAACTGGCGCACGTGATGACGATGGTTACGCCGGGCTGGCAAGACGCGCACCTAATTGCGTTTGACCACTGGCTAACGGGCGTACACCCATCAGTCTGGCTGGAGCAGTTTGCGACGCCGGCACGGAATGAGTTCATGCAGCTTGTGTATTTCTCCTACTTCACGTACCTGCTGCTTGTGGGGGGTATTTTGTATGTGCGGCGCGAGTGGCGTCCGTACTGGTCAGTAATGGTGTATTCCATGATTGGATACATGATCGGCTATTTCATCGCGATGTCGTTTCCGGTGGAGAGCCAGTGGTTTGCGATGGCGGGATGGTGGAAAGGGCCGCTGGTGGGAGGTCCAGTCACGGCGATGGTCAGTTTCATGGAGCATTATGGGCGCGTGCGGGGCGCCGCATTTCCGTCGGAACACGTGGCTGGCGCAGTGGCGGCACTGTGGGGCGCCTGGTGTTTCCGGCGCTGGCTGTTCTGGACGATGTTGCCGGTGTTCCTATGCATGTGCGCGTCGACGATCTGGGGGCGATACCATTACATCGCAGACGTATTTGCCGGTTTGATCACAGGTACGCTGGGGTTTGTGATTGGAAGCTGGGTGATGACACGGCGCGGGGCGCTACCGCCCAATTGCGAATCGGAACCAGCCTAAACCGACGCACTCAATACAATTCCGGCCGGGCGGTCAGGGGGCACTCGCGTTCGAAATGATGTGCGATTTCGAGGAGAAGTGGCTCGTCCGCCCAGCCAGCCATGAACTGCAGGCCCACGGGCAGGCCTTGTTGGGTAAGGCCACAGGGCACGGTGATGGAGGGGACTCCCGCCAGGTTGGCAGGCCGATTCAACCGCAAGAGCAATGCCCGGGTGGGATGAGGGGCGCCATTGATGAGCGTTGACTCTTCGCCAATGCGCGGAGCGGGGATGGGAGTGGTGGGCACCACGAGAGCGTCGAGATGATTCTCCTCGAGCGCCGCATGAAAGGAAGCGGTAAATTTCTCGCGAGTTTCGCGGGCACGGAGATAATCCACGGCGGTAACCCTGGTACCCAGCTCGAGGCGGCTGCGAACATCATCACTGTATTCGGGTGCGCGAGACGGGAACCAGCCAGCCTGCTGGTGATACAGGGTTGCTTCGGCCCAAGCGATGTCGTTGCCTGCCTTTTCAGACGCGACAAGATGATCGATGGAAACAAATTTGAATTTGTGGCCGCGCTGCTTGAGCAGTTTCATGGCAGTTTCGAATAAGGCTGCAACCTGTTCATCGATGACATCGAAGAAGAACTGTTTCGGGATGCCGAGAGTGACGGCGCGGAACCTCGAAGACAGCTTGAGCGGTTTTTCGCGCTCACCACGAACAAAAATCGGCCGGAGAATCAGCGAGAGATCTTCGACAGTACGGGCGAGCGGGCCAACGAAATCGAGGGTAGTAGAGAGCGGGATCACGCCATCGGTTTTGACACGGCCGAGGCCGGGTTTCAAACCGACAACACCGCAGAGCGCGGAGGGGATGCGGATCGAGCCACCCGTGTCGGTGCCAATGCTTCCGCAACAGAGCCCGGCAGCAAGCGCGGCGGCTGAGCCACCACTGGAGCCACCTGGGACGCGTTGGAGGTCCCAGGGATTGCGTGTGGGGCCGAAGTGGGGGTTGTCAGTGGTCACGCCGTAGGCGAACTCGTGCATGTTGGTCTTGCCGAGGATGACCGCGCCCGCGTTCTTCAAGGCCGTAACAACGGAAGCGTCGTGCAAGGGGACAAAATCGCGAAGGATTTGCGACCCACCGGTGGTGCGGATGTCCTTGGTGTAGATATTGTCCTTCAGGGAAATCGGAATGCCGCAAAGGGGGCCGGGGTCCCGCCGGGCTTTGGCGCGTCCCTTGCGGGCAAATGCGGCTTCCGCCTGTTTGGCTTGCAGCGAAGCGGTTTCTTCAGAGACGGTGATGTAGGCGTTGAGTCTCGGGTTGATGTTCCGGATGCGTTCGAGGAACAGGCGTGTCAATTCAACGGGAGAAAGAGTTCGCGCGCGAAACAATCTTGCCAGTTCCGCGATAGAAGCAAAGGCGAGCTGTTCATCCGGAGGCTTCAGAAGATTTTCTCCAGCTTGTGTAAATTACCGAAGGTGCCGATGTTCGCGAGGATGAGCGCGACACGAAACTGATTTTCGGAGCGCACGTTGGCGAGGTTGAAGCGGCCGTACTCGACCGACAAGCCGCAACAGCTGCCGTTGTAACTGACCTGAACGAATTGATTCAGAAGATTATCCTGGAGGATGTCGTAGTTCACGCCAGCGGCAACGTTGAGCCCCTTGCGGGTGATGTCGCCCCAACCGATGATACCGCGAATCTGGTGGGAGGGAAGTTGGACGATGGGATTGCCCTGGAGGCGGAAGTCCGCGACGGTGGCGAAGAACTCGCTGTAAGGCTTGACCTTCAGAAGCGTGCCGATGGTGGTGACTTTGCTGAGCTGAGGATCGTATTCAATGATGGATTCGGCGTCGTAACGGCCGCCAGGAGTGAGTTTGACATCGCTGACGATGGGCGACCAGTTGCGCGGGGAGGCGGCAAAAGCGAAAGGAGTAACGGAGTCGAGAGCCTGAAAAACGTTGCGCTGGCCGGTGACGAGCGCGCCATTGAAGGTGGAATCGAAATAGTGCTTCTGGACCAGGGTCCAGGAAAGGAAATCGACGGGTTGATCGTCACCGTGCTTTACATAGAGGTGCTGATTAATGCCGTATTCGATTTCGCTGGTGTCCGTGAGAGTTGCATTGCTGTCAAAGCGGATGAAGCGCTGAAAATCGTTGACGCCCGTAACGTAGAAGTAGTTGATGACCGGTTCGATGGTGTGCTTGTAGCGGTGGCGCGAGGCGGGGCGGTCAAAGAAGCGTTCGAGAGCGGGGGGACGGAGTTCGACGAGGAATTCGCCGGTATTTCGCGTGATGGATTGCCCGGACACATCGCCGGCGGTATTGAAGGAATCGCCGTAGAAAGTGGTGCGAAAAGTGGCGGAGGTGGTGACGCCAAGCCACTGGCCGAAATGAAAAGGAATGGTGACGCGAGGAGCAAACTCGGCGCGCGGGACGAAGTCTACGGTGCTGATATAACTGTCGTCGCGGTAGACCGCACCAGCGAAGGACGTGAAGGAAAGATAGATGGGGAGATTCTTCCAGGGGGCCTGCTCGACCGAGCTGAAACGCAGTTCCGGGGCATCACGCAGAACGACGGAGGTTTGCGGGCTGATTTCGAGGTAGCTTTTGTCGTTCAGGGCGGCGGCGTTGAAGCTAAAGCCGTGAAAATTGTTGGTGAGGAACACGGCGCTGCGAATTTCGGAGTTCACCGCCTCACCATAGGTTCCGGCGAAAGCCAGGCGGAAGGTCAGCGAGGACAGTTGATTCAGGTCGGTAACGAAGCGCCAACCATGATTCCAGAGTGATTGAATCTGGAGCTGCTGCTCGTAGCCGCCCTGATCTTCCCGGTCCTGCACCGCGAAGAAGCTGTAACGGATTGAGGTGTCTTCGAAGGGTGTCGCGCGGAAATTGACACGCTCGGCCGGGCCGCGCTTGCCGAAATACTCGAAGCCGGCGGTAGCATCCATCCAAGGGTTGGGAGCCCAGTAGAAAGCGTCGCCGATGGTGAAGCCCTTGGTGTTGCTGTTGCCGATGATGGGCATGAGGAAGCCCGACTGGCGCATGTGGTTGCCAGCCGGCGCGGTGGAATATGGCGACCAAAACAGAGGTATGCGAAAGAGGCGGAAGTTGGCGTTGACCATGGCGACCGATTTTCCGACGGTCAGTTTTGCTTCAGGAGCATAGAACTGCCAGGTCGGCTCCTTCGGTTCGCAAACGGTGAACCAAGAATGGTAGATTTCGTAGTAATCCTCGCCAAACCGCTCGACTAGTTGAGCTTCAAAATACAAAGGGTTCTCAGAGACAAGAAGCAAGGGATTAGGCTGACGCTGCAAGCGGATCTGGCCACGGACGTTGCGAAAGGTGCCGCGGCCGGTGTCTACGTTCAATTCCGCTTCGTCGCCCTCGAGGTGCTGGTTTTCGTAATCGAAAATGATATGACCTCGAGCTTTGGCCATGTAGGTGTCGGTGTTGTATTCGACGTGGTCCGCCTGGAGGCGCATGTCCAGGTAGCGAATGTCCACGTCTTTATCGGCGATATAGACGGGGCCTTCCCGGCGTTGGGGTCCGGACGCGGCAATTTCAGCGATCGCTCCGCGAGGAGGCTTGGAAGGGAATTCCTGAGGGAACGCCGGCAAGGCAAAGATGGCAAGCAGCGGCGCGAATAAGACGCGTTTAAGCTTTCCAGGATTGGACTTGGACAGATTTCTGTTCACGCTGTGAATGAGCCCGGAACAATGAAGAATTAGCCTAGCACGCAGGCAAGAGGATTTGCACGCACACTCGCCATCGTCGGCGGCAGACGCCGGGAACCAACGCGGCGGTTCAGGAAGCGGGCGTTTTGGCGTGATGCAGCTGATACCAAGCGTAGGTCTGTTCAAGACCTTGTTCGAAGCCGACCGCCGACTCGTAACCGAGCATCTCTCGAGCCTTGGAAATATCAGCTTGAGAGTCGCGGATATCACCGTCTCTGGGCGGTTCATGCTGAGCCTGGAGAGGCTTACCCGAAATCGTACGCAAGAGTTCGAGGGTCTGGTTCAGTGAAACGCGACCGCCGGTTCCGATGTTGAAGATCTGTCCGGCTACGCCTGGGGCGTCGCAAGCCAGGAGGTTGGCCTGCACGGCGTTATCGACGAAAGTGAAGTCGCGGGTTTGCTCGCCATCGCCATAGACGACCGGCTGTTCATCGGACAAAAACGCGGTAACGAAGCGAGACAACACACCGGAATAGGGGGAGTCGGGATCTTGCCGGGGTCCAAAGATGTTGAAGTAGCGCAGGCCGACGGTCTCCAAGCCGTAACAGCGGCCGAAAACGGAAGCATAGAGTTCGCCGACGTACTTGGAAACTCCATAAGGAGAAATCGGATCGGGCTGCATGGATTCGACTTTAGGCAGAGCGGGAGTTTCGCCGTAAGCGGAGGAAGAAGCGGCAAAGACGAGGCGTTTCACTTTGTTGTCGCGGGCAGCGACGAGAACATTCAAAGTGCCCTCCACGTTGATCCTGTTCGTATCGAGAGGATCCTTTACGGAGCGCGGAACCGAGGTCCGCGCGGCGAGGTGAAGGACATGGTCGGCCTGGTGGATCGCCTTTTGAACGGCCTCGAGATCGGTAATGGAACCCTTGACGAAGGTGATCTTGCCGCGGACATCGGCGAGATTCTCTTCCTTCCCCGTGGACAGGTCATCGAGCACGACGACACTGTGGCCGCGGCGGACGAGTTCGTCCACGGTGTTTGAGCCGATGAATCCGGCGCCGCCTGTGACAAGGTAGCGCATCCTTACCCTCCTCCTGTGATGCCAACGGTCTTATTGTACGATGGGAATGGGGGTCCACGTCGCGAATCTAGGGAGTGTGCCGCAAAGAACGCATGAATAGGAAGTTACTATTGGCGCTGCTGGTTGTGATCCTGTTGATTGCGGGAGGGTGGTTTGTTTTTTCAAGGTATAGGCGGCGCCCAGTTGAAGCTCCACCCGTAGCCTCGAATTGGCCCACGGTACCGGCTGAACAACCGGCTCCGCCCGTAGCGCGCGCGAGTGGCGCGCCTTCTAAAGAGGCTCCGCCGGTCGAGCCTATATTTGCGCTGCGTCCGGGCGAGAAGCTCTTTTACGACGCGAACATAGCGAAACTCAACAGCACGGTTGCCAAACTGGAAATCGTAGCGGTGGAGAAGCGGAATCTGAGCGGAAGACCGTCGTGGCATCTTCAAGCTTCTGCGCACACAGAGAATCCGTACCGCATGGTGTTTGAGTTGGACGACCAATTCGATTCCTACAGCGACGCCGGGACTATGGTCAGCCGACAATACGAGATGCATCTGAGCGAACGAGGGCAGAAAGTCGACAGCGTGCAACGATTGTTCCCATCGGCGCAGGATTCGCCGCCGCCGGGAGTCAGCGCCGCACGGGTTCTGCCGGGAACGCGCGACCCGCTGGGAATGTTGAACTACCTGCGCGGAATCGACTGGAATACGACGAATGAAGTGCGCAGCCCAGTTTACGATGGGCGAAAGTTGTACGACGTTCGGGCGAGGTTGGTATCCAAGGCGGCGCCGGTGACCGTACCGGCCGGAAGTTTCAAGCCGATGAAGATCGAATTGCAGGTGTTGGACAACGGCGTGGAAATGAAGGACGCGCACTTCCTGTTGTATGTGACGAACGACGAGCGACGGCTGCCCGTTCTGTTGGAAGCGGTCTTACCGTTTGCCAGCGCGCGAGTGGAACTCACGAAAGCGGAATAAGGACAGAGGCACCAGCGGGAACCTCGAGTACCCACAGCACTGTTGTGACGGCAGATGCAGCGGCCTGTGTGTCAGCAGTGGAATATTTTCTCGCGGTTGCGCATCACACGCTTGGTGGCATTGCGAGAATCAACGACCAACTTCGACGATTCCACGATAGCGCCGTAATCGTAGCTGGAATGGTCTGTGGCGATGAGCACGGCGTCGTATTTGGCCAGCGTATCCTTGTGGAGCGGCACAGACTTCATGTGCGAATAATCGTAGTGCCGCATTTTGTGGAGATGCGGGAAATAGGGATCGTTGTAGTCGAACTCGACGCCGCGCTTCTGGAGGATCTCCATGATTTTGAGCGTGGGGGACTCACGCAAATCATCGACGTCCTTTTTGTACGCCACGCCAAGAACCAGGACTTTTGAGCCCTTGAGGCTCTTCTTGTGATTGTTGAGCGCCTCGGCGAGGGATTCGACGACGTGGTATGGCATCGCGGTATTTACTTCGCCGGCGAGTTCGATGAAGCGAGTAGAAAAATCATACTCGCGCGCTTTCCAGGAGAGATAGAACGGGTCGACGGGGATGCAATGCCCACCGAGACCGGGGCCAGGGTAGAAAGGCATAAAGCCGAAAGGCTTCGATGCAGCCGCTTCGATCACTTCCCAAACATCGACGCCCATGCGCTGGCAGAGCAACTTCAATTCGTTGACAAGCGCGATGTTCACGCAGCGGAAAATATTCTCGAGCAGCTTGGCCATCTCGGCGGCTCGAGTGGAACTGACGGGAACGACCCGGGCTACCACCTGGGCGTAAAGTGCCTGAGCAGCGCGACCGCTCGGCGGATTGACGCCCCCGACGACCTTGGGAATTTGAGCCAATCCAAACTGCTTATTCCCGGGATCTTCCCGCTCCGGCGAAAACGCGAGGAAAAAATCGACGGGCGCATTTTCGTTTTGCGGTCCAGCGGCGATGGGGCAGCGCAGGCCGCTCTTCTCTAAGATCGGCAGTACGAGTTCTTCCGTTGTGCCGGGATAGGTGGTGGATTCGAGGACAACCAACTGGCCCTTCTGCAGGTTGGGCTGAATGGACTTGGCGGTGTTTTCGACGTAGCTGAGATCCGGTTCGCGATACTCGTTCAGTGGCGTGGGCACGCAGATCAAAATCGCGTCGACCTCGGCGAGCCGTGAAAAATCCGAAGTGGCGGTGAAATGGCGGCTGTTGACGTACTGCTGAATCTTGGTTTGCTGGATGTGCTCGATATAGGATTTGCCGGCGTTGAGCAACTCGATCTTCCTCGGATCCGTGTCGAAACCGGTGACTCGATGACCGGCTTCCGCAAAACGCAGTGCCAGCGGAAGTCCAACGTATCCGCATCCGATAATTCCAACTTTGAGTTGAGCGCCCTTGAAAAATTCTGGTCTTCGGTCCGTTGCCATGTGCTCGAACTAGCTCCTCGTTCTTCACTGGGGTTACTTTGACGCTTCGCCAATGAGAGGAATACCCATTCAATATAGCAGTTTCCGCGGGTTCGCTTATGTTCCTGAACTTCGTGTTTCCAAAGTTTCACAGTAGCCGAGGTCTGGTCTAACGTTGCTATCGATGTACGGACAAGGCAAGATGGGCAAAGCGAGGTCTTAGACCCTGCCTGTTGACCCTGGCTGCTGATGACGATTGCGATCATTGTTGTCCTTGGATTGTTTGTAGGCGTGCTCGTCGGACTGCTCGGCATTGGCGGCGGGGTGGTGCTGGTTCCGGCAATGGTATACCTGCTGGGCTACGACCAACACCTGGCGCAGGGGACCTCACTCTTTATTCTGCTGCCTCCGATTGGGCTGGGAGCCTTGCGGCAATATTGGAAAGACGGTCAAGTGGATTTGCGGGCAGGGATCTACTGCGCGGTGGGTTTTCTGCTTGGAGGATATGTGGGCGGGAAGATCGCCGTACCCATGGATTCTCGCCACCTTCGCGGAATTTTCGGATTTTTCCTGATTCTTTCAGCAGTGCTGCTGTGGAGGAAAACGCAGGGCAGTGCCGCGACATCGAAAGCGATAGCCAGAACATCGAGTGTGTCACGGCTGCTGGGGATAGCGGCGACGGCTGCGTTCTGCGGAGTCGCCGCAGGGATGGTAGGAATTGGCGGCGGAGTGTTGCTCGTGCCGCTTTTGGGATTATTGTTCGGATTTCCGCAGCACCTGGCACAGGGAACAAGCCTTGTAGCGCTGATTCCGCCTACGGGTCTGCTGGCGTTTTTGGCGTACGCGCAGGCAGGCTACGTGAATTGGCAAGCAGGAGTGTTGCTGATTCCGGGGGTGTTTGTGGGCGGCATCCTTGGTGGAGAGCTGGCTCGACGCCTCAATCCGCGGCGGATGCGGCAGGTCTTTGCGGCGTTGATGCTCGTGCTTGGCATGTGGCAGGTCTTCTCTGCTTGGGGCAGATGACGCATACTGGGATCTCATGGTCGATCTGCACTGCCACATTCTTCCGGGTCTCGATGACGGGGCAAAAACTATCGACGATTCGTTGGCGATGGCCGAGGACGCCATCGCTGATGGCATCACGCACGTAGTAGGCACGCCGCACGCCAGTCCCGACTACGGATTTGACTACCGCCGGGTGCAAGCCGCATGCGCGGAATTAACAGGACGGCTCGGCGGACGTCTGACGATAGCAACGGGCTGCGATTTTCATTTGAGCCACGAGAATCTTGTAGCCATTCGCCGGGATCCCCACTCGTTCTGCTTGAATCAGCACGATTATCTGCTGGTGGAGTTCAATGAGTTTTCGATTCCGCCTTCGATGGATCAAACGCTGCATGAATTGCAACTGGCTGGGTTGCGGCCAATCGTGACCCATCCGGAACGGAATGGAATTTTGCGCACCCATCCTGAGAGGTTAGAGCGGTGGGTTCGCCACGGCTCGTTCGTGCAGGTCACTGCAGGTTCGTTAACGGGCGTATTTGGTCCAGGGCCACAAGCGGATGCATGGGCCTGGATAGGACGTGGACTGGTCCATTTCATTTGCAGCGACGCCCACAACACGGGGCGCAGGCCACTCAAGTTGAAATTCGCGTATGACTCGGTGACGGAGCGGCTGGGTGAGGAAGCGGCGCGGCGGTACTTTTTTGACAATCCGCTGGCGGCGTTTGAGGGGCGCCCGTTGCCGTATGTTCCGGAGGTTGCGCCTCCAGCGGAACCCCGACGACGAAAGCGATTCCTGTTCTTTTAGCGAATTCAATGAGTGGGGCGAAGCGGCAAGCCAGCCCAGGCGTTCGCAAGACCCAGCACTTCGCGTACGACGTCAAGCGCATCGTGTGTGTTTCTCCACCAATGGGCACCGTCGTAGGAATCGTCGGAGACGGGGTGGATTAGTGCCACACCGGAACGGCTTGCGATCTTGTACCAGAGTGTCCTGGACCGGCGGGTGTGCACCGCCGATGTTACGAGAATTACGGTTCGAAGTTGCTGCTTTCGGAGGGCTTCGCCGATTGTTTGCATTTCATCAGCCGTGTTAACGACCGGGGGATCCAGCACTTCGATAGATGCTGGTGGCACACCCTCGTGAATCAGGACCTGCCGGTCGTATTCCTCCTCTCCAACGAAGGGAACGGACAGCTTCGCCAGAGTCGCAGCGGGCTCGGTGGAGTGCGTGAGCCAAATCAACTTTGCGTAACCCTGTTTGTAGACGCGGGCCGCCTCGAGCGCCCGGTCTGGCATGCCTCCGCTAAGTACCGCGATGGCGGCAGCTGGTTGCAGAGGATCTCGAACGATCAACCACTGGCCGATATTCAGGAATACCAGGATGAAGCACAAAAGCAGCACGCCTGCGAGGACCCACAGTAGCCGCCGGTTCCTTATGGGGGAATGCGGGGCACTCTCCGAGATAAATCCGTGCATCGTTGCGCATCCTAACCCGTGTATTCCGCGCGGGTCAAACGGTTGAGGAAACACGGGAGCCCTTTGCGGTAGGAAAATCGACTTCTGGCACGCTAAAATTAAGATTTCTGAGGAGCGGAGGGAACGCATGAGAGCAGTGGTCACAGGCGGAGCGGGATTCCTCGGATCGCACCTTTGCGATAGGCTTTTAGCGGAGGGCTGGGAAGTCCTAGCACTGGATAACCTGATCACCGGTGCCGAAGGGAACCTTGGGCACCTGAAAACAAACACGAAATTCCATCTCGAGCGCAGAGATGTGAATGAGCCTGTGTCGGTGGGCGGTCCCGTTGATTACGTGTTTCATTTTGCATCGCCGGCAAGCCCACCCGACTATCTGAAATATCCGATTGAGACGTTGAAAGTCGGCTCCTTGGCCACGATGCACACACTCGACCTGGCGATCGCCAAGGGGGCAAAGTATCTGTTGGCCTCCACCAGCGAGTGCTACGGCGATCCAGCGGTGTCGCCACAGAGCGAGTCGTACTGGGGCCACGTCAACCCGGTTGGGCCACGAAGCGTGTATGACGAAGCGAAGCGATTTGCGGAGGCCACCACGATGGCCTATCACCGGTATCATTCAGTGGATACGCATATTGTCCGAATTTTTAATACTTACGGCCCGCGGATGCGGTTGAATGACGGACGGGCGCTTCCTAATTTTGTGTATCAAGCGCTTACGGGTACACCAATAACGGTGTATGGCGATGGCAGACAGACGCGCAGCTTTTGTTATGTTTCCGATCTGATCGACGGTATCTACAGGCTCAGTCAGTCCAAAGAACACATGCCGACGAACATTGGCAATCCCGTGGAACTGACGATCCATGAGTTTGCCGTGCGGGTATTAAGTCATTTCCCGAACGCGCCGAAGATCATCTTTGCGCCTTTACCCGAAGACGACCCGAAACAACGACGCCCGGACATTACGAAGGCAAAGCGTTTGCTGGGCTGGGAGCCCAGAGTCAGCCTGGAGGACGGACTAAAGCTGACAATCGAATTTTTCAAGGAACAGTTCGAGAAGACGGCGCTTTCGCGTTAGGGGGACCAGCGACTAGGGCCGGCCGAAGGAATAATATTCGAATCCGAATTCCTTCATCTTTTTCGGTGAATAGAGGTTTCGTCCGTCGATGACCAGACGGCGCGTCATCAACCCGCCGGCACGTTCCCAATCCAGGTCGCGGAACAGTTTCCACTCGGTGCAGACCAGCGCAGCGTCCGCTTCCTTCAGGGCGTCATAGGGATCTTCGTGGTATTTCACAGCAGGGAAGAGGGCCCGCGACTTGGCAATCGCTTCCGGATCGCTGGCGTGCACTTCCGCGCCTTCTTGAAGCAGGCGCCGAACCACTTCAAGGGCGGGTGCGAAGCGGATGTCGTCCGTGTTGGCTTTAAAGGCTAGACCGAGAACGGCGACCCGCTTTCCACGAATAACCCAGAGAGCCTTGTGAACCTTCTCGAAATAGTTATCGATCCGCTGCTTGTTGACCTTCTCCGCGGCCTTCAACATGTCGAACTCGACGCCCACAGTTCCTGCCAAATGAATGAATGCCTGAATATCCTTTGGGAAGCAGAAGCCGCCGAATCCGAGCCCCGCTTTGAGGAACTGAGTGCCGATCCGGGGGTCCAGACCCATGGCATAGGTGACCTGCTCGACATCGGCGCCGATGCGTTCGCAGAGATCAGCAATCACATTGGCGTAACTGATCTTCAGAGCAAGGAAAGAGTTGGAGGCGTGTTTGATGAGTTCCGCGCTGTTGATGGTGGTGATGAGCAATTGACCGGAAGATCCCGGCGGGCATTGTCCTTTGTGAATAGGGCAGTGAAACTTCCGCTCCAGGATCGGGGCATAAATCTCACGCATAACAGCGCCGCACTTCTCGTTTTCAACGCCCACTACGATCCGATCCGGGTGAAAGAAATCGCCTACCGCCGTGCCTTCGCGGAGAAATTCGGGGTTGGAGGCAACCTCGAATTTGATGTCGCTTGTGCGGGAGTAGGCACCCAGGGCCTTTTGCAGTTGCACGCCGGTCAATGCCGGCACGGTGCTTTTCTCCACGACGAATTTCGGGCTACGGGCCTGCGTCGCGATTTCGCGAGCCACGTGATCGATCGCGGACAAGTCCGCTTCGCCGGATTCCTTGGGTGGTGTGCCGACGCAGATAAAGATTACCTCGCCAGCGCGAATGGCCTCGCCAGAATCGGCGGTGTAGAAAATTTTCTTGTCGGCGACTGCGCGTTTCAATACGTCGTCGAGGTGCTCTTCATAAATGGGCACCTTTCCTGCCTTCAGCATGTCGATACGCTTTTCGTCGATATCCGTGCAATACACTTCGTGGCCCGCGGCAGCGAGGCAGGCGCCGGTCACCAGTCCAACGTATCCACACCCGATCACAGTCAGCCGCATGATGGTCTCTCCTTGTTGTCAGCGGAGGCGAGGAATCATCGCCTTCCCAGAAGCAGGCCGCGCATGCCGAGCAGCAAGAGCTTCGGCTGCTTGCGCACGACGGTCCAAAGCAGGCGCGTGGATTCGTCCCGGTTGATTTCACCGAGCGATTCCCGCGTCGAATCGCTGAGCATATCGACGAGATCGCAATAGTCCTGTTGCTGAAAATGGTGCAAAGCGCGCCGAATCAGCCAGTGAGTGCCCAACTCGCGGCGCAGCGCGAGCAGTTCGCCGTGTCCTCGTTTGAGGATGGCGTTCGCTACACCCTTTGCGCCACTGAATCCGGTGACAATGCCACCAATCGTGGACACCTTCACCTGGGCAGCAGCATCGCCGACCAGGTAGACCTCGCTCCGACCGACCTTGCGCTGGACCGGCACCCACTTTCTATAAACCGGAATGCGCGCTCCCTGCCATTCCAAAGGTTCCAAGCCTTTCTTTTCCAGGAAGCGGTCGAAATAGCGCTTGGTGTCGCGTCCGTGTTCGCCGATCACCCCGAGAGCGGCGCGTTCCTCGGACTCAGGGATAAGCCAGTAGAAATAAGGAGTGTCGTCTGGCACGAACCACACACGGGTAGTATCGCGAGGACAGTCCTTTGGCAACTTGACCACGGCCTGGACGAGCGGGACAGTTTCGACCGGGGGCCAACCGGCGGCCTTTGCCACGCGGCTCACAGCGCCATCGGCGCCAACCACGCAATCAGCGTGAACACGTTCGCGCCGACCGCCACGGTCTATATCAACATGCAAGCCATTGCCGTTCGGTGAGAGTCCCAAGAATCGAGTGTCATATTCGAAGCGTGCGCCGGCAGCTTGTGCTTCAAGAGCCAAGGACCGAATCAGACGAGATCTTTCGATGATCAGGTCGGGCTGCTTCAGCGATACGGTGGCCGAACGCCCATCGGTGAACAGTTCAAACCGCCGAATTTCATTCAGGATACTCGCGCCCGCGGAGCCATTGACTTGGGTGCGGAAATGATTCGTGACGATGAGGGTGCGAGTTGCCGGATCGAGCGTCGGCTTAGATTCCAACACATGGACGTGCCGCCCGCCGCGCGCCACATTGGCGGCGGTATACAAGCCCGCCGCCGAGCCGCCGACAATCACTACGTCTTTGGTCCGGGTGTTCCCAGACACACTTTCCGCCTTCTGCACGATCTTTGAGGGCCCAATCTGCCGGAGGTGCGTTACTGATTTTCTACCTTAGTCTTCCAGTTACATTTGCCGTGAGATGCAGAATGCCATCCCACCGGAATTGACTTCGAGTATAACGAATCACCCGAAGTCGTCCAAACCCACGAAGGACATGAAGTTGTTCGCCGAATGGCAGGGAGCGGACAATCAACCCGCCGTCTTCTGGGACGCTTTTTGCCTTTCGTAGGGCGCATGTTCCAGCAGGAGAATTCCCGGCACCATGAGGAGGAATACCACGCCTCCGAGGATTGCAGCTTGCCAGGTGCTCAGATAACTGACGGCGACACCGGCACCGCCACAAAAGGCGCCCGCCAGATACATCGCGAGAACTGCGCCACGCTGACCGAGACCAAGATTCGCGAGGCGGTGGGCGGAGTGGTCCTTGCCGGGAGTAGCGAAAGGCAGGAGCCCACGACGTGATCGGGATATGGTGACCAAGGTAGTGTCGAAGATTGTTGGGCTCAGGATCAAAACCGGCGCGAGCCAACCGGCAAGGTTTGTCGCATGCTCAAGGCGCAACTTAAGAGCGAGCGTGGCCATCAGGAAACCCAGGAACATTGCGCCGCCGTCGCCCATGAAGATCTTGGCGGGCTTGAAATTCCACCGCAAGAAGCCGGTGGCCGCGCCGAGCGTAGCAGCGGCCAGAATGGTGACAATGGTCTGGCCATTCAGATACGCGAGGATAGCGAAGAACACCGAAGCCATGGCCGCGACGCCGGCGCACAGCCCATCCATGTGGTCGAGAATGCTGAACGAAGCGGTAATGCCGACGACCCACAGGATCGTCAAAGCCGCATCCAGCCAATAGCCGGTCCTTCCTCCCAACAGCGTTTCGAAGAGGCTGGCATGGACACCGCTGGCCAGCAAGATAACGGCAGCCAGAGGCATGCCGATGAACAATTTGACTTGGTGGTGCAGCCACCCGCGATCGTCCAAAAAGCCGACAGCCGCGACCAGCGTTGCGCCGGTCACAATGCCGACGCTTTGCGCGCGCGCTGAGCCGTCGAAAGCCGAAAAAATGGCGATCATCACGGCGCCGTAGATGGCAAGACCACCGAGAAGCGGGATTGGTTCCAGGTGAACTTTTCGAGGGCCGGGCAGGTCAACCATACCGACGCGAATCGCCAGCGCTCGCACCGGCACAGTCAGAAGGAGGGAGGCCGACAAAGCGATTAGGAATGCCAGGACGTCTGCACTCATTACATCCTCATCAACCGCTCTGAAAATACTGGCCCGGGCGAGGAACGCCAGTCACAGACACGTTTCCGGATTGGGGTTCCGGATCCCAAGTTCGGCTCGGACGGATACGAAGCCGAGGATGCTGCCCCACGCAGCGTAAATACGTTAACGCGAATTGCGAGAAACTACCAGTATTCTGAGGGGATTCGTGACGTTTCTCGGCGAAAGATTAACCCTATCTAAGGAAGAATGGGTATACGTCAACGACGAGCGGCGGCCTGCTCGATCAGGGTGACTAGCTTCTCGAGTTCGCGCTCCCGTTCGTACCGAGGAGCCGCCGCCGCCGCTGCTCGACCCATGACGGCAAGCTGTTGGTCATCATGCAGCACCTTACGCACACAGTCGACAAACTGTTGGGGCACATCTGGGTCGGCCGCTGCGGCAAATCCCAACTCCTTGCCGAGGTAAACCACATCGCACTCTGGTGGCGCAACAGCCACGATCGGTTTGCCCGCCGCAAGGATGCCATACATTTTACTGGGGACGACCACTCCCTCGAGTCCCCGTTTGACAGTAATCAAATGCGCATCGGCTGCGGCGAGGACCGAAGGAATCTTGCTACCCGGGAAGAACGGGAGAAATCGGACGTTGGGAATCCCGTTGGCAGCGTCTTCGAGCGCTCGACGTTGCGCACCATCACCAACGAAGACAAGCCCCACGCCGTCGGTCAGAAGTTGGCGGGCGCCTTCCAGGAGAGTGGTCCACGCACCGTAGAAGCCAAGGTTCCCGGCGTGGAGCAGCACGAAGCGAAAATCACCGCGAATCGCCTGAATCACGTCTTGGTCGAGGGCATCGCGCTGAGCCTCGGGGATTACTTCGGCGCCATCCCGGATGATGACCACGCGTTGCGGATCGACGCGTTTCTTCAAGATGCGGTTGCGCATATCGTTGCCGAGCACGACGACGCGCGTAGCCCTGTGCAGGGCCCAGCGATGCATCCTCTCCCAGGCCCGCGCGAGAAATCCCGGCTCGACGATGGCGCCGCCGACAGCCATGTCGGGATAGAGGTCGCGAATGTTGTACACATATGGTTTTCGTTTTAGCAGCGACACGAAGGCGCCGACAATGCCTTGGAAGGGCGGATCGGTCATTGCAAGCACAACATCAGCGGGGAGAAACAGCGCCCTGGGTACCGCGAGGAAAACGTAAGTTAAATAATTGAAGACCCGTTTCCTCATTTGCGCGCGGGAATAATCCGTGGCGCCGACGCGAATAATGCTTACGCGCCCGTTGTGCTCGGTCTGCCACAGCTTCCAGGGGCGGCGCTCCGTTGGATCATACGAGGGCCTGCCGCAGACGATTGTGACGTTGTGCTTTACTGCGAGAGCTTCCACGACGGTCTGCGCCATTTTTGCAGTCGCGGAGGTGTCGGGCGGGTAGTAGAGATTCAGCAGCAGGACGCGCACATTTGGATTGTACCGTCAGTCGAATGGACGGCGAAGGGAAAGGGCCACGCTCGCGGCCGACCCTATGCGGATGTTCAGGCGTCCTTGGCTCGAGCGCCGCATTTTGCTATACGAATCCAGATACAGCTACGGGGAGGCAGGCATCATCCTGTCCAACCCGCGCGCGATGGCTCGCTTCAGAATTGAGTCCGTTCATGGAAGTCACTGTCGAACACCTGGGTGCTGTGCAGTTTGAAATTCGTGCGCGAGGTCACGTCCTAGCGAGTGATCAGCCGGTAGAAGACGGGGGATTTGACGAGGGTATGACCCCTCCCGAATTCCTGCTGGCGGCTCTGGGGTCCTGCGCCGGGTACTATGCGGCGCAATATTTGCGCAAACACAAATTGGCATTGGAGGGGACGCGCGTCCGGGTGACTTGCGAGAAAGTGAAAAGTCCTGTGCCGCGCATGACGAACTTTGTGATGGAGGTGGACTCCCCGGTGGAATTAACGGAGAAACAGCGCGCAGGGCTTGAAGAAGCGGTCGAACACTGTCTCGTGCACAACACCCTTCTGCACACGCCGAAGATCACTTTGAAGATTGACCTGCCCGTGGCCAGTAAGGCCTGAATCGATCGAACCCCAATCGTGCGGGCGCTCGGAAGTGGTGAGCTTTGGGTTCAAGCGCGTGATGGGCGGGTGATCAGGATGTTGCCGAGCACCAGAGCATCCATCTGCGTGCGCAAGAAACAGTCCAGTGCTTCTTCGGGGCGGCAGACGATCGGTTCGTTGTCATTGAACGATGTGTTGAGCACGACAGGCACACCAGTCTGGCGTTCGAATGCACTAATCAATGCGTGATAGCGGGGATTGGCTCGTGGGCTGACGGTCTGGAGGCGGCCGGTGCCATCAATATGGGTGGGGGCAGGAATTTTGTCGCGTTTGGGCGGCTTAACCGCGTAAGCCAGTGTCATGAACGGCGAGGGATGCGATTGTTCGAACCATTCACCTGTCTTTTCTTCGAGAATCGACGGAGCAAACGGGCGAAAAATCTCGCGATGCTTGATGCGCCGGTTCAGAATTTCCTTCATCTCTGGCCGGCGTGGATCGGCGACGATGCTCCGATTGCCGAGCGCGCGCGGTCCCCACTCGGCGCGTCCTTGATACCAACCCAGAATCTGTCCTTCGGCGATGATGGCGGCGGTCTGGCGCATTAGTTCCGGCTCGGGCAAATCGCTAAGGATGTAACCGCCATTCACAATGTCACTCGATTTGATCGCGGTGTGGATGTCGTCCGCAGTGTAGCCGGGGCCCCAATATGCATGCTCCATCACGAAGCTACGGGGCTTGGCGAGAGTTTGGTGCCAAACGTGGTATGCGGCCCCGACGGCAAGTCCAGCGTCCCCAGCAGCAGGATGCACGTACACTTTTTCAAAGGGAGTCTGTTCGAATATCTTTCCGTTAGCCACGCAGTTGAAGGCCACGCCGCCGGCCAGGCATATGGCTTTGGCGCCGGTTTTCGCAGCAAGCTTCCTTAACATGCCCAAGTAGACTTCTTCGAGCCGTGCCTGCAGCGACGCGGCAAGATTTCGATGGCGCTGCTCTAGCGGTTCTTCTGGCCGCCGTGCAGGACCGCCAAGCCTCTCCGGCATGGCGTCCGAAAATAGCTTGCCGAGGACGGGAGTTTTGTCCGACTCGGCCCAGGACATTTCGGGCCCGGTCTTATGGTGGATGAAATAATCCAGGCCGAGTTTGAATCCGAAATTGCCACCATTCGGGCTGAACTGAACGATGTCCCGAAATGCGTCCATACGTTCCGGCTGGCCATACGCCGCCAGGCCCATCACCTTGTATTCGTCGCCGAATTTCAGAAAGCCAAGATACTGCGTAACAGCGCTGTAATAGAGTCCAAGGGAGTGCGGAAATGCGATCGAGCCTTCGATCTCCATGCGATTGCCGCGGCCGGTGCCCCACATGGAACTGGCGAAGTCACCGAGGCCGTCGGCGGAGAGCAGGGCGGCGTGATCGAAGGGCGAAACGAAGTAGCTGCTGGCGAGATGCGCCTGGTGATGCTCGACACGGTGAAAAGTAGCCTTCAGCTTTGCGGGGTCGCTGTCGAAGGCGGCGGCGAGCGCTTCGGGAATCCCGGTGAATTTGGTGATAACGCGCGCCCGTTCGCGCGCGAAGGAAGGCATCTGGATGGCATAGAAGAGTTTCGTCGCGAGACGCGCAAAAGGATTGCGCGGCACGGCCACATGATCGACATCGGCAAGCGTAATTCCGGCTTCCTTCAGACAGTAGCGAATGGCAGCTGCCGGAAAGCCCGCAGCGTATTTCACGCGGTTGAAGCGTTCCTCTTCCACCGCGGCGATGAGCTTGCCGTCGCACAGCAACGCGGCCGAAGCGTTGCCGTGATACGCATTGATTCCCAGAATATTCATGTTGCTCGCTTAACGAATCTCGCGCCTTTCAGGACAAGTGGCGGCGGCACCACTCATTGAGCACGTAGAGCGACCACGGGCGGGACCACGTTGTCTGGCCTCGCTGAAAATTATCCCATACCCTTTGGACACCGGCGGCATGCAGATGGCTCTCCAGAGCTGGCGCCAGATCCTTCAGGCTTCCTTCGACCTGCTTGTGCAGCGCGTTGCGGAGCCAGTCTTCCCAGGGAAGCGTGAACGTACGCTTCTTCTGGTCCAGAATTTCGGGAGGGATCATCCCCGCCAGCGCGTTGCGCAAGAGCGCCTTCGAGACTCCATGTTGAACGCGCGCTTCGTCCGGCAAGGTACTGACAAATTCCACCAGTGGAGTATCAAGGAACGGAACGCGCACTTCGAGCGACCGAGCCATACTGACGGAATCTGTGTCGTGGAGCAACGTGCTGGCCATGTAGGTCCGCATTTCGAGCCATGAAACAGCGGCGACTGGCTCAAGAGAATCCGCCTGATCCGCAACGCGCTCAAGCCACCCGAGCCAAGTCGGGTCGAGCGTGACGCCGTCGTTGGCGATACGGCTGTTGCGGTAAAGCGCATCAGTCAGTTTTGCCACTTCGGATGGCGGGAACAGCAGGCGAGTGAAAAAGTAGGCGTGAGGAAGAGCGTTCGGCTTGAGCCACGCGTCGCGGGCTTTACGAGCGGCATCGGCCGTGCCTTGACGCGAGAGCAGTGAATTGATCAGAGGCGCACTCCATCGGCGGAGCGTACCCGGAATGAATCGAGCCACGGACTCCAGGCGTTCAAGTTTGGGGGTATCAGAAAAGGTGCGGTAGCCTGCAAACAACTCGTCGCCACCAAGACCGGAAAGAGCGACTTTCAGCCCGACCTGGCGTGCCGCCCAAGCCACAAAGTAGGTGTTGATACCATCCATGGTGGGCTGATCGAGCGCGGCGACTGCTTCTCCCAAGCGTGCCAGGATGTCGCGACCGTGGAGGGGAACTTCGGTATGAGTCGTGCCGGTGCGGACGGCGACGAGTTTCGCCAATGGGCCCTCGTCATAATCGGTGTCGGGAAATGTCAGCGTGAAACTCTGTATACCGCGCTGGGCGCGACCCGCCAAGACTGCGATTGCGCTGGAATCGAGGCCGCTAGATAGAAAGAGGCCAACCGGAACGTCGGCAATCAGGTGTGCTTTAACGGCATCTTCCAGCATGGTGCGCACGCGGGCGGAGGCGGACGCAAAATCGCGAGGCCGTCGAGGATCGCGTGCCGCGCTGCTGTGGGTGGGATCCCACCAGGGCCTGGCACGAGGCGAACGACGACGCTCGGGTATATGCAGGACCAGCCGATGCCCGGGCGGCAGCGAGAAAATATTCTCGACCATGGTGACAGGTTCAGACACGCTGCCGAAGAGCAAATATGAAGTCAGCGCGTCGGCGGACAATTTACGTTGGACGCCGTCCAGAGTCAGAAGCGCGCGAACTTCCGACGCAAAGGCGAACCCGTGCTCTGTTTGGGTATAGTAGAGCGGCTTGATGCCTAGAGGGTCGCGGGCGAGGAAGAGAACAGGAACGGTGGCGAAGTGTTTGCGGAGATCCAACAAGGCGAAAGCGAACATTCCCCGCAATTCGTTGAGCAGGTCTTCGCCCCATTCTTCCCAGCCGTGAACTAGGATTTCAGTGTCGGATTTTGTGCTGAACCGATGACCCGCCGAAACGAGGCGTTCGCGGAGTTCCTGGTAGTTGTAAAGTTCGCCGTTGAAAACCACGGCCACGCTGCGATTTTCATTCCAGACAGGTTGATGGCCGCCGTCTAAATCGATAATGCTGAGCCGCCGCATACCCAAAGCGACTTCGGGCGAGCGCGGATCGTCGAGTAGGAACCCGTGCTCATCGGGCCCGCGATGCACCATGGCGGCAGCCATCTGGCGGACAGCACTGTCTGCACGTGCAGGGCTGGCGGCGTAGGCGAAACCACAGATGCCGCACACGCTTTACTTGATCTCCGGTGACGTGAAGAATGCCGCGGTGGCGCGGCTGAGATTGGCCCGCAGATGGAACCGAGGAATTCGCAATCGCCGATCGGCGATCCAGCCTAGCAGCAATCGAACGAGCATAAAGAAAACAAGTGAGTTCACCGACAGAAAGAAGCACAGGAAAGAGCGGCGCTCGAGCAGCAAGCTCCAGTCGAGAAGTTCCTCCCAGCCGGGAAACAGGTGGTCAAGAAGCGCGCGCGCCCTGGCCCCCTGCAGAGGCAAAGCCGCCACGCGAACATGCGCGAAATGGTCGTACGTGTACTCCGGGGGGTAATTCGGCAGGACGCTGGTGGCCTCGCGGAACAGGTCGGGATTCTGGAGATCCCGCCGCGTCAGGAGATTTCCTTTTGCATCCTTCATGATGACGCGGTAGGTCGCGTCAACAATGATCCACTGGCCATCGAGATTGACTTCGGCGACAACGTGCTTGGTGTTGTGATCCTTGGTCATCAAAAGAAGTCGACGAGTTTCTACGCCGGCACTGCGCGACAGATTGAGGAAGGCGTTTGTGGCGCTGCCACACACCTCGAGCAGTTGGCGGTAATTGAGGGTGTCTTCGGGGTCATGGGGTGACACCTTGGTGTGCCAATTGGTTTCCTGACGCGGCGGGCCGTTCTGCATCCAGGACAGAATCGCTTCCACCCTTTCGCGGGGAGAGGAACCTTCGGGAACCACCGCGTCCGAGAACCCCCGCAAGTACCTGCGGACGGAGAGTTCCCAAATACCGGACCAAACTGTCGTGACCAGAGCGGCTGCCAGCAACAAGTTGCTGAGCCACCAAATGAGTCGGAATCCGTAGTGCGGCTTCAACGCTTATCCTTGTGCCTGGGGAGCAAATTGTCCTACGTCTCGCGACCACTCGCAAGTAGCGAGTAAATCATCTCCATCTCGCGCAACGGTTCTTCCCAACTCAGCGCCGACGCGACCCTGCCGCATCCATCCGACAACTGCCGGTGTAACTGATCGTCAGAGAGCAATCGGGACAGGGCGCCGGCGAGTTCTTCTTCGTTATGGCGGACCACGAGACCCGCGACGTCCTTCACGAAAGGCGCGATGCCGCACCGGTCGGTCACGATCACGGGTGTGTCGGCGGCAATCGATTCCGCTGCGGTGTTCCCGAAATTTTCGTTCTGTGAAGGCAATACAAACACATCTGCGTCGCGGTAGGCTTGCCACTTTAGTGTGCCAGTGAGCGGGCCGGCGAAATGAACGCGCTCAGCATCGCCGCCAACCCTTGCACTCTCCATCAACTTGGTTTTCACGCCCGCCTCATCCGGCCCGGCAAATGCTAAGTGCACATCGACTGCGTCTGAATTGGGTGATTGCTGTAAACGCTGGAACGCCTTGAGCAGCAAGTCGGGGCTCTTCTTCAGAGAGAGGCGGCCAAGAAAAAGAACCAACTTCGCGTGGGCCGGGATTCTTAGCTGCTCACGGAAAGCGCCGCGCGGCGGAAGAGTGGCCGGCACTTCTACTCCGTTTCGGCGTAAATGGACTTTCGCGGGATCGATTCCGCCAGCAACCAATTCATCGCGTTCCTGTTCCGCTGTGGCGATGATCGCGCCAGCGTTTTGTAGCATGTCGCGCCCCCAGACGCGATGGTAAAGCCGCTTCATCCGTATGTTGCGCACAATTGGGACGAACATTCCAATCGGTTCGACGACGTAGGGGATCCCCTGACGGCGGCACTCGGTGGCGACGCGCGGCCCGAAAAAATCATAGAGTCCGTAGATGTGCGCCACGTCGAAATCAGCGAGGCGCGCCCGCAAATAGCGCCCTAGCGCGGGGTTCCAACTGACGGCGCGAAAGTGAAACCAGGTGGGAAGGTAGACAGCGGTGACGCCGCGAACGACTTGGGTACGGCCGAAGGGACCGGGAGGGGCTGCGAGGCGCTTCTCGATCCCCCAGTCGGCCGTCAGCACGGTGACTTGGTGGTCGCGCTTGGCCATGCCTTCGGCCAAGGCCCGCACTTTGACAGGCGGACCCCCAAATTCAAAAAACGGAGCGTAACTCTGGGTCACATTCAGGATTCGCATAGCTCGCGGAGAATCTTCTTGAAGTTCTTGGCAAAGATAGAGAATTTGAATTCCTGCTGCACGCGTTCTCGGCCGCGTTCGCCCATCTGTTTTGCCAGGTCCGGGCTCGAGAGCAGTGTATCCAAAGAAGTGGCGAGCTGCATGACATCGCCGTGAGAAACAAGGTAGCCGGTATCACCGTCGCGAATGACTTCCGGGGCACCGCCATGGGCGCCACCAATCACCGGTTTGGCGCGGGCCATCGCTTCCAGATAGACGAAGCCGAATCCCTCACCGCGGCTGGGCAACGCAAATATCTCCGCGGCCGCATAGCACGCGGACAGTTCGGCATAACTGATTCCAGAAAGAAGGTGGACATGACGCTGAACGCCGCTGACCTTGGCGATGTTCTCGAGCCAGTCACGATCATCACCGGAGCCGACAATGGCGAGTTGCACATCCGGCCAGCGCAGCAATAATCGCGGCATCGCCTGGATAAGCGTGTCCATGCCTTTGTATCGCTCGGTGGCGAGCCAGCGGCCAACTGCAAGAATAACGCGCCCCTTCGGAAAGTCGGCGGGCAACTGGGCCAGGCCAATTCCGACGAGTCGCGTTTCAAAATCGGGATCGAGGGCCCAAGGCAAGACGCGTACGCGTTCTGCTGCGACGCCCTGCAGAGATATAACGAAATCCGCGGTTGCCCGACTGGGGGCCAGGACCAGCGTCGCACGTTGCAGGGCTTTCCGGCGGTTCCGCGAGAGCGGTTCCCATACTTCCACGCCATGCGTGCAGACGATGCTTTTTGTACCCGGCGCAAGCACCCTCATGCCGCGAACAATAGGAGCAAGGTTGGGATGCGCGGCCAGCACCAATTTCGGCCGACGCCTCGCCGCCTTCAATGCCGCGACCACAAATCCCGCCTTGCTCCGTGCCGCGCCGGTGAACACGAATTCGCGCTCGCCCACGCGCAAGCGGTGCAGATCCTGCGAGTCGTTAAGGCTCAGTAGCCGGTATTCCAAGTCCTTCGACTTTGCGAATTCGCTCAGCAGGAAAGCCAGATGTCGCCCCGCGCGCTGAATTCCGCCGGGAGCATCCAGTTCAGGAAAGAGTCCAATCAGCACTGGCTGAGCATGACAAACCGCGCGCGGTCTACGCAAGTACAGGAAGTTTCCATTTCATGGAATGAGGAAGCAGGTTCGCGAACCTGATGACGTTATCGCCGCACTAATGGGCTCAAGGCGACGAGCGTATCGACGTAGACGTCAGCGGGACATCTTGTGCGGTCATGTTGGCCAAATCCGTAGGTTACGCCGACGGCTGCCATTCCTGCGTTGCGCGCGGTTTGGATATCGACATCCGAGTCACCGACCATCGCCGACTCTTCCGGCGGAACACCGAGCTCACGCAAAACGGATAAAACGCCGGACGGGTCTGGCTTTTTTGTGGGAAAGCTGTCGCCGCCGTACAGAAATCGGAAGAACCGAGCAATGTGGAGCCCTTCGAGAATGTCCATGCTCAGTTGCGTCGGCTTGTTGGTGAGCACCGCCATGGGGACTCTAGAGTGCGAAAGCAACTGCAAACCTTTGACTACTCCCGGATAGGGCCGCGTTTCTTCGAGTTTCTGCTGGTTGTAGTGCTTCAGGAAAATTGCGAGCGCCTCTTTGCGGTCAGACTCAGTCGAACACGGTCCCAATGTGCTGGCCATCAACTGCGGCGCCCCGTGACCGACATAGCTGGCGATCAAGTCCGGTGAGAGCTCGGTGCGTTTCGTCTCGCGCAACATAGCGTTGACGGAGTTCACTAGGTCCATCTTGGAGTCGATCAGTGTTCCGTCCAGGTCGAAGACAAAGGCTCGCACAACTCCGATTTGTGCATTCGTCATAGACAAACATTCTAATCTGTCCGCGGCAGATTCCGTTGGCGGCAAAAATCCCGGATTTCTCACATCCGCGCTCATCGCGTAAACTAGAGGGCTGGCTGCCCAACAAAATTCCTACTGGAGATTCCATGGCCGAGGTGCAACCCTTCCGCGCTTACCGCTACAACCCCGATGTCGTCGCATACGACCGCGTGCTGACGCAGCCCTATGACAAGATCACGCCGAAAGGGCAGGAAGAGTATTACGCGACTGATCCGCACAACCTGATTGCGGTCGAGAAGGGCCGGGTGCACGCTACGGACACTCCAGAAAACAACGTCTACACGCGCGCCGCGGCGAGCTTGCGTTCCTGGATTGGCGAAAAAGTCGTCGCGCAGGATCCTGCTCCGGCGTTCTATGCGTATTCGCAGGAATTCACCGTCCCCGGCACGACCCTGCGGCGCACCCGCCGGGGTTTCATCGCGGCGGGGAAGCTCGAAGATTATTCCGCCAACGTGATTTTCCGGCATGAGCACACGCTCTCCGGTCCGAAGGCGGACCGTCTGGAATTGCTCCGGCACACGCGGACGCACACCGGCCAACTCTTCCTGCTGTATTCAGACCCGAAGCTTGAAATCGACGCGGTTCTGGACACCGTCGAAGCCTCGCAAAGGCCGGTAACACAATTGATCGATGAATACGGAGTCACCCATCGCCTGTGGATCATCGCAGAGCAGGAGCGCATCGCGGCGATTCAGAAATCGATGGCCAACCAGAAATTGGTCATTGCTGATGGACACCACCGTTACGAGACCTCGCTGAATTACCGTAGCGAGTGCCGGACGCGCGCGGGAAAGCTGATCCCCGACGCGCCCTACGAGTACTCGATGATGACGTTGATCAACACACGCAGCGAGGGGCTGACGATTCTTCCTACGCATCGCGTGGTCGCGAACTTGCGCGATTTTTCCTGGAGCGCAGTGCGGCGCTACCTCGAGCCGTGGTTTGCAACCGAGGTATTCCCGTTTGGAGGTGAAACAGAACGCGCAATCGTGCAGGCAGACTTCCTGGAGAAGTTGGTGGCCGCAAAGGCGAAGCGCGCCATTGGTGTGTTCCCGAAGCCAGAACCCGGGGCCTCCGCGTTCTACCTGCTGACGCTACGGCCGGAGGCGGACCTGGCGCAGATTCTGCCAGACTCTTCGCCGCTGCAACGCGAGCTTGATGTGGTTTTGCTTCACCAGGGGATTTTGGAACCAGCGTTGGGAATTACTCCCCATGCGGTGGCTTCCGAAGCGAACCTCACCTATGAGCGCGACTCGGCGACAGCGATCGATGAGGTTGCCCGTGGCGAGGCACAAGTCACCTTCCTACTGAACCCCGTAGACGTTGAGTTGGTGATGAATGTGGCTACGGCGGGCGAGGTTATGCCGCAAAAGTCGACGGACTTCTACCCCAAGCTTCTCAGCGGCATCACGATGTACAGGGTCGAGGTATAGGCAGAGAGTCCAAGAAGCTGAGTAAACCGAAGAGAGATTCTTGGCTAGGTGCGGGATCAGGAATTGTTCGTGCGACCAAAAAGAAAAAGGGCAGGGTAAACCTGCCCTTTTCGCAAAATCACTTGTGGCGCGGGGAGCGGCGGTTACTTGGAGAAGCTGGCGACCGCTTCGGCTTCGGTGTTGTAGACATCGAAGATGGTCATCAGCTTGGTAATCTGGAGTACTTCCTGGAACTTGGTGCCCAAGTGGCAAAGCTTGAGGGCCGCGCCTTGGCCCTTGGCGCTGTGATGCGCGGCAACGAGGGTGCCCAGGCCCGCGCTGTCGATAAACGTGACGTTGTCCATGTTCAGGACGACCTTCTTCTTGCCCTCGGCCACCAGCGACTTTACCTTTTCGCGCAGCGCGTTACTCTCTTCGCCCAGCACGATCCGGCCGTCCAAAGCTGCAACAGTGACGCCGTCCACTTCGCGAGTTGTGATCTTCAATGCCACGGTGATTCCTCCTCATTCGTACACGGGTCCGGCGGCAACCCGGGCCGGAACCGCGAAGCATATCTGTTTTTGTTCATTTCGCAAAGCGGTCTTTTCCAGCACAGACGGGTCAGACTGCCTACCTCGAATGCACCGCTTTGCGACTAATAGTAATCCGCGCAGGACATGTAATACCCGCATGCCGCGCAGATGAGCTTGCACCTTCGAGATTCCAGCCTCTGCGAGCACACCGGGCAATACCGGGAGGCGTCCTCATATCCTCGAGGCCCTGACGAGTCTCCCGCGCTGCGAGCTGCGGGTGGTTCAGCAGTAGCCTCGCCCCTGAATTCTGCCGGGGCCATCTCCTGCTTTCCGGTATCCTTCACGGCCTACAGGTTATAGCACATCCCGCGGCTCGGGCGAAAGCGCGAGGCTCACGCGGCCAGCTTCGTTTTTTCCTTCCATCGTTCTTGCCGAGTTTGCTAACCTGCCTGCCCATGCAAATTACAAAAACGCTCGTACTCTTTCTCGCCGCGGCATGCGCCGTTCATGCTCAAGACGCCAGATCCGCGTCTGACCGGCTCGCCGCGCAAAACGCACTCTTCGAGGAATACTACGAAAATGATCTCCGTAACTTCCCGGAGCGCGCCACCGCCTTTGGCGACTATCGCTACAACGACCAGCTGGCGGATTACTCGCTGGCGGCGATCACGAAGCGCGACAAGTCCAATCGCGAGTACCTGGCGAGGATTGAGGCCATCTCTGCCGCGGGCTTCTCCGAGCAGGATCAGATCTCACACGACCTGCTGGTGCGCGTTCTACAGCAGCGCATTGCAGATTACGATCTGAAGGAATACGAGATGCCGATTAATCAGCAAAACGGCATCCATACGGCGCTCGCAGATCTGCCGCTGTCGGTTCCCCTGGATTCGGTCAAGCATTATGAGGATTACGTCGCGCGGCTGCACCAGATTCCGCGGGCGCTCTCGCAGACCCAGGAGGTGCTGCGCGCCGGCTTGAAAGACAATCTGCTGCCAGTGAAGTTCCTGATCGAGAAAATTCCGGGGCAGTGCCAAGGCATCATCACCGCCAATCCTTTTCTGTTACCGACAAAGAAGTTTCCCAAGGATTTCTCGCTCGAGGATCAGAAACGGCTGACCGAACAAATCACCGCCGCGATAAATAACGATGTGTTTCCAGCGTACCGGACGTTTGCGGCGTTTATCCAGACGGACTATGCGCCGCACGGCCGTACGACACTTTCCATCATGTCGCTGCAGGACGGAGCGAAACGGTATCAGAACGATATTTATGCGCGCACGACAACTCATCTGACCGCCGATGAAATTCACCAGATCGGGCTCCGCGAAATCGACCGCATTCAGAGCGAGATGCTGGTGATTGCCAAGAAGCAGGGATTCAACGATCTGGAATCGTTCCGAGCCTGGATCAAGGCCAACCCCAAGTACAAGCCCACTTCCGCGGAGCAAATTCTCGACGACTTTCGGAGGTACATCGCGCAGATGGAGCCACAGTTGCCGAAACTGTTCGGTCTGCTACCCAAGTCCCCAGTAACGGTGGAGGCGATTCCGGCTTTTCAGGCGACGGCCGCGACGCACTACGTCACGGGAACGCCTGATGGCAAACGTCCGGGCCGGGTCGTCGTGGCGACGTCGAATTTCGAGGAGAGGTCCCTTGTGGATGACGAGGCCGTGGCGTACCACGAAGGCGTGCCGGGTCATCACATGCAGCTTTCCGTCGCGCAGCAACTGACTGGGCTGCCAAAGTTCCGCATTCACGGATTGTTTTTTAACGCCTATGGTGAAGGCTGGGCGTTGTATGCGGAGGAACTCGGCAAGGAGGTCGGGTTTTATCAGAATCCAGTGTCAGATTACGGGCGGCTGTCGTCCGAGTTGTTCCGCGCGGTGCGGCTGGTGGTCGATACGGGGATTCACGCAAAGGGTTGGAGTCGCGAACAGGTTGTGGAATTCATGCGCAAGTCGGGATCGGTTGACGAACCCACGATCCAGACGGAGACGGATCGGTACATTTCCTGGCCGGCGCAGGCGCTCAGCTACAAGTTGGGGCAGCTCAAGATCCGAGAGTTGCGCGATCGGGCCCAGAAGGAATTGGGTCCCAAGTTTGACATCAAAACCTTCCACGACGAGATTCTGGACGGCGGCGCACTGCCGCTGGACATGCTGGAAACGCGTACCGGCCAATGGATTGCCGCACAAAAACCAAAATAGCCGGATTACCGCGGCCGCTCACGTTCCGAATTGCAATCGCTCTAAGACAGGACCCAGCGCGAGAACCGGGTTCTCGTACGGATGGGCTCCATTCGCGTTGAAGAATCCGCCGCCGTTGGTTCCCAAGTTCTTGATGATCTCCAACGCACCTTTTCCATGTAGCCACCCAGAGGTTTGACGGAGGCGGTCACGATGCCCAAGAACAGCAAATATTGAATCGCAGCGGAAGGTTTCAAAGACACTCCGCGAGCCGGTTGGATTGCGGCGACGAATTGGGCGAACGGTCGCCGCAGGGAATCGCACCGCGGGCAATTCCAAGATAGACGAACGCGGCGACGGAAATTCTTAGCAGTTCGTTAGGAATCTGTTAAGGACCGGGTGTGCCTGTTGTATTCTGTTGCGTCTTTCGAGGAGGACCGCTTTGCAGCTATTGCCCGGTTTGAAGCGCGGATTCCTGCCGCGCAGCCCGTCGATTTGGACTCGAATCGCTGCCATATACCTGTTGTGTTGCAGTTGCACTCCCGGACGACCCGCGGACGAGCCAGCGAAATTGCAGATCGAAATTTCTTTTCCCTGGTCGGCCAGTAACAAGCCGCTCGATGGACATCTCCTAGTGGGAATTTCCACGGACAAGGCGTCGGAGCCGCGGTTTCAGTTGCGCGAGGAAGAGGCTGAGAGTGCGCAATTCTTTGGCCTCGATGTCGATGGCTGGAGACCCGATGCGCCTGTGGTGATCGACTCGAAGACGCTGGGTTATCCGCTGAAGAGCCTCGACCAACTGCCGGCTGGTGACTACTACGTGCAAGCGGTCCTGAACATTTACGACACGTACCATCGCGCAGATGGACACACAATTAAGCTGCCGCCCGACATGGGAGAAGGGCAGCAATGGTTTGCGAAGCCCGGCAACCTGTTGAATAAGCCGCTACGGATTCATCTCGATCCACACGCGAGCAACGTCGTGCGGATTTCGCTAACTGAGAAAATCCCGCCGGTTACTGGGCTCAAGGACACGAGGTACATCAAGCACATCCGTATCGAAAGTAAGCTGCTCAGCGCGTTCTGGGGCAAACCGACCTATCTTGGCGGAACGGTGCTATTGCCCCAGGGTTTCGACGACCATCCGAATGCGCACTACCCGCTGCTTGTGCATCAAGGCCACTTCGAAGCGGACTGGGATTTCTTCGCGGAAACGGTCCCGGCGGGCATAAAGGGCGAAGACCTGGAGTACTACCGCTATGCGAATGCGTTTTACCAGGATTGGACCGCAGGCCGGTTGCCGCACATGCTGCTGCTCAGCATTCAGCATGCGAACCCTTACTATGATGATTCGTACGCGGTGAACTCCGCGAATGTCGGCCCGTACGGCGACGCGATCACTCAGGAACTAATTCCGGAAGTGGAGAAGCGTTTCCGGGGGATCGGCCAGGCATGGGCGCGGGCGGTGGAGGGTGGATCCACCGGGGGATGGGAGGCGGCCGCCTCGCAGATTCTATATCCGGATTTTTACAATGGCGCGTACTGCTATTGCCCCGATCCGATTGATTTCCGTGCGTACCAGCTCGTCGATGTCTACAAGGACAAGAACGCGTTTTACGAACAGGGCCCATTCGGAACGGTGCCACGCGGGGAAATGCGTACGGCGACGGGGCAGATCGTTGCGGTGATGGAACCGACAGTTCGACGTGAAGAAGTGATGGGAACACATGGCCGATCGACGGAGCAATTCGGCATCTGGCAAGCGGTGTTCAGCCCCGTCGGTGAGGACGGCTACCCTAAGCCCATCTGGAATCCGTCGACAGGCGTGATCGACCCCGATGTGGCGAAGTACTGGCAGGAGCATTACGACCTGCGGTACATCCTGCAGCGCGACATCGCCACATTGGGTCCCAAGTTGGCAGGCAAGCTGCATTTCGCCGTCGGCGATGGGGACACCTGGTATCTGAACAATGCGGTCCATCTAATGAGAGACTTCACCGAATCGCCGCAGAACCCGTTCCGAATTGCGGATTACGAATTCAGCCCAGGGAAGCCGCACTGTTACGAGGGAGGAGGGGATATCTCCAACCGGGAGAGCAGCGGGACGAAATATCAGAGGATTATGCCGCAGATCGCAAAACACATGCTGGCGACAGCGCCTGCGAACGCCGACATGAGCTGGCGTTACTGAGCGTTTTGCGAGCAAAAGAGGGCTTCCTTTCCGGGGCCCGGCGGTGCAGAATCGCGGCTTCGGCAGCAGTACACCAGGTAACCGGTGCACAGATTGCTGCGTCTTAATAAATGCAGGGGCTGGCAGTTTCGCCTCTGAGGGGTTCTCTCCATGCGCAAAGAACTTCTTGTGGGGTTGGTGAGCGTTAGTCTTGCCGTCGCGGTTTCCGGTGCGCAACGAACAGCCGGCGTGCCCGTTATGGCTCCGGGTCCCGTGATGCATGCAATGCCTGCGGCAGCGCCCGCGCACGTTCCGGTAGTCGCGGGAAGTCACGTGGTTGCGCCGACACGGGCCGTTTCTGGCACTCACACTCCTGTTCGGACGGGCCCGGTGCACCCGGTGACGCGTGGTGCGACCCCGTCACCGAAGCCGACAGTGCGGCCAACGACTCCAGCGGGAGTTCCAACGAGGTCCGGGACGCCGATCCAGCAGCAGGGGTTCCTGCCCTCCGATACCTTTGCCGGTCAGCCGTGCTTTGCAGACTGCTTTCCGGCTCCTGGTCTTGGCTTTGATTTCCCGCACTTCTTTGCGGTACACCCCAATGCGGGCAGATTCCAGGCACACTTCTCGGGTGTGATTATTCCGGGCTGGGGAGGGGGGTTCTATTTCCCTGTGCCGTATTACACGGAAGCAGCTCCGCAGGAAGTGGCGGAGGAAAATGCGGCGGCGCCTTCACCCGCCGAGCAGCAGCCAGTAAGCAACGAGAGCGCATCGGGCGCAACGAACGAGCCACCGGCGCCAGTCAGCCGTCCTTCTTATGACTACACCGCGTCGCGACCTGTGGAAGACTACGTTTTCGTGAAGCGGGATGGCACGCGGATCTTTGCGGTAGCCTATTCCCTGACCGCGGACAAAATCCAGTATGTGACTCGAGAGGGCCTGCGCCGGACGGTATCGCTGGACGCGCTGGATTACGATGCGACCATGAAATCCAACGAGGAACGCGGCAACGCCGTGACGCTACCCGGAGTGCCGCCCGCAGCGATGGCGATGCTGGGCTAACTCCAGCAGGTCTGCAGGAATCGCAGGAAACTAAGACGCCCCAAAACAAAGCTTAAGGCTTGCGTACGGGTTCCGGCATGACATAGCCGGATGTGGCGGGCAGTCCGGCTCGTTCGAGTTGTATCGTGCTGTGTTCGATTCCAAATTCCTCGAGCTTCTTGCGGATACTGGCGAGAACCTTTTCGCACTCATCCATGTGCATATCGGGAATACGCGCGTGGCAGCTCATGGCATTGTGGCTCCCACCGAGTGACCAGATGTGAACGTCGTGCACTTCCTGAACATGTTCGACGGCGAGAATGGCTCGCGCTACTTCTTCTACTCTCATGCCACGTGGCCGCCCTTCGAGCAAAATGTGGGCGGATTCGCGGAGGATGCCAATCGAGGAGTAGAGAACCAGTAGACCGATCGCGAGGCCAAGAAGAGGATCGATCCATTGCCGATGGGTGTAGCCGATGATCACCGCGCCGACGATGATGGCGACATTCGAGAGCGCATCGCCAAAATTGTGGATCAGGATGCTACGCAGGTTCAGGTCGCCCTTGCCCTTCACGAGCGCGAGGGTGATTCCGCCATTGATAGCTAGCGCGGCAAGCGAGGTCCAGATCATCCAGCTTTCGACCACCTCGACGGGGGAGCGCAGCCGTTCGATGGCTTCGTAGCCCAGCCACAAAGAGAGCAGAACCAACAGCAGAGCATTGGTGAACGCGGCAAGGGTGCCCGCGCGATGGTAGCCGTAAGTTTTGTCGTGGTCCGCGGGCCGTTCCGCCCACTTCATCGCCAGCCAGGAGATGCCCAGTGCGGGAATGTCCGAGAGGTTATGAACGGCATCATTGAGGAGGGCAACCGACCGGCCAAGCCAGCCACCGATAATTTCGGCGAGGACCAAGGCGAGGGTCGCGGCCATGGCCCAAGCAAGAACCGAGGGGCGCATCGGTGGGTGGACGTGCGCGTGGTCGTGCCCATGGTTGTGCAGGTGGGCATGGTCCGGGCCATGGGAGTGCGTGTGTCCGAATTGTCCGCCATGATGATGCGTAGTAGACATCTCCTTCATTCTACTTGCATCTGCCGCCCTCGGGAGGTATCTGTTGGCTTGCCTTGTTGGATGGTTGACAACATGAGGCTGTGATTTCGTTGACGGTACCGGTAGGCGCTGCCACTATCTGAAAAGAGGGCAGATCCTCCGCGTTTGCGAAGGTGTAGAAGTCCGCTACGGCAGTATTGACGGAACAATGACGACTCCTGTCGCCAAATTGAGCTTTTGGGGCGTTCGGGGCTCGACTCCCACGGTCGATCCCGCAACGTGGCGCTTTGGGGGAAATACGCCGTGTCTCGATTTTGTGGCGGCGGACGGAACGCAGTTCATCCTGGATTGCGGCACCGGCTTGCGCGCGCTGGGAACGCGCTGGGCCAGCCAGAATGTGCGACCGACGAAATCCCATGTGTTTGTTACGCACTACCATTGGGATCACATTCAGGGATTGCCGTTCTTTGCGCCGCTCTACGACGAAAAGAACGAATTTCAATTCTACAGTTTTCGATCCGAGTTTCTGGGACGCGATTCGCTGCGACAGGTTCTGGAAACGCAGATGGCTTTGCCGTATTTTCCAGTGGACTTCTCCGCAATGAGCGCGCGGCGGAAGTTCCGCGAGGTGGAAGACGGCGAGGTGTTCCTGATCGGCGAAAATAAGGTGATCACGCGCTGGCTGAATCATCCGCAGGGGTGCATGGGCATTCGCATCGAAACGCCCGCGGGAACGATCGTATACGCAACGGACAACGAGCCGGGTGATCCTTCGCTGGATCTGAATCTGAGAGAACTGGCAGCAGGAGCGGACATTTTTGTGAACGACGCACAGTTCACGCCGGCACAGCTGGCGGGACCAAGGAAGGGATGGGGACATTCCTCGTGGAGAGAAGGAGTACATGTAGCGCGGGAAGTGAACGCGAAAACGCTGGTGCTGTTCCACCATGATCCGGACTCCACGGATCGCATCGTAGACGGGATTCTGCGGGAAGCGCGGGAGGAGTTTGATTCGGTATTTGCCGCGAGCGAAGGCATGGTGATTACGCTCGGCGCGCCGGGAGAGTCGGTGCAGGCGCACATGCCGCACGCGCGAACCGCAATGCGGCAGGAAGCGCAATTTTCCGCGTGCGTCAAGGGACTGACGGCGGACGGCCGGGAGTTCAGCGAACAAACCACGCTCCGGGATGTGGCGCTGCAAGGCGCTTTGCTCTCGCTGAGGCACGCGCCGCGACTGCAATCGGAGCTCGAGGTGGTGATCGAGACGCCGGGTGCGGATGGCGCGCAACAGATGCGGCTGCGCGGATACGTAGTGCGGCTGGAAGCGGGCGTGGAAAAGGGAACGACGGGCGTTGGCGTGGTGTTTACGGATTAAGGCAAGCAGCAAATCCCTGGCAACAAATATGAGATTCAGTTGAACTCGGCGAGTTTCTGGTCGAGGTGGGCCAGCGCCGCTTCGAGGGCTTTGCGGTGATTGGGATTGGTTGCGCTTTCCAGGCTGTTTAGAATGCGGGTACGTGAGAGCACAAGCCCGCGTTTTTCCTGCTCTTTCAAGACTTGCTCACCCGACTTCGGGCCCTGACTTTTGTTATCTGCCACGGTGTTCCTGTCTTGCACCTGGGATTCCACGTCTTTGCTTTCCCAACCGCGTGCCATGCGTTTATTTTAGCAAACGGAAGATGGGAGTGACCGAACGAATTTCAAGTTTGTTCGGAGGGTGTGCTTCAGGCGTTTGCGGCGCGATGTTTTTTTGCAGGCAAAGCAGCCAGGGTCGCTTGACGCAAGGACTCCTCGGCGAGGCGGGCAAAGCGTTCCGCGAAAATTCCGCGATAAACAAATTCCGTTTTGTGCTCGCCCCAGCGAACGATGAGCGACCAGTGGTTGGCGACGGGTTTGACGGTGAGGTCAGAGATTTCGGCAGTCGCGATGGTGACCAGCGGCTCGAGATGCTTATCGAGCGCCCAGGTCTGCGCCGGGGAAACAAAAAGCTGCACGCTCACGAAGCCAGCGTTGCCAGCAGCGATTTCTCCTCCACTGACGACGGTCTGGGCGCCAAGCTCTTTGGCTTTGCGGTCTGTGGAAGACTCCAGTTCCGCGGGGGGAAGCAGAATGGATACAACGAAGAGCGCGAGGCCGAAGAGAGCAGTGAGATAGCCGCTCCAGAGGCTGATGGGGAGGATCACCAGCGCGGCGCCGGCACAACCCATCAGGAAGCGCAGAAGCGACCAAGCGCGTTCGTTGCGGTGCAAGGCAAGGAGTCTTGGCGAATGTTGGGCAATCAGGAAAAAGGCGGAGCCGACGGCATTCTTCGCGCGTGCAAAGAGGGTATCCGCTTCGTTGGTAATGGCTCGAGGTGTCGTACTCATGGCGTAAGGATGGGTTTTATTTTACCTCAGGCTGCAAGCCTGGGATGTCTCTCATTCGGGCAAAAGCGCGGCGAACATGGGGGACGGTGATGGAGCCGCCGACAACCAGGGCGACGTTGAGGGCGTCGATCACCTCGTCGCGGGACCAACCGACTTCGCCGGCGCGGAGCAGGTGATAGGTGATGCAGTCATCGCAACGGAGCACCATGGATGCCACTAACCCGAGCAATTCCTTGGTCTTAGTATCCAGCGCGCCCGGCTCATAGGCCTGGTGATCCAGCGCAAAGAAGCGCTTCATCGCCAGGTGGCCACAGCCGAGAATCTCTTCGTTCAAAGCCGCGCGGAACTTCTGGAAGTCATCCAGAGTGTCGGCCATGTCTCCTCCCCGTGCAATCCGGAGGAAACAGGGTAGCACGGAGGGAGAGCAGGCGGACGTGAATCGATAGGATGATGGCGGCGAAGAAAGAGGTGCATGGAATGAAGAGGGGCGTGGCTCACAGCGCCCAAGGGGCATGCTTCTCGATACGCTTACGCAGCTCGGCATATTCCACGGGGTGCGACTCGATCCAGGCCGGAGGCGGGAGATTCCAGGTGAGCTTGGGAGGGCCGTCGTCGTCCTCGTCTTCGTCCTGCTGGTTGCTGCGCTTCGGCCTCGAGCTGCTGCTGGCGGGCGATGGCGCGCTGAGAGTGGAGGCTGGTTTGCGCGATGTAACAGAGGATACCGGCTTCCTTGGCGGAGAGGCGGCGCTGGACCAAGGCCTGGAGAACGGAACGGATGAGGCGGTTGACGTCGGCAGGGGAGGAGAGAGAGCCGGCAGCGGCGAGAAGTTCGTCGGCGAGGGCATCGTCCGGCTGGGTGGACGGTGGCGAAGCGAGGTGGTGCTTGCACCGATCCGAGCCGGGCTCGGCGGAGTAGCGGCAGGGAAGACCGTTGCAGGAGACATGGGCGCAGCGCGGGCGACGCGGGGCGGGCGAGTGCGGCGGCTCCGGAACGGATGGTGTTTCTACGAACGGGTGTTGCGATGACATACGTGAGCTCCTTAGAAGAAATTGTGACGACCAAACTAAGAGGGGGGTACCCCCCCTGTTTCTGCAGTACGAGGCAGAAGTGGTTGAAAGAACGAGAGTTGAAGAAAATGACGTACGGTACGTACAGGGAACCGGGAAGAAAACAGGAGCGATCGGAAGATCGGTTGGGGGAATCCCTAAGAGACACCCTTCACTGATAAATACTATACAGTAAATTAGTGCATCTGTCAATCACAAAATGAGGCAGGAGCGACGAGAAGAGAGAGTACATTCGAATGGATAAGGAGGAGGGATGACCAGCGATTCTGTGGCTTTGCGGCTCGCTGCGGTGTTTGTGTTGGCGGTGGTTTGCGCTTCCAGCCTCGTCAAGCCGACCGCATTTTCGGCGCAGGATCCATGTTCCGAAAAGCGGGAGGAATGGGTGAGGGACACGTTGGCGAAGATGGAAATGGTAAGGCCGGGCATGACGCGAGGAGAACTCTTGAGAGTTTTCCGAACTGAAGGTGGGTTGTCGACCGGGTTGCAGCGAAGGTTTGTAAGCCGGGAGTGCGCATATTCTAAAGTTGACGTTGAGTTTCAAGCTGTGGGCAGGCCGGACCGGGACAACGAGGGGCGGGTAACGCTAGAGGAGGACGAACGCGACATTATCGTCAAAGTGTCGCGCCCATATTTGCAGTTCACGATTGCAGACTGAGTCGATGGTCCGTGCGACAGGAATCGGGGGGATTTAGCGGACATGGAGCGCAGCGATGCGGCGCCCCTACAAGGTGGGCAAGTTAGAAAGCAGCAACCCACAAACCGAGACCGGGGTGCCCAGACGTCCGCAGCGCGGAAGTCCGAACCGACATGGAAAAGCAGATCCCTCAGCCCCGTTCGCCAACTTCAGGCGACCGGCTTCGGGATGACAGAAGGTGGATACAAGCGGACCGCGGAGACTGATTATTTGGGTTGAACTTCGATGGGTTCGGGCAGATGCACCGAGCCG
>Ga0335071_10000130_pt1 | contig 88536 bp, 79 predicted proteins | sample Lox_Sample_15_FD_206724 | JGI IMG/M metagenome (GOLD analysis project Ga0335071, IMG submission 206724) | Soil microbial communities from Loxahatchee National Wildlife Refuge, Florida, United States - Lox_Sample_1.5 | ecosystem: Environmental > Terrestrial > Soil > Wetlands | place: USA... | reverse complement strand
TGGCTCTTCGCGCGAAACCGTCACGCGACTCCTCGCGGACTTCCGCAAGAAGCAGCTCCTGCAAGTTATGGGCTCAACGCTCGTCATCAAGAACAAGCAAGCACTCGAGTCGATCATAAACGCCTGAACTACCTCTTGCCGCCGGAGCTGAACACGACTGCTGCGTCGTATCCGGTCATTTCCAGATAGCCCACTCCGTGGACGGGTGCATTCTCGTGCGTACCCTCGAACCGCATCGCGCCTTCCCAGTAGTTCGGCGAAACTCGCGTACGGCTGGCTAATTCCTGTGCTTTCAGATTCGTTCCCGCCTTCAGATGCAACGCCAATTTCGGCGCGGCAATGCTCCACTCCATCGGATATGTCGCGCCGGTTTCGGGGCTCTTCCAGGATTCGCCTGCCGGCGTCATCGCAAAATCGGCGGAGGACAAGTGCAGAGCTTGTCCCTTAGCATTGACAAATGTGCCCGAGGAAAACGAATCCATCGACCCGTCTTTCTTGCGCATGCGATACAGCATCAGCTCCGTATTGTCGCTCAACTGCACGCTGAACCAGTCCCATCCGGACTGGTCCGCCGCCAACTGTTCCGTGAAGAACTCGTGATCCATCCACGCCAGCCCTGATACGTCATGTGTTTTGCCCAGCAAGGTAATGGTGCCTTCTGTTTTCAAGCGCGTCAGCGAGATGTAGTGCGATGCATGGCCGGCGCCGGCTGATTTCTGGCTGATCCCGTCTTCTCCGTGGATGATCGGTTGCTTTTGTGGCGCTAATTCCAGCGAGAACGAAAATCGATCCTCCATGCCATTCAGTTGCTGTTGATCCCCGTGCCAGCGCGCGCTCCAATTCCCGTTCCAGATCCGTTTGTCCGCCGCGCTCACTCCCGCGATGCCAGGGCCCGCCCGATTGATTCGCTCCGCGTGATAGAACTTCCCGCCATCCAGATCGCTGAGGGCCAAGTGAGCCAGGTAAACGTCGCGGACGTCCCACGTCTCCACTTCCGCTGCCGAGCGGTCCACGCCCTGCCGGAAAAACGTCAACTCAAAGCCAAATTTATGCCCATCCCCCGTCGTCAAATTGCCAGTGTAATACCACCACTCCGTTTGAAACTCTTCATGGTTGAAATGGTCTTGCGGGAATTCATAGCGATAGCCCGGCGTTGCCGATTTGTATTGTCCCTGAGCAGGCCATGCGAGAAGCACGACCACGACCCAGATGGCAGCCCTACTCTTCATGGATAGCCTCGAGCGGGTCGAGTCTGACCGCAACACGCGCGGGATACAGTCCTGCCAGCACGGTCGCCGCATACACGACCGTATAGGCTCCCAACAGCACCGCGACTGGCCAGTGAAACCGTATCGTCCACCCGAACGACTGTTTGTTGATTACGAAGACCAGAACCAGCGACAGAAAGCAGCCCAATACAAATCCCGCCAGATTAGCTAGGAATCCCAGTAGCCCAGCTTCCATCAGAATCAGCTTCCGGATCTGGACCGCTGATGCTCCCAGAAACCGCAGCAGTCCCAGCTCTCGACGCCGATCGATCACCAGCGCCAGCAGCGCGCCCGCAATTCCCATCACCGCCACCAGCACGGCAATCGCTTCGAGCGCATACGTGATCGCGAAGGTACGATCAAAAATCCGAATCGCTTCCCGCCGCAAGTCGCTGTCAGAGAAAATCAGGATGCGATGGTCCTCCGCCGTGTTCAGAATCTCCTGCTTCACCGTGTCTCCATTTGCGTCTTTGGCCAGGTAAATGGCGACGTTTGATGGCGCCGCGTCCGGGAGATACCGCAGCAGTGTCTCCCGATCCATCACAATCGTGCCCCGTTCGTTGCCGTAGTCGTAGAACACATCGGCAATACGAAACGGAGCGTGCGCACCGCCCAGCGGGAGAACAATCGTGTCACCTGCTTTCACGCTGTGCTTGTACGTGAAGGGCTCGCTCACAATCACTGCGTTTTGCCCACGCAATTCGCTGAGCACCACGCGCGCGGGTCGACCGGAAAGAAAATCGGCTCGCCTGTACTCCCGTAGTGCTCCCAAATCCACCGCTGCCAGTTCCACTGGCTTTCCGTCCAAGCTGACCTCGTAGGCGCGGAGGCGTTCCACTGCCGCCACGCCCGGCAATCGCGCGATCCTGTCCACCAGATCCAGCGAAATCGTTGGATGCCGGTCCGCGGCGGCTTCTCCTGCTGGTCGCAAATACAGATCCGCCGGCAGTTGCGTTTCCATCCAGTCCACGACGGTTTGCCGGAAACTCCCCACCATGATGCCCACCGAAGTCATCATCGCCACCGCTGTCGCTAATGCTCCGACAAGCACCGACGTTCGCCCGAGCGAAGCGACCAGACTCCGTGAAGCCAACAGTGCCTCCACTCCCACGAGCATTGTTAGAGCCGCCGCCGTCGCCCGCGACACGAAACTGACCAGTGCCGGGATAGCGTAAGCTCCCGCCGCGATCAGCAGTAACGTCGCCGCGTCGCCGAACAGGGGCTTGCCTGCGATGGCCGGGATTCGCGCACAGACCAACGCCGCCACACCTAGAATTCCGGCGATGAGCAGATCTCGCGTTTTCTCCAAGCGCGCCACATATTCGCGCCTTCCCAGAGCCATGGCCTCCACCGGTGACACGAGCATTGCCTCGCGCGCCGGACCCCATGCCGAGGCAACGGCGACGCCAATTCCAATCCCTAGACCGAACAGAACGGTTGTCGGAGTCACTTCAATCGTGCCTGGCCGGCTGCTCACATATAGCGACTGCACAGTGAGCCCCATCAACTTCACCGCGCCAGAAGCCATTATCCGAGCCACCGGTACGCCAATCGCCGCTCCGGACATCCCGATTCCTGCGGCTTCCCCCAAGAACGCAAAAAGCACCGCGCCCCGGCTTGCCCCGAGCGCACGCACGATGCCGATCTCCGCGCGTCTCCTCACCACGGAAATCGCAATTGTGTTGTAGATCAGGAAGGCCCCTACTACGAGCGCGATGTAGCTCAGTAGGCGCAGGTTCCAGCGAAACGCCGCCAGCATCTTCCGGTTTTCCGCGGTTCCTGTTCCTTGGGCGCGCACCTCCACTCCTGGTGGCAACAGGGCGGCAATTTTAGTCTGCAAATCCTCGAGGTTGGTGTTCTCGGGGGTCGTAACGAGAATCCGGTCCACTCGCCCTCGCCGTTGCAACAGTCGTTCCGCGCCGGCCAGATCCATCACGATGGCGCTGTTATTTCCCGCATCGTCATAGACGCCTCGCACGACGAAAGAGCGATTTGTATCATTTACGAGTAACTCGATCTGTTCTCCGGTTGTTTTGCCGAGACTGCTTCCGACCCACACGCTCGTGGGCTCTCGCATCTCTCGCAATGCATTAGAGAGTGTCAGAGGAGCGGCGTTTGCATTCTTGGCTCCCGCGAACCGGTTTCCTTCCGCAATCATGTCAATAGCAATTAGCGGCAGCGTTTGCCTGGTTTGCACGACCGTTGCGAAACCTTCCATCCGCGGCGATATCGTCAGCAGCAGCGCCGACGTTTCGAGCTTGCTCACCACACTTGCTGGCACTCCTCCAGTTGCCACAATTTCCAGTGTGTATCCGCCCGTTAGCGCTTCCATCGACGAGCGGAACGAGCCCACTGCGGCATTCCCCGCCAATTCCATTGCCAGCACGACCGCCACTCCCAGCGCCACCGCCAGAATGGTCAATGCCATGCGCACGGGTTCGTGCCACATCGGCCGCACCATCAATCGATAGAATAGCTTTGCTTGCGTCATGTCACTTTCGTGCCACTTCTTCAATGCGGCCGTCGCGAAGCCGTACGACCGCATCCGCCACGGCCGCAGCTTCCGCACTGTGCGTCGCCATCACCGTTGCGGTGCTCTGTTCCTTTGTCAACCGTCGCAGCAGTTCCAGAATCACCGCACCCGTCGTTGTATCCAGGTTTCCCGTGGGTTCATCTGCCAGCAGGATTCTCGGAGAATGCACAAGTGCACGCGCAATTGCTACCCGCTGCATCTGGCCGCCGGAGAGTTGATGTGGAAACCGATTCTCCTGGCCGTCGAGCTCGACCCACTTGAGCCGTTCGCGCGCCACTGCCCGTGCCTGCGCATTCCCGGCCAGGAGCAGTGGCAATTCCACATTTTCGATTACCGAGAGGGTATGCAGTAGCTGAAAGGATTGGAAGACGAATCCCACTTTCTCTCGTCTCAATTGTGTCTGCGCGGCGTCGCTCAACGGGTTCGTTGCCGCTCCGTCGATCCGCACCTCGCCCTTCGTGGGAAAATCCATCGCCCCGGCCAGGTGCAACAGCGTCGACTTTCCGCACCCGCTCCGCCCCACCAGCGCCACAAACTCGCCGGCCGCAACCTCGAGGGAGATGTCGGCCAATGCCTTGACGCTTTGCCCGTCCATCTCATAGATCTTGCACACGTCTCGCAGTGTCAAAAGCGCCATGCACACCACTCCAGCGGATTTCGAGTTGGATTGCAACTCAGGAGGGCGTGGCGAATCGCTGAGCGTAGTTGCCGATTATTGCTTGATGCTGGCCAGAGCCTTCTCGATGGCGCCGGTCACTTCCGGCGAATTGGGTTCCACCTTCGAATCGAACCGCGCGATGATCTTGCCATCCGGTCCCACGAGGAACTTCGTAAAATTCCACCCGATATCTCCACCGGTCTCGGGATTCAGCGTTTTGTCCGTCAAATACTGGTAAAGCGGCGTGATATCGCTGCCTTTGACCGATACTTTCGCCATCATTGGGAACGTCACGTTGTACTTCGCGCTACAGAATGTTTTGATCTCCTGGTTCGTTCCGGGTTCCTGCCCTCCGAAATTATTCGCGGGAATACCCACGATCACGAATCCCCGGCCCTTATACTTTTCGTAGATGGACTCGAGCCCAGCGTATTGTGGTGTAAATCCACAGCGGCTTGCCACATTTACGAGCAACACGACTTTTCCCTTGAATGTTGAAAGTGGTGTCGGTTGCCCGTCGATCGAATTCAAGGTGAAGTCATAAATGGTCTTTTCTGCTGCCATTACGCTCATCCCCAAAAGTGCCATTAACAGAAACAGTTTTTTCATCCGATTTGCCCTCTTCGCGCGGACTCTTATCCTACCGGCTTCCGCCGCTCACTGCAGCACAAAAATCGAGAGGCTCTGTCGAGGCAGTGTCAACTTCAGTTGATCCCCGGCCAGTTCCGCCTGGGCCTCGCCAAACATCGGCGACACACTCGTGATTCCTTTAGCCGGGGTATCCTTCAGCGACACATTCATGGTCTTGCTGGTGTTGCCGTCATGAAATGCCACCACTAGCTTCTCTTCGTCGGTTTCACGTAAGAAAACATATGCGGACTCGTCCACCGCAAGATGCCACAGACGCCCCCCGCGCAGTGATTCATTCTCCGCCCTCAGTCGAAGCAGCTTCTGAACATAAGCAAAAAGTTGTTGCTGGTCCGGAGTTCTGCCCTCGGCCGTGAACGCGTTTCCCTGGTCTTCCGCCCAACCCCCCGGGAAATCGTGTCGGTTGTCCGGGTCCTCGCCGCCGGCCATGCCAATCTCGTCGCCGTAATAAATCTCTGGAATCCCTCGCAGCGTCAGTGCCAATCCAAATGCCAGTTTATCCTTTCCCAAGCTTGCTCCGGGAGCGTTCGCAAACCGCGTCGTGTCGTGATTCCCGAAGAACAGCACCAGATAATCCGGATGGGGATACAGCGAATCCTGCCGTAATACGTTCGTCAGTCGCCCCGCTGGGGCGCCGTTGAATAACACATCACGCAGCGCGAAGTAGGTTGGGAAATCAAACACGGTTGTCAATTGCGTGTCGACGCCGTCCCAGCCTTTTCGTCCGCCGGCATAAAAAGATGTCACGGTCGGATCGGGATGAAACACTTCGCCGACCGTCGAAAGGCGCGGATAAAGCGCCCTGAGGCTCGTATGCCATTGCGACCAGAACACGCGCGGCACATACGGAAACGTGTCGATGCGGTAGCCGTCCAGCCCTGAAGTTTCCGCCCACCAGATCGCGTTCTGTATCAAATACTCCGCCACGAGCGGGTTTTCTGTGTTCAAGTCCGGCAGAATATTAAAAAACCAACCGTTCGTAAGGTTTTTCCGCAACGCTTCTGGCATGTGCGGATCCACTAGCGCCTCAAAGAGATCATTCGATTGTTTCTGGGTTGATGGTTGCCCGTAAAAATCGCCTTTAATCGGCATGGACGAACTCAAATGCGTTTCTGCCGTTCCGTGGAACCAGTCCGGCGTCGGCGGGTTCTTTACCCAGGGATGCAATGGCCCGACGTGATTGGGCACTACGTCGAACAGAACCTTCATCTGCTGCTTATGCGCTGCTGCAATCAATTCCTGATAATCGCCAAGTGAGCCGAAGTGCGGATCGACTGCATACAGGTCTACCGCGCCATACCCGTGATAATCCGCGGCAGTTCCGTTCTTGAGGATCGGCGTGAGCCACAGCGTGGTCACGCCCAGGTCCTTCAAGTATGGCAGGTGCTCTTGAACGCCCCGCAAGTCGCCGCCATGAAACGCGCGAGGCAGCGCGCGGTCGTGCGAGCCAGGGAATTCGGCTGGCTCATCGTTGGTGGGATCGCCATTTGCAAATCGGTCCGGCATGATCAGGTAGATCACATCGTTGAGCGACAATCCCTGATTACGACCCAGAATCTGTTTCCTGCCCGCAAGCGGCAGCTCAAACGAAGTATGACCATTCGCGGTCGTGATTCGGCAGACCGCGGTCCCGCGCCTGAGCGACGCTGCGAACTTAAGCCAGACGAAAAGATAGTCGCCGTTGCCCGAGGATTGCGTGCGACTGACGGATACCTCCTGCAAATTGCAGTCGACATGCGTCGCCCGCAGATTCTTGCCGCTTACCAGCAGCATCAGGTCGGGAGTCAGGTTGACCCACCAGTTGGGCGGTTCCACTTTCTGCACGACGGGAGCGTTTGCATCCGCTTTGTCTTGAGCGGCACACGCCGCGGTTTCCATGACAAACGCGAGGACAGATAGTAGTGCACAGAGAATGTGAACCGAGGCGCGTCGGATCGAAACGATGTTCATTCGTTGCGAGAGTAGCAGAAAGTTCCCTCGAACCGGCTGCCGCTGTTGCTATTCCTGAAAGATCAGAGTCCCGAATCTAGCCGGAACATGGAAGCTCGGTTTCGGCGTGTATGTTGGACTCCACGCCGAATAGAATCTCGGCTCTTCTTCGCCCTCGATCCGATAGAAATTCGCGCGCCATGGTTTGTTCGCGTCGAAGTGCTTCGTCAGCCCCGCCATCGGGATGGCCAGTTCGGCAGTCCACGTTTGCGCTTTATCGTCCATTTCTACGCGCCGCCACAGCCCGCTGTGCAGTTCCTTGATCTTGCCGTGCGATACCGCTAGGTCGATCCACTTATTGTTGGGGCTGACCTCAAATTCCGTGTACACCATCGGATCCGTCGAGTCCGGTTGCAGAAAGGTCTCGGCCACGTCACGATCCCACATTCCTAACCGGAACCCGTCTTCCCGCGAGTCGGGAAATACCGTGATCGTCCGGTACTTGCAATAAAACCGTATGAATAGGGTATCGGGAGTCCATAACAGGTGCACTTCCGTAGCACGCTGAACATCGGGATTCTTTCCCTGCCAGTCGTCTTCGTAACGAATCGCCGGCGTTTTCTCCCAAGTTGCCTGATCCGGGAAGCTTCCCTTGTCCAATTTTCCGTGGAAACGCTTTGCGTAAGCTGTCGGTAGTTCTTTCCGCTCACTCTCCGAGGTTTGGCTCATGTTATTGCCAGTGTAATGCAAACCGCCCGCGAAACTCAGCCAGAACAGACACGGCAGGATCCAAAGAATCCGCATCGGTCCACCTTCTCTCCCAACGGTCAAAACAATATCAGCGTCTGTCAAACCAACACAACGCCAAATGGCCCAACCGGCCAGCAGACTCATTGCGCACAGGGTCCTCGGTTTGCCGATTCGTACCAAACCTGCGTGCTAGCATCGAAATTGCATCTCGCTCACGTGTTTTGGAAGGAGAAACTCCCTTGCCAGGCCGTCAAACCGTCGAAGTTCGCACCGAACCCCACCGCCGCAACCCCGCGGAATTCCAGTACGTCAAATACCGGATCGAAGGCAGCGTCGCCCGCATGACGCTGAGCCGTCCGGAGCACAACCTCTTGAACGAGAACATGCTCCGAGAGCTTTCCGACGGTATCTCGTTTGTAGCCGAGCGTGATGACATCAAGCTGATTGTCCTCGACTCTGCCTGCAAAGTCTTCAGCGGCGGCATCGATGTTGGCGAATATACTTCCGAGCGCGTGTTCCAGATGCTCGATGCATTCCATTCCGTGTTCTCGCAGATTCTCGAAACATCCAAGCCAGTGATGTGCATCGTCAACGGTCCCGCCATCGGCGGTGGCGCGGAACTCGCGGCGTTTGGGGACATGGTTGTCGCCACGCCCAAAGCGCGCTTTGCTCAGCCCGAAATCACCATTGGCATCTTCCCGCCCCTCGCGTCTACGATTCTGCCTTTCCTGGTCGGCCCGAAACTCGCTCTCGAATTGGTTTTGCTGGGCGAACCGGTTACGGCCGAGCGCGCTCTCGAATTGGGCTTGGTGAATCGTCTGGTACCTGAAGCGCAACTCGAAGCTACTGTGAATGACTTGATCGCGCGCATCACCGGCCACTCCGGTCCAGTGCTGACGATGGCCAAGAAAGCGATCCTTGGCGGCATGGGCCTTTCCCTTCGTGACGGCCTGAAGAACTCCATGAACATCTTCCTGAACGAACTCTATCGTCTCGAAGACTCTCAGGAAGGTCTCCGCGCGCTGGTCGAAAAGCGCAAGCCCAACTGGAAGAACCGCTGACCGGCGCCGCTGCGAGGACGGACCTGCGCTGGGGTGCCTACTTTCGCATTCCCTGTAGCAGCGTGCGAAGCCTGGCTCGATCCTCCAGGTCCATGTCCACAATTTCAAATGCCACCATCTCTGACCGCGCATCGCGCAGCAACAGCTTGGCGTTCAGGCTCCGCAGCCCGATCTTGATGCGTATGCTTGCCGGCGTGCCGGGCAGCAACCGGTGCTCGCAGGAACAGATGCCTCCGCCGAGGCTTAGCTGGCGGATCGATGCGGAAGAGTCTCCATCCGCTGTGGTGATCTTCGCGGGCATGGCGCGGCGCAGTTTCACGCGTGGATAGTACCGTTGGCGGACTCCGGGAGCGTCCGCGTCCGGATCAAACGGGATTGGTTCCAGGTCGGCCGTCTTGAATCCCCCGCTCGTTATCGCCGCCTTAGCGGTCTGCGGATCGATTTTCTGAAGCGACTGCGCCGCTACGACCCGCAACTCGCGCGGCACCGACCCGTGCCACGACTCCTTCGATTCCACCAGTTGCTTCAATTCCGGCACCGCTTCCTTCACTCGCAGACGCCCGAGCGTTTCGATTGCCTTCACGCGAATGTAAGGGGCAGCGAACTTTGGCAGCTTGCCGCCTGCTATGGCTAGCAGCAGAGGTGCTGGCGCTGCATCCCCGCTCATACCGATCTCGTCAATGGCGAGCGGCACCACCAGTGGGTCCAGGGCATCCAGCAACTTGGCCAGCAACATCGCCCGCCCGGGACTGCCTGCTGCGGCGATGTTGCGTACCACAAGGTCTTGATACACGCGATTCCATTCGTGTACCCGCGCGAGCAGCACTTCTTCGAGTGTGGCTGGATCCAGGCGGCTCAAGAGCCCGACGGCCAACGCAGCCGCAGCCGGGGGCTTCTTGCGAAAAGCCTCTCCCAGCGCACGCACCGCTTCCGGGCCTAACTCGATGGCCAGCTCCATCAGACGTTCCCGTTCACGCCGCCGGATCCGCCGACTGATTTTCCCGGACAGATGCTCGGCTGCTGCCAGCGGCATGCGCCGCAACACCTCCACCAGTTCCCCGGTTCTTCCGGGCAGATGGAGGGCTTCGTCCAGAAAGTTGGGAACTCGATTTTCCAGTCCGACGCGGGCGCGCAGGTCCTCAGCCACTTCCGGATGCGATTTCTCCAGGGTCGCCAGCACCGTCATCAAACTCAGCACCGCCGGGTAGCGTCGTCGCGTTGCCGCCTCTTGCCCTAGCAACACAAACGTTCCGGTGATCAGCTTCTGCAGCTTCGGATCGTTCTCCTTGGCCAGTTCTTCACCGACGTGCTCGATCGCCACGCGGAGCGCATTTCCCCCAGGGTAGGGGAAATATCCTGCGAGTTCCTTCAGGCCATGCGCGGTCTTTTGACGCGCCTCGGGCGAACTATTGTGGATACAGCTGACATAGTTCTCCAGGACCTGCTGCAGGCTCTCCACATCCCGTTTTTCGCCGGCCTGATCCAGATATTGCTTGATGTATTGCGTGGGAACTCGCCACGCCTGCTCCGAAAGCAAAACCTCGAGCTTTGCCGAATCCGGCGCCTGCGACCAAAATTGCTGCTCCAGGGAATTGGCCGGCCGCGCGACTTCAAATCCTGCCTGCTTCAGCTTTTCTTCCTGGGAACCCAATGACTGCCGAAGGGTTTCCACTTCGCGATTCAGCCGGTTCAGCATCTCCGCCACGGCATCAACTCTCGCGTCGCCTCGCTCGTAGCGGTCCAGCGCGAGTTGCACTGCCAGATGCTCCGCGACCTGCAATAACAGTGGCGTATCGACAGGTCTTTTCTTTCCAGACTGCACGAACTCGTTCACCGCATCCTGAAATGTCTTCTGGGTCGAGGATGGGAGGCGCGTCAGCTCTTCGCGCAACTTCACAGGATCGATCCCCTGGCCATGCCCCTCCCGCGCTAGCCGGCTCAACAACGCAATTACAGCGTCGGTATCTTCTTCGGTCTGTGGTGTTGAAGAAAACGCAGCCGTCGCCTCTCCAGTTTCCGGCTGCGCCGCTGTGCTTCCGCCAGCGCCTGCCTCCCCATTGCCCTCGCCGGCCTGGCCTACGGAACGATTCGCCCCTCCCGACGCAGTAATCAGTTCCAGCAATCTGAGCGGGTCATCCAGCAACCCTTCCATCTGCTCAGACGCGCCGCCGAAGGTGTCTGCCAGGAGCTGAGCCGCCACGGTCTTTTCGCCGTGTTCTGTTCCAGCCGGCACGAAGCGCACCTCATCAATAGCAATCCCGCATTTCGATTCCGGCCCCAGGGCTTCCTTCAGCTTCGCGGCCAAGCCTTCCGGTTTCGTGCCGCACTCTCCAAACATGCGAATCATTTCCAGGAACGCTTCCTGCGTAACCTGGCGCAGGAGACTCACACTCGCCAGGTCGGCGCTTGCCAGGAACTGGGCGAAACTCTGCTCTGCTGGCCCGCCCTTAACCGCAACGCCATCCACCAGGAGCCGTTGTTCAGACACCGCCAGCTGGAGGGATTTCTTTTTTCCGTCGGTGAATACGGCTTGTAGATGCTCCCAGGCGTCGGCGGCTTGCGCGGCGGTAGACGCATGAGACATTCCGTACATCCGGGCAGACTTCAAGAGGATATTCAGACTGCGGAGAAAGCTTCGCGCAGCGGGGCTCTGGACTTCAGCTATTTGTGTTGGGCACATGACCTGTCTGTGCTCGTACCGCCTATAACAGCAGAATAGCTCCCCGAGTGAGGGCGGACCTGACCCTCAGGAATTTTGCACCTATAAGTAAACAAGCGGGACGCTCGCCGCTGGGCGGAAGCGGATGGAGGGCAAGTCGCGGAGCCGCACTTTATCGTTGCGCAGGCCAGCGGCTCGACATAGGATTCGGCCAGACTCACCGCCCCGATCCGCGCCGCCAACGGCGCGAAACAATTCCGCTTAGGAGGCCAACCAATGCGCCGTGCCAAGTTGTGGATAGCGTTGTGGTGTGCGCTGTTTGTGTTTCCCCAGTTTTCCGGCGTGGAAGCGCAGTGGGTGATGGCTGCGCGCGCCGCGAAGAATCGCGTGCAGCAGATGACCCAGAAATCCGCGAGCGGCGGATACGATGTGGCGATCGTGGTGCTGGAAGCGGCACCGACCGCGGTGTACGACAAAACACTCAAATCCCTGCAGGCTCACACGGACATAAAGATCACCAAGAGCGACGCGAAGGCCGGAAGAATCGAGATCGAGAAAGGGCACCAGGTCGCGGGATTCCAGATCAACGCGCTCAGCGAGAAGCTCACGCAGCTGATTATCGCGTCCAATGCCAACGACAGCGCGGAGCCGAGCCCGACCTCGATGGTCGTGGAAGCGGTGCTGCGGGTGTGCAAGGAAGTGAACGTCGCATGCACGCTGGAGCAGGAAACGAAAGCCAAGTGATTCGCTGGGCGAGGAAAGGTGCGGTGTGACGGGTGAACATCGGTACCCCCTACCCCCCCCTGTTTCTGCAGTACGACGCGGAAGTGATTAAAGGAAGGGAAGTTAGGGGAAACGGCGTACGGTACGTACGGAAAAAGACCCTGAGGTGGTGATCCCGGTTCGAGATTTCAAAGAGCGGTGGGCCGGGTAAGAAGTGGCCCGGTTGCTGGTCCCGCCAGCAACCTATCGAACAAGTTAGTTTACCATAAAATAATAGCTAGTCAAGAGAAAAGCCGGCTGGAGTTCGGTGGCCGGATAGCCGATAGCGGATGAGAGATATCCAATTGGGTTCCGTTTTCGCCACGACGGAGTGAAAGCTTTGACCTCAAGGGAGAGCGGGGACTAGGTCAATCCGGGCGAATCGAATTATTCTGAAGTGTGGCGGAAACTCCAGAGACACAGCCCAAGCCGGCGCACCGGAAGCGCACGCTGCGAACCTTCGTGAAATGGGTTCTCCTTGGAGCGGCACTTCTGTGGTCGCTGGCCGCGCTGGTGCTGGTGGCAGCCCGGTGGATCGATCCGCCAAGCACCGCAGTGCAAGCGCAGCGCCGGTTGCAGGCGTGGATCCAAGGCAAGCCGTATCAGAAGCGGGCGGAGTTTGTTCCACTCAACCAAATCTCACTCGATTTCCAGCATGCGGTGATTGCTGCGGAAGACGCCCGGTTCTACGAGCATCACGGATTCGACTGGCACGCGATTCAACTTGCGGCGGAAAACGATATGGAGGGCGGGCGCGTTCGCGGGGGATCCACGATTACGCAGCAACTGGTGAAAAACCTGTTTTTCGGCACGGGCCGGTCGTTTCTGCGCAAGGGGGCGGAAATCACGCTGGTTCCGGTGGCCGAAATGGTTCTAGGCAAGCGGCGCATTCTGGAACTGTATCTGAACGAGGTTGAATGGGGGCCGGGAGTTTATGGCGCGGAAGCGGCGTCGCGTTACTACTACCGGACGCCGGCACGGAATCTCGACCGGGAACAGTCCGCGCGGCTCGCCGCGATTCTGCCGTTGCCCCTGAAGCGGCGGCCCGACCGGATGAATCATTACAGCGAACTGATCCTGGAGCGGATGCGCCAAGTGGGTTGGTAGCCAGATCGCTATTTACCGGCGGCGGAGAAGGGTCCAGCGAGGAATCTGGATTCCGCCAGTTCCTTGATATCGAGACTGCCGCTTTTATCCATGTCGAGGCGGTCAAACTCCGCGGACATAAACTTCATCCAGGCCTGCTTGGTGATCTTGCCGTCTTTATTGGGGCCAACCAGCAAGAGCAATCGCCTGGCATCGGCCTCGCCCAGGGCAAGGTCGTCGTGAGGCTTGGGCACGGATGCGGTGTCCTGTGCGAACGATGTGCTCCTGTCAGCTATGCAAAAGGCGCCTTTTTGGTTATTTCGGATTTGCAGTCGATGCCCGCTGAATAACTCCGCAGGACAATGCTGTCCCATTTTTTAGTTCAATGGCTGCTCGTTCTGCTTTGGTTTCGTCGGGATCGTTACACAAAGCGTGTGCAATCTCGTGGCGAATCGCCAGATCGAGCAAGTCTTCGATGGGCAAATGCCATATCGCACTAAGCTGGGCGCCGCGAATCGATGATCTTAATAGCAAGGCACCGTCGAGGAACGTCGCTCGTTTCGGTAGATAGCTGAACGCCGGATGTTTTGTATCGAGCCTTCTATCCGCCAGTATTTGTTTCCAGTCCTCAGTACGCACCAGGACCCAGGTCCATTCGCCGAGTGCTTCCACAGGGTATGGCTCTAGAGTCTTCTTTAAGACCGTCATGGCGATTTGGCACTCTCTCTGTGTGTAGCCGACATTGCAGGCAAAGTGCTGCTGGGGAGCAGGTTGACTGGCGCTCGCGGTAGCGTTTGTTTGCGCGGCAACCGGGTATGCCGGGAACAAGAAATGAATGGCCGTCAATACATGGATCAGCAGAGCCACGCTCAATCGGCAGGCCGCAATAGTTGGGGCAAAGGGAACGCGAGATTCTTGATTTCCGAATGTTCTTGTCACGTTTGTCCTTCCTCGCGAAGTGCCGCGCTGGCAAACAATGTTTGCCAGGCATCCCGCTACCTCAATGGATGGAGACTCAATTGGCTATCAAAGGAATGTTGAAAGCAGATCGAACGTTAAGTCGTTGGGAGAAAAGGAGTTAAACCAAGATGTCAGAGGGCAGAACAAAGCCTCAGGAGATACGTTTCGATGCTAGACTGAGCGTATTTCTCGTGAGTTTCCTGTGCCCGAACAAGATCCCAATCCGCAAGTAATACGCTTTGGCAGGTTTGAAGTGGACTTGCGTCTCGGGGTACTGCGCAAGAACGGGATGAAACTTAAACTGACGGGCCAGCCATTCCAAATTCTGGTCATCTTACTGGAGCATCCCGGCGATCTGGTCACCCGCGAACAGTTGCAGCGACAGCTGTGGCCATCCGACACCTTTGTGGACTTCGATCACGGTCTTAACGCTGCAATCAACCGCGTGCGCGAAGCTCTGGGAGACTCGGCCGAGAATCCGCGCTTTGTCGAGACTCTACCGCGGCGTGGCTACCGTTTCATAGCTCCATTAGTCAATTCCAGGCCAGCAGGGGAAACGGTATCTGCAGAATCAAACGTCGGTCCGGCGCAGACATTCGCTTTGCCTGTTTTGGAAGCTGGTGAGCGAAGACGTGTCCCTCACCGACTCAAACTGGTTCTCGGCGGAGTGTCGATATTGGCAGTCTTGGCCGTTGTTGCTTTGGCCGTGTTGTCCATTTCGGGTCGGCGCCGCAACGAATGGGATCTCCAGACCATGAAGCTTAGCCGAGTAACTCACAGCGGGAACGCGATCAATGCGGCGATTTCGCCCGATGGGCACTACGTGGTTTACGCCCTGCGTGACGGTGAAAAGCAAGGCCTGAATGTTCGTCAATTAGCTACGGGTACCGACCTGCAGATTCTGCCACCGGACGAAGTGGTAATTTACGCCTTGACCTTTTCCCCCGACGCCAACTACATCGATTTTGTGCGATCCGAGAAGAACAACCCTCTTAACACTTTTCTTTATCGAATTCCCACTCTGGGACGAAGTTCGCATCTCGTAATGCAGGCAGGAATGGACTTTTCAACCAGCTATTCTCCGAACGGCGCTCAGTTCGCATTCTTACGGGTAAAAGGCGGTGAGCAAGTTGACCTATTAATCGCAGACGCGGATGGGAGCAACGAACGAGTGCTCGCGACACGTCCTTATCTCGACTTCTTTACTGCTGGCACGGCGTGGTCCCCCGACGGCAAAACGATTGCTTTCTCAACTGTGGAGTCGAAGAAGAGTATTCGTTCGGTACTTTGGGCAGCTTCGGTGAGCGATGGATCCATTCGAGAAATCTATTCGACGCCTAACCAGATCGGACGTCCTTGCTGGCTGCCGGACGGAAGTGGCCTTTTGGTGCCGATTGAAAACTTCTACCAGTCTCTTCGCGGGCAACTGTGGTTCATTTCTTTTCCCAAGGGACAGGCAAGGCGACTTACCAATGACCTGATGGATTATCAATGGTCTCTGGATCTGACTAAGGACGGCAGGACTCTAGTCGACGTAGCTCGTACGCGGGTCTCAGATCTTTGGATTGCACCTGCTGGTGATCCCAGCAAGGTCAGGCAGGTCACGCGAGATGACCATGCTGTCGGAGGATTCTCTTGGACGCCCAGCGGTCGGATTGTCTTCACTAGCGGCGATGGCAGTCTTTCAGTTCTAAACTCCGATGGAAGTGCGCGTGTACTGCGGACCGCCAATGAATATCCAGCCGTGGACCTGTCGGTTTGTGGCGATGGGCACTATTTTATCTATTCCACTTACCGTGATGAAAAGGCGGGAATCTGGCGGGCGGATGCAGATGGTTCCAATCCTGTCCGCATCGCGGACGAAAGCGCGGCCACGTCCCTACAGTGTTCGCCGGATGGAAATTGGGCAATCTACGTCCAGGTCGGCTCAATGACTCTGATGCGTGTGAGGACGACGGGCGAGAAGCCCCCGGAAAAGATTACGGAGAGTCTAGCCGCTTGGGAGTTAGACGCTCTCGCGGTCTCGCCAGAAGGCAACCGGATCGCATATGTCGCCGCGCCGGAGTCTCCTGTGGTCAACCCTAGTTCGCCCTCTGGATCGCAACCAAATCAACTGAAGGTAATTGCCCTCGACGGCGGGACCATTATGCATCAGTTTGATTGGCCTGCATCGGCCTGGCGCCCCCGTTGGGAGCCACGAGGCGATGCAATTCAGTACGTGTTAACACAGAACGGCGTGTCCAACATATGGCAACAGCGTCTCTCCGGCGGACCACCGAAGCAGATCACACACTTTGACTCAGGCGAGATTTTCGACTTTGAATGGTCACGTGATGGCACGCAACTTGCGTTGGTTCGGGGAACCGAAAGCAGTGATGTCATTCTGATGAGTAATTCTCGGTGATCGGTCCCCGTAGCGATGCGCCGAAATAAGATTGCTGCTGCAAGCTTCGGCGAATGTCTAGTCACGCACTTTGGTTACATCGATGCTTCTTTCGACATAATTTTGCGCTCTGCCCGCCGGCGTCAAGAAATATGTGAAACTTGTTCAAGCAGCAAGCTCAGCCAAAGTGCAACTGACTTCCCAGCACATTGCTTCTCGAGGTCGGCCGTTGCGAGAGTTTTTTTCCTTGGTGTCGGCCTCCTCAGGGCACAGTCATCCGAGTCCGTAGGGAAGAACGGTCACCGCTGGCATCGGGGGAGTTACGCAGTACTGATACGTACTTGGGCGGTTTGCGCGTTAATCGGGAGCTTGCTTCATGCTTCGTTTGATTTCTGCGAGGATCCTCTGAATGGACTCAATGTCGGCCCCGCAGGAGGGGTTATTGCGTGCAGCTTGGAGATAACGCTCAAGATCCGTGACTGCCGAGGTGTATTCTGCTCTTCTCAGATGAACGGAAGCGAGCACCAGGAATGCTCTCCAGCCTGTGGAATCGGGCATTCGGACAGCCTCTCCGGCACTTTTCTCGGCCTCGTCGAAACGACCCTCGTTGAACAGGATCATCGAAAGCACCACGTGTCCGTCGGCTATATTGGGATCTTCCGCCAAACCTCGGCGCACAAGACGCTCCGCGTCTTCGGGCTTTCCTTGCTTAAGCAGCAGGACACCATAGCCGAAATACGCGCGGGCATAATGTCCGCCGCTCAGGTCAATGGCCTTTTGGAAGGACTGGAGGGCTTCATCCCGCCGGTTAAGGAGGAATTCTGCCGCTCCCTTGTAGGTGTACGCTTCGTAGTAATCGGGAAACTCATGAATGGCGCGATCAAAATAACGCAGACTCCCGGCTGCGTCTCCTTTCCTAAAGCATTCTGCTCCGTGACGAAACGCATCTTGCGCCTTAACGGGCGTCTGAAGTGCTCGCACAGATACCAGTGCCTTGTGCTCGGATGATGTCGGCTCGACGCGATGATAGGCTTGCCCTCGCGTCACCATTGGACACACCGATAGCGCGAAACTGACTACACCGACTGCCCAATAAGGTGCCTTGGCTTCTTTCGATTGCAGTTCATTGCAGGCTCGCGGGCGGCCAGCCATGTTAAGACTCACGGGGAAAGCGTTCTCGCCGCGCCTCAAGGAGTTTGTTCTATGGCTGCAGGCTATCCTTCGGGAGGCGACGATGGCCTGAGAGGAAGTAACTGCCACCCCCGGTCGGGAGGAATTACTTCCGGGGAGGTCAATGGCACTTTGTTACTCCCAAGGGAAACGCAAGTCAATAGGTAACAATACGGGAAACAGATAAACAATCAGCTATGGTAATCACATGGTACTTACGTGGTGCGGAATGCACGGACAAGTCCTGGTTTGTCGTGCCGGCTCAAACGGTCGACGCAACACCATTCAACTTATTGATTCGACCATGCTTCCCCGGAAGGATGCACCTACCTGGCTGTGCTCGCTCAGCATCCGGGTCCGTAGGGAAGAACGGTCACCGCTGGTATCGGGGGAGTACGTGGTTCTGATACGCCAGGGTGTATGCTAAAGAGGCGTGGTGGTCTCTCCTCGCTCCAATGGCTCGGAATTTTCTTGTGCGCAGCCCAATCAACCTGTGAAATGCAAATTTCCACTTACGAAGGGTCCTCACCTTTGGAGGCACTCATGGTTCCCGGTCTGTGTGTCATTCGTGCGTGGTTTCGCGCCGTACTCGTCATCGCGATCGCTTTGCTCGGTTTTGCCCAGTTCGCCAGCGCGCAACGAAAAACTGTTTCCCTGAATGACGGCTGGGAATTCCGTCAACGCCTGGAAGCCCCGGCAGGCGAAGCAAAATGGTATCCGGCCGAAGTGCCCGGTGTGATTCAGCTGGATTTGTTGCGCAACAAGCTGATTCCCGACCCGTTTTACCGCTCCAACGAAGCTTCCCTGCAATGGATTGAAAATGTCGATTGGGAGTATCGAAGTACATTTCAAGCGACGCCGGAGGTGCTAAGGCACAGCCACGTCGAGTTGGTTTTCGAAGGCTTGGATGGCCCAGCGCAGGTCTATCTCAATGACAAGCTGATGCTGACCGCCGTCAACATGTTTCGCGAGTGGCGCGCGAATGTGAAGTCACAACTGAAACCGGGCGCCAATCACCTGCTCGTTGTTTTTCCCTCACCCATCAAAGAGGCCACGAAAGTCGCCGCCGGTGATTTCTGGCGCCAGCAGACGATGACGCCGGAAAAGTCCTATCTGCGCAAAGCGGCCTACGAGTACGGATGGGACTGGGGTCCGCGATTTGTGCTGAGCGGCATCTGGCGACCAGCGAAACTGGACCTTTGGGACGAGGCGAAGCTTTCGAACGTCCATGTGCGTCAGCGCGACATCACCGCCGACCTGGCTCACCTGGTCGTGGAAACCGAGATCACCTCGGCACAAAAGACCTCCGCGAAGGTCTCGCTGGAGTACGACCAGGGCGGAAAGAAGGGCGGTGCCTCGCGTGACGTGGAACTCAATGTCGGGGCAAATCACATTGATCTGCCGCTTGACATCCCATATCCCGATCTCTGGTTTCCCAATGGCTACGGGAAGCAAACCATCTATGCGTTTCGCGTGGAGTTGAAAACCGTCAACCACGTTCTGGATGAACAGACCGTCCATGCTGGCCTGCGGTCCATTGTTCTGCGTCGCGATGTAGATCAATGGGGCCGCTCCTTCGAGATGCAGGTCAACGGCATCCCCGTCTTTGGCAAGGGTGCTGACGTCATTCCCTTCGACAGTTTTCCAACCCGAGTCACCACCGCGAAGTACCGCCGCATCCTCGAGTCCGCCAAAGCTGCCAATATGAACATGATCCGCCACTGGGGTGGAGGATATTACGAGACGGACGAGTTCTATTCCATCTGTGACGAGCTGGGAATCATGGTCTGGCAGGACTTCATGTTCGGGAATGAGTGGCAACCCGGAACGTACGATTTCAAGGAAAATGTCGCGCTCGAAGCCGAATATCAGATTAAACGGCTGCGCGATCATCCAAGCATCGTCATCTGGTGCGGCAACAACGAAACCGAAGCCTCATGGGAATGGCATGGCGACATCACGAGCAAGTTGAGCGCCGACACAGCGAGACGGATGTGGCAGGACTACCTGACGCTCTTCAGCGGCGTCATTGCCCGTGCGGTCGAGCGGTTCGCGCCGGAAACGCCCTATTGGCCAAGTTCTCCAAGCGCCGATTACGAAGACACTTCGGACAGCTACCAGTCCGGGGACATGCACAACTGGAGCGTCTGGCATGGCATGCTGCCGTTCCGCGACTACGAAAAATTCATCCCGCGTTTCATGACCGAATACGGTTTCCAGTCGTTCCCCGAAATGCGTACCGTGGAATCGTTCACGCTGCCGGAAGACCGCACCAGCATTCAGACGCCGGTGATGTTGGCGCACCAGAAGAACACTTCAGGCAACGCGAAGATTCACGAGTACATGCTGCGTGACTACCCCGAGCCGAAGGAGTTCGCTTCTTTCCTGTACCTCAGCCAGGTGCTGCAGGCGGAAGGAATCAAGATCGGGACAGAACATCTGCGCCGCAATCGCCCACGCACGATGGGCGCAATCTACTGGCAGTTAAACGACTGCTGGCCGGTAGCCTCGTGGTCGAGCATCGACTATTACGGCCGCTGGAAGGCGCTGCAATATTACGCGCGCCGTTTCTACAACGACCTCCTTGTTTCCCCGCATCAAGAAAACGGAGCGCTGGCGGTGTACGTGGTATCGGACAAGACTGTGCCGGTCCCGGCTGAACTGCGTTTGCGGGTGATGGGCTTCGACGGCAAGGTGCTGATGGAGAACAAGGCCAGCGTAGAGGTCGCGCCGCTGGCCAGCAAGACTTACCTACAACTGCCGGTCCAGGAATCGCTGCTCGCCAAAGGAATCGATTCGACAAAGGTGTTCGTTGAAACAGAACTTACCGTGGCCGGCAACGTGGTTTCCTCGAACCTCATGTACTTGGCGCCGACGGCGGAAATCCATCTGCCGCCCGCGACATTGAAGACGGAGTTGGCGAAGACCGGGGACTCGTACCGCCTGAAAATCTCTTCCTCAGTATTGGCCAGAAGCGTATACGTCAGTCTTGGCGATGTGGATGCTGAGCTTTCCGACAACTACTTTGATCTGCTGCCGGGTCAGACGGCGGAAATTATCATCAAAACAAAAGCGAACGAAGATGCGCTGCGTTCTCAATTGAAGGTGATATCCCTGGTTGACGCGTTCAGCCCCGATATTGCCGCAAAGCCTGCCGGTCTGGGTGGCGATTGAGTTGCATCCTGTCTGAGGCTTTCGACTTCCCGTGGCCCGCGCCAACCAGTCGTAAGCGCCGATCTATTCGTCTATGACGTGAGCCGCGATGGGCAAAGATTCTTAATCAACACGCCGGTGAAGCAATTATTGGCCGCGTTGGCCGACTCGGTTGAACCAATCAACGATCATGCGATCGCGGTCATCGCGATTCTGCGGCAATGGATGGCCATCGCGATCGTAGATGCGAAGGGCGTACACCTTGCCGTTTTCCTGAAGTGCTTCTGCCATTCGCAGAGCTTGAGTTACCGGGACCATTCTATCGGTCCGGCTGTGGAGGATTAAAACAGGCACATTGATCTGATCGGCCCAATAGACGGCCGATCGGGCCCGATAGTATTCCTCGGCGCGGTGTTCATAGTCGGGCCAGATTTTTGCAAAACCATCGGTATATTCATTCCCGTTGACAATTCCCATCTCGGGCCTTGCGTCCACCCATGCTTTCACATCCGTGACTCCCCCGATGACGGCGGCCGCCTGAATAGGAATTCTGCGTTTGATAGCAAGATAGGTCATGGTGCCGCCCCGTGAGAGGCCGAGCATGAACAACCTCTGCGGGTCCACGTAGTCGAGCGACTTCAGTGCCGGCACGAGATTGAGAACATCGTCGACTTCCACTCCGCCCCACTCGTCGCGTTTCACGGTGGCACCCTGGTAGCGATAATCGGAGGCAATGACTACGAATCCCGCTTTAGCCAAGAGGAGGAGATCAGCGACGTCCAGGCACGACGTGTTCGTCATGCCGCCGCAGGGTTCGCCGTTATCCGTGATGCGCCCGAGGTCGCCGTTGCCTCCACGGTTGAATATGATTGCCGGCCATTTTCGTGTGCCCGGCACTTTCGGCTTGATCAACATTCCGCGCACCGGGAGCCCATCGCTGGCGTAGGTGATTTCAAGAACGTCGAATTCTTTTTGCGTGCGAGCCTCTTCGTAGACCGCCTTCGAAAAATAGCCGCGGCCGAAATCATCCAGCGACTCATAGTTAGGCAAAGGCGGCCAAGGTTTCGAGTTCAGAATTTTGCCGTCTGGTGGTTGCGCAGCGGCGGGCGGTGTTGGCGCGCTCACGAAAAACTGAATGAGCGACACCAGCAAACCTGTGATCACTGTCTTTCGCATCGCATCTTCCTTGTCATTTCAGTGATGCCGATTGAATTTAGCGAAGCCCAGATAAGCGGACCCCTCTTTCGGCCTTGTATTCCTTTCGCGTCCAATCAATGGAAGGTAAGCCCGCTAATCAGGTATGTTGCGGTATTCGCAACACAATCTTCTGGCTTTGGCGCGATGAGCGTCCGGTCTATTTCGCCACAGGGAGCGCCACGGGTTGTTCCAGCCGAAACTCAAGCAAGGTCTCGCTCGGGATTTGCAGTTGTTGGCCTTTCTTCGATGCCGCGATGGCAGTGCCGCCGGCTGCGCCTGCTGCTGCGCCGATTCCGGCTCCCTTTCCTCCGCCAGCCAAGCCTCCGATGAGCGCGCCCAGACCTGCACCGCCAACGACCTTTTTCGCCGTATTACCTCCTTCGCCTTTGCCTTTCACTTCATAGGTGCTGGTCAGGAGAGGGTAGGCCGTCCCGTTGATAACGATGTCGGTCAATTCCAGTGTAAGTTCTGAGCTTCCCTTCATTCTTCCGGCTGATGATGCTTGCGCGAGCCTACCGTAGAGGGTGGTGCCCCGGGGAGCCACGACCCTATCCTCCGCCTGCAGATTTGTTTCGAGGGTTGCAGAGAAGCGAAAGCCCGTCTTCTGCTTACTCGAATCAATGGAGTCAACTGTGCGAATCAAAATTCGCGTTCCCGCTGGAACAGTGACCCGGTTTTTGCTTTGTGCCGCACCGAGGCTGGGATGGATTGCCACCGTGATCAACAGCGCCAGACAGATAACTCGATTTCTCATTTGAGTGCTCTCCCTCTCCTATTCAAGAGCCCTGTCCGACGATGGGCAGCGACGACGTGATTTGAAGATCAATCAGCAGCAACAATTGGTTTTCGACCTGCGCGAAGCGTGCGGCTGTGACGCCGCCAAGGGCCTGTTTGACCTTGTCGTAGGTTTTCGCGAGGAGTTCCGCCCGCTGTTTCTGGTATTCCACCGCCTTTTGTATCAAGCGATCTGCTTCGTCATCTGTAATCTCGTTATACTTGCTGGCATACTCCTTGATATTCGCAAGCCTCATGTCGTTCAGCTTGGTCAGTTCTTCGTCATATTCGCTGTAGATGGGCCAGAATTTCGCCGAATCCTGGGCGTTGAGCACCATCATTGCGCCCATAATTTCGGCTTTCTCTTGCCGGACATCGCGACGAAGTAAGGCAATGTATGCATCGGTATTCGTTTTCTTTCCATCGGCAGCAGCGACGGTCGATGGTTTGCCAGACTGTTGCGTCTCCTGGGCTTTACAGGCGGAGGCTGCAAGCAGCAACAAAATGATCAACGGCACCCCCAGTGCCTTCTTCAAAAGCTCCATATCTCCTCCTTAAAGTGGATTTTGCATAACCATGAACACGAATCGCATGCGATGGCTTCCACGTAACCATCAGTTTCCCTGCTGACCTGGCGATGATCTGGAACAAGGTCCGCTGGTGAGAGAACAGAAGATTAGCACAGTTGATTGACCAGAACATGTGTCCCGATAAAGTCGGGTGACGGGACATCTTGCTCCTTGTACCCAGATGGATGGTTAGCCCTTTTGCCAGAAGTTGCCCTCGGCTATTCTACCTTTTGGATTGGCGGCGGTTTGTACGTTCCATCCAGAATCGACTGCTCCGGCTGGTAAATCCGGACCGTCACGTTGTACGACCCCGACGGCGGAATCGGCAGCCAATTCGCTTCCTTTTCTGTGCCGGGCGAAACTTTCTGCAGATACACATCCAGCGATCCATCCGTGTTGTACTTAACAGATTCCTCAAAGAGCCGTCTGAATGTCTTCGACAATCTCGAGTTTAGTCACAGGCCACCTATACCTCGAAAAGTAGACTCGGGAAGAGATCCCGCTCTTCCCGAGTCACGCGACCTGGAGGGGTTTGGTTGGGGCACCAGGCCGATGTCCGTTGACCCCCAGAATTAAGATTAGAACCGGAATTGCACGCCGGTCTGGAATCGGAAGTTGCTCTGACTGTTGTTTCCGCCGGTGAAGTTGTTGCCGAAGCGGGTCAATTCATAGTCTGCGTCGACGACACGAACGGAGAACTTGCTGCTGATATTCAGATCAACGCCACCCCCGATCGCTAACGCAAAAGCATTGTTGGAAGGAGACTTGCTCCCGCATTCGAGGATCGTGCAACCGTTCGCGTAGAAATTGGAGTGCGCGCCGCCCATGAGAGTTTCAAAAAATGGCTCAAGTTTCCCCGCACGATACTTCAGTTGCGGACCAAAGGTGTAGGTAAACAAGTTACCCGACGCGCACCCGCTGACCGCTGCTCCAGGCTTGGTGCATTGTGTATAACTGCCATACCCTTGCAGGTCGCCAGCAATTGCAAACCACTTGTTGAGATAAACAGCGATCTGTCCACCGCCGCCATTCAGATTTTGACTATTGAAGTATGAAGGAAGGCCCGGGTTGAAGCGATAATACGAATAGTCTCCCGTGACCTCGATTTTCGGGCTGTCTTGAGCGCGAGTAATCGTCGCCAAACAAGCAACCGCCAGCAAACACAAAATCAACCGCTTCATTTATGCATTCTCCTTGTTTATTTTGAGTGGCCAGAACAGTTCGTACCGTGCAGTCCTGGCGCCAGGTTGGAACTCCGCACACAGGTTTTGCGAGTCCGTACAGAAAACAACAGCGGTCGCCCGACTTCTGCAGCTCTTAGGAGTTCTTTGTATGTAACCTGGTTCCGAGTTCTACCAGTTTGCAGCGCGCAAGGAATCTTTACAACTGTCAGAATTACCAGTCCTACTGTACCGGGCAGCGTTAATCAGGATACGCGTTCGCTCCGCGTCAGTTCCCATATCAGGGAGAGGTAGCAGCACCGCTGATTCCTGATCCTGTCGGCTTCAGCATGCCATGCATCCCGAGCCAGCGGACAAAGGCATCGAACCAACCGGTGCTCGTAGTTTCTTTCGGGTACATCCCGAAGCCATGGCCACCCTGTTCATAAAGATGGAATTCGACGGGGCGCTTCGCGGCCTTCCAGCTATCGATGAGCCCGTAGCCGCTGTTCCCGAAAAAAGGGTCGTCGGCAGCCAGGGCGATGAACAGTGGCGGCGCCTCGGCTGGCACCGTGACCGACGCGAGGGGACCGTAGATGTTGCCTATGAAGGCGGGCTTCGCATCCTCGCCGGCAAGTGTAGTTGCCATGGTCAGCATCGCGCCGGCGGAAAAACCAATCATGCCGATCCGGTTGGGATCGACATGCCACTCGGCAGACCGCTTCCGGATAATGGCAAATGCCGCGCGGGCATCGGCGATCTGAGGGGCAAGACCAGCGATCGCCTTTTCGGGTTCGGGGCGCGGCGGCCGCGCGGTAGCCGAAAACATTTCCCGCATGGATGTTTCGAACCCTGGCAGGTCGGCCGGTGTCTGGTTCAAGCGATACTTGAGGACAAACGCGGCGACACCCTTTTCCGCCAGCGCGCGGGCGACGTTCCAGCCTTCATTTTCCATGGACAAGGTGAAGAAACCGCCGCCGGGCGCGACGACAACGGCGGCGCCGCTTGCCTTGGCGGGATCCGGAAGAAAGGGCGTCAGCGTCGCAATCGTGACGTTGCGCGCGAACGGACTGCCGTACTGGCTATGCCAAGCCTCCGGGTTCGTCGCACCGGGCAGCGGACCGGTGCCGAGTTCGATCGCGTTGGGCTGCGAAGGCGTGGCGATGGGTGTCATCCGGTCGTTTTGCGGATGCGCCTGCAATGCAAGCCCAGCGACCAACGCAACCCCAGCGACTGCCAAACGAAAATAGGTTGACCCCGCGAAAGCTCGCTTCGTCCAGAGATTCGACATCTTTCTCACATCAGTTTCCTCCAGTTGTGTAGTGATTCAGAATCAAGCCATATTGCCCTACAGATCGAGAAGTGTCACGTATTTGAGGTTTGTCCTAGTGCCAGGTAGGTCGGTAAACCTGCAGAGCACTGAGGCAAGGCGGTCAATCGCTCGTCGGATGGATATACGGGCTACTTAAAATCCGGACTTAGCGACATGTGCGCATGTCCAAGTGAAGTTTCCGGAGACAGGCCCCTTGACCACGCCTGTGGCCTGGGAAGCGTAAGAAGCCGTCCAGTCCTTGAATGTGGCGCTGCCGGACATCCCGCCGCTTTGGATATTGAAGGTCATCTCTGAGGAATCGGTCGGGTCGACAACTGCATCGGCCGGCAGTTTAGCGGAGGAGCCGAGGACAAGAGTGAAGTATTTGTGCTTCTTGAGTTCGGGCCCGGCAACCTTAATGGTGGGCTCTCCGTTGTAATGGGCCAAAATGACCATGAAGTCCTCGACCTCGGAGGAGTGGCGAGTCATTAGGCTATAGCCGCTCATGATCGTGTCGCCCGGAGGACTGAGAGTGCAACTGCGGACCGGCAGATCAGCCACAAGTGTCGTAAAGCCGGTCACTTCGAGGTGGACCGAGCCGGGCTTTTCGGTATTGGAGGCGGTAGAGGCCGGGGGTTTGTCGGAGGAGTTGCAACCGCACTGCAGGACAAGTCCGAGCAAAGAAAGAAACGCAGCGAATCGAAGGGCTCGCATCAGACCTCACTTTACGTTGTGTGAAGTTAATTTCTGCAAACTCGAAATCGCTTCAGTCTCGATACAAGTGACGAGTAGAGCAGTGAGGGTGATCACTGCCGCGAGTGATGCCCTCACGGGATCTCATAGCGAAACAGGTACGATCAGGTCTCGCGCCACTTTCGCCAAGCCCAAAGGATGAGAGGTATTAAAAACGCAAGGATTGCTGGAATAAGCGATTTGGCGGCCGCGAACGCAAAGGCGATTCCGGCGACGAGAATGATGATCAAGAGACTGACCGGCGCTACCCACCAGTTTGAAAAACCGAGTCGTTTTCGCATCGTCAAGAGGGGCACCAACTCATCGTTCCATCTCTGGCCAAGGTGTTTTTTCAGCTCGGCTATGAATTGCTCAAGGAGAGGACCTCGCTTGGGCACTGAGTAAGTGAGGAGTCGACGACGATTGCCCTGGCAGTAGACGATATAGCAATAATTCGTCGTCTCGGAGATCGCCAGTGCGATTGCCTGCAGCTTACCACCGAAAGGGAAAACCGCATCGATAGGGGCTCCTGGCGGCGCTTGGATGGGCCGGCGCGGACAAATGCCGGCCTGAACGACTTGTGACCAGGGGATGTCGACGACGCGAGTCAGGCGGGAACCGCCGGAGATATGGAGAGAGTCGGGCGAGGTCTCACAGGACCACGAACCGACTGGCAGGGCGAAATTGATCCTCATACGCAGAGAAACCATCAGCACAAAACGCAAGTAGCGGCAGCATGACTTAAACCCCTTCTAAATGACAATGACGACAGACACAGGGGAACTCGGGAAGGGCATCCTCGAGACTGGAGGCTGTTCCCAGGCGGGTTTAGTTCCTAATTCGTGACGATAATTTGCGACGCTACAACTGTCACCGCCGTTATTTGCTGGTTGACGAGCAAAACCGGAAATTGGCGCACGGGAGAGCCAGGCGGGCCATAAGTCGGCTTCGGGGAAGTTGCGAGTTTTACGTGGTGGGAGGATGACGGGCAACTCGGAAGTAGTGCCTGGTTTGTCGGGAAACCTGCAACTTGGGTTCTGATACTTCAAGGGACGGTTTCGCCGTTAATCGGGCCTTGTCGGAAAGAGATGTCCTGGAGATGATGTTTGCGATGAAGTTGCGAACCACTGGAGTCATAGTGTTGTCGGTGGGAGTGTTGCTGGCCGCTTGCTCCCCGTCGCGGAATAAGTCGCCTAAGCCTACTCCAACTGTGCGCGTTGATTTATCCCGGTACGGTTTGCCGAAGGATTTTTTCCAAGCAGATGCGGACACGAAATGTGCACACCAAATCATTGGTTATCGCTTTGTGGTTTGGCCAAACAATGAAACGGTGGCCGTAGGATTCAACACCAGCCCGAATTGCCGGCCATCGTCGGGTCAGAGGGTGCTTGGAATGGCTCGAATCCTTCTGTTCAACATGGAGGGTGCCCTCAAAGCCAGTCGCGACTTATCCTATGATGCGGATGGTGGTCAAGTTTTAGTTGCGCCGGGCGAAGGCCAGGCTGGTCCTGGTGGCACGGTCCTTTTTAGGATTGAGGAAGCCGGAGAATCCAAATCCGCCATCCTTCTTTTGGATACGAATTTGAAGGATGCTGGTCGTCTAGACAGATTTTTGGAGCAGACAACTTTTGTGAACCATGCTCTTGTGTTTCAGGAAGGTGTCGTTTGGAGCGGACCGCGCACTTACACCACCTTCGACGGGTCTCCATTGGTGCAGACTAGAAAGAAGGAAGAGCTTTGGCCAGTCGGAACGATGGACAGGAAATTCGGAGAACATGGCGTTGCTTATATGCTCTGCCAACAAGAATTGGGTCCCAACAAATGGGTGACTGACAACGTGGTGTACGCGAATGCAAGACGGCGTTGCAGAATGGTTGCAGAGCCTGATGGTCAACCTAGTTGGGAAGTGATGTTGACAGATGAAGGAACGGCCGTGATTGTCGGGATTTTGGCTGACGGTAGCGTAGTGGGCCAAGTGCCTGTCAAAGGGCGCAAAGACCGGCAGCTTGTAGTCTGGAAGAAGGACCAGCCGGTGCAGATACTGCCGTGGATTGCGCCGGACGCCTGTGGGGCGGTCGATAGTGCTACAGCAGACATGTCTCGTTATGCCACGTTTGCAACGGAAGATTGCGACAGCGACGTCGGTCGCTGGATTGTGTTCGACCGAACCTCACAAACACCGATTGCCGACCGATTGTTTCCAAGGAACGGACGCGCAGCACTTTCCCCGGATGGTTTGCGCTATGCCAGCTTTGAAGCGGGTGAACTGCACATCTATACGCTGCCAAGCCCAACGAGCGTTGCTAAGTCCCGGTAAGTCGTGCCGGTTCAGACGGTCGTTGCAACACCATCCAATGCGTTCATTCCACAATGCCTTCCCGGACGATCCCATCTATTTGGCTCTTCTCGCTCAAAACCTAGCCAGGGCGGGTTCCGGCTGAGTTGACCCCAGCCAGGGATTCTTGTCTTTGTTTTCAATGCAAATTAGGTACGAGCTGAATGTTGCGTCGACCCATTGAGACCACCCCGTTAATCAGGCAGGTTGAGTACTCTTCACGCCCATCTGGCGAGGCCCCCATAAAAGAAGGAAAGCTAGGCTAAGGCCGAACAAAATCCCGGCAACGTACCAACTTCCGCCAACAAACCTGAGTGCTGCTCCCCAAACAGCAATGCTCATGGCATGGGTGAAACCAATAGAGTGGGCCCCCTTCCAGTACCTGAGAGCCTCACCAAGATTCCGGCCAAGTGCGTCGGCTGACTTTTTGAAGAGCGCCTTCCGCACGATAAATCCGGCCCACACCGCAACAGCGGTTGCAAGAACGAACGCTATAAAAACCCACATGGAAATATTGCGTTGGGGAAGATTCATTTTTTGAACCATGAAAAGTAAGCAGGACCACGCGACCAGAAACCCAACGTAGGTCACCTCGATTTCAGTCTGTGTCTTCGATAAGGCGTCGGATTTACGGCGCACCATGAGTTGATAGATTCTCGCGCAAGCAAGGCAGGCGATTCCTACAAGCAGCGTGTCAGAGTTGCTCATAAGCGCAGACGTGAAGGACAGATTCGTATGGTCGTAAGTTCTCAATAGACGCAGGAAACCACTCAGAAACGCGGTTCCACAAAGCATCGCCATGGCTAGTGCCGCATACTGAATCACTGATTTCATGCCGCGATGCTAGCACAGGTTCTTCTAGGTGCTGGTAGGTCGGCTAACCGGCAACTGGGGTCCCGATACGTCAGTGGACGGTTTGCGCTGCCGGTTCAGACGGTCGTTGCAACACCATCCAATGCGTTCATTCCACAATGCCTTCCCGGACGATGCCATCTATTTGGCTCTTCTCGCTCAAAACCTAGCCAGGGCGGGTTCCGGCTGACTGGACCCCAGCCAGGGATTCTTGTCTTTGTTTTCAATGCAAATTGGGTACGAGCTGAATGTTGCGTCGACCCATTGAGACCACCCGATTAATTGGAAAAGTTCCTGCTAGTACCTTGACTTGTCCTCTTGAGGTCAATTGTAACTGGGGCACACTATTCCCCAATGCCAACTGAGAAGAACTTCCGTTTCTCATCTTTCTCAAGAGTGGGAGGAAACAGCGGACGCACAAGAATCATATCGATAAGCAGCATAGGGAACCAAAATAGAACAGCTCCGAGCATAAGGCCGAAGCCCCGCAAACCACAGAGGTAAAGAACTACGACCGAACCAAGGAACGTTCTGCATACAAGCCACTGCCTATGTGTCCGAGAGAGCTTGAGACGATGAAGGCATTTTGGGCAAGCGAAGGACTCGGTATACCGAATCTGCGTGAATGCCAACGCTGATCTACAAACAGGGCAAGTTGGAAGCATACGCTTACTCTCGAACAGCTTATCGCGTCTGTGCCTGAGTTGTCGGCTATCTCTAATGAGGTCGGCCGTTGCAAGAGTTATTTTCTTGGGTGCTGGCCTCCTCGGGACACACCCGGGCGCTAGATTCTAAGGCCTCGGTCTTTGGCGCGTTCGTGTGTTCACCCGTGACGCTCGGATCTGTGTCGCTTCATCACTTCGGTGCTGTCCACCAACCATCTCTTCGGTCATTGCGGACCATGATGACTTATGCGAACTCCCTTCCTGCGAAGGGAGGCGGGTGGCCTAACCAACCGGACGGTGAGCCGGTTGGTCGGGCCCAATCGGAGAAAACGATGAAGCGGGAGCCGGAAAATTTTTTGGACCGCTTTGTCGAATTCCGGTCCGGCAGTTCGACATTATAGTGTAGGCGGGCAGCCTGCCCAGCCGAAGACCCTGACAGGAGACTGTGATGCCACAATATTTGGTTGCCAGCTACCTCGCCGACAATTTCGACCCGTCCAGCGTAACCGAAGCGATGGTCGAGGAGATCCACGCGCTTAACCGCGAATTGATTGCTGCGGGCGTGAGGAAGTTCGCGTGCGGAATTTCTCCGGCCAGCAACGCAAAGACGGTGCGGAAGCAGGCTGATGGTACGGTTCTCGTTACGGATGGGCCGTACATCGAGACCAAGGAGCACATAGGCGGATTCTGGATACTGGAATGCGCAAACCTGGAAGAAGCACTGGCATGGGCGCGCAAGGGCGCCATCTCTTGCGATGCGGTGGGCGAGGTGCGCGAGCTTCTTTTCTACCCGGCTCCGGAAGTAGAACCTGTGGAACGCAAGGAAACAACTTGATCATAGGATCCCTGCGAAGAGCGCGATCGGGAGGGGAAGCATGAGGGAACGAACGAAGGGGATCATCGCGTTGGCGCTGGCAGCCGGCATCTGGTTCTCTGCGGCGAAGGCGGCAGCACAGACGGACAAATATCCGAAAATGGCGCCTGCCGGCGAATACCTGATGGACAAGAATGCCGAGATTCAATTGGCGCGAAGTGCCGCTCCCGATTCCATATCGCGCGATGCGACGATCGTGGTTCTAGGACGGCAGGGATACGAGAGAGTCGTTGAAGGCAAGAATGGGTTCACCTGCCTCGTGGAAAGAGCCTGGATGGCTGGGTTTGACTGGCCCGAATTCTGGAACCCCAAGGTGAGAGGCCCCAATTGCCTGAACCCGCAGGCGGCACGCTCGATGTTGCCGATCGCTATTCTGCGCAGCAGGATGGTGATGGCGGGCCGTTCCAAGGAGGAGATCCTGGCGGCAATCAAAACTGCGCAGGAGAACAAACAACTGCCGGACCTCGAGAGCGGCGCGATGTGTTACATGATGTCGAAATCGGCCTATCTGACCGACGAGGACGGTCACAACCTGGCACATCTGATGTTCTACACGGCGGGCACGGCCGCCAAGGATTGGGGCGCTGGCGCAGCGGGCTCGCCGGTGATGGCGGCCCCCTATTGGTTCAGCTCGGCGCAGGAAGCATCGCAACTGAAAGGATTGCCACCGATTCTGGTGTTCTTAGTCGCGGTGGCGAATTGGTCCGACGGAACGCCTGCGGGCGAGCACAGTCACTGACAAGGGTACCGTTCGGAAACGGTCAGACGCGTCCCATGTTCGGCGGTTTCGTTGACACTTCGCGGGGGCGGGCCGTACACTTGAATTCACAATTTGCAGGCTCGGGAAGTGGGGAAGTGCCGTGAAAATCGGCCGCGGTCCCGCCACTGTGATCGGCAAAACGCCGTCAGCCAGGCTACCCTCCCAGGCCCTTGCAGGACGCGCGTTCTTCGCGAGAGAGAACACCGCCCGAAAACGGCCCCATCTCGAGAGTGGGGCTTTTTTATTTCTCGCGAAACTCTCGTCAGGGGAGATTCGTGCCCGATCGAGTCTTGAAACTGGTTCGCCGCGCCGCCGTCTGGGCGGTCAGCGTTTTGTTGCTGTGTGGGCCGAGGCTGTTCGCGCAGGCCGCGCTACCAGCAAACTCGCCAGGCTCTTCCGCTGCGGTGCACGACGTGGTAGATGAAGTGGGCCGCACGGTCCGCGTATCCGTGAATCCGCAACGTGTGGTTTCGCTGGCGCCCAGTTTGACGGAGACGATCTACGCGTTGGGCGATGAAGCACATCTCGTGGGCGACACCACATATTGCGACTACCCTGCGGACGCACAGAAGAAAACGAAGGTTGGCGGGGTGATCGACCCGAATCTCGAAGAGATTGCCGCGCTGCATCCCGATCTTGTGCTGATGACGAAAGGCGCCAACCGTCTCGATACGGTGCGCGCGCTGGATACTCTTGGCATTCCGAGCTACGCCACCGATCCCCACACGGTAGAAGAAATCATCGCCTCGTCGCAAAGGCTTGGGGACATTCTGAACGTGCCGGCCGCCGGGAAAACGCTGGCCGACGACCTGCACAAGCGGCTGGGTGACGTGCAGTCCGCGCTGAAAACGGCGACACCGCGGCGCGTGCTGTTCATCGTGTGGATGGACCCGCTCATCTCCGTGAGCCAAAAAACGTTCATTGCCGACGCGCTTCGCCAGGCCGGCGCAATTTCCATCGTCGAATCCTCGCAGGAATGGCCGCAGATCAGTCTCGAAGAAGTGGTGCACCTGCAGCCGGAATACCTTGTATTTGCGAACTCGCACACGGGCGAAGGCAAACACGACTTTGCGGCACTGGCGGCGCGGCCCGGCTGGCGGAACCTCGAGGCGGTCCGCAATAATCGCTACGCGGTGGTGAGCGATGCGATCAATCGGCCTTCGCCGCGCATCGTTTCGGTGATCGAGGACCTGGCGCGGCAGTTGCATCCGGAAATTTTCAAAACGGCGCCCGAGCCGCAGAAGGCACCCGCGAGCGCGCCTGAGCTTCCAAGTCCGTCGACCAAACCGGTATCCAGCCAGTCGCAACACACCACAGCTTGTCTGGAGAGTTCATGCGCCCGTTAACGCTCGGCCGCTTGCTGCTTCGATGCGGCATCCTTGCGGCCATTCTGTTCGTCGTGGTTGTGATCGCACTGAAAATGGGGGCGGTGCAGGTTTCGCTCTATGGACTAGGCCGCGATCTCATCCACGTGCTCCTAGGGCGCAGCGGGGCGCTGTCGACGGACTACGGCATGATCGTAGTGGACATCCGGCTGCCGCGCATCCTGCTGGCCATCGTAGTGGGGGCTTCGCTGTCTGTTGCGGGGGCCAGCTTCCAGGCGCTATTGCGGAATCCGCTCGCCGATCCATACGTTCTTGGCGTGTCGTCCGGCGCCGCGGTCGGCTCCATCATCGCGCTGCTGATTGAGAATCAGCTCTCCATTTCGCCGGCGTATTCCGGCCTGTTGACGCCGCTGTGCGCGTCCATCGGCGCGGGCGCGGCGATTGCCGCGGTGTACTTTCTGGGACGCCGGGAAGGGCGCATCGACAGCAGCACCTTGCTGCTGAGCGGAATCATCGCTTCTTCGTTTCTCTCGGCGATCGTGATGTTTCTGATGTCCACGCTCTCCGGGGGCAATCTTCGCGGGTATTCCTACTGGTTGATGGGCAGCTTCTCGACGCTTCCGCCGGAGAGCCTGCTGTATCTGCTGGGAATTGGATTCCTGATTGCGGCGGGCGCGATCTACACGACCGCGTCGGATCTGAACCTTCTGCTTGCGGGTGAAAAAGAGGCGATGCATCTGGGCGTGGACGTTCATCGTGTGCAGGTGGTGGTGTACGTGGCGGCTTCGGTTCTGACCGGGCTGGCGGTGTCGGTGAGCGGGGCGATCGGATATGTGGGCCTGCTGATTCCGCACGCGATGCGGCTGATCTTTGGCTCGGACCACCGCATGCTGCTTCCCGCGGCAGCGCTGGGCGGGGCGATTGCACTGGTGATCGCGGACACGGCGGCGCGCACGGTGGTGGCGCCTTCGGAGATTCAAGTGGGCGCGGTCACGGCGGTGATCGGCGCGCCGTTTTTCATCTATCTACTGCGCAGGGGGCTTTCATGAGTACGCCGCTTCGTATGCCGGCCGTCGACGCGCCGCGGGCGAATCCGGAAGTGCGGCTCAACGTGGAGCAGGCCAGCTACGTGTACGCGCCGAATCCGTCGCAGGCGCCGCTGTTTACGCTGGAAGCGCTCAGCTTCCAGGCGAAGGCGGGAGAAATCGTGGCCATTCTCGGGCCGAACGCCAGCGGCAAATCCACCTTGTTGAAACTGATTTCCGGCGCGCTGGCGCCTCTATCCGGCCGGGTGTTTCTGAACGGATTTGCGACGCACTCGCTGTCGCCGAAAGTCCGGGCGCAGCGGATTGCGCTGGTGCAGCAGGAGAGCCAGCTGCTGTTCCCGTCGCGCGTGTGGGAATTCGTGATGCAAGGGCGCCACGCGCATTCGCGCGGCCTGCACTTCGAGTCGCAGGAAGACGTGACCACCGCCACGAACGCACTGCTGCAGGTTGGCGCGGCACACCTGAGCGAACGGTGGATGGACAAGATCTCCGGCGGCGAAAAGCAGCGGGTGATTCTGGCGCGTGCCCTGGCGCAACAACCGATGCTGCTACTGCTGGACGAGCCCACGTTGCACCTGGATATCGGGGCGCAGGTGGATCTGCTGGAATCGTTGCGGAAGCTGGCCGCCGAGAACCGCTACACCGTGGTGGTGGTGACGCACGAACTGAATCTTGCCGGGGAATACGCGGACCAGGTGGTGTTGCTGCAGAAAGGCAAGTGCCTGCGAGTGGGGCCGCCGGCGAGTGTGTACCAGCGGGATTTACTGGAGCAAGTGTTTCAGGCGCCGCTTTCCGTTGAGCTGACGACCGCGGGCCGTCCGCGGGTCACGTTGTTCGCGGATAAGTAGCGCGTTGCCGTCAACCCGAACCCGGCGGCCTTGCGCCGCCGAACTTCAGCAACCCACAGGGGCTCGCCCCTTCCACTCCACCGCAGACTCCGTGCACGGGAAGACGGTGCAAAGCCGTCGCCGCCGCGCGACTGTAAGGCGGAAGTTTTGTTTGCACGCCACTGTGGCAAGTGTTCGCCGCGGGAAGGCTGCAAGCCGCTGACGATGAGGGGAAAGCGTCGCAGCGAATCGCCGCCAAGCCAGGAGACCGACGAAGTCTGCAGCCCGCGCAATCGAACGCGCCGGCCAACCTTGACACTCCCGCGCGTGAGGGAGCGGAGGAATCATGAAAACATTCAAGGGTCTCGCGGGCGTAGTCAGCCTGTTCAGTTTGAGCATAGTTTCGCCAGTATTCTCGCAATCCAATTCCGCATCCGCGCCGGCGCAAGTGAGCGGCGATCTGAGCGATCCTTCCGGGGCTGCGGTCGCGGGCGCAGAAATCGTTGCCAAGCCGTTCGGGTCTCCCGGAACAAAGGTTGTTTCCACCGAAACATCGTCGGAAGGAAGATACTCGCTCACTCTCGCGGGCGGGCGATACGTCCTGCTCATCAGCAAAGATCCATTCCAGCCGCGTCAAATCGATTTGAGCCTTGCCGGCGGGGAGTTGCGCACCGTCGATGTGCAGCTGCAACTGGCCAGCATGTCCTCCAGTGTCATCGTGACGGGGCAGGCGCTGCCCACATCGGACACACAGAATTCCGTGCCGACCGATGTGATAACGCGCCAGGATATCGAAAATCGACAGGCCATCTCGATCCCGGACGTGTTGCAGTACTCTCCGGGAGTTGCGATTGGCCGGACCGGGGCGATGGGCGGAACCACCTCCGTGTTTCTGGACGGAGGCAATTCCAGCTACACCAAAGTGCTGGTGGACGGCTCACCGATCAATCCGCCGGGCGGGGCGGTGGACTTCTCGGTGCTGACCACAGACAACATCGACAAGGTGGAAGTGGTGCGCGGAGCAGAGTCGGCAATGTATGGCACGGATGCGGTTTCCGGCGTCGTGCAGCTATTCACTCATCGCGGTTCCACGCGTGTTCCCGCGGTGAGCGTGTTCAGCGAGGGCGGAAGCTATGCGAGCTTCGACAGCGGGGCGCAGATCAGCGGGCTGGTGGGCAACTTCGACTACTCCGGCGCGGGCTCGTACCTGCAAAGCGACGGGCAGGGCGCCAACGACAAATTCATCAATCGCACGATTTCGGGGAATTTCGGCTACGCCATCAATCCCAACAACCAGTTGCGCCTGTCGTTGCGCAACAATGAGACTGACGCAGGCATCGGCGGGCAAACCCTGTTCACGCCTCCCTCGCTCTACCAGCAGTACGACCAGCACCTGTTCACGGCCAATGCCCGATGGGACTTTACCTCCGGCGCGCACTGGCACTACGAGTTGATGGGCACGGAAGGCTACACGCGACAGCACAGTTACAATCCGCAACAGAGCTTCTACGCGACGGACCCGAACGCGTTCTGCCCGCAAACGAATCCCAACGCCGTGGCGACGAGCGATTTCTGCGATTACGTCTACGACTCGCAGTACAAGTACAATCGCGCCGGATTCAATGGCCAAGTCGCGTACGTGCTGCAGAAAGTGAGCCTGGCGGCTGGGTACCAATACGAAGTGGAGAATGGCTACATCTATTACCTGGAGCAAGGGCACGTGCGCCGCAACAATCAGGGCGGCTTCCTGGATCTGCGTTATTCGCCGATTTCGCGGCTGTCGCTGGACGTGGCGGCGCGCGCGGAGGCTAACGATTACTTCGGCACACGGGTTGTGCCACGCGTGGGTGGCACATACGCTCTGCGCTACGGCAAAGGATTCTGGGGCGACACGCGGGCACGCGCGTTCTATGGCGAAGGGATCAAGGAGCCGCGCTTCGATCAGACCTACGGGAGCGATCCCTGCGATCCTGGAAATCTTTCGTTGAAGCCGGAGTCCAGCAAGACGTGGAGCGCGGGGGTGGATCAGAAATTCGCCAGCGATCGGGTGAAAGTTTCCGCCGACTATTTCTCCAACAACTTTTACGATATCGTCAGCTTCGCGTTCTGCACGCCGCTCGCGCCCTGTCCCGGCACGCCACCCCCGGGCTGCCCGTTCGGCTACGGGACGTACTTCAACACGGACAAGGCGCGCGCGCGGGGTACGCATATCATTGCCGAAGCGCGTGCCACCTCATGGCTCTTCGTGAACGGCTACTACGAATATGACGACAGCTTGATTCAGGTGTCTCCCAATGCGTCCGATCCTTCGCTACTTCCCGGAAACCGGCTGGCCCGGCGGCCGTTAAATTCCGGCGCGGTCACGTTCACGGGCACGTATCATCGCTTCAGCGCCACGTTCGCCGGATATTTCAGCGGGGAAAGAACGGACAGCGATTTTCTGGGACTGGGCCTGACGCGCAATCCCGGGTATGCCCGGTTCGACTTGACCGCGAGATACATCTTCGCGAATGGCCTTTCGATCTTTGGCCGCGCGAACAATCTCTTCGACAAACAATATCAGGACGCGCTGGGTTACCCGGCGCTGGGGCGCGACCTGCGAATTGGCGTCCGTTACCAGTTCGCGGGCCGCAACTAATCCGATGCGCACGCCTGTGCTCTTCTGCTGGAGCGGCGGCAAAGATAGCGCCCTGGCGCTGCATTCCTTGCGCGAGAATCGAGAATTCCAGGTGACCGGATTGCTTACGACGGTCACCGAAGGATTCGAGCGCATCAGCATGCACGGGGTGCGGCGCGAACTTCTTCACCGGCAAGCGGCATCGATCGGCCTGCCGGTGGAGGAGGTTCGCATTCCGGCGAACTGCTCCAACGCGATCTACGAAACGCGCATGGGCGAGGCGATGCAGCGCTGCCGCGAGCGGGGCGTCTACCACGTCGCGTTTGGCGACATTTTCCTGGATGATCTGCGCGCGTATCGGGAGGCCAAGCTGCTTCAAGCGGATATGCACGCGCTCTTCCCCATCTGGAAGATCGACACCCGCGAACTGGCCTGGCAGTTCCTGCGTAGCGGCTTCCGGGCCATTGCCGCGTGTATCGATCCGCGCAAGCTGGATGCCTCGTTTGCGGGAAGGGAACTGGACGCGGCGTTTTTTCGCGAGCTCCCGGCGGATGTGGACCCATGCGGCGAAAACGGCGAATTCCACACTTTCGTTTATGCGGGCCCAATCTTCCAGTATCCAATCGCGGTGCGGAGGGGCGAGGTCGTGGAGCGCGACGCGTTTGTGTTTTGCGATATTCTTCCCGCCGACGCCGAGCAAGCAACGCCGTTCCGCCGGAACGTAACGGTGCAGTAGGGCCAGCGCGCTCAAGCCTGGGCGCTTCGCCCGGCTGTCCGGGCCTCGCAACCGCCGCCTCTGCTATACTTTTCTTCTACCGCTATGACGAAATTCGCCACCGAGTCCGCCGTGACGCCGGAACTGCTGGCCAAATACGAGCCGGTCATTGGGCTGGAAGTCCACGCGCAACTGCTGACGCGGACTAAGATTTTCTGCAGTTGCTCGACGCACTTCGGCGATGCTCCGAACACGAATGTTTGTCCCGTATGCCTGGGCCTGCCGGGAACGCTGCCGGTGCTGAACAAGCGGGCCGTCGAGATGGGCATGCGCGCTTCTCTGGCGCTCAACTGCACGGTGCACGAGCACTCGCGGTTCGCGCGCAAGAACTACTTCTATCCCGATCTGCCCAAGGGCTACCAGATCTCGCAGTACGAATTGCCGCTGGCCACCGGCGGGTTTATCGCCATCGATCATGAGGGTAAGAGCAAGAAAATTGGCATCACGCGCCTGCATCTGGAAGAAGACGCCGGCAAGTCGCTCCACGATGGCTTCAAGCAATCCAACGAGAAGACCTACGTCGATTTCAACCGCTGCGGGACGCCGCTGGCGGAAATCGTTTCCGAGCCGGACATGCGCTCGCCGGATGAGGCCTACGCGTATCTCACCACGCTGCGGCAGATTCTGCTGTATACCGGCGTGAGCGACTGCAACATGGAAGAAGGCTCGCTGCGTTGCGACGCAAATGTGAGCGTGCGGCTGCGCGGCGCCAGCGAATTCGGGACCAAGGTGGAAGTGAAAAATCTCAACTCCTTCCGCCATCTGGCGAAAGCCCTGCAGTACGAAATCGAACGCCACATCGGAGTGCTCGAATCGGGCGGACGCATCACGCAGGAAACGCGGCTCTGGAATCAGGCCGCCAACCGGACAGATCCCATGCGCTCCAAGGAAAAGGCGCACGACTACCGGTACTTCCCGGAGCCTGACCTTCTGCCTGTGCACGTCGGGAATGCCTGGCTGACGGAAGTCCGCGGTTCGTTGCCGGAGCTCCCTTCCGCCAAGCGCGCACGCTTCGTATCATCGTTCGGGATCACCGCATACGACGCCGAAGTCCTGACGGCGACAAAAGAGCTGGCGGACTACTTCGAGTCGGTGGTGCAAGCCGGAGGGCCGGGGAAAGCGGCGGCCAACTGGATGCAGACAGAACTGCTGCGGCGGCTGAACGATTCGGGCAAGGAAATCACGGCGAGCCCGGTGGCACCAAAGGCCCTCGCTGAACTGGTCTCGCTGGTGGAAGGCGGCAAAATCACAGCAGCTATAGGCAAGAAAGTGTTCGCGACGATGTTTGAATCCGGCCGATCGGCCGCGGAGATCGTCGCCGCCGAAGGGCTCGGCGCGCAGGTTGGCGACGATGCCATCGAACAGGCCGCGCGAGAAGTGATCGCGAAGAACCCGGACAACGTAGCGAAGTTCAAAGCGGGCAACGAAGGCGTCTTCAAGTTCTTCGTTGGCCAGGTGATGAAGGCCACGAAAGGCCAGGCGAATCCGCAGTTGGTGAACGATATTGTGCGTAAACTTCTTTCCTGATTCCTCGATTCCGCAAGGAGACGCTCATGCTCAGAGTTGGCGACAAGGCTCCCGCCTTCACCCTCACATCCGACGACGGGAAAGGAGTTTCGCTGAACGATTTCCCGGGCAAACACCTGGTGATCTTCTTCTTTCCGAAGGCCAACACCCCGGGTTGAACGATCGAAGCGTCCGAGTTCCGTGACGCAAAGAAAGAGTTCGACAAGCAGGGCGTGGTGATCATCGGCGCAAGCGCCGATCCCGTGAAGCTGCTGCAGAGCTTCCGGGCGAAGCTGAAGCTGAATTTCCTTTTACTCAGCGATCCCGACCATAAGATGATCGAGTCTTACGGCGCGTGGCGCATGAAACGTTTTATGGGGCGCTCGTTCAAGGGCATCGTCCGCAGCACCGTTCTGATTGATCCGTCGGGCAAGGTCCAGCACATCTGGTCCGAGGTAAAGGCCAAGGGCCACGCGGCCGAGGTCCTGGCGGTCATCAAGAAGGCTTAGCTGAATCGACAAGCGATCAGAAGCAGCGGGCATAGTGGGTGAATAGTCCCGCTCTAGAACTCGGCGTGTAATTCGTCGCCAACCGGCGTAATCAAGAGATTGTCGATCAGCCGCGTTTTGCCGATGTGCACGGCCAGCAGGGCGTAGGCCGGCCGGGTAATTCGCACCACCGGCTCGAACGATTCCGCATCCGCAATTTCCGCATAGTCGACACGCGCACGAGGCTCGCTCGCGAGCACTCGATTCAACACGCCTTGCAGCTGCAAAGAGTCCCGCACCCCTGCCGTTGCTTCGGCGGCTGCCGCCTGGAGCGCACGGTAAAGCACCGTCGCGGCCTTCCGGTCTTCTCCGGCCAGATAAGCGTTTCGCGAACTCATAGCCAGCCCGTCCGGTTCGCGCACAATCGGACACACCACAATCTCCAGATCCAAATTCAGGTCGCGCACCATTTGCTGGATGACGCGCACCTGTTGGGCATCTTTTCGGCCGAAGTAGGCAAAGTGGGGCAGCACGATCTCAAACAGTTTCAGCACCACGGTGGCCACGCCGCGAAAGTGTCCGGGCCTGGATTTGCCTTCCAGCCGCTCGCTCAGTCCTTCGACGTGAACGTAGGTGGAAAAGCCGTGGGGGTAAATCTCTTTGGCCTCCGGCAGGAACAATCCATCCACGCTGGCCGCCGTCAGTTTCTGGATGTCCGCTTCGAGGGGCCTGGGATAGCGCGACAAATCCTCACTGGGTCCGAATTGCGTGGGATTCAGGAAAATCGAAGCGTAGACCGGAGCGCAGTGTTTCTTCGCGCGCTCCACGAGCGACAGGTGTCCCGCGTGCAACGCTCCCATCGTCGGCACCAGGCCGACGATGCGCTGCTCCTGTCGCGCCTCGCGCGATTTCTCTCTCATCCAGGCGACTGTTCGAATGGTTTCCATGCCGAACCGGGCTAAGCCTTGGCCGCTGCCTTTCGTTCGCGATAAAAGGCGATCAGGTCCGTGCTGGCGCCCTTGGCGCCAAGCTGCCGCAGCATGGTGATGACCTGGCCGCGGTGATAGGTTCCGTGATTGACGACGTGCTGCATCATCTGCCAGCGCGGATCGCGCGCAGCGCCGAAGCTCAGCGTCTTGTAGTCCACTTCTTCATCGAGTTCCGCCTGGTCCAGGCGGCTCACATACTCCAGCCAGTGCTTTTCGATTCCCGCCCATCGCGCGCGCAGCGCCGCCAGGTCGGGATACTCCTCCGGCTTCGGAATCGCCGTGGGCGAGCGCCCTTCCATCCGCTCGAGCCATACCCACTCCACGCCGCACACATGGGCGAGGGTATCGCGTACCGAACCAAAACTCGAACCCAGCGGCTTGGTGAACTGCTCCGCCGTCAGCGCCTCCACCGCCGTCAACACGCGTTGATTGGCCCAGGCGTTGAAAGCAAAGAGATCGCGCATTTCGGACGGCTTCATGCCTGCCTCCCGCAAGAAAAAGGGCGCTCGGCGAACTCAGAGCGCCCGAGGGAACCGAATCACGACGCGTTCACCGCGCAATGGAAATTGCTTTGCGGCTCCTGACGTTCACCTGCGCGTGGTACGACTCGTCGTCGGTCGGGAAATTGCCGTGCTGCACATCGGCGCAATATTCGAGCACGGCCTTGGTGATGATCTCGCCCACGTTCGCATATTGGCGAGCGAACTTCGGCGGCTCCTGGAAGGTCAGCCCGAGAAGGTCATGCAACACGAGGATCTGTCCGTCGCAATCGGGGCCGGCGCCAATCCCGATGGTCGGGATATGCACCGCGCTGGTGATCTCCGCGGCCAACTCGCGCGGAATCCCTTCGAGCACCACGGCAAACGCCCCCGCTGCTTCCACGGCGCGCGCGTCGCGGAGCAACTGCTCGGCGGTCGCCGGAGTCTTCCCCTGCACGCGATAACCGCCCATGGCATGCACCGACTGAGGAGTGAGGCCGACGTGCCCCATCACCGGGATTTCGGCTTCCGTCAGCCGCGCGATCAGCTCCAACCGGCGCTCGCCGCCTTCAATTTTCACGGCTTCCGCGCCTGCTTCCTTCATAAACCGCATGGCATTGCGCAGCGATTCGTGAATATCGCCGTGGTACGTGCCATAGGGCATGTCGGCGACCACAAGTGCGTGTTGCACGCCGCGCCGCACGGCCTTTGTGTGATGCAGCGCCTCGTCCAAGGTCAGCGGCAGGGTGGTGTCGAATCCCAGTGCCACCATGGCCACTGAATCGCCCACCAGAATCACGTCCACACCGGCCGCATCCAATAGCCGGGCGGTCGGGTAGTCGTAAGCGGTGAGGCTGGTGATTTTCTTCTTGGGAGCCCCTGCAGGAAGCGTTTTCCGCTGCAGGAGTTCGGGCACGGTAATCTTGCCGTTGCCCTGATTTGGCAGGACACTCATGTCGGCCTCCGGTGCCGTTCCCTAGGTGCGGGATACAGCCCATAACCAGACGACCCTACTATAGCAAAAAGTGATTCGGGTCACCAACAAATGTGATTATTAGAGACGCCCACTTCGATTTGCGGCACAGGCCCCGGAAACCGCTCTGTTCTCTAGTGCTGACAGCTACTGTTTCGCGAAGCAACGCACGATTCAAGCCTTGGACTCATTTGGCGCCTGGGCGCGGCCCTTCCATTGGCCGCCCCGCCCGAGCCAGTAGCGCACCGCAGAAAGAACGGTGGAATACGAATAAAATGCCGCCGCGATTGGCAGCAGCGGCGCCCAGAGTGGCGATTGGCGGTAAAAACGCACCGTCGGCAGATAGGTGATGATCATCAGCGCCCACGCCGCCAGGCTGACCCGCCACACCAGAGGTTGCGTGTGAAACGCAAAGACGACGGGCACGATGTATGTCAGCAGCATCCCGAGAAGGGTGCCAAGCAGCAGCACGGGCGAATAGTTCAACTGCGTGTAGGCGGTCCGCGCGACCAGGTCGCGAATCTCGGCGAACGTGCGGTAGCTGCGCAGGCTGACGCTTTTCCGCGTGAGCCCCATCCACAATGAGCCGCCGGTGCGCTTCACCGCACGCGCGAGCGCGCAATCGTCAATCACCTCGTGCCGAATGGCCGCGATTCCGCCAATGCGCGTCAGCGCGCTGGTGCGCAACAAAACGCAGCCCCCCGCCGCTCCGGCCATCCGCCATTTCGCTGAGGCAATCCACGCGGGCGGATAGAGTTTCAGAAAGAAATACAGAAATGGTGGAATCAGCAGCTTTTCCGGGAACGTCCTCGCTTGCAGCAGCACCATCAGCGAAGCCAGGTCGAGCCTCTGGTGTTCCGCGCGCGACACGAGGCGCGAAAGGGTATCCGGTTCGTGCACGATATCGGCGTCTGTGAACCAGAGGTATTCAGGCGCAGCGCTGGCGGCGCGCTCAATCCCTTGCTGCATGGCCCAGAGTTTGCCCGTCCAGCCGGACTGCAGAGGTGCGGCGGGCAGGATGGTGATGCGTTCGTTCGCGCCAGCCGATGCGGCGGCGTTACGCGCCAGTTCGCCGGTTCCATCCTCACTGTGATCATCCACAACGATAATTCGGAACTCGCCGGTGTATTGCTGGGTGAGCAAGGACTCCACGGTGCGGCCAATGGTCTCCGCCTCGTTGCGCGCCGGAAGCACGGCCACGATCTTTGGCCAAAGTGCGGGCGCGGGATGCGCCACCGAGTCGTCGTCGTACAGCTGGAGCAACCAGAATGCGCCGCGGAAGAAGGCGAGCACAATCCACACACACAAAGATAGCGTCGCGAGAATGGACACGAAAGAAAGCACGCCTTATTTTGTCGCGAATTGCAGTCTTCTGCCAGCGAGGCTAACAGCGGCCAACCCTAAGGCGCTACGCCAGATCCTCCGACCGAATCGGCAGGCGACGGAATCGTTTGCCTGTTAACGCGTGCAGCGCATTGCAAACAGCTGCCGCCACTACCGGCAACCCTGGCTCGCCGATTCCCGTAGGCGCCTCGGTGCTGTTCACCACATACACTTCCGTCAAGGGCGTGTCCGCGATGCGAGGCACGTTGTACTCGTGGAAATTGGTCTGCTCGACCCGCCCGGCCTTGATGGTGATTGCGTCATACAGCATCGCCGACAAGCCGTAAATCGCCGCGCTCTCCACTTGCGCGCGCACTCCGTTTGGATTGATGGGGCGGCCACAATCGACCGCGTACACCAGGCGGTTCACTTTCACCGCGCGATCCTTGATGCTGACTTCCGCAACACACGCGGTGTAGCTCTCAAACGAAAAATAGGAGGCGATCCCGCGAGCCGTGCCCTTTGGCAGCGGCGTGCCCCAGCCCGCTTTTTCCGCCGCCAGCTTCAAGACAGCTTTCTGTCGCGCGGTCTGCAGCGGTTTGCCCTCTTTGGGATTGCCGAAATCCGGAATGGCGCGATCACCGCCAATCATCGCCAGGCGAAATTCATAAGGATCCGCTCCGGCCAGCGTGGCCAGTTCGTCCGCGAAGCTTTCCACCACAAACCCGCTCGTGGAATGCTCGACGGAGCGCCACCACGCGCGAGGCACGTTCGATTGCGCCAGCGTGTATTCCACGCGGAAATTCGGCGTCTGGTAGGGAATGAACGCAGCCGTCCCGAATTCAGAATTCTCCGGACTCTCCAGGCCCTTCTCGCCCCACATCGCGTCGATGGATGTGGACGTCTGGAAATGTTTCCATGCGGCGATCTTGCCGTCGCTGGCGATCGCGCCCTGCAGTTTGTGGTACGAAGCGGGCCGGTAGAAGTCGTGCTGCATGTCGTCTTCGCGCGTCCAAAGCACCATCACGGGTTTCCCGGTGACCTTCGCCACCTGCGCCGCTTCCATCACGAAATCGGCCTGATACCGCCTGCCGAATCCGCCGCCCATCAGCGTGGTGTTCACTACGACCGATTCGGGAGGCAACCCGGACACTTTCGCGATGATGTCCTGGGCCCACTGAGGCGCCTGTGTTGGCACCCACGCTTCGGCGCGGTCCTTCTGGATGTGCACCGTGCAGTTCATCGGTTCCATGGTCGCGTGGGGCGCAAATGGAAATTCGTAAACGACTTCCACTTTCTTTCCCGCGCCCGCCAAAGCCGCGTCGGCGTCACCTTCACTGCGCACCACACGGCCCGGCTTTGCCGCGTTTTCCCGGAAGAGCTTCTGCAAGCTCTCGGTCGATTCGCCAACTGTGGGGCCTTCTTCCCAATCGATCTTGAGCGCCTCACGGCCCTGCATTGCCGCCCACGAATGGTCGGCCAGCACGACCACGCCGCCCGCGGTAAATGCGCCCTTGCCGACCGCATCGATGCTGAAGACGTCGCGCACACCGGCGACCTGCTTCGCCTTTGCCGCGTCAAACGACTTCACCTTGCCACCAAAGACCGGGCACCGCGCAATCACGGCATACTGCATGCCGTCGACACGCGAATCGATGCCGAACTTTGCCTTGCCGGTGGCCTTTTCTTTGGCATCGACGCGGTGCACATCGTGGCCAACAATCGTGAAGTCATTCGAGTTTTTCAACGGCACGGTCTTCAAGTTGGGCACGGGTAATTGCGAAGCCGCCGGCACCAATTGGCCATAGGTCAGGAAATTCTTCCGGGCTCCATGCAGGATTCCGCCATTTTGGGCGACGCACGTATCGCGGTTCACGTTCCACTGCGTTGCCGCCGCGGTGATCAACATCTCGCGCGCGGCCGCCCCCGCTTGCCGCATGCGCAGCCAAGATCCCGATACGCTTCCGCTGCCTCCCGTGCCGTGGTCGTAAATTTTTGGATTGGTGGGCGCCTGCAGAATACCTACCTGCTTCCAGTCGACGCACAACTCGTCCGCCAGGATCATGGGCAGAGCGGTCATGATCCCCTGGCCCATCTCCGACTTGTCGAGAATCAAGGTGACGCGGTTATCGGGCGTAACGCGCACCCACGCATTGAATGGATTCACGACAGGCTTTTCCTGCTCCTGTGCCGGGTCATCCGGGCGCGCGTCCAGGTGAAAACCGATCAGCAACGCGGCGCCTGCGGTCACACCTGTTTTCAAGAAGTCGCGTCGATCGAGAGCGAAACGGTCGGCCATGATACACCTCGTGGTACTTGCGTATTCGAACGTGGCAGGGAAATCTACTTGGCGGCCTGCAGGGAAGCCGCGCGATGAATCGCTTTGCGGATGCGCTGATACGTTCCGCAGCGGCAGATGTTACCGCTCATGGCGTCGTCGATCTGAGCATCCGTCGGTTTGGGTGTTTTGTTCAAGAGAGCCACGGCGGACATGATTTGCCCAGACTGGCAGTATCCGCACTGCGGAACATCCTCTTCCATCCACGCGCGCTGCACGGGATGCGACGCGTCCGAGGACAATCCTTCAATGGTGGTCACTTTCTTGCCAGACACGCTGGAAACCGGCGTGATACAGGAGCGTGCCGCCTCGCCGTTGATATGCACGGTGCAGGCGCCGCAAAGCGCCATGCCGCAGCCGAATTTCGTTCCGGTCATGTCCAGCGTGTCGCGCAGGACCCACAACAAGGGCATCTGCGGATCGACGTCGACGGTGGTGGATTTGCCATTCAGCGTGAAAGTCACAGCCATATCTACCTCCCAAACGCAGGAAGTAATCCTACAACAACCCGGGAATGGATGGAAATATGCGAAAAAGTGGACGGACGACCCGAAATCGAGGCGTGCTTCGAACCAAAGCCCATGACAGAAATCGGCGGAACGACAAGCCACTGAGAAAAGTCTCGCAATCTGCTACAGTACTGGGCCCGCATACCGAGGGAACCGATTGGAATCGACACACAATCTGATTCTGGCGCTGTATCCGCCTGAGCATCGTTCCAACCCTTCGCTGCTCAAGCTGGCGGACCACGTCGAAGCGTTGGTGCGCGCCGGCACGCTCCGCTCTCGCCTCGATGCTCTGGTGGCTCTGATGACCTGGCTGCGCCACAAAGACAGCCGCATCCCCGAGCTGAAGCACGAAGCAGTGACCAACGCGTGGGGCACCGTGGAATTTCGCCGCCAACGCGTCTGGCTCTCCATCCTTCAGGCTTCCCCCGAGTTGCGCGACCGCAACAACGCGGCGATCGCCGCGATCCTCGAGGAAACCGACGCCGTCGCCCTCTTTGCGCAAGCGGGCCTGCCGACGGATCGCGGATTGCTCCCGGAACTGTTCGAGCGTGTGTTCCTTGCGATTCTTCCCGCGCCACGCGAGGAAACCGATCTCGCGAAGCTGTTCCTCCGCCTCTTTCCGACCAACAAAGAGGTGGATCACTTCTTTAGCACGCCGGTGGCTGAACTAACGGAGTTCGTCCACGTGGCGGTGCCCGCCGAGCATCCGGAAGCCTGGGAGAGGCAGGTGTCATCGCTGCTGGATGCGTTCTGCCTGCTTGCAGCGCGCATTCAGGGGCTCGGCCTCTCCGAAAAGCTGCGAATTCGCGGGCGTGGCTGGCCTGTCCAGCAGTCGCCGTTCTTCCGTCTTTCGCGAGCCTCGGACACACTGGTCCAAGCAATCCGCGAGAAGACCGGCGTAAGCGAAGCCGCGCTCGGCTGGAAATTTGCGGTCAGCGATTGCCGGGACGAGTTGAGCGCCATTGTCAGCCATCTGGACGCGAGCGGCGTCAATCTCGACATCGTCTATGCCATGGATGTGATCGAGCAAAGCCTGAAGCGCATGGAGATCATCTCCGGGGTGCTGGTAGCGCAACCGGGCCCACCGAAGCTGGTTACCTCTCTGCGGTTGATGCGCGAAGTGATTCGCGGGCGCTTGCACGACCGGAGCCTCTGGGGACTGGCGGAAAGCAGTTTTCGTCTGCTGGCCAAGAAAATCGTGGAGTGGGCCGGAAAGACCGGCGAACACTACGTCACCAGCAACCGCGAAGAGTATCGGCAGATGTGGTACGCCGCGCTGGGCGGCGGGCTGCTTACCGTGGGCACAGCCGCGATTAAAATGATGGTCACGCATCGTGGCCTGCCGCTGTTTGTCGAAGGCTTTCTCGCCGGGCTGAATTATGCGGTCAGCTTCGTGCTGATGCACATCTTCCATCTGGCGCTCGCCACCAAGCAACCCTCCATGACCGGCGCGGCGCTGGCGCAAATCATCCATCGACGGCAGGACGAGTCGGATGACGAGGAGCTGATCTCCTACGTCCAGCGCATCGTGCGGTCGCAGTTGGCCGCGGCGCTCGGCAACATCATCGCTGTGGGCGCGGGAGCGGTGGTCTTCAGCCTTCTCTGGAAATGGACGTTCGGACAGCCCTTCCTTAATGCTGAGCTGGCCGATTACGCCGTCAAATCGATGAATCCGCTTCGCAGCGGAACAATCTTTTTTGCTGCGCTCACGGGTGTGATTCTGTGGCTCTCCAGCCTGGCTGGCGGATGGATTGAAAACTGGGCTGTGTATCACCAGTTGCCGCGAGCCATCGCCGAGCACCGGTTGGGCAATTCGTTCAAGCCGGAAACGCTCCAGCGCCTTTCGGAATCCTTCGCCAAGAACATCGCCCCGTGGGGCGGCTCGATCGTTCTGGGCTTCATGCTGGGCATGACGCCGTCTTTCGCTCATTTTTTCGGAGTGCCGCTGGACGTCCGCCACGTGACGCTTTCCACCGGCACCCTCTCATTGGGCATCACGTCGCGCGGCCCAAGTGTACTGGGCAGTGGCGCGCTGATCATGGCCGGCCTGGGGATTGCGGTGACTTTCGTGATGAACCTCGGTGTGAGTTTTTTCCTGGCGCTGTGGCTGGCGCTGCGCGCGCAAGACGTTTCGCCAAAAGACTCGAAGCGGATCGTATTTACGCTATTGCGCCGCCTGCGCTCGAGCCCCCGCGAGTTCTTCTTGCCACCCACCGCGGATGTTGCCTCAACGAGCGCTGAGCCTTCGCATTAACAATTCTGTGGAGGGGAGGAGACGCGTCAGGGCGTCGCGGGTTCGGGCGTAGTCCTGGTCGGTGGCGGTGGTTCGTGTTCCACGCCTTTCCAACCCACCGGCCGGCCGCTCACCGCTTCCTTCACGGACCGGAACAATACAATGTACATCAGTTGCCGGTAGTAGAACCGCTGCAGCAACACCGGGATGAGCAGAGTCCAGTCCTCATGCCGTTCCAGCGCGAACGCCACCGCGCAGGTCAGCACATCGATAATCAGGAACCCAAGGAAGAACACCACGGACCGCTGCACGTCCGCCGCAGTCCACAACTGGGGAATTTGCGTGATGTGCAGTTGTGCCAATCCCCACAGCAGCAAGCTGCCGAAGAACAGCAGATCCAGCACGGGCGACACCAGCGGCAGCAGAATCTGGAAAATGAAAATGTTCGGCAAAGCGATCCAGCCGAGGGTCCCGTACTTTGGTTTGAACAGCGTGTCGTGATGTTTCCAGAACGATTGCAGCGTGCCGAAGGTCCAGCGGAAGCGCTGCCGGATCAGCGCCTTCGGCGTTTCGGGCGCCTCTGTCCAGGCGATTGCTTCCTCGTCGTAGGTCACGCGCCAGCCCAGCCGACGGATTCCAATGGTCAGATCGGCGTCTTCCGCCACGGTGTCCGCCGTGATCCCGCCGGCGTCCTCAATGGCCTTTTTGCGCCACGCGCCCAGCGCACCTGGCACCACGGTGATGCAGTTCAGCAGGTCGAACGCCCGCTTTTCCATGTTCTGGCTGGTGATGTACTCGAGAGCCTGCCAGCGAGTCAGCCAGCGGGAGCGATTGCCGACCTTTACGTTGCCTGCCACGGCGCCGACACTGGGGTCCGAGAAGTGTCGCAGCAACTTGCGAATCGCGTCGGACTCAATTTCCGTGTCTGCGTCGATGGTCACCACAATGTCCGTCTTGGCGTGCGCCAAAGCATGGTTCAGCGCGGCGGCTTTCCCGCGGTTCACCTGGTGAATGATCTGCACGGCCTCATTGCGGCCAAAATTGTTCTGCAACAGATCCAAGGTGGCATCGGAGGAACCGTCGTCCACGACGATCACCTGGATGTCGCTCAAATCCGACAGGAGTACTGACGTCACCGTCTGGACAATCACCGACTCTTCGTTGTGCGCGGGAATCAGCACGGTCACGCTCGGCGGCGGTTCCAGCAATTTCGCATGATCGGGCCGCATCTTCTCGATAATCGCCAGAATGCCGATCACCAGGGCGCGGCCGCTCACCAGGAAGATCCCCAGGATGAAAACCGTAGCGATGGTCAGCCGGGACCACTGGAAAATCCCGAAGATCAGCCCGTCCGCCTTGGCGCTCAATCGTTCCCGGAACGACAGCGGCACCATCACGTCGGCGCGCGTCTTGCCGAGCAGATCCGACACGGAGACCAACTCGTAGCCCTTCGCGCGCAGTCCGTCGATGATCAACGGCAGCGCGACCACAGTCTGTTCGCGTTCGCCGCCCCCGTCGTGCAACAACACCACGTTGCCCTTGTTGGCCTGGCGCAGCACATCGTCTGCAATCTCCCGGGCCGGCCGTTGCTTCTGCAGTTCGGTCATCCGCCAGTCGTCCGGATCGATCATTTGCCCGACGATGATGTAACCGAGGTCCTGCGGATAGGGCAGTTGCGCAATCTCCTCCGCGTATTCCGGCTGGTGGTCGATGCCGTAGGGTGGACGGAACAGGATGGACTTGACGCCGACGGTGGCTTCGATGAGCCGTTGCGTGAGATTCAATTCCCACTTGAGTTGGGTATGCGAGACTTCGTCGAACTTCGGGTGGGTGAACGTGTGGTTTCCGATCTCGTGCCCCTCGGTGTACTCGCGCTTCAGCAAATCCGGGGACTGGTTTCCTTCCTCGCCGATGACGAAGAAAACCGCCGGAACCTTCTTCTCCTTCAAAACCTCGAGGATGCGCGGGGTCCAGCGGCGATCCGGCCCATCATCGAACGACAGCACGATTTTTTTCTTGGATGCGCCGATCTGGTCGATGTCGTAGGAGCGTGGAATGGCGGTGAAGGTCTCTTCGGTGATCAGATCGCTCGCGGCGTCATATTCGAACGAACGGCTGCCGGCCTTCGGCGTGTCGATGATGTGCCAGATATCGCCCGCGCCTTCGAGAATCAGGTCCGGACCCGGCGGTAGCAGCTTCAGCTTTTCGCGCGCTGCGTCATCCGCATTGGTGGTGTCCCAGATTGGCCACAGCGAAGTATCCGCCGACCCCATCCGCCACAACGCGGTGCCTTGTACGCCCAGCCTCTCGCTGGCGCGCAACTCGTTGTAGGCGGTGACGGCATCCAGCATCCACACCTGGTGCGTGCGGTTCTGGTCGTCGTCGTAGGAATAATGGGGATTCAGCGACGCGGAGTCGAATTCGATGTCCGTTTCAGATTCGTAGGCATGCAGCAAGGCTTCCTGAATGCTGATGTCCTCGCCGTGCGGGGATTCGCCTTTCCTGACTTCCGTCCAGTCGTAGGCGTAGTTGCCGATACCCACCACAATCTTCTGCGACGGAACTACCTCCCGAATCTGCCGCAGGTTCTCCATGAACCAGTCCTGCGCGGCGATCGGCCCTGGCGGGGACGTGAGCCAATGTTGGTCGTAGTTCATCAGCACGATCGCGTCGGTTTCGCGTCCAAAAAAGGCGTAGTCGTATTCGTCATCGCGCGCCGGCAAGGCGATCATGAGCTTCATTCCGGCAGCATGCAGCGCGGGAGCCAGTTCGGCAATGAACTCGCGGAAGTGCGGCTGGCTCTTTATTGGCACTTCTTCAAAATCCACCACAATGCCGGATTGCTTCGCCAGCGTGGCGTACTCCACCGTGTCTTGCACCAGGCGATGGCGCGACGCGGGATTCGCCAGCATTCCTGTCAGCTCCGCGACGCGCCAGTTCACGCCGTCGTAATTGTTCAGCACGCTCATCATCGGGAGTTCCACCGGTGGATTCAGGGAGCGCATCCATTGATGCAGTTTGTCCTGGCTCAGTCGCGAGAGGATCTCCTGCGGTGAAGCCTCGAGCGTCTGGTTCCGTTCGTAGTCGACAACGGTCAGGGCGCCGTTGGTGGAGACCGAGTGCAATTGCTCGGGCATCAACAGGTCAAGGTCTTTGTAGTGTTTTTTCAGGGACGCCAGGCTGTTCGGATCCCAGCTGACGAAAAAAGCGGCGCGCAGCGGGTCGTAGCTTGCGGGAACCGTCCCGATTCGCGCCACGCGGCGCCGGCGGCCTTCCCGAAACGTCACTGGCTTGGTGTTTTTCTTTTTCGCGGCGTGATACGCCGGACGCGTATCCGGTAGCAGCGACGAGGGCATCTCGACACTGCCCGCCACGGTCACAAAAAAGTACACCAGAAGAAGGGTCAGCAGCGCGCCACTGATCTCCAGGACCCGGCGCGTACGCCTCCAGCGCACGCGCTCTGCGTCATAAAATATTGGTTTGCGTTCCTTCATGCGGCGCAGCCGTCCAGGGCGGGAATCACGCCTCCGTGACCTGAATCTCCATCATCCAGCGATATCCCTCTATTGTAAGATGCAAGAAACCGAATGAAACGCTTTTTCTCCAATCCCCTTGTGGCCCTGGCCGCCGGGGCCTGCCTGCGTCTGTTCTTTGTGCTGAAATTCCCCGCCAGCTCCGGGGACACCGTCCTGTACGACCAGTTCGCCAGCAACTGGCTGAAGCTAGGCAAGTTCGCCATGGACATCAACGGCCAGCCCACGCCGGTCGATCTGCGCATGCCTGGTTATCCGGCCTTTCTCGCCATGGTCTACGCGCTCACTGGTCGCACCGGCGAGGCCGCGCGCCTTCCGGTAATGCTCGCGCAGCTCGTTGTGGATCTGGCCACTTGCGTGGTCATCGCTGCGCTCGCTGCGCTGCTTGTTCGCCTGGCAGGACATCAGGACAAAACCCGCCGCGTTTTCTCGGTGGCGTTGTGGTTGGCGGCACTCTGCCCCTTCGTGGCAAATTACGTCGCCGTTCCGCTCACCGAAGTTTGGGCAGCGTTCTTCAGCGCTGTCGCATTCTATTTCGTGTGCGTGCTGGCCACGCAAATGAGCGGCAATCCCGTGCCGCTCCGTGAAAAGCGGACTCTGGCGGCAAACGACGTGTCAAAAGTGGCGTTGCTCACGGGTGCCACGATTGGACTGGGTACTCTTTTCCGGCCGGAGACACCACTCCTATTGGCAACGACGATTCTGGTGCTGGGGATGATGGCGCTCCGTCGCCATGAAGTGCGGCGATGGATTGAGGTCAGCGCGCTCATGGGAGTCGCGTGTATCGCGTTTCTCGTGCCCTGGACGGTTCGCAACGCGGTCAGCCTGCACGAATTCCAGCCGCTCGCACCTAAAGATGCCACCCTGCCAAGCGAACTCGATCCAAAGGGCTTCATGGCATGGGAGCGAACCTGGCTGTATCGCATGCGCGACGCGTATCTGGTCACGTGGAAACTAAACGACGAAGAGATCAACCTCGAGGACATCCCTGCGAACGCGTTCGATACCCAACAGGAACGCGAGCGCGTCGCGGCGGTCCTGGAAAAATACAACGACGACCTCACCTGGAACGCCGAGGAAGATGCCGAGTTCGCTCGACTGGCGCAGGAACGCACGGCCCGCCATCCCCTCCGTACATACCTTTGGATTCCGGCGCGCCGTACCGTGCGCATCTGGTTCACACCGCGCATCGAACTCTTGCCCGTCGCGGGTCACGTTTTTCCTCTGGCCTATCAATGGGAAGAAGACCCCGTCGATCAGCGCGTCACCATCCTGTTCTTCTTTACAGGTGTTTTCTACGTCGCGCTGGGTCTCTGGGGCGCGTGGCAACTCTGGAAGGTGGCCTACACGCGTCCTGCCGTCGCTGTGCTGCTCACCTACATCCTTGTCCGCACCGCTTTCCTCACTACGCTCGAAGCGCCGGAGCCTCGCTACACGCTCGTGTGTTTCCCGGCTTTGATCGCGCTGGGCGCGCAAGTCGCTGGGCGAAAACGGGAGCGGTAAGCCCGCGCGGTTGTCCTCGTTCCTTCCGGGTGCCATAATTCTTGATTCGTGCCGACGCCCGTCCATAGCGAAGAGGCATCGAACGGTAAGGGGGTTTCCATGGCGTTACGCGATACCTGGATTGAAGAGCGCGAAAAAGCGCAAGCCGGCGCAAACGGCAACCGCAACATGTCCCAGATGCACTTGGCGCGCCTCGGCGTCGTTACCGAGGAGATGACCTACGTCGCGAACCGCGAAAAGCTGGACCCTGAACACGTGCGCGCCGAGGTGGCCCGTGGCCGCGCGATCATCCCCGCCAATATTCACCACCGCAACCTGCAGCCGATGGGCATCGGCGTGGCCTTCAAGTGCAAGATCAACGCTAACATCGGCAATTCCGCCACCACCTCGGAGATTCAAGAAGAACTGAAGAAACTGCACCACGCCGTGCACTATGGCGCGGACACGGTCATGGACCTGTCCACCGGCGGCAACATCCCCGAAATCCGCAAAGCCATCATTGACGCTTCGCCCGTACCGATCGGCACTGTGCCGGTCTACGAAGCAATCTCGCGCGTCCGGCGGCCCGAAGACCTCTCCATCAACCTGATGCTGGAGGTGATCGAAGAGCAGGCCGAACAGGGCGTGGATTACATGACTGTTCACGCCGGGGTTCTCCGCGAACAGGTGCCACTGGTGCGCAAGCGGATCACCGGCATCGTCTCGCGTGGCGGCTCCCTGATGGCTCACTGGATGGAGCACCACAAGAAGCAGAACTTCCTCTACGAGAACTTCGAAGCCCTCTGCAAAATCTTCAAGAAGCATGACGTCAGCTTCTCGCTGGGGGATGGGATGCGCCCCGGTTGCCTGGCCGACGCGAGCGACGAAGCGCAATTCGCCGAACTGAAGGTGCTCGGCGATCTCACCAAGAAGGCTTGGGAAGAGGATGTGCAAGTGATGATCGAAGGCCCCGGGCACATTCCCCTGGATAAGATCAAGGAGCAGGTCGACAAGGAAGTTGAATGGTGCCACGAAGCGCCGTTTTACACGCTTGGGCCGCTGGTCACCGATATTGCTCCCGGCTATGACCACATCACCAGCGCCATTGGCGCAGCCATGATTGGCTGGTACGGCGCATCGATGCTCTGTTACGTGACTCCCAAGGAGCATCTGGGGCTTCCGAATCCGGAAGATGTGAAGCAGGGCGTGATTGCCTACAAGATTGCCGCACACGCCGCCGACGTAGCCCGCCATCGTCCTGGCGCCCGCGATCGCGATGATGCGATCAGTTATGCCAGGTTCCTCTTCGATTGGAACAAGCAGTTCGAGCTTTCACTCGATCCCGTAACCGCCAAAGCCATGCACGACGAGAACTTGCCCGACGATTTCTATAAGGAAGCCAAGTTCTGCTCGATGTGCGGCCCGAAGTTCTGCTCCATGAACATCACCCAGCTTGCCGAAGCCGAAGGTGGCAAGGACCAGACCGAGCGCAAACAGAAGTTCGTCGAGCTTCTGACCAAGGTTCAAAGCGCCTGACACCAAGGCACGGGTCTGAAGACCCGGCAGTACGCGGCACGGTTCGGCTTGCTTCCTTGGAACAAATCGCCCACCTCATACGTACTGACGAATAGAGGCACAGGCGGGCGAAGTGCGCCGTGCGCCGAGGAGGGTTTATGTTCGCCCTGGCATTTTCCGTCCTTCTCTATTTCCTTCCGGCGATCATCGGGCGCCACAAACGCGACGCCGCGGGAATCTTTCTGGTGAACCTGCTTCTCGGCTGGACCCTGATTGGCTGGATCATCGCGCTGATCTGGGCCTGCACCTCGGAAGATTACGCGCAAGTCCGCTACGTCCATGTCCATCCCGCAGGCTTGCACTATTGTTGCCAATGTGGATGCGGAATCGCTTATCCGGGCGCGCACTTTTGCACCGCTTGCGGCCGCGCCGTCTGATACTCTGCTCCTTTACAGCAGCGGACCGCGTAGCGCCGAGCTTCAGCCCGGCATGCCGCCCTAAAGGGTGGCGCTACCACCAACACGATGACTGACTCCAACACCCAATCTCTGCGTGAAGAGTTCAACCGGTGGGCGGAAGCCGGCCGCGGCGACGGCATGGAAAAGGATCACCTGCCGATCACCTTGCCCGTACTCGCCAAGATGCATCTCGCCTCCAGCGACAACGTTTTCGACGCCGGGTGCGGCTCCGGCTGGCTTGCCCGGCTCCTCGCAGAAAATGTCCCCGGGGGCCGCGTCGTCGGCATGGACGTCTCCGACGAAATGATCCGGGTGGCCCGGCGCAACAGCGTTGCCCACGACAACATTCTGTACGTCGTTGGCGAAGCTGCCGAAATCCCCTGGGAACCCAACTTCTTCCATCACGCCATCTCAGTCGAATCGGCCTACTACTGGCCCGATCCCGCCGCTGGTGTAAGGGAGATTCACCGTGTCTTGCGTCCTGGCGGTACGGCCTGGATCCTCATCAACTATTACCGAGACAATCCGCACTGCCATCAATGGGGACCGCTGCTCGCCGTTCCCACGCGATTGCTGGCCGCCGAGGAGTGGGCCGGCCTGTTCCGTTTGGCAGGCTTCAGCCATGTCGGGCACGAGCGCATTGCCGATCCCACCCCCTCCCCCGAAACCTACGCGGGCCGCTGGTTCCGGGACGCCGAGCAACTGCGCGCCTTCAAAGCCGAGGGCGCGCTGCTGGTTCGCGGCATAAAACCATAGCCAACACGGAGCTTTGCTAACTGGCCACGTAGTGTTTCTCTATACCTTGCCTCTTTCGCAGCAACCCGCCTGCCCCCGGAATCGGTTTCGTCGGCGGCTCTGCTAGATTCGAGAGAAGCCCAGGTTGTTCCTGTGAATCCATTTTCACAGGGAACTACTAACCTCGCGACGCGTCTGCCATGACCGACCCACCATCCACTTACGAGCTCCTCGTCGTTGACGACTCCGCCGTGTACCGCAAGCTCGTCGAGCAGGTCTTCGCCGAGCAGCCTTACTACCTGTCCTTCGCCTCCACCGCCGAGGAAGGAATGAAGCTCTTCAACCAGCGTTCCCCCAGCTTCGTGATCACCGACTGGATGCTCCCCGACTTCTCGGGTTTCGAGCTTTGCCAGCGCATCCGCAAAGACAGCACCCGCCCGTACTGCTGGGTCATCGTGATGACCAGCAACCAGCAAAAGGGCCACGTGGTCCAGGCCCTCCAGGCCGGAGCGGACGATTACCTCACTAAGCCCTTCGACCCGGCAGAGATGCTGGCGCGCGTCGGTGTGGGCCGCCGCATTATCGACCTCCATCGAGAACTCGCCGCCAAAACCCAGCGCATGGAAGAAGCCGCGCGCACCGATCCTCTCACGGGCCTTCCGAACCGCCGGGCTATTGAAGAATGGGCGTTGAAGCAGATGCGCGGTGCCGATCGCCACGGCTTCCCCCTTTGGGTGGTCCTCGGGGATCTGGACAACTTCAAGCAGATCAACGACACCTTCGGCCACGACGCCGGCGACATCGTGCTGAAGACCTTCGCCGACTTGCTCAAGCGCAACACGCGCGCCTCCGACATTTGCGGCCGTCTGGGCGGCGACGAATTCATCCTGGTTATCACGCACGTGGAACCGGGCAACATCGCCGCGACCATCAACCGTTTCCGTGAGACTTTCTCCGCGCTTTCCTTTCCGCTCCATGGCAAGAGTGTGCGGGTCACCGCCAGCTTTGGCGTCGCCGGCCTGCTCAACGATCACGAAGTCGCCGATTTCGGCACGCTCCTTCAGAAAGCCGACAAGATGCTCTACGAAGCCAAGCGCGCCGGGCGCAACCTCGTCCAAGTCTCGTGACCTGGGTGGCGCCAACCACCGAGTTGGCGGGAGTGTCGCTTGCTTGCCGCCGTTGTGATCCCCGCGCTGGCTGCCCCACGTTCGCTATGATAGGAGTCGAAGTCACGACCCAGACTCCAGTCACGTGATTCAGGCGGCGGAGCTTGCGGAGCAGGAATTTCTAGAGGCGCCTTTATGTCCTTTTTCGAAGAGGGTGTAGCTGTTGTAACCGGAGCTGGGTCCGGCATGGGCCGTTGCCTCGCCCAGCAACTCGCCGCGAAAGGCTCAGCGCTCGCGCTGGCGGACGTCAGCAGCGCGGGGCTCGACGCCACCGTCGAGCTGCTCCGCGGCCTTCGCGGCAAAGTCACTAAACATATCGTCAACGTGGCCGACGAAAAGCAGGTTCAGACGTTTGCCGCCGATGTCGAACGCGAACATGGCCGCGCCACTGTGCTCTTCAACAACGCCGGGGTCGCGTTGCTCGGCCATCTCGAGGAGATCTCTCTCGATCAGTTCCGCTGGCTCATGGACATCAACTTCTGGGGCGTGGTTTACGGTTGCACGCATTTTCTGCCGTTGCTCAAGCGCGAGAAACGCGCGCACATCGTCAATACATCGAGCCTGCTTGGACTGTTCGGCGCGGCGGGCCAGGGAGCCTACTGCGCCAGCAAGTTCGCCGTTCGCGGCTACACTGAATCGCTTCATCACGAACTGCTTGGCACCGGGGTCGGCGTCACCTGCGTGCATCCCGGCTTCGTGCGAACCGCCATCGCACAAAACGCGAAGGTCGGCGAACGCGCGGGCGCCAATGTGCGCCAGCAAAGCCTCTCCCGGTATGAGAAGGTGGTTCGCACCGATGCGCCCACGGCGGCCGCCAAAATTCTGCGCGCCGTCGAGCTCAATAAGCCGCGCGTGCTGATCGGGCCCGATGCCTACTTCGTCGATGTCTGGCAACGCCTGAAGCCCTCGAGCTATTGGAATCTTCTCGCCAGGCAATTTGAGGATCCCGGCAATCCCGGCGGCAACCACGCGTGAAGATCAACCAGAGGAATTCCTCGCCACGCCCGCTGCTGAAGCCGGCCTGGAATGACTGTGTTGTGCTTTCGCTTTATCCTGAAGGTGACACGAGGTAGCTCACTTGCCGCGCATGCGCATTGCGAAAGACGACGCACTCACCCTCGCTCTTGCCGAACGCATCCAACAGGTATGGGAGGCCTACCTCGCCAAAGACGCTCCCGCTCACAACGCGCTCCTCGCCGACGATTACCACGCTGTTCATCCTGACGGCTCCATGCACCCGGATAAGCCCACCGCCGCGGAAATCTCTGCTGCTCCGATTGAGGAATTCTGGCTTCGTGAAATACAGGCGTGGCCCGTTGGCGAAGAAGGCGCTATCGCCACATATACCGCCGAAGTAGAAGTGCGCCGGGAACTCCACGCTGAGCGCCACCAGTTTGCCGTCGGCGAAGTCTGGATGAAACACTCCGGCCAATGGCTCTGTCGCTACTACCACGCCACGCCGCTGCAATAATGCTGGATCGTACTTTCAGGGCGCTAGACAACCACACACAGCACTTCGCCCGCGTTCACCGCTTGGCCTTCTTTCACCTGAAGGCGTTCGACTTTTCCCGTTTTCGGCGAGCGAATCTCGTTCTGCATCTTCATCGCTTCCACCACCACCAGCCCCTGGCCCGCCTCCACTTCATCTCCCACGTTCACCAGCAGGCGGATCACTTTTCCCGGCATCGGCGCCAGAATCTGTTGGCGGCCTTCCACTTCCGACGCGCCGTGCTTCCGTCCCTGCCATGCGCGCGGGTCCCGCAACTCAGCCATGAACTCATGCGGCCCCGACTGCAACTTGATGGTTCCATCGAGTGATGGCGTCACGTGCACTTCAAAGGCCTGCCCGTCGAGCAGCACGGAAATCGTATTCGGCGCTATCTGCATGGCGTCGGCATTCACTGGCACGCCATCGATCTTCACGGAGTATCCCGAACCTTGGCGCTCGAGTTCCACCACACGCGTCCGCGCTCCCAACGCGACACTCTGCAAATGTACGTCGAATTTCATGGCGTCCGGTCCACCTGTTCGCGCCGCCCCTGCATTTTCCATCGCGAAGGCGTCTGCGCCGCCGGCTGTCCATCGGAGGCGGTTCGATCCTGCTCGATGTGCCATAACGCGGCGGCAATTACCGCCGCCTCTTCCGTTCCTGCGCGCGGCGCCACGGCCGGCGGTCGCGGCCGTGCCAGCAACTCGTCCAGCCATTTCGTATGAATCTCGCCACGCAGAAATTCGGGCTCCGTCAGAATCCGTCGGAACAGACTCACATTTGTCCGTATCCCGGTGATCGTGTATTCGTCCAGCGCCCGGCGCAGCCGCGCGATCGTCTCTTCCCGGCTGTTGCCCCACGCGATCAGTTTGCTCAGCAGCGGATCGTATTCCATCGGCACGGTATAGCCTTCGTACACGCCCTCGTCCAGGCGGATTCCGGGGCCGGTCGGCGCGTGCCGCGACAGAATGTGACCGGGGGAAGGGAAGAAGTTGTTGTCCGGATCTTCCGCGTACAGGCGTACTTCCATCGCGTGGCCGCGCGGCGTAATGCTTTCCCACGCAAACGGCAAACGATGCCCCGCCGCGATGGCGATCTGCAGTTTCACCAAATCCAGACCGGTGACTTGCTCAGTCACGGGATGCTCTACCTGCAGGCGGGTGTTCACTTCCAAAAAGTAAAAGTTCAACTTGGCATCGACCAGAAACTCCACCGTGCCCGCGTTGACGTACCCGCCGGCCCTCGCCAGCCGCACTGCCGCCTCCCCCATCTTCCGCCGCAGTTCCGGCGTGACCACCGGCGACGGAGCTTCCTCCACCACTTTCTGGTGACGCCGCTGCACCGAGCATTCGCGTTCGCCCAGCGACACCACCCGCCCGTGCGCGTCCGCGAACACTTGAATCTCCACGTGGCGCGGCCCGATCAAATATTTCTCCAGGAATACCCGCGGATCGCCGAACGCATTCATCGCTTCCGAAGCCGCGTCTCGCCACGCCGCCGGAAACGCCGCGTCATTCGGCACCACCCGCATACCTTTTCCGCCGCCGCCGGCGATCGCCTTGAGCACTACCGGATACCCCATGGTGCGCGCCAGTGACTGCGCTTCTTCCGGATTCTCGATCGGATCATCCGTGCCGGGCACGGTCGGCACGTCCGACCGCCTGGCGAGTTGCTTTCCCGCGGTCTTCGAGCCCATCGCCTCCATCGCTTCCGGCGGCGGCCCGATGAACGTGATCCCCCCATCACTGCAGGCTCGGGGCAATCCCGGATTTTCGGCCAAGAATCCATAGCCCGGATGCACCGCATCGCACCCGGTTTTCTTCGCCACATCGATCAGCTTGTCGATGCGCAGGTAACTCTCCCGCGACGCGGCGGGCCCGATGGCGTAGGCTTCGTCCGCCAGCCGCACATGCAGCGCGTTGCGGTCGACTTCGCTGAACACGCCGACGGTTCGGATGCCCATCTCGCGGCACGCCCGAAGGATCCGCACGGCGATTTCCCCGCGATTGGCAATGAGGATTTTCTGGAACATGGATGATTGAGCAGCCACGCGCATCTTATCACGCGCGAATCTGCACCCAGCGGTTACTGCTCTCTTGCGTGTCGTATCCGGCTCGGTGTATGAAATGATTCGCTGCTCGGCCCGGAGGTCTTCATGAAGCGGTTGCTTTTGATTCTCCCACTCCTATTTTCTATCTCGCTCGCGGTTACGGCCGCGCAAGAAGCGGTCGTCAATCCTCCAGAAAGCCTCGTCGTCCAGAGTGTGACGAAGGTCCCCGTGGCTCTGGCGGAAACTGCCGGTCGTTACGGCTCCTATCGCAACGCGGCTCTCACAGACTGGCATCCCACCAAACGCAATCTGCTGATCTCCACACGTTTCGCAGAAACTCCGCAACTCCATCTGGTGGCCAGTCCCGGGGGCGAGCGCCGTCAGCTCACATTCTTCACGGATGCTGTCCGCGTCGGCCGTTTCCATCCCAACGGAGGCGACTACATTCTGTTCTCGAAGGACATCGGCGGCGGTGAATGGTATCAGCTCTATCGCTTCGACCTTTCCACTGGCGACATCACGCTTCTGACCGACGGTAAATCCCGCAACTCGCTCGGTCCCTGGTCCAGCAAGGGCGACCAGATCGCCTATACCTCCACCCGCCGCACCGGCAAAGATACGGACCTCTGGGTCATGAATCCGTCCGATTCGAAATCCGACCATCTCCTCACGCAACTCGAGGGTGGCGGTTGGCAGCCCTTGGACTGGTCTCCCGACGACAAGCAGATTCTGCTGCTCGAGGAAATCTCCATCAACGAGTCGTATCTCTGGCTCGTCAATACCTCCACCGGCGAGAAGACCGCGCTCACGCCGCGCGACACGAAAGAAAAAATCTCTTACCGCGATGCCCAGTTCAGCAAAGATGGCAAAGGCATCTACGTCTCCACCGACAAGGATTCGGAGTTCCACCGCCTCGCTTATATCAATCTCGCCTCCTGCAGCACGACTACCTGACCACGAAGATTCCCTGGGATGTCGAAAATTTCGACCTTTCTCACGACGGCAAGCGCATCGCGTTCGTCTCCAACCAGAATGGTCTTAGCGTTCTCTACACTCTCGACACCGCCACCAAAGTGTTTCGTGAGCAAAAGAATCTGCCCTCCGGCGTGATGGGCGGAGTCCGCTGGCACCGCAATGGCCGCGATGTCGCTTTCTCTCTTACCAACGCGCAGGGGCCCGGCGACGTCTTTTCGCTCGATGTGACGACCGGGAAACTCGACCGCTGGACCAACTCTGAAACCGCCGTTCCCACCAAAGACTTCCCCAACGCTGAGCTCATCAAGTGGAAGAGCTTCGACGGCAAGGAAATCAGCGGCTTCCTGTACCGTCCGCCGGCCAAGTTCACGGGCAAGCGTCCCGTTCTTGTGGTTATTCACGGCGGGCCCGAAGGCCAATCGCAACCCATCTTCCTGGGCCGCAGCAATTATCTCCTCAATGAAATGGGCATCGCGCTCATTTATCCCAACGTCCGCGGGTCCACGGGCTTCGGCAAGACCTTCACCCTGCTCGATAACGGTTTCAAGCGCGAAGACACCTATAAAGACATCGATGCGCTGTTCGACTGGATCGGGGCGCAGCCCAACCTCGATTCAACGCGCATCGGCGTCACCGGCGGCAGCTATGGCGGTCACATGACCCTCGCCATCTCCACCTTTTACAGTGATCGCATCCGCTGTTCCATCGACATCGTCGGCATGTCCAACCTCGTAACGTTCCTCGAGCACACCGAAGGCTATCGCCGCGACCTTCGCCGCGTTGAATATGGCGACGAACGCGACCCCAAGATGCGCGATTTCCTGGAACGCATCGCGCCGATGAACAACATCGACAAAATCAGGAAGCCGATGATGGTCGTCGCCGGCAAGAACGACCCCCGGGTCCCCGTCAGCGAGAGCGACCAGATTGTTGCCGCTCTCACCAAATCCGGCACTCCCGTCTGGTACATCATGGCCAAAGATGAAGGCCACGGCTTCCAGAAGAAGCCCAATCAGGATTACCAGTTCTATGCCACGATCGAATTCCTCCAGGAATTCCTGCTGAAGTAATTCGTCTCGAATGCAGGGGTCCGGCATGCTGGACCCCACGTCTGTTGGACATCCGCCTTGGCCCTGACGCGTTCAGATCTCCTGCCGTTTCCACCTTCCTCGTCGGAACAGCAGCACTCCTGCCGCCGCGATCGCCGCCTCCGCGAACACAATCGCGTAGTACGCCCCTTTCGGGCCGAACCCGAAGGGCCGCGCCAGCACATAGGCCAGCGGCAACTCGAGCAGGCAGAATCCGAAGAAGTTGACGATCGTCGGCGTGATCGTGTCGCCGGCGCCGTTGAATGCCTGCAGCATCACCATTCCGTACGCGTACCCGATGTTTCCGTAGCTCAGGATCCTCAGGCATAGCGCCGCCAGCGGCAGCACTGCCGGATCGTTTGTGAACAGCCCCACGATCGGATCCGCAAAAATGGCGAAGGCCACTCCCACCGATCCGAGGAACAGCATGTTGTACAGCCCCGTCAGCCACACGGACCGCTCCGCGCGCTCGGGCTTCTTCGCGCCGAGACTCTGCCCCACCAGCGTTGCCGCCGCGTTACTCAAGCCCCAGCTTGGCAGAATCACAAAAATCAGGATCCGAATTCCGATCGTGTATCCCGCCAGCGCCGCCGGCCCAAAGAAGCTCACGATGCGAATCAAGCCGATCCAGCTCACGTCCGCCACCGCGAACTGCAGGATGCCCGTCACCGAAACGCGAATCAGGCGCCACAACACGTGCAGGTTCACGCGGATCTGGCTGGTCAGGATCCGAATGCGCTCTGTCCCGCGCAGTAGCCTGTAGAGCTGGTAGATCACGCCGATGCTTCGCCCGGTGAATGTCGCCAGGGCCGCGCCCGTCACTCCCAGCTTTGGAAATGGCCCCCACCCGAAGATCAAGCAGGGATCCAGCGCCAGATTGATGATGTTCGACACCCACAGCAGCCGCATCGCCACGGCCGCATCGCCGGCGCCGCGGAAGATCGCGTTGTTCAGGAACAACATCAGCACGGCGCCGCAACCACCCAGCGCAATCCGCGCGTAACCGGAACCGCTCGCCACGACTTCCGGTGAAGCGCCCATGAGCTGCAGCAGTTTCGGCGCATAGATCCAGCAAGGCACGCCGATCAGCAGGGAAGTGGCGATCCCGATGAAGATCGCCTGCACCCCCGCCGTTGCCGCACCGGCCGCGTCTTTTTCTCCGATTCTTCGCGCCACCATCGCCGTAGTGGAAAGCGCCAGCCCGAGGCCCACCGCAAACACAAGGCTCAGCAACGATTCCGTCAATCCCACGGTTGCAACGGCGTCGGCACCCAGCCGCCCGACCCAGAACACGTCCACCACCGCGAACAGCGATTCCAGCACCATCTCCAACACCATCGGAATCGCCAGCAGAACGATTGCCCGGTTGAGGTTCCCCGATGTGAAGTCCTGGTGCGACCCGCGCAAAGCTTCCCGGATCGACGCCCAGAACGTTGGGGGCGAAGACGAATTCAGAACAAATTCCTGCGAATCCATAGAATCCTATGTATTTCTGCGCGAAGCCGTATGCCGAAACAACGCTCACGCCGCCAAGGTTCAATCTGAAGGAAAACGACTGGGGTCAGGTCCGCGTTAGCGGATTAGAGGACAACTACGATGGTAATTCGCGGTAGGAACATAGCCACTTCCAGCGCAGGCCGAAAACCAGCCTGCGTTAATTGCAAGAGTCTAGCAGACTCACCCGCTTCCGCAAAGCGATTTGTCCGAATTCTCGCTAGCGGCTCCTAAGCCATTCTCGGATCACGAAATACAGGAGCGCGGCGACAGCAAAACCCGCAATCCGCAGCGCGCGGACCCATTCATAGCCTCCACCGCGAGACTCCAGAGCCACATTTCCGTTCGGGTTGCATTGCGGGCAGCCGCCGTTGCCGCCGCACGCCACACAGTTCGACGTCAGCGTGCGCCCCGCCCCATGGCAGATTGAGCACTCTCCGGTCCCTCCGCATCTGTAGCATCCCGGCATGCCTGCGTCTCCCGGACGCTTTCTTAGAGCGGGATATTCCCGTGCTTCTTCTTCGGATTTACATCGCGCTTGTTCTCTAGCGCTCGCAATGCGGTGATGATCCGTTGCCGGGTTTCCGCCGGCTCAATCACCGCGTCCAGATAGCCGCGTTCCGCGGCCACAAACGGATTCGCAAACCGTGCACGAAATTCAGAGATCTTTTCTTCGCGCAGTCGCGCGCGTTCGCTCGCCGGAGCCGCACTTAACTCGCGTTTATACACAATGTCCACCGCGCCTTCCGGCCCCATCACCGCGATTTCGGCGGTCGGCCACGCAAAATTCGCGTCGGTGCGAATGTGCTTCGAGGCCATGACGCAATACGCTCCGCCATAGGCCTTGCGCGTGATCACTGTGATCTTCGGCACCGTCGCTTCCGCGAAGGCGAACAGCAGTTTCGCGCCATGCTTGATGATGCCGCCGTATTCCTGCTGGGTGCCCGGCAAAAAACCCGGCACGTCCTCGAACGTAATCAGCGGAATATTGAACGCGTCGCAGAATCGCACAAACCGCGCGCCCTTCACGGAGGCGTTGATGTCCAGCGTGCCTGCCAGGAATGCTGGTTGATTGGCCACGATCCCCACCGGCCTGCCGTCGAAGCGCGCAAATCCCACCACGATGTTCTTCGCGTAGTGCTCCTGCACCTCAAAGAAATATCCGTCGTCCACTGCCGCGTGGAGCACGTCTTTGATGTCATAGGGCTTCAGCGGGTCTTCCGGCACGATCCCGCTCAAGGATTCCTCGCGCCGGTCGATCGGATCGCTGGTAGCCCGCCGCGGCGGATCTTCTAGGTTGTTCGATGGCAGGAAGCTCAGCAACTCGCGGATCATCGCGCAGCATTCCGCGTCGTCTCGCGAGACAAAATGCGCCACGCCGCTGGTCGCATTGTGGGTCATCGCGCCGCCCAATTCCTGCTTGGTGACCTCTTCATGGGTCACTGTCTTGATTACGTCCGGTCCGGTCACGAACATATACGACGTGTCGCGCGTCATCAGAATGAAGTCCGTAATCGCCGGCGAATACACGGCGCCACCCGCGCAGGGTCCCAGAATCGCGCTGATCTGCGGAATCACGCCGCTCGCCAGCGTATTTCTCAGGAAAATTTCCGCGTATCCGGCCAGGGACGCCACGCCTTCCTGAATTCTGGCGCCACCCGAATCATTCAAACCGATCACTGGCGCGCCATTCCGCATGGCCAGGTCCATGATCTTGCAAATCTTCAGGGCGTTCGTTTCGGAAAGCGATCCGCCAAACACGGTAAAATCCTGCGCGAACACGTACACCAGCCGCCCATCCACCCGCCCGAATCCCGTGACAAACCCGTCTCCCGCCGGGCGGTTCTCCTCCGAACCGAAGTCCACGCAGCGGTGACGCACAAACTTGTCCAGCTCCTCAAACGTCCCTTCATCCAGCAATAAGTGAATTCGTTCCCGGGCGGACAGCTTTCCGGCCTTGTGTTCGCGCTCCCGTCGCTCCGCGCCACCTCCCGCCTCCGCTTCTTCAGAGATGCGCCGCAACTGGTCCATGCGCCCGGTATTTCCCGACGCTTCCCACGTCACAGGATTCTTCTCAGCCAACTTCCCCTCCGTCGGACGAACTGGATTTCGGCGCAAAGATCAGCACCGCCAGATGGGTTGCAAGCCACACGGTGCCCAGCAGCAGAACCACGCCCACCAGAATTTCCGCCGCAATCGCTCCGGCCCGCGGCAACGGCGATTGAATCGCAGTGACGTACAGCGTGACGCGCACGAGAATGACCATGGCGCTGAGGGTCATGGCGACCACCAGAATCGTCGTCAGAATCGACAAAAGCACATGCCTCATCGCTGCTTATCCATTATGTGAAAGGAACTGCGCCGTGAGCGCGCCACGGCTGTGTGGGAGTTTACCGCAACCCGGACCAATCGTCAGCGACCAGTATCGAGTCGCTCGGGTTCGATGGATCGTATTTCACGCTGGCCTGCTGCCCGGCGACCAGCCGCTCAAATCGCACCTGGCTCTCCAGCCCAGTGATGTCCTGCGCCGTGTGGTAGGTCACGCCCGAGATCGAATAGCTATACGAAACCATGTGCCGCGGACGCAGATCCGCCAGCGCCTTCGCCTTTCCCCCGAACAATCCCCGCTTCTCTTCTTCCGGCTCTGCGGGATGCTCGCTCAGTTCCACCACCTGGCCTTCCGCGATTCGTCCAATATGGTTCAGGTGCAAGCGCCTCTTCCGTTCGGCCTCTTCCGCGTCCACTTTCGGCCTCACGAACGCGTATACCACCAGCAAGACGGCCAGGATGCTCCCGCCACCCAGGGCGAGCAGCAACTTCCAATCGGCGAGCAGTTCTTTCAAACTTCTACCTCTCTTGGGGATGGATCTCGGTTGAATGGGAACCGGAATCGAATCGTTCCCGTCGCGCGGCGGATGGCACGCGCTTTCCCACCGTTTTCTATTTTACCGGAACCGGCTCGGCGCGGCGTACTCAGCTCTTCATCGCATGCACCGGGTTGCGCAATACGCCAATCCCTGCGACCGATACTTCCACCGTGTCTCCGGCCACCAGCGGTCCCACGCCCGCCGGCGTCCCCGTGGCGATCAGGTCACCCGGCCACAGCGTCATCATTCGCGAAATCCAGCGCACCATCGAAGCCACCGGATAGGTCATCAACGACGTGCTTCCGGCTTGCCGCCGCTCGCCATTCACCCGGCACTCCACCACTACATTTCTCGGGTCAAGCTGCGTCTCGATGTGCGGGCCAACGGGACAGAACGTGTCAAACCCTTTCGCCCGGGTAAACTGAACGTCCGTCTTCTGCAAATCCCGCGCCGTCACATCATTGAGGCACGTATACCCGAGGACGTAGGTCAGCGGATTGTCCTGCTCGCCCAGTTGCGTGCAGGTCTTCCCGATGACCACAGCCAACTCGCCTTCATGCTCCACACGATTCGAATATCTGGGCAAGAGGATCGGCTCGTCGGGCCCGATGATGGCCGACGGGGGTTTCAGAAAGATCAGCGGCTCCTTCGGCATTTCGTTGCCAAGTTCCGCTGCGTGCGCCGCATAGTTCCTTCCCACGCATACAATCTTGCTGGGCTCGCAGGGCGCCAGCAATCGCGCGACTTTCAGCGCCCAGAGCGTGTTTCCGTGTGTCCACTGGCCCCAGGGCGGACCGGTAATTTCGCGGATTCCATCCTGCTCCAGGACCCCCCACGAAGCGGGAGCTTTCCCGATGGCCCCAGTGGCGTGTGGCAGAAACCGGCAAAACTTCATTCGTTGATCGCTCGCTCAGTGGTGTGGTTGAGAATGGTTCGTGGCGCGAACTCTCCACACGATCGTACCAATCCAGGACAAGGTCGAAAACAACAAATAACTAATCGCACCCATTACAAAGACGTGAAATGCGCTGTAATTTTCCCCCAGCAGCACAAAAATCTCGCACAACACCAGATAGCTTAGCGTGAAAATTCCCCACGCCACCAGGCCCGACACCAGCAATTCCCGTGGCGAGCGCAGGAAGCGAATGACCGGAATCGCTGCGCATACCACCAGCAGAATGGCCGCAATCACGTTGCGTTCGGTGGCGAACGATGCCGACATCGGCACGCGATTCGCAACCACAACCCACGCAATGAACACCGCCGACAGCGCCACTCCGGCATAGATTCCCACACGAATTGCGGGGTATCTCAGGAATTCGAGCCGGCGTTCTATGAATAAATGCACGGTACCTGGCATGGATGCTGGACTCCTGCCCGGTTCGCTCCCCCATTGGCGAGCCTATCTTCTCTCAAGGGCTAGGGTATTTCCACAACTACCGTCGCGCTGGGGCTGCTTTCGTTTCCAGCTTGGTCCACGGCTGTCACCATGTACCAGTATCGGCGGCCCGCCTGGACGGTCTCGTCCCGGTAGGCTGGGGTGGGTAATAGTTCCGGCGTCAATGCCGCCCCACGGCTTCCCTCGCTCTCACTTCGATAGATGCGATATCCCGCCAGATCGGTTTCAACATTCAATGACCACGACAGGTCCACCACCCCCGCCCCCCCGGCCCCCTTCGGCAGTACCGCCGCCACTACGTCCCGCGGCGCCTCTGGCGGGAAGATGTCCTTTGGCGTCACGATTAAAGGCGCTGAGTTCCCGGATTCCCTGGACACACCTTCTTCCGTTATTGCCGTTCTCACGACGTAAGCATACGTCTTTCCATAATCGAAGCCTTGATCCTGGTACTCCGGATCCTTCGGCGATGCCAGTAAGAGCAGCGGCAATTTCCACACCGCGGATTGGAAATCCTTTTCCGCGCTCGCCGCCGAAGCCGGATCCAACTCACCCCGGTAAACCCTGTATTCGCTGATCGGAGGGAGTGGAACCCCTCCCGACGTTTGTGTCGGCGCGTTCCATTTCAATTTCAGGCTGCGCTCCGATTCCTGCAGATCGATCTTGCCAATTCGCTCCGGGACCGGATACAGATTTACTTCTACCAGGTTCGAGTCCCCCGAGATCTTCCGCTCACTCACACGCGTCCGCACGCTGTACACGGCCGACGCGCCGGGATTCGCTCGAATCTCCTCCGGCGACACGGTATCCAGAAACTCCACCACGCCCTGCCTTACAAAGCCATTCAGCACCGTGCTCGGCACAACATCCACTTGCCGGAACGACTTCATGTCCGGCGTCCCGTCCGGCTGCAATCGTCCTCGAAACACCTCCATCGTCGGCGTTTGCGGCAACCGCTCGCCCAGCGTGCTCTTGGTTGGCAATGTGAACGACAGCAACACGCCGTCGCCCAGCTGCTTCGCGGTCAGGTCTTTGATCGGTGTGGGGATTGGCGGTGAAGGCGGCACCGGTTCGCCCGGCACGCCGCAACCTGCCGCAAGAAACCACATGGAAAGCAGCGCAATGAAAATGGAAGCGACCGTATTCACACAGGCGGGTTCGGCGGCCTTCCACCCTTTTCTATTTTCCATCTTCCGGTTTCTGCTTTTACAGAATGTAGCGGCTCAGATCCTGATTCTTTACAATATCAGCCAACTGCTTGTTCACGTAAGCCGAATCCACTTTCACGGTCTTCTTCTTCAGGTCCGGCGCCTCGAAGGACAACTCGTCCAGCACCTTTTCCAGGATGGTGTGCAATCGCCGCGCTCCGATGTTTTCCGTCTGTTCGTTCACGCTCGTCGCAAACTTCGCTATGGTTTGCACCGCGTCATCGGTAAATTGCAGCTTTACGCCTTCGGTATCCAGCAGCGCGATGTACTGTTTGATCAGCGCGTTTTTTGGCTCCGTCAGAATCCGCACGAAATCTTCTTCCTTCAGCGACTGCATCTCCACGCGGATCGGCAGTCTACCTTGCAGCTCCGGAATCAGATCCGACGGCTTCGTGACGTGAAACGCGCCCGCCGCGATGAACAGAATATGATCCGTGCGGATCATGCCGTAGCGCGTGTTCACCGTTGTGCCTTCGATGATCGGCAGAATGTCCCGCTGCACGCCTTCGCGCGAGACATCCGGCCCATGTCCCGATTCCCGGCCCGCTACCTTGTCGATTTCATCCACGAAGATGATGCCCATCTGCTCCGCGCGTTCCACCGCGACCCGGGTTACCTGCTCCATGTCGAGGAGCTTGTTCTCTTCTTCCTGGATCAGGTATTCGAACGCGTCTGCCACGCTCATCTTCCGCTTCTTTTTCTGCTGCCCGAAGAAGCCGCTGAGCATGTCCTTCAGATTGATGTCCATCTCCTCGATGCCCTGGTTCGAGATGATCTCGAACGACGGCACCGCCCGCTCCCGCACTTCCAGGTCCACCATCCGCTGGTCAAGTTTCCCTTCGCGCAGTTGCGCGCGCAGTTTCTCGCGAGTCCGCTTGACCTGTTCCCGTTGCGCCGCAAGTTCGGCCTCCGGCGTTCCCGGTATGGGGGGCGGGGGCGGGGGCAGCAACAGGTCCAGCACGCGCTCTTCGGCCGCTTCCTCGGCGCGATCCGCCACTTCGTCCAATTTCTCCTCGCGGACCATGTCGATCGACGTTTCCACCAGGTCCCGGACCATCGATTCGACGTCGCGCCCCACGTACCCGACTTCGGTGTATTTCGAAGCTTCCACTTTCACGAACGGGCAGCCCGCCAGCCGGGCCAGCCTTCGCGCGATCTCCGTTTTTCCCACGCCCGTCGGCCCGATCATCAGAATATTCTTGGGCAACACGTCTTCCGCGATCTCCGGCGGCAATTTCTGCCGCCGCACGCGGTTGCGCAGCGCCACGGCCACGGCGCGCTTCGCCGCGGCTTGCCCGACGATGTACTTGTCCAGCTCCACCACGATCTCTCGTGGCGTCATGTCATCCAGCGCCGGCAGCAACGCTTCATCTTCCGTGCGGCTGTCGCCGTTCGCGCCGTTCAATAACGTGATCTCTTTCTCTTTCGTCATCTCGCTCCGATTTCCTGCCAATCTCTACAAAGTCCGCACGCTGTTCGGTGGCACTGGGCTTTCGCCCGGCATCTCCGTTGCCTAATATCTTTCTACAGCTCCTCCACCGTGAAGTTCGCATTGGTATAGATGCAAATCTCGCTGGCGATGCGCATCGCTTCTAGGGCCAAATCTTTAATCCCGAGTTTGGAATGCTTTAGCAGCGCCCGTGCCGCCGAAAGCGCATACATCCCGCCTGACCCGATGGCGCAAAGGCCGTCATCCGGCTCGATTACGTCCCCATTCCCCGATAGCACAAACGTTCCCTTCGCATCCGCCACGATCAGCAGCGCTTCCAGATGCCGCAGGGCGCGGTCCTTCCGCCATTCCTTGGCCAGCTCCACCGATGCCTTTTGCAGATTTCCCGAATGTTCCTGAAGCTTTCCTTCGAACCGTTCGAACAGCGAGATGGCGTCCGCCGTCGACCCCGCGAAGCCCGCGACTACTTTGTCCTGGAACAGCCGCCGCGTCTTCCGCGCGGTATGTTTGAGCACGTGGTCGCCCATGGTCACTTGCCCATCGGCTATCAGCACTACCTTATTGTCTTTGCGCACGCACAGCACGGTTGTCCCGTGCATCGGCGCGTCTCCACCGGCATTTGGCATCCTTCAAGTATACCGCGACCGACACCCCCGGTCATTTGCGGCTGCCCACCCGCCCAATTGTTATTGTGTAATCTCGCGGAAGGACAGCACCCGGTAGCTCGTCGGTGCCAACGCCTGCAGAATCGTGCAGGTGTTGTAGTAAATCCCGTAGCCGCCCATATTTGGTGCAAACGTCACCGACGACGCTCCCAGGTTAGGGTCAGGTAACACGTTGCCAGTGCTCGGATCGCGTGACTGCGCTACCATAAATGCCCCGTCAAATCGCCCGATTCCCATCCTCGATCCCGTAACCACACCTTTTCCCAGCACCAGCACGATCCCTTCCCACGACGCGTCCGGGTCATAATTCAGCGACCCTGTTACCAACAGAATCCCGTAGCCAGTGTTATGCCATGCATTCAAATCCAAATCCCCATTCACCACCACTGTCAGCGGGTTCGTCGGCGACATTCCGCTCGGCAGGTCCGACCCAGTGGCCACGGCTGGTGCCTTGCTGATCTGCACATCGGAATTCGTCGTGATCATCTGAATGAACGCTTCTACCTGGCTCGGCTTTTGCAGGTTCGCCGGCAACGTCACCGTGGCGATGCTCGGTGTCGGAGGCGCCGGAGGAGGGGGCGTGAAGCCTTCATAGTTACTTGGGAACGAACTTGTTCCCGCTGCAACAGTCGCCTGGTCCCCCGAATTGGTAATCCCAATTGCCGGCACTGCCGCCGCAGGCGGCGTCGCACATGTTCTTCCGGCGGTTGGATCATTCCCGTTGATGTAGAAGCCTGTCGAATTCGGCCCCGTGTAACTCACTCCGTTGCCGGCCAGAGTGAGTGCCGCCGAGAATGTCATATTCAGCGAAGTCGGTGCCACTAAATACTGCAACAATCTTGTGCTGTTGTCGGGCATCAGCACAAACGCAGTGATTTCCAGCGCTACATTTCCCGAGCCATTTACGTTCAAACCGCTTCCGTTATAAAACAACCTCTTAGTTCCATCGAGAGATCCGTCTGAATCGACATCCACTCCCAGGGCTTTCTCCGTGACCGCATTGATCCGCACCCATTTGTATGCCGGCCCTGGTAGTCCAGCCATCGCTGACACAGAATTCGTTGGCGTCACAACGTTCGCCGTACCAAGCCCCCACGTGAATTCTGCCCCGTATTCCTTGTCCGCATACGGACTCGATGAATCCAGGGGGTTCACCGTCTCTCCTCCTGCAGGATTCAATATGTACAAAACATCGGTAAGTCCAAACGCCGCGTTGCCTTGGCCCGAGAATAAGCCGGCATACGCATTCGTTTTGTTGATGAAATCGGGATTCTTCCATAGCAGTCTTCCCCGGGCCTCTTCCAATCCTGCGACGGCTGCATAGTACGCTCCGGTCGAACTTCGATAGTTACCCGCCAGTGCGCTGTCTGTCCCAGTCGACACCATCAGCGCCAATCCCACCACGCTGATCAGCAGCAGCGCGAAGATCGCGATCAGAAGCGCGGAGCCCGCTTCCCGCCGCCTGTCCGTTGATTTGAGTTCGGCTGCCATCGATCGTTGCCTGCGCTCCTAATAGTCCGGATTCAGCCGGTGGCCCCGCCCGCTTAGTTCCACCAGCTTGTACATCTGTGTCTGCGCGTCTCGCTGTGGCGTCGCCACAATCAACGTGATGTTCACGTCCCGGATGTTCCTTGGCGTGTTGTACCCAACGGCCAGCGGAGACGAGCAGGGAAGCGGACCGCTCGGTGTATCGCATGTGTACTGGAAGATCGGCTGAGCTGTCCCTAGCGGGTACATCGTGGGGTATTCCGCCTTGATCTGGGCCAACTGTGCCGCGTCCGTCAGTTTGTTCATCACATTGGCAACGAGCGACGTCGCCTCGTTCGACGTTTGCACGATCGCCAGCGGGTCGCCGAAATTCTTTCTCACCACTGTGCGCATCAGCGCCGGCGCGTTCGGGTTCGTCGTCGTATCCAGGTGATACCAGATCCAGCTCACATCCGTGTCAGTACTCAACTGCGTCTCGATGATCAGGTCGTAATCTCCCGGCGTCGAGCAATTAAGACCAATCTGACAGTCCGTGCTCGGGTAGTTCGGACTCCAGGCCACCGGCCCTGTCGCATATCGCCACGGCAGGCTCATCGGTGTGGAGTAGATCCCCCTGGGTGGATATCCCGCCACGTTGAAATCCCGGGTGATCTGATCCACCGCCAGCCGCGCATCCTGAAAGGCCGCAGTCAATTGCGTTTCTGAGCTGTACCTCTTTTGCGACATGTCGAGCAGTTCGAACATCACGGCGCAGATGACCAGGAAGATTCCCATCGCCACCATCAATTCCAGCAGCGTGAACCCCCGCTCGTTGTTGTGGTGCTTCGCCATGCTACTTCTCCACTGTGGAGTCGAGAGTGACCGGCAACGTGGGTGTCTTCATGCCCCGCCGGAACACTCCCACGATGAACCGCTTTCCCGTCACGATCTGCCCGTTCGTCACCGTAATCACCGCCCACCGCACGTCATACGTGCTCGCCGCAGGATCATTGAGATCGACATAGGTGAAGCTGTATCCGGGAACTTGTGAAGTGGAGAAATCGATCGTCGGGGCATTCGCAATCGTGGGACTGCCCACCAGCGCCTTTGGCTGCAGCGGATCACCGAGGTTGCATATGTTGCCCGCCGGATAGCAGGTCACGCCCGTTGCATCTGTGAACGTCGTGTTCGCCAGCGGCTGTTCCCGCAACGCCTCCATTTGCTGCTGCGCGAAGACCATCGCCGTTCCATCGTTCCGGTTGTTTGCATCCATCATCACAGACGTCGGGACGAGTTGCGCCACCGCGACCAAACCCACCAACAGCACAACCGTGGCAATCAGCATCTCCACCAGGGTGAAACCCTGGTCACGTCCGGCTCTTCGGCGGATGGTTTGCTTTATCACGGCTTCTACGGCCTCGCGAATCTCGCTCTATCGCTGTTGCTGCCAGTTTCCCGTTTGATCGCTTGTCCAGATCTGTATCCCGCCCGCAGGCATCAGTAATACCGCCCGGTACCCCGCTTGCGGCGCCGCCGCACTGCTCAAATAGAACACGTTTACCTTCAGCAGCGGATTTGTAGTTGCTCCTCGTGCATCGAAAGTTACGGTCGAAGAGATTGGCGAAGGCGCTTGGTTCGCTCCCGAATGGATGGCTTCCGCCAGCAAACCCGACGTGTTGGGAACGTTTGCCGTCGCCGCGTCCACCAGATTCCCGCCACTCCCCAGTACAATCGCTTTCTCTGTCGGGTCGAGGATTCCATTCTGGTTCGAATCTACCCAAACTTGCGTCGTTGCTGGCGTACTCCCTGTTGCCCAAATCACGCAATTCACTGGCCTGTTCAGCCGAATCGCCTCACCTCGCGCCAGCCTCAGGATGTCCGCCATTTCCCGCGCCGCCGTATTCAACTGATACAAGTGGTAGGCCCGCATGAACGCGGGCATTCCGACCGCAAGCAGGATCATGGCCACCGCCAACGCCACGACCAGCTCCACCAGGCTGAAGCCCTCCATCTTGCGCTTCGCCACTCGTCTCATTCTGAGACCTCTCCCGCCGCCGATACCTCCACTTCGACCTCTATCGGGCCAAATGCTCCAATCCGGACTGGGCCTATAAAGCTATCAGGCTTTACAGAGCACCGATAGGAGCTATCTTCGCAGATATTATTCAGAGATTTACGAACCGTTCCCGGGCACCGGGAGGTCTTCCACTATTTGTCTTTGCTCTTCCCGCCCACTTCCTTGTACCGCTTGTCCAGCGCCGCTTTGGTGAACCAGTCCGCCGGCAACTCCGGGTTCAACTGGCAACTGGTGAAGAATACTTGCGAAAGCCGTCGCCCGTCGCGCTCCCGCGAAACCTGCATCGGGATCTGCACGCCATCCTGCCACTGGTAATTCGAATACACGGTCACATCTTCCTGCCGCTCTCGTGTTTCGTCATTGACTGTCGACACGATGCTGCGCGCCAGCAAGTGCGTGGATCGGTCCACTCCCAACCGGATGGTCCGATCTTCGCTATCGTGAAAGTCGATCCAGTCCACCGTCTTCAGATCGGCCACGCCGATTCCGCCGTAGCTGATCAGCATCCCTTCTTCATTCAGTCTGGTGCGCAACAAGTTGTTCGGATCGCGCTTCAGCGCCGCCTGGAAGTCCGCTACCGCCGTCACCGGCTCCTCGGAGACTCCGCCGCGGTCCAGCGTCCATCCCTCGTCGCCCGAAAAAATGTCGACGACGTTCCCCTTCTTCGAATAGTCGATCCGCCGCTTGTCGGGATAGCCTCGATATTCTTTGAACGCCACGTAGCCGGATGTGTCGCCGTTGTGCCCGAACTGCGCGATCCGCCCTTCGCAGCTGATGGTCTTCACACTCAGATACAGCGGCCCACCCATCGCGCTCAGCAACTGCTTCAGAATCTGTCTGGCTTTGGCTTCACTCGCCTCCGGAGTCATGGTCTCCGGATTCTGGGCCAGTGCCGCTGTGGCCATGAGCGCAAGCCCGGCCGCCAGCACCACCCCGGCACAATGTCGCCAGCTTATCCGCACAACACCGAGCCTCCGTTCACGTTCAGGATCTCGCCATTGATGAAATTCGCCAGATCCGACGCCAGGAACAGAATCGGCCCGGCAATTTCTTCCGCTGTGGCCGGCCGCCCGATCGGAATCACGCTGGCCGCCATTTTCTTGCCCACTTTGGTGTTCAACACCGGGTTCGACATGTCTGTCGCCACCCAGCCTGGCGCGACGCTGTTCACCAGGATTCCATGCCTCGCCAGCTCCGTCGAAAGCCCCTTCACCAGGCTGATGATTGCGCCCTTCGAAGCGCCATAGTGTGTATGAAACGACTCGCCGCGCTGCCCCGCCGTCGAGCTGATCGGAATGATCTTTCCCGATTTCTGCTTGATCATCTGCGGCACGGCAAAGTGAATCACCGAATACACGCTCTTCAGGTTCACGCGGATCATCTCGTCCCACTGTTTCTCGGTCATCTGCTCGATCGGCTGATCTTCCGCGTTCCACACGCCCGCGTTAGGCACTAAAATGTCCAATCGCCCCAGTCTTTTGATGGCGAAATCCACCAATTTGCGGTTATCTTCGTGTTTTCCCGCGTCGGCCTTGAACGCTTCCACTCGCGTTCCGTGTTTTCCCGCGTCCACTTCTACCTGTTTTGCGGCTTCTTTGGCGCTGTTGTAGCTGAAAACTACGTCCGCACCCGCTTGCGCGAACAGCTTTACCGTTGCTGCTCCGATGCCCCGTGAACCTCCGGTGATGAGTGCCGCCTTGCCTGCCAGTGAGATCATGTCTCCCCCATATTCGATTCGAAAACCCGTCCTGCAGTTGGTCGTGCCGCCTTTGCCTCCGCTACCAGTTCCTCAAACAGCCGCTCCGCCAAAGGGTCGCCCGGCATTCGTTCCGGGTGCCATTGCACCCCAACCACCCAGTTCGCATCCCCGGTCCATTCGACGCTCTCCACAACTCCATCGCTCGACTGCCCCGTGATCCGTAACTGCCGCCCCGGGCTTGCCACCGACTGGTGATGCGAACTGTTCACCGATGCGTCCCGGGCTCCCGCCAGCCGAGCCAGCCGGCTCCCCGTCGTGAAACTCACTTCGTGCCGCGGGTCGTCCCCGGGCTCTGGCGTCAAGTCCTTCTTTCTGTGCGCGATGCGCGTGCCGGTCTCGGTCCGTAGATCCTGCACCAGCGTCCCGCCCAGGTATACATTCAGCAGTTGGCAGCCATAACAGATCGCCAGGACCGGCTTGTGCGCCTGGAACGCGTGGCTCAGGATGGCTTTGTCCGTTCGCTCCCTAGGCATGTCTGCCGGCTCGGACTGTCCCCGATTGACCGCCCCGTACTCCCCCGGCTCCACGTCCGCCGGGCTGCCGGGCAGCACAAACCCATCCAAGTCCAGGATTTGCCTCTCCAGACCCCCGGGATCGCCTAGAGAAAGCAATACCGCCTCCCCCCCCGCCCCCCCCCCCCCCCCCCCGTAAAGCCGGCAATTACCCCCCCTACCCCCCCGCGCCCCCCCGGGGGGGGGCCCCGGGCCCCCCAACCCCGGGAGGGTGGGACCCCGGGGACTCATGGAACCCGTCATCCTAACACCCGCCGGGGAACCCCAGCAACCCGGGCAACGCGCCGGTTTGTGGCCCTGCACAGGTCCGAAGGACTTGTATTCTTCAGTTTGTCGAGTTGAGGATTGGCTCGTCCCGCCCGGCCAGCGATCTTCCCGCTGCTCCTTGCAGGTCAAACACGATCACTTCGTTCTCACCGATCTTCAGCCACGGTCCGGGGAAATACAGCGTCTTCTGCGGCCCAATATTCCACACGCGACCCATCGCCCGCCCGTTGAGCCAGACTTGCCCCTTCGTGAATGCGCTCGTGTCCAGGAAAGTGTCCAACTGCTTTTCGGCCCGCAGCGTCCCACGATAGAAACACGCCCCGGCGCACGCCTCCTTCTTGAACGGGAGTTTCTCCACTTCCGTCATCGGCAAGGTGTAGATCTCCCAGCCCAGCACCGGCTCGCCTCCGAGCGTCACCTGCTTCGTGATTCCTTTGCGCTCCCCTCGCAACTCCTCGCTGAAATTGATCCGCCCCGTGTTTTCCACCAGGATGTCCAATTGCGCTCCAGCCACCGACTTCAGCGTGATCTTGTTCTGCTTCAGCCGGCGATCCAGCGTGCCCATCAGCTTTCCGTCCAGATACACCTGCGCGTAGTCGTGCAGATCCTCCAGCACCAGTGCGTCGTCCGCCGCTTTTTTCAAGTGCGTACGATACAGAATGTATCCGTACGCCTGGTCCAGGTCTTCCATGCTCTGCACTTGCTCTGACTTTACGGGTCCCGGCAACACATCCCACAACGAAACCGCTTCCTCCAGCTTGAACTCCGGAATCTTTTGCGTTGGCGCCGCCGCCGGCACGTCGGGAGGTGCCACTCCCGTCGCCTTCGCGATCTCGTCGCGAAACAGCGGATACTTCTTCGACGGCCTTCCGCTTTCACCTAACGCCGCGTCGTAGTCGTAGCTCGTCACGTCTGGCATGTACTGGTTCATGTCCCAATTCGCGCCATTCATCCACCCGAAGCTCGTCCCGCCGTGAAACATGTAGATGCTCACGGAATATCCTTGCTTCAGCATCCACTCCAGATTCGCGGCTTCTTTCGTCGCGTTCGAGCCGGCGTGCTTGCTGCCCCAGTGATCGAACCAGCCGTCCCAGAACTCGCTGTTGAAGAACGGCCCATTTGGCCGATACTTCTTCAATGTTTCGAATTCACGCTGCGCGTTGTCGCTGCCGCCAAAGTTGATTCCTACCGGCAACTCTGGCAACGATCCCGCAGGCACTTCGGCAGCTCCATCCGCCGTGTACAGCACCGACTTCGTGAACCCGGCGTCCACCAGCATTTTGTGGATTGCTTCCATGTACTCGTGGTCGTTACCGAACGATCCGTACTCGTTCTCCACCTGCACCAGCACGATCGGCCCGCCATTCCCAACCTGCAGCGGTGCCACTTCCTCTCCCAAACGCTTGATCCACCGCTGCGCTGGCTCCAGGAATTTCGGATCGCGGCTTCGCAGCACGATCGAATGATCCTTCAACAGCCACGCTGGATACCCGCCAAACTCCCATTCCGCGCAGGCGTACGGGCCTGGTCGCAGGATCACCCACAGCCCTTCCTGCTGTGCTTCGCGCACAAATTCCGCGACATCGTTGTTTCCCGAGAAGTCGTAGGCGCCCGGCCTCGGCTCATGCACGTTCCAGAACACATAGGTCGTCACCGTGTTCAGCCCCATCGCTTTCGCCATGCGGAACCGCTCCCGCCAGTATTCCCGCGGAATCCGCTGATAGTGCATCTCGCCGGAAATCACCTGAAATGGTTTCCCGTCCAACAAAAACTTGCCGTCTTGCACAGCGAAAGTGTGCGTCGTCTGTTGTTGCGCGGATACAAGAGAGAAGGGAACTGCAGACAACGAAAGGAAGGCAAATCGCAGCCAGGGCTTTTTCATGGCCCAAGTGTAGCGCAGCCCGGCTGCTGTCGTGGCATACGCTGGCCTTATCCTTCCAGGCACACCACCGCTCCGTGCCCGGATTACTCTGCTAATTTCAATTCATGAGGAAGGCCAAATTCCTGCTGGCAATCGGTTTCACATTGCCACTCTTCCTGTGGGCGCAATCGCCACGGAATCCGCCGGCTACTTCCGAGCCTGGCTTGCCCGTCGTCGATGTCAACGCCTGCCCCTTCGAAGGCTGTTCCTTTCGCAAATGGCCCGTACGGAAAGACACCGCATTCTTTTCTTCCTGGAAAAATGACCGGAAGCAGGTCGGCTCGCTGAAGAAAGGCCAGATTGTTACCGGCCTCACTGGCGTCCACATTACCTTCGAACCGGATCGAATCAAGATCCTCAGGCCGATCACGGACCTTGACCTTAAGCCCGGCGACACCCTGCTTCGCTACATGTATCAAGGGGAAGGCTTCGCGGATATCTGGGCCAAGGGCGAATGGCATAAGGCGTACGACTGCAGCTTTCTCCAGGAAAAAGACGGCTCAGGCTGCACCCGAAATTGTTCCGCCGTCGTAGAATCCGACGGCCGCAAAGAGTGGTGGGTTCAGATCCGCACGCAACAAGGCGCCGAAGGCTGGACCAAAGTTGTGGATCAATTCGATTGTATGGATAGCCTCGGCGGCGACGAGAAGTGTGACAAACTCTGAGCGCGGGCGATGTCTGCGGACGTTCTTCACGCCCTCTTCGCCAACGCTCCCAGCAGCGCCTCTTGCAGACAGAACTCCGGCCGGTGAAAAAACTTTGGCAACTCCTGCAGTCTGTTCTGCAGTTTCTCCAATTGATCCGCGCGCACTGTGACGTGCCCCACCTTCCGTCCCGGCCGGGGCTCTTTTCCATACAAATGCAGATGCGTGTTCGTCACTCGCAATACTTCCGGCGCTTCCGGCAACTCTCCAATCAAATTCACCATCGCCGAGAATCCGATCACCGCCGTCGACCCCAGCGGCATTCCCAGCACGGCGCGCAAGTGATTTTCAAACTGACTCGTCACCGCTCCTTCAATCGACCAGTGCCCGGAATTGTGCACCCGCGGCGCCATCTCGTTCGCCAGCAGCCGTCCGTCTACCTCGAAAAACTCGATGCACAACACCCCGGCGTAATTCAATTCGTGCAAGACTTTTCGTGCTGCTTCTTCCGCAACAGCCTGTAAACCCGCCGCAAGGCCGGGTGCCGGCGCCAGCGACAGCCGCAAGATTCCCCCACGGTGATGATTCTCCACCAGCGGATAAAACGCCGTCTCCCCCGTTCTCCCGCGCACTCCCAGGATCGACAGTTCCCGCGCGAACGGCACGAATTTCTCCACAATCAGCGGCACAGTTGGTAGTTCTGGCCGCGCCCGCTCGACGTCCTCGCGTGTTTTCAGCAGCCACTGTCCCTTGCCGTCGTATCCCAGCCGGCAGGTCTTCAGAATTGCCGGCAGCCCTACCTTCTCCACCGCGGCGTCCAAATCTGCGGCCCTCAACACTTCCGCGAACTCGGTCGTTGGAATCCCCAGTTTTCGGAACAGCCGCTTCTCCCGCAGACGGTCCTGCGCTTCTTCGAGAGCGGCCGCCGGCGGATACACCGCCACGCGCTCGGCAAGGAACCGTGCCGCCTGCACGGGCACGTTTTCAAACTCGTAAGTCACTACTTCCAGGCCGTGCGCAAATTTCTCCAGCGCCGGCTCGTCCGTGTAGTCCGCGGTCACACGATGCGCGATTCTGCCCACCGGCGCTTCCGGCGAAGGATCCAGAAACCGAAAATGCAGCCCCAGCGGATATCCCGCCAACGCCAGCATGTACCCCAGTTGTCCTCCGCCCAGGATCCCGATGGTCATCCGCGCTTCTTCCTCTTTTCGCTTTTTGCTGAGGTTGGCTTAGGGGATCCAGCCCCTGAGGAAATGACCTGCGCCACCGCCGCTGGATCCGGTGTCGCCAGCACCTTCGCGGTCTGCGTCTCGCGGAACTTCCGCAGCGCCTCTCGGATCTCTCCGTGCTTGTTCCCCAGGATCGCCGCCGCCAGCAGTGCCGCGTTGATCGCTCCCGCTTTTCCAATCGCCAACGTGCCCACCGGGATCCCGCCGGGCATCTGCGCGATTGACAGCAGGGAGTCGAGCCCCTTCAACGCCTTTGACTCCACTGGTACGCCCAGCACTGGCAAAACGGTCTTCGACGCCGTCATTCCCGGCAAGTGCGCCGCTCCCCCTGCCCCCGCGATAATCACTTCGATGCCGCGCTTCTCCGCCGACGAAGCGTACTCAAACAACAAATCTGGTGTCCGGTGTGCCGACACGACTCGCGTCTCGAACGGCACGCCTAATTGCTCCAGCGTCTTCGCCGCGTGCTCCATCGTTTCCCAGTCCGACGTCGATCCCATGATCACGCCGACGAGCACTGCGTCCGGCCGATTTGTCTGTTGTTCCACCATATTCCAAACCTGTCATTCTGAGCGAAACGAGCAATCTCGCTTCGGCCTCACCGTCTTGAGGCGAGATTCTCGTACAAAAAACAACGCCGGCCCGAGGCCGGCCATCCACCGCAATGCCCATTCTACGGCCTTTTCTTTCTCGATGCGAACTCCCGCGGCCCTTGCTAAACTTCGTTCCTCAGCTGTTTGCCGCCAGCCGCGCCTTCCACGCGTGCCGGAGCTGCCCCACCAGATACAACGAGCCGGTAACAAAAATCGCGTCCTCCGGTCGTGCCTTCGCCAGCGACGCTTCCAGCGCCTTCTCCGCATCCGGAATCACCGAAAATCTCGCCGCGTGATGGCCCGCCATCTCCGCCAGTTGCGCCGCGCTCACCGCTCTCGGCGTCCCGGGCTGCGTGAAGATCACTTCCGCCGCGTGCGGAAACAATATCCCGCTCACTTCATCCACCGCTTTATCCCGCATCGCTCCATACAGCAAATGCACGCACCGGCCCGAGAAATTTTCCTCCAAAAACTTCGCCAACTCCCGCGCCGCTCCGGGATTGTGCGCTCCATCCAGATAAATATCCGGGCGCTCCTGCAACCGCTCGAGCCGTCCCGGCCAAACCGCCGCCGCAATCCCACGCTCGATATTCTCATTCGTGACGCGAAACCCGCGTGCCTGCAAGATCCGCGCTGCCGCCGCGGCATTCAGGGCATTCTGCAGTTGGAAGCGTCCTGGCAAGCGCGGCGCAATTTGCAATTCCTCGCCGGTGTCCACCACCTTTACCGCGGCGCTCACGCATCCTCGCTCCGTGTGCTCGCTCACCGTGACAAACGCTTCTTCCACCTCGACCAGCGGCGCATGCAACTCCTTCGCCCGCGCCCGCACCAGTTCCTGCACTTCCTCCAGTTGCGGCGCGCTCACCACCGTTACGCCATGCTTCACAATCCCCAGCTTCTCCACCGCAATTTCCGGCAGCGAATGTCCAAGAAAATTCTCGTGATCAAAATCAATCCGCGTAATCACACTCACCACCGGCGTAATCACGTTGGTCGCGTCCAACCTGCCGCCCAGGCCCACTTCAATGACTCCAAATTCCACTCTCTCCCGCGCGAACACCTCAAATGCCAACGCCGTCACGCATTCAAAGTACGTCGGATGCGCCCGCAGCTTTCCCTCCGCCAGCAGTTCCTCGATCAGCGCATGAATCCGTGTGAACGTTTCCGCGAATATCTCGTCGCTCACCTCTTCGCCGTTGATCCGGATCCGCTCGTTGATCCGCTCCAGATGCGGCGACGTATTCAGTCCGGTCCGGAATCCCGCGTCGCGCAGAATTGCTTCCACAAACGCCGCCGTGGACCCTTTCCCGTTCGTTCCCGCGATGTGCACGCACGGATACGCGCGGTCTGGCCGTCCCAGCCGTTCCAGCAACACCGTTATGTTTTCGAGATTAAACTTTGCCGCCGCGGCCTGCGTTGGCGCGGCCAGTTCTCGCCCCAGCGACAACAAATACCGCACCGCTTCGTCGTAGTTCATTCGCCGCGTTTCCAGGTCATATCTGGGGTTTCTGCAGTCTTGCGCACTTGAGACAAAAAACTGGCTTGTCATTCCGGCCGGCGCAGCGTTGTTTCTGACGGAGCGCCGCGGTTGTAGCGCGGCATTCTGCCTTACGCCGCCAGCATATCCAGCGAATTCGCGATGAATCCCTTTAAATCCTTGCGATGCACCACCGCGTCCAGGAATCCATGTTCCAGCAAAAACTCTGACCGCTGGAACCCGTCGGGCAATTTCTGCCGGATCGTCTGCTCGATCACGCGCGGGCCAGCGAATCCGATCAACGCCCCCGGCTCCGCAATATTCAGATCGCCCAGCATCGCGAAGCTCGCGGTTACGCCGCCAGTCGTCGGATCGGTCAGCAGGGAAATGTACGGCAGCTTCTCTTCATCCAGCCGCGCCAGCGCTGCCGACACTTTCGCCAGCTGCATCAGGCTGATCGTTCCTTCCATCATCCGCGCGCCGCCCGAACACGACACAATCACCAGCGGCTGCCGTTGTTCGATGGCCATCTCGATCGCCCGCGTCACTTTCTCGCCCACCACCGCGCCCATCGACCCGCCGATAAACCCGAACTCCATCGCGCAGCAAATGATCGGCCGGCCATTCAGCTGCCCCTCGGCCATCACGATCGCGTCGTTCATCCCCAGCTTTTTCTGCGCATCTTTGATCCGTTTCGAATACGGCTTGGTGTCCACGAACTTCAGCGGGTCCGTCGACACCATCCCCGCATCGTGTTCTGTCCACTTGCCGTCCAGCAACAGCGTCAAACGCTGGTTCGCGTTCATTCGAAAATGGAATTGGCACTTCGGGCAGACCAACAGGTTCTCTTCCAGATCTTTCCGGAACACGATCGCCCGGCACGACTCGCACTTCACCCACAAGCCTTCCGTGCGCACCCTTCGCTCTTCCGGCGGCGTCGGCTGCTCAATCGCTTTCTTGTCTCTCTTGAACCATGCCATCGCGTCAATCGCTTTCCTTGGTGCAGATTGTCAACTCAGCTTCGCGCCGCCTTCACGCCGAAACTTGCTCCTCACGACGCCATTTCAATAATCGATGCCCCGCTGCGCCAGTATACCCTTCGTGTACGGGTGTTTCACTTCTTTCATTTCCGTAACTAGATCCGCCTGCTCTACAATTGCCGCGTTCGCGTTCCTTCCCGTACAGATCACGTGCACCTGCTCTGGCCGGCCCTTCAGCGCCTCCGCCACTTTCGCCGCATCCAGCATCTTGTAGCTGATCACGTAATTAATCTCGTCCAGGATCACCAGATCGTATTTCCCGCTATAAATCGCCGCGCGTCCCGTCTCCCAGCACTCTTCCGCCAGCCGGATATCTTCGGGATCGGTCTCGGCGCCGCCCACCTTGACGAAACCCCGGCCCATCGGCCGAATCTCAAACTTGTCGTCTCCCAGCATTTTCGCGGCGTCCAGTTCGCCGTAGTGCCACGACCCCTTGATGAACTGCACCATCAGCACGCGCAACCCCTGCCCCACTGCGCGAAACGCGGTGCCCAGCGCGCAAGTCGTCTTGCCCTTGCCCGGACCCGTGTACACAATCAGCAGTCCCTTTCCTTCCGGCATGTCTCTTCCTATCTGAATATGAAGCGAATATCCAATTTTTCAGTTTGCGGAGTCACCGTCGAAACGTCAAGTTGGGGTGCGTTTGTGTGGCGGCGCCGCATCGCTGTGCCCCATGTTCGCGCGATGTCATATCCTGAACGCCGCTCAGTGAAACACCAGCATCATCCCGTCAAAATCCAACGTTACCGCGTGCGTCCGCAGGAACTCGTGCCCGATCATCCCGCCGATGTGGAATCCCAATCCGTCTTCCCAAAACAGCGGCCCATCCCACAATCCATTCACTTTCTGCTCATCGACGCCCGCGAACGACACTTGGGGCACCACATACGGAATCGTCTCAAACGTTCCCGCCGCGCCCTGTCCCTTCTCCACCTTGCTCTTATCCAGCACGATGTTCGCCACCTTCAGCGTTGACTCGGGAAAATTCACCCCTGCGCCCTCCAATCCCGAATCCAGAAAAAACAGTGTTGGCGGCAACGCATTCACGCGTCCCCAAGCCACCATAAAATGATCGGCTGCCATCCAGAACGGCGCTGACGCCGCTTTCCTCCCCATCGCCAGCCACAGCCGCCGCGCATTCTCCGGCGTGCGCTTCTGCAGCACCAACTCCCCCGCCTTGTAGTCTATTGTTGTCAGGAAGTGATACAGAAAAATCGTGCCAATCACTCCGTCAATCCGCGGCACGCCCAGCATCGACGACAGCGCCCGCAGCCCCAGCACCTGCGCCGGCACGTTCTTCACCGTCCACGCGCCAAGTCCAATCGAATCGATCTTCGAATGAAACGTTTCCACGTGTTGCCCGCCCGCGAACGTACCCGCGTCCTTCGACGCCCAGAGCGGCAATCTCAGTTCCTTCGCAAATTCCGTGTCCAACCCGATTTCCGCGCCGCCCGTGTCCACGAAAAACACCACATCTCCGCCGCCATTGATTCGCACTGTCACCAAAGGCAGCGGATCCGTCCGTACAAACTTCAGCCGCACCGCATCTCCCGGACCGCTCAACTGATGCGGCCTTATTCCCTGGAAACTCGCCAACTTGTCGTAATCCAGTGAAGAAAAATGCGCGCGCCCCGGAAACTCTCCCGCTCCCGGAGTCTTCAATAATTCTGCTGCGTGTTCGAAGTCATCCTTTCGGTAATACGTCTCCGCCAGCAGCGTCTTGGCCGCAGCATCGTCCGCGCGGATCTCCAGAGCCTTCTTCAGCCACTTTTCCGCTTCGGGGAGTCGATTCGCAAGCAGGGCAATTTCGCCTACCCGGACGCAAGCCTCATAGTTCTTCGCATCCGCCGCCAGAATCTGCCCGTACAACTTCTCCGCATTCGCGAACTTTCCCGCCATGAAGGTCTCATCCGCCGCGTCGGTTGAAACCGTTCCCACGCCACCCTGCGCCATCGCGCGCGAGTGGATGACGAAACTCGCCAGCGCGAGCGCCGCCGCTCCAAGCTTGCTCACCTGTCTCATGGGGAGAACCTCGAACCACTCGGCTCGTCGGGCGCGACCAGCCTGTTACCGCACGTTACAATCCCAGTTTCTTTGCCAGCGCTTCAATGATCGCTCGCACGTGCTCCAGTTTCACTTCACCCAACGGCTGATTCGCTGCGCACTTCGGATCTTTCAACACGATCCACAGCCCCGGTCGGTATACCTGATCTCCCGGGCAAATTGCTCCAGTAAACTGCGCGAGTTCGAAATGCACGTTTCCCGTCAAGTCCATCGCCATGCCGTTCAGCCCACTGTGCA
>Ga0335071_10000129_pt1 | contig 88574 bp, 88 predicted proteins | sample Lox_Sample_15_FD_206724 | JGI IMG/M metagenome (GOLD analysis project Ga0335071, IMG submission 206724) | Soil microbial communities from Loxahatchee National Wildlife Refuge, Florida, United States - Lox_Sample_1.5 | ecosystem: Environmental > Terrestrial > Soil > Wetlands | place: USA... | reverse complement strand
TGCTCCGATGCGGCGGGTGTGTCAGTGCGAGCGAGCTTGATCATCTTGATCCTCCGAGGCTGGATGGTCACAAATCCAATCTTGGGTCTCTCTTGACCACCCGCCACCCCATAGGATCTGTGGTCACTGCCGCCAGCTTTTTTTGTTGCTGGCGGGCCATGGGTGAGGCCTTCACCCGGCATTCCCTGCGCCCTCTTCTCAATTGGGGGCGAGCTCTTCGCAAAACTCGGGCGCGATCGCGCCGCGGGAACAATGATGCTTATCCTCATCGTTGTTTGAAACGCTGAATCAGCACATCTGGCTTGGCCTGCGCGATATGAAGTTGGCTGAATCGCTCACCACGCGGAAGGCTCACCTCTCCCGCTTGCGGGGCAGGTCGCCGCGCCTTTTTGGCGCGGCGGGGGGGGGGGGCGCCACACGGACGGGCCCCTCAAGGTTCCCCCACCCCAGCCCTCCCCCGCACGCGGGCGAGGGAGTGCACCTCCAGTGCGGCAACACTTCCGCCAATCTTCAGAACATCAGATTGTCCTTGATCAGCACCCAGCGGCCCTTCTGCACCTGCTGGACCTGGGTGATGGTGTTGGCGAGATGATCGGTCTTGGAGAATTTGGTCGGCGGCGAGTTGAAGATGTCGTTGAATTTTTCGCCCGACTCCAGCGAGTCCAGCACCTTCTGTCCGGTCAGGTCCTTGCCCGCTTTGTCGACATAGAAGGCAAAGGTCTCGACCGCGTTGTAGCCGATGATGGCCTGCGTGTTGGCGTCGGTGCCGAACATCTTCTTGTAGCTCGCGAGCCAGTCCTTCACCTTGCCCTTGGCCGTGTCCTCGTAGGGAATTTCGAAACCCGACGCCGCATAGAGTCCCTCGACCGCGTCCTTGCCCAGCGTCGGCACCTCCAGCACGTTGGTCGGGGTCGCGCCGAGGAAGGTCACGTCCCAGCCGAGCTTCTTGGCTTCGCTCATCGCGCCGATGGTTTCGCGGATGATGGTGCCGAGCACCACGAGATCGCAGCCGTCGGACTTCATCTTGGCGATCTGCGCCGAGAAATCGGAGGCGCCGCGCTTGTAGCTCGTGACCGAGGCCGGCTCGACCTTGAGCGCTGCCAGCTCCTGCGTAAAGCCGTCGAGCACGTTTTTGCCGTACTCGTCATCCTGGTGCAGGATGCAGGGCTTCTTGAATCCCTTCCAGTCCATCATGTATTTGACCGCGGCGCGCGTGCTCTCGACATAGGGCAGCAGGTTGTTGAACTTCAGCCGCTCCTGCGGCTTGGCCGGATCGAACTTGAAGGTGAACTCGGCGGCCGTCAGCGGAAACAGCTGCAGCACACCGGCGTCGAACAGGATGTCCTGCGCGGCCAGCACGGTCGGCGAGCCCATCGGACCGATCATGGCAAAGACCTTGTCGCGCTCGATCATCTTCTGCGAGGCCAGCACCGCCTTCTTCGGATCGTAGCCGTTGTCCTCCAGGATCAGCTTCAGCTTGCGGCCGTTGATGCCGCCGGCCGCGTTGATCTCCTCCACCGCCATCTTCATCCCGTTAGAGACCGGCACGCCCCAGACCTTGATCGGGCCGGAGAGATCCTGGTGCGTTCCGATCACGATCTCGGTGGCCGAGATGCCCTCGTTGGTGACCTTTGTGGTTTGCGCCAGGACGGGCCAATGACCGAGTGCAAGAGCCGTGACTGCAAAGCCGAGCGCCTTGAACGATTTCATGTCGGGTCTCCTCTCCCTCACTTGATTCGCGGCCCGTTGATGAGCGCGAAGGGTGGGCCTTCTGTTTCCTCCGCCTTGTTCGAAGCCGGCGTGTCACGCCACTTCGCGCGCGCGATACATGGCATCGATCTCCGCCGCGTACCGCTTGTTCACAAAGCTGCGCTTCAGCTTCATGGTCGGCGTCAGCTCCTCGTCCTCAGGCGTCAGCTGCCGCTCGATCAGAAAGAACTTTTTGATGGTTTCCGCGCGTGCAAAGTTGGCATTGACCACCTCGATCTCGCGCCCGATCAGCTCGCGGATCTCCGGCGCGCGGCACAGGCTCGCATAGTTGGTGAAGGGAATGTCGTGGTCCTGGGCGTATTTCTCGACATTCTCGTGATCGATCATGACGAGGCAGGTCAAATACGGGCGCTTGTCGCCGACCACCACGGCATCCGAAACATAGGGCGAGAATTTCAGCAGGTTCTCGATCTCGGAGGGCGTGATGTTCTTGCCGCCGGAGGTGATGATGATGTCCTTCATCCGGTCGGTGATCCGGACAAAACCTTCATTGTCGATGGTGCCGACGTCGCCGGTGTGCAGCCAGCCTCTGGCATCGATGGTCTCGGCGGTTTTCTCCGGCTGGTTCAGATAACCCAGGAAGAGGAAATCGCCGCGGATCAGGATCTCGCCCTGCGGCGAGATCGAAACTTCGCCCCAGGGTACGGCCTTGCCGACCGAACCGAGCTTGACGCGATCGGAGGGCATTGCGGTGGCGACGCCGCAATTTTCGGTCTGGCCGTAGACCTCGCGCATGTCGAGCCCGAGCGCCATGTACCAGCGGATCAGGTCCGGCGCGATCGGCGCCGCGCCGGTGAAGGCGAGCCTGCAGCGGTCGAGCCCGATCATGCGACGGATGTTGCGGAACACCAGCCAATGAGCCAGGCGGCCCGCCAGCCTGAGCGACAGCGGCGGCGCGGCGCCTTCAAGCCGGTGCTCGCTCCTGCGATAGCCGATCGAGAGCGCGCGGCGATACATCCATTGCTGGAACGGCGTCGCATCCTTCAGCGCAATGGTGACGGCGGAATAGAATTTTTCCCAGATGCGCGGCACCGCCAGAAAGATCGTCGGCTGCACCTCGCGCAGATTGTCCGGCACCGTTTCCGGGCTTTCGGCGAAGTTCATCACCGATCCCAGCGCCAGCGAGAGATAATAGCCGCCGATCCGCTCGGCGACGTGGCAGAGCGGCAGGAAGACCAGTCTCTCATCCGCCCCGTTGGATACGAACAGATCATTGGCGTGGCGCATCTGATGGACCACGCTGCGGTTGGCGTGCATCGCGCCCTTCGGCGGCCCCGTGGTGCCCGAGGTGTAGACCAGGATGGCGAGATCATCGGACGTGCGGCTTGCGAGCATCTCGTCCCAGAGCGCGTCGCGACCCTGCCTGTGGTTGCGGCCGAGCGCCAGAAATTCGGCGAGCGACATCACCATCGGATCGGAGAAGCCGGCGAGGCCTTCCATGTCGAACACGACGATGCGTTGCAGGCTCGGACAGCGCGCGCGGCAGGCGAGAATCTTGTCGAGCTGCTCCTCGTCCTCGGCGAAGATCACCTTGGTGCAGGAATCGTTGACCAGATATTCGACCTGCACGCTGGAATCGGTCGGATAAATTCCGGAGGACACGCCGCCGGCGCAGAGAACGCCGATGTCGGCAAAAACCCATTCGGGCACGGCGTTGGCGATGATGGAGGCGACGTCGCCCGCGCGAAATCCGATCGCGTGGAGGGCGTAGGCGATGTCCTTTGAAATCTCGAGCCACTGCCACCAGCTGGTAGGCTGCCAGATGCCGAACTTCTTCTCGCGGATCGCAGCACGGCCACCGCGCGTTTCGACCGCGAGCACGAAGGTCTTTGCGATCGTATCGGCGACCGTCAGCACGACCTGCTGTGGCATGCGCGTTCCCTCCTCACCTGATCCACACCGACGGTCGGTCCTGGTGCCGGCCTTTTCGGCGAAGCGAGTGTCCCATTTAACGCCACGTCTTCTTCTTTTTCCAGCGCCGTTCGCCGCGCGCGCCGGCCTCTTTCGCCCCGAGGTAAAATTCCTGGATATCCTGAGACCGCATCAACCGCTCGCAGGCATCGTTCATGACGACGCGGCCGATCTCGAGCACGTAGCCGTAATCCGCCGTCTCCAGCGCGACTTTTGCATTCTGCTCGACCAGCAGGATCGAGACGCCCTGCTCCTCGTTGATGCGCCGGATGATCGCAAAGATTTCCCGCACCAGGATCGGCGACAGACCGAGCGACGGCTCGTCCAGCAGCAGCAACGTCGGCCGGTTCAGGAGCGCGCGGCCGATCGACAGCATCTGCTGTTCGCCGCCCGAAAGCTGACCGGCGGCCTGGTCGAGCCGCTCCTTCAGCCGCGGAAAATAGCCGTAGACCCGATCGAGGTCTTCGAAAATACCGCTGCGATCGCGGCGCGCGTAAGCTCCCATCATCAGGTTCTCGCGCACCGACAGGAACGGAAACACCTCGCGCCCCTCCGGCACATGGCTGATGCCGAGCCGCACGATCCTGTCCGCCTCCATGCGCTGGATCGGCTGGCCGCAGAACTCGATCGATCCCTTTTGCGGGTCGAGAATGCCGGAGATGGTCTTCAGCACCGTGGTCTTGCCGGCACCGTTGGCGCCCAGCAGCGCGACGATCTGTCCGCGCCGCACCTCCAGACTGATGCCGCGAATCGCCATGATCGGCCCGTAATAGCTCTCGATATTGCTGAGCTTGAGGATGATCTCGGGCGTCGTCATGGCATCTCACACTCCGAGATAGGCTGCGATGACGTCGGGATGCCCCTGCACCTCGGCCGGCGTCCCCATCGCGAGCACGCGCCCGTAGTTCAGCGCGATGACACGGTCCGACACGCGGTTCACCAGCGACATGTCGTGCTCGACCATCACGACGGTGATGCCGAGCTCGGATTTCATGTCGCGGATCCAGAACGACATGTCGTCGGTCTCCTCGACATTGAGGCCCGAGGACGGCTCGTCGAGCAGGATCAGCTTTGGTTCGGTGCAGAGCGCACGGGCAAGCTCGATCACCTTGCGCACGCCATAAGGCAGCCCCGAGATCAGCTTGTCGCGATAGGGCTCGAGATCGAGGAATTCGATCACCTGCTCGACGCGGCGGCGATGCTCCTTCTCGGCGCGGCGAACGCTCGGAAGGAACAGGAACTCCTGCCAGAGCCGGGTGGCCGAATGGCGATGCCGTCCGACCAGCAGATTGGCGAGCACGGTGGCGTTCTCGAACAGCTCGATGTTCTGGAAGGTACGGGCGATGCCAAGGCGCGCAATGCCGTAGGCCGGCACCTCGGTGATATCCTGGTCCTCGAAGAAGATCTTTCCGGCGGTCGGGCGGTAGATCCGCGAGATCAGGTTGAAGATCGAGCTCTTGCCCGCGCCGTTCGGTCCGATGATCGACAGGATCTCGCCCTTCTCGACCGCGAAGGACACGGCATCGACCGCCTTCAGACCACCGAAGTGAAGCGAGAGGTTTTCGGCGCGGAAGCAGCTCATCGGTTCCGCTCCGATTTGACGTACAGTTTTTGCCGCTTGAAGGTGGCGCGCTTGTAGAGAGGGAACAGTTGGAAGAACAGCTTTATTTTCAGCCAGCGCCCGTAAAGGCCGAGCGGCTCAAACAGCACGAACAGCACGATGATGATGCCGTAGATCGCGCCCTTCAGGCCGTTGGCGGACGCGGCCGCCGCGACGCTGTCCTGGATGTGGCCTGCCCGTTCGCTTCCCGCGCCGAACGCCGCGGCAAGGTTGCCGATCATGCCGGGAACGTCGTCCTTCAGATAGGTGAGGAACGGGTCGATCATGACGATGAAGATCGCGCCCAGCACCGCGCCATGCAGGCTGAAAGTGCCGCCGATCAGGATCACGATGATGAACTCGATCGAGAGCTGCAGCGTGAACATCTCCGGGCTGATGAAGGAGAGTTTGTGGGCGAACAGGCAGCCGGCCAGCCCGGTGATGCCGGCGCTGATCGCAAACGACTTCACCTTGTAGAGCGAAACGTTGATGCCCATGCTGCGCGCCGCCGTCTCGCTGTCGCGGATCGCCACGAAGGCGCGCCCGGTCGGCGAGCGCAACAGATTGAGCGTGCCGACGATAGTCAGGATCAGCACCGCAAGACAAAGGAAGTAGAAGGCCGGGCTGTCGCGCGGCACCGCGGCGCCGAACAATTGCAGCGTCTTGACGCGCATGCCCTCATTGCCGCGCGTGACGCTCTCCCAGCGCGCCAGAATTTCCTCAACAATGAAGGCGAAGGAGATGGTGGCGATGACGAGATAGATGCCCTGCAGGCGCAGCGCGGGGAAGCCGACAATGGCGCCGACGATCCCGGAAAGGAGGCCCGCAGCGAGGAAATAGAGTTCGAATGGCACGCCGAACTGCTGCAGGTAGGTCGCGGTATAGGCGCCGATCGCGAGAAAGGCGGCGTGGCCGAGCGAGGCCTGCCCGGTGAAGCCGGTCAGGATCAAGAGCGCAACACCGACGGTCGCATAGATGCAGACGAAGACGAGCTGGCTCACCAGATAGGAAGACAGCACGAACGGCGCGATCACGAGCAGCACCAGCAGCGTGCCGTAGGAGAAGACGTAACCCGAATGCGGAAGCAGCCTGATGTCGTCGTCGTAGTCGGTCTTGAACAGGAACCGCATCGCCTAGACCTTCTTGCGCAGGGCGAGGCCGAAAAGGCCTTCGGGCTTGAGCAGCAGCACCAGCAGCAGCACGATATAGGGCGCGACGTCCTTCCAGCCCTCGGGAAGATAGAAGCCGGCCATGCTCTCGATCACGCCGATCAGGACGCCGCCGACGACAGCGCCGGGGATCGAGCCGAAACCGCCGAGCACCGCGGCCGGGAACGCCTTCAGGCCCAGCACCAGGCCGACATTGGAATGAATGAAGGTGATCGGCGCAAGCAGCACGCCGGCGCAGGTCGCCACCGCCGCGCTGATCGCCCAGACGATCGAGACTACGCGCTTGACCGGGATGCCCATGTAATAGGCGGCGAGCATGTTCTCGGAACTCGCACGCATCGCGGTGCCGAGCGTCGTCTTGTTGAAGAAAAGATAGAGAACGGCGCAGAGAATGATCGTCGCCGCGATCACCGACAGCTTGTCGTAAGCCAGCACCAGCGCGCCGATGCGCAGCACGCCCTGGCTGAACGGCGTGTCGATCTTGAAGTCGTCGGTGCCCCAGATCATGCCCGCCACCGAGCGCAGGAAATAGCCGAGCCCGATGGTCGCCATGATGATGGAGAATTGCGGATAGCCGAGGATCGGCCGCACCACGATCCGCTCGGCCAGCATGCCGACCAGCGCCATCGCGGCAACCGCGCAGGCAAATCCGATCCAGTAGTTCAGGCCCAAAATGCCGATGAAGGTGAAGGCGAAGAAGCCGCCCAGCATCATCAGGTCGCCCTGCGCGAAGTTGACGACCTCGGTGGCCTTGTAGACGAGGACGAAGCCGAGCGCGATCAGGCCGTAGACGCAGCCGAGCGCAATGCCGCTGACCACCTGCTGAACGAAGTCCAGCATCCGCTTTCCCTCCCGAGGATGCGCGGCAATTCTTTCACGTTGCCTGCTGCATCCCGTCCTTCACGCGTCGTGACCGCCGCCGAAGAACGCCTTTGTCCCGGCGGCCATTCCAGCCTAAAGCTGCGATCCCTGTCAACAAAGCGCTGGTCGGCGCGGCAGGGCCGCAGTCGTCCCACCCGGCGGAATTTTACGCCGTTACGATTCACCCTGCCGAAATATCTTGCCGTCATGGTCGCAATCGGTTGCGAGCTTTGGATGATCCGCCGACATGACATCAGATAATGCCGCGCTGCAGGTGCGAGGGTTAACAAAGCGTTTTGACCGTCCCGCGGTCGAGGCGCTCGATCTGACCGTTCGGGCCGGCGAATTCTATGCCTTGGTCGGCCCCAACGGTGCCGGCAAAACGACGAGCTTGCGCATGGTGGCGGGCCTGCTGCCGCCGGATGGCGGTGCGATCTCGATTTACGGCATCGATGCCTTGCGCGATCCCGTCGCCGCCAAACAGCTGATGGCCTGGGTCTCGGACGAGCCGATGATCTATGACAAGCTGACGCCTGAGGAATATCTGGAATTCGTTGCGGGCCTGTGGGGCATCGCGCCGGCGCACGCGCAAGGCGCCGCGCGGCAGCTGTTGATTTCGCTTGGCCTCGAAGCCCATCTCGGCGAGCGCTGCGAGGGCTTTTCCAAGGGGATGCGCCAGAAGGTCGCGCTGGCCGGCGCGCTGGTGCATGATCCGCGCCTGATCATTCTGGACGAACCGCTTACCGGGCTCGACGCGGTCTCGGCGCGCCATGTCAAGAACCTGCTGGGAGACCGGGTCAGGGCCGGCTGCACCGTCATCATGACCACGCATATCCTGGAAGTCGCGGAGCGCATGGCGGACCGGATCGGCGTCATTTCAGCGGGACGGCTGGTCGCCGAGGGGACGCTCGCCGAGCTTCGCCAGTTGAACGGACGTACCGACCACAGCCTCGAAGAGCTTTTCATCGCACTGGTCGACCCCGAGGCGTCAGCGGCATGAGTTCCGTCACGACGCTCTCATGGTTTGCGCGACACGAGCTGCGGCTCGCCTGGCGCGAATGGCTGGCCATGATTGCGGGACGGCAGCGGCGGCGGCGCGCCGCAATCATCGGTCTCGTCATCCTCGCCGCACTGCTGCACCTGCCCGCCTGGGCGGTGATCGGACGCTATGCCGAGTTGCCGACGCCGCTGGATGCGACGTCGCGGGTCGTGATCTCGACGACGATCTGTCTCGGCTGGGCGCTGATCCTGTCGCAGGCGATCGAGTCCGTGACACGGGTGTTTTACGCCCGCGCCGACCTTGACCTCATCATGTCGTCGCCGGCACGTCTCACCGAACTGTTTGCAATACGGATCGCGGCGATCGCGCTCTCGGTCACGGCCATGGCGCTGTTGTTTACGGCGCCTTTCATCGACGTCCTGCTGTTCGGCGGCGGGAACAGGTGGCTCGCAGCCATCGGCGTCGTGATCGCCAGCGGTCTGTCGGCGACGGCCGTTGCGATCGCGGTCACGATCATGCTGTTCCGCCTGATCGGCCCGGCACGGACGCGGCTGGTCGCGCAGATCGTCGCTGCGATCATCGGCGCAGGCTTTGTCATCGCGCTGCAGGTTGCCGCGATCCTGTCTTCCGGCACCCTGTCGCGCTTTGCGCTTCTCACCTCCGACTCCGTGGTGGCGCTCGCGCCCCCGGCCGACAGCATCATCTGGTGGCCGGCGCGGGCGGTCACTGGCGACGTGACCGCCCTGCTGCCGCAGCTCTCGGCGAGCCTTGTCCTGCTCGGGATCGTGATGGCTGTCTTTTCACCGCGTTTCGCCGAGACCGCGGCCAGCGCGTCGGCGCGCGCCGCGCCCGGCCGCAAGGCGTCTGGCATCAGGCGATTTCGCGTTCGCTCGCCTTCGCAGGCGCTGCGGCGAAAGGAATTCTTGCTGCTCGCGCGCGATCCCTGGCTGCTCTCCCAGACCTTGATGCAGCTGCTCTATCTGGTGCCGCCTGCGCTGCTGTTGTGGCGCAGTTTTGCGGACAATTCCGTTGGCCTGGTGCTGGTCACGCCGGTCGTCGTGATGGCCGCGGGCCAGCTCGCGGGCGGACTCGCCTGGCTGACGATTTCGGGCGAGGACGCCCCGGACCTCGTCGGCACGGCGCCGCTGCGACAGACGCAGATCATCCGCGCCAAGGTCGAGGTGGTGCTGGTCGCGATCGGCGCCGTCTTTGCGCCACTGCTGGCGGGGCTGTGCCTCGCCGCACCGCGGCAGGCCGCGATCACCGCGACCGGGGTCCTCGTCGCCGCGCTATCGGCAACCGCGATCCAACTCTGGTTTCGCGTGCAGGCGAGGCGCAGCCAGTTTCGCCGCCGCCAGACCTCGTCGCGGCTCGCCACCTTCGCGGAAGCCTTCTGCTCGATCGGATGGGCCGCCACGGCCGTGATCACGGTGATCATGCCGCTCGCCGCTGTGCCCTGCGGCCTGATCACGGTCGGGATCCTCGCCTTGACATGGGCGCTCAGCCCGCGGCGCGGGTGACCTGAGATGTCAGCCTTCCACCAATTCCATGACCGCTCCGGCAAACGCCTCCGGCGCCTCCTGCGGCAGATTGTGACCGACACCGGGAATGACGCGATGAACACGGCGGCCGGTGAATCGTGCCGCCTGCGCCGAACCGTCGGTTGCCGGCGTGACGCCGTCCGCCGCGCCGTCCAGCGTGATCGTCGGCACCGTGACCGGTGGCAGCGCCGCCAACCGCGTTTGCAGATCGGCATAGCGCCCGTCGCCTGCCGCGAGCCCATAGCGATGGCGATAGCTGTGGATCGCAACCTCGACATAGTCGGGATTGTCATGCGCCACCGCGGTCCGCTCGAAGCAGGCGTCGTCGAAATGCCAGGTCGGCGACCAGAGCTTCCACAATGTTCGCGCGATTTCGCGCCGGTTGGCGGCGAGTCCGACGCGGCCGCGCTCGATCTGGAAGTACCATTGATACCAGTAGGCGAGCTCGCGCTCGACCGGAAGCGGTCGCATCGCATTGGCGATGTCCTGAATGGCATAGCCGTTCACCGACAGCAGTCCGGTGCAGCGCTCCGGCCACAGCGCCGCACCGACGCATGCCGCGCGGCCGCCCCAGTCATAGCCCGCAAACACCGCGCGCGGAATCGCGAGCGCGTCCATCAGTGCGAGGAGATCGGCGCCGATCGCACCCTGCTCGCCGGAGCGCGGCGTGGCGGGGTCGCGGAAATGCGTCGGCCCATAGCCCCGCAAATAGGGAACCACGACGCGGCACCCCGCCTCTGCAAGCATCGGAGCAACGTCGACATAGGAATGAATGTCATAGGGAAAGCCGTGCAGCAGCACGACCGCCGGCCCCGCCGCTGGGCCCGCCTCGTAATAGGCAATGTTGAGGACCCCGGCATCGACATGACGTAGCGGCTCCAGCCGTCGCTTAGAAGGTGCGCGCGCCGTGCCGCCGAAATGTGCTGCCATCTTCGACAATGTGAACTCCGTGATCAACCGAGACATGTTAATTCTAAACGGGATCGCACGACACACTATCCCGAAACTGCCGTGAATGGAGTGCGTTTCCATGCTGCGGGTGCTTTCCGCCGTTGTTGCGCTGCTGGGTTCGCTGATCGGGCCGGCCCTCGCCCAGGATGCCCAGCGCAGCGAATGCCTGGCGATGGCAAATGGGCCGACGCGCGCCACACCCGTGAACTTCCGGCAGGCGGCCGCAGCCAAGGACGAGGTCACGATCACCTATGCCGGCCACTCGACCTATTACATCGACACGCCCGGCGGCGTACGGATCGCGACCGACTACAGCGGCGTCTATCGGACCGGCCGTCTTCCCGATGTCGTCACCATGAACCGCGCCCATTCCACGCACTATACGCTGTTTCCGGATTCCCGCATTGCCCATGTGCTGCACGGCTGGGGCGACGACGGGCAGCCCGCGCGCATCGCGGAGCGCATCGGCGACGTCTACATCCGCAATGTGACGACCGATATCCGCCGCTATTTCGGCGAGGATTCGGACGGTCCGATGATCAAGGACGGCAATTCGATCTTCATTTTCGAGGTTGCGGGCCTTTGCATCGGCCATCTCGGACATCTCCACGTCAGGCTCGACGACAGCCAGTTTGCGGCGATCGGCCGGCTCGATATCGTGATGGTGCCGATCGACGGCACCTACACGATGTCGCTCGACGGCATTTCCGAGATCACCAAGCGGCTGCGCGCGTCCGTCGTGCTGCCGATGCACCGCTTCATGACGCCGCTCGAAGACTTCATGCAACGGATCGGCAACCAGTTCGAGATCGACCGCAGGACCGACCGCTCGCTGACGATCTCCCGCGACACGTTGCCCGCCGCCCCCACCGTCATCATTCTCGACGGCGTGTGATAACATCACTCCAACCACGTATCACGGAGTGACCGCTCATGGCTGCCAGCAGCGCGCCCGCCTCAGCAAGCGGACTCTTTGCCGATCCGCGAGAGGACTGGCTTGCACTGCATACCGAAGAGGTGCTCGATCCGGCCCGGCCAATCGTCGATCCGCACCACCATCTCTGGGATCGCGGCGGCCAGCGCTACCTGATCGAGGAGATGGCCGCCGATATCGCCAGCGGCCACAATATCGTGGCGACGGTCTATGTCGACTGCCGCTCGATGTATCGCGCTGCCGGTCCCGAAGCGTTTCGTCCCCTCGGCGAGGTCGAGTTCGCGAATGGCGTCGCCGCGATGAGCGCGAGCGGTGCCTACGGCAAGGCGCGGATCTGCGCCGGCATCGTCGGCCATGCCAACCTCCTGCTCGGTGAAGGCGCGCGGGCTGTGCTGGAGGCAGAGATCGCCGCTGGCAACGGCCGCTTCCGCGGCATTCGCCATTCCTCGCCCTGGGACGCTGATCGAAATGTTGCAGGCATGTATGCGACACGGCCGAAGGGGCTGCTGCTCGATCCCACTTTCCGTAAAGGCTTTGCGTGCCTGGCGCCGCTCGATCTCAGTTTCGACGCCTGGCTGTTTCATCCGCAACTCGGCGAGTTCATCGATCTTGCACGCGCGTTTCCGGATACGCGAATCATCCTCGACCATTGCGGCGGTCCGGTCGGCATCGGCGGCTACGCCGGCCGGCGGGAGGAAATCCTTGCAGACTGGAAAGGCTCGATCCGGCAGGCCGCAAAATGCTCGAATGTCGTGGTCAAGCTCGGCGGCCTCGCGATGCGGCTCTTGGGCTACGACTTTCACGAGCGGCGGAGGCCCCCGTCATCGGAGGAAGCCGCGTCGGCCTGGCGGCCTTACATCGAGACCTGCATCGAGGCGTTCGGTCCGGAGCGCTGCATGTTCGAAAGCAATTTTCCGCCCGACAAGGGCCAATGCAGCTATCAGGTGATCTTCAACGCCTTCAAGCGCATCGCCGCGCAGTACAGCGAGGCCGAGAAGACTGCAATGTTCTCGGGCACGGCGACCAGGGTCTACAGGTTGGCCCAGACCTGATGCGATCAGGCCAGCGCCCGCGATCGGCTCAGCGTCTGCGAAGGGAGCTCTCCATAGGCAGACCTGTAGGCGCTTGCGAAGTGGCCGAGATTGGAAAAGCCGCAGGCGAAGGCAATGCGGGACACCGAGGTGGTCTCGTCAGGTCTGCTCAACATGCGGCGCGCATGTTCAAGGCGGACTTTCTTGACAAAGGTCATCGGCGAGCAGCCGCGCGCCTTCTCGAACGTCCGGAACAGGGTGCGCGCGCTGACGCCACAGACCTCGGCAAGCGCCTCGATCATGATCGGGCCGTTCCAGTTTGCTTCGATATAGGCTTCCACCCGCCGCACATGCGTGGGCGCCGCCTCGCGCGGCGATTGTTCGAGGAGGTCGCTATAATTGTGCCGGCCGGCGAACAGCAATTGCACGATCGCGGCCTGCTCCAGCTCGCAGATCGCGGCCGGAACAAGGATGGATTCCTCATCGTCGAGTTGCGCCACGATCAGGTCCATCAGGCGCCGCATGCCGGCCAGCCTCGCCTGGTTGCTGAAATCGGCAAGCTCGAACTCGATGTTGTTGCGAAGGGGCATCCCGAGGAGGACCGAGAGCTTGCGCTCCATCGATTCCGACTTGACCCGGATAAACAGGTGCTCGAAGTCGGCGCCATAATGCAGCACGGTCGGACGGCCGGCCGACGTCAGGCTTGGCCTGCTGGCGTTGACGTCCACGCTCCGGTTGCCACAGCGCGTCGCGCCCTGGCCGCGCAATGGAAACTGCAGGCGGGCGAAATCGCTTTCCGGAAAATGGATTTTTGCGATGCCTCCGATAGCCCCAAAGCCGAGGCAGGTGTCGCGAAGGCGGACAAAGTTGCCGCGGACGTCGAGCCCGGCCGGATCTTCCACGTCGAAGCTGGAGGCCCCGTAAATGTCGACGATTTCGTGCTCGAGCTCCTCCACGCTGGAGGTACGAATCACCGGGTACCTGAAAAGCGGATCGCTTGACGAGGACATGAGCGCGTTATTTCCGTGCGGGATTTGGTAGTTGCGTTAGGATTCGAGCGAAACGGCGGCAAGTCGGCCGCTCGCCAAGGGCTGCATGTTGGCTATGTCTTCGCGACCTCTGGCAACCAGACCTCGATACCGTTTGGCGGACTGCACGCTGCGCCGATCGATGCATGCTAAAGCGGCTGTGGTCACGCGGGACAACTGTACTAAAGGACTGCGAGCGGGCTATCGGCTTGCTCCATGGAGTTGCAGCACCGCGCGCGCCGCCGCCTCAGCGCGCTCGGATATCTGCTGCAGACCTGGTCGCTCGGCAATGCCGAACAACAGCCGGATCATTTGATTGCCCCAGAGGATGCCGGCAAACAGCGCGGCCATTTCGGCCGGGTTCCCGGCGAGCAGCCCGGCAGAGCAGGCGCGGGTCATGATGTCGTGCAGGGCCGCGCGGCCTGCTTCAAGGCCGACTTGATTGAGCACGCCGGCGACCTCGGGCGCGCGGGTGGCTTCCGCGATCGCGAGCCGGAACATCGCGACCACCGCAGGCTCGCTGGTCTCGTGCAGGAGCCGGGTTCCGAACGCAACCAGGGTGCCCGCCAGCGCGTCCGCGTCGCGCGGCTCGGGCCAGTCGTGAGGGATTTTCAGGCGGGTGGCGCGCTCGCCGATGCAGGCCACCAGCATCTCCTGCTTGCTGCCGAACAGCGCATAGAGCTCGCGCTTCGAGGCCCGGGCACGCGTCGCAATGTCCAGCGTCGATGTCGCTGCAAAGCCCTGCTCCATGAAGGCCGCGAAGGCCGCATCGAGAATGCGGCGGCGCACCGGTATTTCGGTCGCGGTCCCCTGAGAGCTGGCCGTCTGCTTCTTCGCCATCCCGCCTCTTGACCTGGTACCCAATCGTACCATACGCTCGTCCTTACGGTACCAGATGGTACCACACAAGGTTATACACAGAAATTTTCGAGGAGGCGAAGCATGGCACGACCCGTTCTCGTCACATCGGCAGCCGGCGGCAGGCAGGGCAAGACCGGCCGGCATCTCTGTGAAATGCTGCTGGCGCGCAAGATCCCGGTGCGCGCCTTCGTCCATCGCATCGACGACCGTTCCGAAAGGCTGCGCGCGCTCGGCGCCGAAATCGTCGAAGGCGACTTCCTCGATCTGCGCTCGGTGCAGCGCGCGGTGCAGGGCACGTCCGCGGTCTATTTCGCCTATCCGGTCCAGGACGGCCTGCTCGACGCCACCGCGGCGATGGCGATCGCGGCGCGCGAGGCCGGCATTACGCGGCTGGTCAACCTGGTCATGCTGCAATCCTCGCCCGATGCGCCGACCCCGCGGATGCGGCAGAATTATCTGTCCGAGCAGGTGTTCGAGTGGGCCGATGTCGGCGCAGTGCATATCCGCGCCACAGTCTTCTACGAGAACCTGGCCTCGCTGGTGCGCCAGAGCCTGCCCGCGCAGGGCGCGGTGCGCCTGCCGTGGGGCAGCGAGACCACGGTGCTGCCGCTGGTCGCGGGCGAGGACGTCGCCCGCGTCGCGGCGGGCCTCATGACCGCGCCATCGCTGATCGCAGGGACGGCCTATCGCCTGATCGGCACCACGATCGCGCTGAAGGAGATCATTGCAACCTTCGCCCGTGTCCTCGGCAAGAGCGTGACCTATGAGGACATCTCCGACGAGGAGTGGAAGCGCCAGGCGCTGGCGCGCGGTTTCAATGAGCACGCCATCGAGCACCTGTCCTCGCTCTGGCGCGCAATCCGCGGCGCTGCGATCGATCCCCGCGATCCGCGCTATGCGGTGTCCGACACGATCGAGGCGATCGGCGGCGCACCGCCAAAAACCTTCCAAACCTTCGTTCGCGCGAGCCAAAGCGAGTGGCTGGCGAAGTCGGCCTGATGGCGCGCCAAGCCGACCTCACACCTCACGCCCACTCGCCGCTGCGGAACACCGGCACCCGGCTGCCATCGGCGCGCACGCCGTCGATGTCGGTCTTGTCCGAGCCGATCATCCAGTCGATGTGAATGAGGCTCTGGTTGCCGCCCTGCGCCGCAATCTGCTGCGGCGTCAGCTTGGTGCCGTCGACGAAGCATTTTGAATAGCATTGCCCGAGCGCGATGTGGGAGGCGGCGTTCTCGTCGAACAGCGTGTTGTAGAACAACAGCCCGCTCTTGGAGATCGGCGAGGAATGCGGCACCAGCGCCACCTCGCCGAGCCGCCGCGCGCCCTCGTCGGTGTCGAGCACCTTGTTCAGCACCTCCGCGCCACGGCTCGCTTTGGCCTCGACGATGCGCCCGTCCTCGAACTTCACCCGGATGTTGTCGATCAGCGTGCCCTGGTAGGACAGCGGTTTCGAGCTCACGACATGGCCTGAGACGCGCCGGCAATGCGGCGTGGTGAAAACCTCCTCGGTCGGAATGTTGGCGTTGCAGGTGATGCCGTTCCTGGCGGTCGAGGCGCCGCCTTCCCATTCATGGCCATCGGCGAGCCCGATCGTGAGGTTCATGTCGGGGCCGCTGTATTGCAGCGCGCTGAAGCGCTGGCCGTTGAGCCATTCGGTGCGCTCGCGCAGCACGGCGTTGTGCCTGCTCCAGGCTCCGATCGCGTCGTCAGTGTCGACGCGCGATGCGGAGAAGATCGCCTCCGCCAGCCTGGCGACCGCAACGTCCTCGGCGTCATCGGGAAAGACCAGTTTTGCCCATGACGCGCTGGGATAGGCGATGATGTTCCAGTTGGTATCGAAATTGACGATTTTTTCCAGCGCCGGCTGATAGGCCTTCGAATTGGCCTTGCTGGCGCGCGCGACCTTTTGCGGATCCTCGCCCGACAGCAGCATCGGATTGTCGCCAACGATCGCGAGCCGCGCGGTGTTTTCAGAAAACGCCTTCGCCATGCCGTCATAGAGCCAGCCGGCCGCACGATCGAAACCCGCATCATGGCCGAACCGATAGCGGGCCAGAGTGAGCTGCTCGTCCGACAGGATCGGCGTCACGATCCCTGCACCGGCCTTGTAGGCGTGCTCGGCAATCCTCCGCAGCAGGGGCAGCGCCAGGGCCGGCGCAGTCACGAGCAGGTCCTGCCCCTCCTTCAACTGCAAGCCCACTTTCACCGCGACTTCGGCGAGGCGGTCGAGCTTGACGGGGTCGATCGGAGCGGAAAGATGGCGCTGATGTGCAGTCATGGCGAGGCCCTTGCGTGAGACAGGCTCTATTTAGGCCCGGCAATCGCCCACGCAATAGCGATTATCCCCCATGCCTGCTCCCGCGGGCGGCAGCGCGCGCACGGCTTCGCCCGGACCGGCGCCGATGCGCCCGCGCACCCGCCGGCTTGCGCGCAGAGGGTTGCAGTTCGTCGCACGAAAAAATCCGCGCCCCGGACTCGCATCGATCATGCACCCGATGCGGTGGCGGTTGACCTGGCCTTGACTGCGCATGCGCGCACCCATTTTGCGCGCGTGCCGATCCTGCTCAGCGCGGCCTCGCGGACTGGTCCTCGTCGTCACCAGGAAAATTGTCATGACCTTCATCATCTCACAATGCCGAACAGAGCCGGCGATATCTCACAATGTCGAATGACGCGTGATCGAAGCAACGTTCGGAAACAAATTTTCACGCGCGAATCCCCGCTCCGTGGGCTCGGCACGAGCGGCCTGCCTTGATGCGTATCGACGGAGACTCCAGAATGCGCCGGCTTGCAACGCCTGCCGGGGACGCGCGGCAATCTCGCGAGCGCGCGCAGGCAGCAGGCAGGCAAAAAGCGCAAGCAGGCAAAACAAACGGGGAGCGAACGCAATCATGAGCAGCAACTATCAAGCGACCACCGGATTCGGCCGATCGGCGGACACCGTCGCGCTGAACAATGCAACCACGATCCGCGCCGGCCTGATCGGCGGACTGGCGGGCGGCGTCATCATCTGGATCTACGAGGCCATCGTCTGGGTCGGGGTGCAGAATCTCCTGCCGCTCGCCGGCATTCCGCGCAACGCGACGGGCCTGGTGTTCGGCAAGCAGGTTCAGGAATCCCTCGGCATCGTCGCCTATTTTCTCGGAACGGGAATCCACTTCTTCTTCGCGCTGGTGTGGGGCGTCGCCTTCGCCTATCTGTGGCCGCACTTCCGCCGCCGCGGCTTCGAGGCGACGCTGGTCGCGCTGTTCTATGCGATCGTGATCTGGATCGTGATGCACGCCGCGATCATGGTGGCCACGACAGATCATCCCAATTATTTCGATCCGATGGTCGTGATCGGCGGCTTCATGTCGCATTTCTTCTACGCCGTGCCGCTGGCGCTGATCGTGAAGCAGCGGTTGGCAAACAACTGACGCCGCCTCATCCCTCCTCCCCTTGCGGGGAGGGGTCGGGGGTGGGGTGCCCGCGCACTGGAGTTTGAGTTTTCCCCCACCCCAGCCCTCCCCCGCACGCGGGGGAGGGAGCGCACCGCCGATGCGGCTCCAGTCCGATTTCATCTTCGCTATCCCCGTTCACCGGCGCCCCGCGAGAACACGGTCGACCATCTGAGGCGCCAGTCCCAGATAATTTTCCGGCGACGTCAGCCGCTCGATCTCGGCGCGGTCGATACGCTCCGCGACGCGCGGATCGGCCGACAGCGCGTCCGCAAGCGTGACACCCTTTTCGTTGGCGAGCCGGCAGGCATCATAGACGACGTCATGCGCGTCCTGACGACCGAGCGCTGGCGCAAGCCCCATCATGACCGCTTCGGCCACGATCAACCCGCGGCTGATCGCAAGGTTGTCCGCCATCTTCTGCGTATCGACGACAAGCCCTGACAGCGCAAACCTGGCCTGGTTGAGGGCACCCGCGGTGAGCACAAAACTCTCCGGGATCGCCATCCATTCCGCATGCCAGGGGCCGGTGGCGCGCTCAAAATCCTGCACCATGGCATCGAGCATCAGACCGGCGTGCTGGCGCACCGCCTTGGACGCCGCGAGCATCAGTTCGGACGAGATCGGATTGCGTTTTTGCGGCATGGTCGAGGAGGCGCCGCGGCCCTTGACGAAGGGCTCGTAGACTTCGGCGAATTCCGTCGAGGCCATGATCATGATGTCCAGCGCGATCTTCCCGAGCGAGCCGGCCACCAGCGCCAGGAAATTGACAGCCTCCGCAAGACCGTCGCGCGCGACATGCCAGGTGGCGACGGGGACGCCGAGGCCGAGCTCCTCGCAGAGCGCGCGCTGCACCTCAAAACCCTTGTCACCGAGCGAAGCGAGCGTGCCGGCGGCGCCGGCGAACTGGCCGACCAGCACACGTGGCTTGAGCTCCGCAAGACGCTCGGCATGGCGATCGAACATCGACAGCCAGATCGCGGCCTTGTAGCCAAAGGTGACCGGCAGCGCCTGCTGCAGATGGGTGCGGCCAGCCATCGGCGTATCGCGATGGCGCCTCGCGAGATCGGCGAGACTGTCGCGCAAGGCCGCGATATCGCCTTCGATGATCGCAAGGCCCGCGCGCATCTGCAGCACGACCGCGGTATCCATGATGTCCTGCGTGGTGGCGCCCCAATGCACATAGCGGCCGGCCTCGCCGCATTGCCGGGCCATCTGATGCACCAGCGGCAGGATCGGATAGCCGACGATGTCGGTCTCGTGGCGCAAAGCCTCCAGGTCGAGCGAGGCGACGTCGGTGCGCTCAGCAATCGCGCGCGCCGCATCGGCTGGAATCACGCCGCAGCGCGCTTCCGCTCTTGCCAGGGCGATCTCGACCTCGGCATAGCGCGCGATCAGGCTCTTGTCGGAAAACACCCGCCGCATCGCGTCGGTGCCAAACGCGTCGCGGAACAGGAGGGAGTCGATGACGGTGGTCGAGGAGAAGGCGGGCATGGGGGCGTGTCCTTGCGAAGCGCGGTCGACGGGAGAGACGCGAACTATATCAGCTCCCCTCACATGTCACCGCCCGGCTCGACCGGGCGATCCAGTACGCCGCGGCCCATCGGCTCAATCACTGCCGTCTCTGGGATACTGGATTGCCCGCTTTCGCGGGCAATGACAGCCGAGAATGATGCGGATCGTCAGAGCCAAGCTTCCGCATTCCCGCGGCATGGTTTGCCCGAGTCTTGCGTCCGTCTTGCTCCCTCGCAAACAGGAGGGCGCAGGGAATGCCGGGTGCTGGCCGCAACCCATGGCCCGCCAGCAAAAAGAAAAGCTGGCGGCAGACACCACAGGTCCAGCCGAACCATCCGGCATTCCCTGCGCGATGGTTTTAACGTTTATGGCGCGCTCTCCCCAGGAACCGGGCTTTCTTGCTCCTGTCGCCCGCAAGATCATCTCTCGCGAGCTTGGCCTCAGCGTCGGGAGGCCAGGACCACACGCTTTTGCGTCCGCATCAGCGCCGTTCGTCCGCACGAATGAACCGCGCGCGTCGCCAAGGCGTCCATCGCATCCCCGCTCCACGTATCGTGACGATCGGCCGAAACGCCCCTCTTTGGTCGAGCGCGGGATGGCGCGGATCATGCTTCTGATTTATGGAAGAGTCAAGCCTGATTTCGAAAATCAGAACCAGTGGCATTGCGACAGAATGGCGCGACGGGCAATCCCTGCATGGCATGCATGCACGAATTGCCCGCCGTGCAGTCGGACGAATGTGACGCAAGCGCGCGCGAAGGCGTCGTGCCGTCATTGCGAGGGGCGCTTGCCCCGAAGCAATCCGGTGCCCGGGGAAAGATTCTGGATTGCTTCGCTCGCAACGACGCGGGCGGATGATTAGCGATCCGCCTCGCTCGCCAAACGGCGCTTCGCGCCGAAGGCTTGCCTGGGACGACGTGCGAGGTTGGGTCAGCCCAGCCGCGCGTCCGGCTCTGGCTTGCCGCGCACATTCGCATCCAGCACGAAGGTGCGGCCGTGCTCGGGATCGGCGACGCGGGCGGCCTCGTCCATGTGCTCCCAGGCCGTGGTGACCAGGAGGCGCGACAGGTCGCGCCCGACAAAGGCGGGACAGGTGGACTGCTTGGCCGGCACGCGCAGCGAGCGCAGAAGGCGGCCGGTGCCGTCACGGACGTCGATGCGGCCGAGTCCAAAACGTGCGTTCCAGATCAACCCGTCGGCATCCACGACGGCGCCGTCCATGCCGTGCTCGCCATCGACGATCGGTGTGGGATCGCCGGTCGGCAGGCCTGTGGCGGGATCGAGCGGCACGCGATTGAGCACGAGCTTTCGGGTGTCGGCAAAATAGCCGACATCGCCGGCCGGCGAGAAGCAGATCGCATTGGGGATGGTGATGTCCGGATACAATTTTCGGAGTTGCCCGCGATGCAGGGCATAGATGGTGCCGGCACCGGCTTCCGCGCTCCGCCCCATGGTGCCGAGCCAGAACGTGCCCGAGGGATGGACGCGCGCATCATTGCAGCGGGTCACCGGATTGTCCGCCTCGACCGGCAGGAACAGCTCCATGCGGCCGCTGGCGATCTCGCGGACATGAAGTCCATCGTCGCAGAAGATCAGCTGCCGGCCGGCGTCGATCCGCGCCAGCGCGCTCGCCATTTTGGGCAGCGTGTGAACGCGCGTCTCCTTGGTCTCGACGCGGCATTCGAACAGCCGCCGCTCCAGAATGTCGAACCACCAGGCGGTGTCGGTCGCCCGGTCGTAGGTCGAACCTTCGCCGAGATGACAGTGCTCGGCGGACAGAACCTGTGTCGGCACGTCTTCGATTGATGGATCGCTGATCGACATGTGTCCTCCCGACAGTGGCACGAGCGAATGGATGCGGTTCAACTCTCCCCGCAAGCGGGGAGAGGGAGCACACCTCCGCCGCCGCAGCAGCTCGATCCAAACTCAGATCGATCCATGAATGCGTTCTATGTTGAAGCAGTCGTGAATCGGTAGACGATCGTGCGCCGGTAGATCTGGCCCGGATCGAGCCGCGCGGAGGGAAAGTCCGGCCGGTTCGGCGTATCGGGCCAGGCGTGCGGTTCGAGGCACAGCGCGTCGGACTGCCGATGCAGCCGGCCGCCCTTGCCGCTGGTCGAGCCATCGAGAAAATTGCCCGAATAGAATTGCAGCCCTGGCTGATCGGTCGAGAGTTCGAGCACCCGCCCGGTCCGGGGCGCCTCCAGCCGCGCTGCATAGAGCTGGATGCCTTGGGCCGCGAAGGGCCGGAAACCGGGCAACTCCTTTCGCACGAGGCAGAAATTATGATCGTAGCCGCGACCGAGCCGCAACTGCTCGTCATTGTCACGGATGCGCGAGCCAATCGCGGTGGATGTCCGAAAATCGAATGGCGTTCCGGCGACGCTGCGCGGTGGCTCCGGCAATGGAATAGCCGTCGCGTCGACGGCGAGATAATGATCAGCGGCGATCATGAGTCGATGATCGAGAATGTTCGTGCCCGACAGCACGCCGTTGAGGTTGAAGAAGGTATGGTTGGTCATGTTGACCACGGTCGGCCGGTTGGTGGTCGCCTCATAGGTCATCGACAGTTCCATCGGTCCCGTCAGCCGATAGATGACGCGGACATCGAGCCGGCCCGGATAACCGCACTCGCCATCGGCGCTGACATAGCTGAGAACGACAGTGGGTTCGCCTTGTTCCTCGACGCTGTCGATACGCCAGAGCTTTCGATCAAAGCCCTCAGGCCCGCCATGCAGAGCATTGGGGCCGTTGTTGGCATCGAGGGTGACATCCTTTCCGTCGATCGCAAAGCGGGCGCCCGCGATGCGGTTGGCATAGCGGCCGACGGTGGCGCCAAAATACTGCCGCCGCGCCAGATAGCCGTCGAACGTGTCATGACCGAGCACGACGTCGTCGATGCGCCCGGCCCGGTCGGGCACTTTGAGAGACTGTACCGCCGCGCCGTAGGGGATGATGCCGGCTTCAAAGCCGTTCGCCCCGCGAAAGACGATGCGTTCGACCGTCGTGCCGTCAGGCATCGCGCCAAACGGCGCCCGCTCGACGCGTGCTTCTGAACTCACTGTCATGGCCTAATCCTCGAACGGCTCGACGGCGCGGCGCAGGCCGATCATGAAGGCGTCGGCGACGAGCTGCTGCGGGGCGAGGTCGACCTCGCAGATCCCTTCGGAGGCGAGCTCGACGAAGCGTTGATAGAGCCCCGGATATTCCGCCTCCTTCTCGTTGATCAGCACCTCCTTGCCCTCGGAAAGGCGGGCGCCGCCGAGCGAGAGGGTGATGGGTCCCTTGTCGGTCTCGAACTGGATGTCCCAGCTCTGCGGGCCGGTCTGGCGGAAGTCGAAATGGGCGCGGATCGGCAGGCCGGAGACGTCCGTGATGTCGAGCTCGGCCGCGATCGGCGCCGCGCGGTTTTGCGGAAAGTCGAGCGCCGCCCTGGTCACGAACAGCGGCTGCGGCAAGACCTGTGTCAGGATCGACAGCGCGTTGATGCCGGGATCGAACACGCCGAGCCCGCCGGCCTCGAAAATCCAGGCCTGGCCGGGATGCCAGACCCGCACGTCTTCCTTCCAGGTGATGGTTACGGCCGAGATTTCGCGGCTCTCCAGCATGCGGCGCAGCGGCTCGACCGCCGGGGCGAACCGCGAATGCCAGGTCGCGAACAGCGTTTTGCCGTTTTCCCGCGCGGTGGCAAGCAGCGGCGCGATCTCGGATACGGTCGCCCCCGGCGGCTTCTCCAGCATCACATGCTTGCGCGCCGCCAGCGCGGTCACGGCCTGGCCGTGCCGGACCTGGGGCGGGGTGCACAGCGCGACCGCGTCGATCTCCGGCCCGTCATTGAGCAGCGCCTCCAGTGTCGCAAAATGCGGCACGCCTGGCAGCGAGGCGTTGCGGCTCGCCACCGCCGCGAGCGTGACGCCGGGCACGGCCTTGATCGCCGGCACATGCTGGTCCCTGGCGATCTTGCCGAAGCCGACGATCGCGACGCGAATGTCCTTCATTTTCAGTCCCTGTGGTCGGCATCGCGCACCGTCGCCTCCACCTGATGGGACGGCCCGGTGGCATCGATGACAGTGGTGCCGTGCCGACGAATACCATTGAAAATCACCGCGGTCATCGCCGCAGACGCGGCCTGTGGATCACCCTCGGCGATCGCGTCGACGATCCGCTGGTGCCAGCTCAGGACGGCTTCGTGATCGGTGGGGTCGACCGGCGCGCTGAGCATGAAGGAGACCCGCAGCGCAGCCTCGATCACGCTGTCGACCGAGCGCATGAAGGGATTGCCCGAGGCATTGGCCACGGCGACGTGAAGGGCGAGGTCGCCGTCGGCGAAGGCATTGGAGTTCGGCGGCTCGCGGCGCATGATCTCCATGCTGCGCCTGAGTTCGGCGACGTCGGCCTCGCTGCGGCGCGCCGCCGCCAGCGCCGCGGCGCGCGGTTCGACCGCCAGGCGGATTTCGGCGAGATCGGAGAGGAAGCGCTTGTCGATCCCGACGTCGAGATGCCAGGCCAGCACGTCGGCATCGAACATGTTCCAGGCGCCGCGCCCGCGCACGACAGTACCGACCCCCGCTTTGGTGGTCAGAAGGCCCTTGGCCACCAGCGTCTTGACCGCCTCCCGCAGCACCGGGCGCGACACGCCAAAAGTCTGGGTGAGCTCGGCATCGCCGGGCAGCCTTGCGCCCTCGGCGTAGCGGCCGGCGATGATGTCGATGCCGATGCCGCGGGCGACCTGCTCGTAGTTGGAGTGCGCGCGCCGCGTCGGGATCACGACCAACCGTGATGTCGTCATGGGCTGACCACTCCTTGACTGACCACGTTTGGATGAACCCCGCCGCCGCCAACCACGACAGCGTTGCGCGGGCGGGACCGGCTGGCCAGCCTCACCATGCCCTGCTGCAGTGCAATGAAGGCGAACAGCAGAATGCCGGTCGCGATCTTTGTCCACCAGCTCGACAGCGTCCCGTCGAAATTGATGTAGGTCTGGATCAGCCCCTGAATCAAGACGCCGATGAAGGTGCCGATCACCGAGCCCTGCCCTCCCGTCAGCAGCGTGCCGCCAATCACCACCGCGGCGATGGTATCGAGCTCGACACCGACCGCCGCCAGCGAATAGCCCGCCGCTGTGTAGAAGGAAAACACGATGCCGGCGAGTCCCGCAAGCATGCTGGACAGCATGTAGATACGCACGGTCATCGCGCCGATCGGAACCCCCATCAGGGCGGAGGCGGTGCGGTTGCCGCCGAGCGCATAGACATTGGTGCCGAACCGCGTGAGGTGCAGCAGGATGCTGCCGGCCACGACCACGCCGAGCATGATCAGCGCGATCGCCGAGAGACGCCCGCCTCCCGGCAGCGCCAGACCAAAGTCGGAGACGGCGCTGTAAAGCGGCGCATTGATCGGCGTCGATTCGGTCGACATCAGAAAACTGGTGCCGCGCACCAAAAACATGCCGGCGAGCGTCACGATGAAGGGCGGCATGTCGAAAAAATGGATTACCGCGCCTATCGCGGCGCCGAAGCCGGCGCAGAGCAGCAGCAGGATGGCAAACGCCGCCAGCGGCGGCAGGCCGAGCCGCTCGGTGGTCAGCGCGATGAAGACGGTGGCAAAGGCGATCACCGAGCCGACCGACAGGTCGATGCCGCCGGAGATGATGACGAAGGTCATGCCGGTCGCGACCACGCCGAGGAAGGCATTGTCGGTCAGCAGGTTGGCGACGACGCGGGTCGAGGCGAAGTTTGGAAACTGGGCGGCGCAGATCGCAAAGCCGGCGACGAATACCAGCGCCGTGATCATGACGGGGGACAACAGGCGGTTCATGCGCGCGCCTTCCGGACGGCCGTGGTGATGCTCGCGAGCGCCGGCGACTGCACCAGGAGGACGATCAGCACGACCGCGGCCTTGACCACGAGGTTGAATTCCGGCGGATAGCCCGACAGCAGGATGCCGGTGTTCATCGCCTGGATGATCAGCGCGCCGCAGACGGCGAGCACGAGGCTGAAGCGGCCGCCGAACAGCGAGGTGCCGCCGATCACGACCGCCAAAATGGCGTCGAGCTCGAGCCAAAGGCCGGCATTGTTGGCGTCTGCGCCCATGATGTCGGCCGCCGCGATGATGCCGGCCAGCGCGGCGCAGAGGCTGCACCACATATAGACCGCGACGATCATCAGATCGGTGCCGACCCCGGAGAGCTCGCTGGCCCGCGCATTGCCGCCGGTCGCCTCGATCAGCAGGCCGAGCGCCGAACCGCGCACGACGATGCCGGTGATCAGCAGCATGCTGGCGACGATGACGACCGGCGCCGGAATGCCGAGCACGGCGCCGGTGCCGAACCAGACGAGATCCGGCGAGGTGAAGGTGACGATCCGGCCCGCGGTGATGAGCTGCGCCACGCCGCGTCCCGCGACCATCAGGATCAGGGTGGCGACGATCGGCTGGATGCCGAGCACCGCGACCAGGATGCCGTTCCACAGGCCGCAGACGAGCCCGGCGCCAAGCGCGGCGGCGACCGCGACCGGCCAGGGATAGGAGTCCGCGAGGCTCGCGGCGATCGCGCCCGAAATCGCCATGACGGCGCCGACCGACAGGTCGATGCCGCGCGTTGCGATCACCAGCACCATGCCGAGCGAGAGCAGCGCGACCGGCGCGCCGCGATTGAGCACGTCGACCAGGCTGCCGAACAGTCGCCCGTCCTGCAGGCGCAGATCGAAGAATTGCGGCGAGACCAGGCGGTCGATCACCAGGATGGCGATCAGCGCAAGAATCTGCGCGAGCCCCCGGCGCGGCAGGCGCAGCATCATGTCACACCTTCCCTGGCCGCCTCAGCGCGCGCATCGGCAGCGATCGCCGAGAGGATCGAGGGTACGCTGATCGCAGCGTCGCCGAGCGTGCCGACATGGGCGCGGTCGCGCAGCACCACGACGCGGTCCGAATAGGCGACGATCTCGTCGAGCTCGGAGGAGATCACCAGCAGCGCAAGCCCCTTGTCGCAGAGCTCGCGGATCAGGCGGATGATTTCGGCATGCGCGCCGACATCGATGCCGCGCGTCGGCTCGTCGAGCACCAGCAGTTTTGGATCGATCGCGAGCCAGCGCGCCAAAAGTGCCTTCTGCTGGTTGCCGCCGGACAACAGGCCGATCGGCCGTTCCGGGTCGGGCGGACGGATGTCCAGAAGTTTTATGAAGCGTCTTGCGATCTCGTCCTGCTCGCGGCGCGACAGCGGACGCGCAATACCCAGCTTGGCCTGCAGCGCCAGCACGATGTTTTCGCGCACCGTGAGCTCGGCGACGATGCCGTCGGTCTTGCGCTCCTCCGGGCAATAACCAAAGCCGTGGCGCACCGCGTCGCGCGGCGAATGCAGCCGGATCGGCTTGCCTTCCGATGTGACGCTGCCGGTGTCGGCACGCTCGGCGCCGAACACCAGCCGCGCGGTCTCGGTACGGCCCGAGCCGAGCAGGCCGGCGAGGCCCGTGACCTCGCCGTGGCGTAGCTCGAGGTCGAACGGCGCGACATAGCCGGTCTTGCCGAAATTCGAAAAGGTGGCGCAGGGCGTGCCCGGCGTCTTTTCGCGCGCGGCGCGTTCCTCCGTCTCCTCGCTCAGCTCGCGGCCGAGCATCATCCGGATCAGTTCTATGCGCGGCAGCGCGGCGGTTGGGCGCTCGCCGATCAGCCGGCCGTTGCGCAGCACCGTGATGCGGCCCGTGACCTCATAGACCTGGTCGAGAAAATGGGTGACGAAGATGATGCCGATGCCGCGTGCGGCAAGCGCCCGCATGGTCGAAAACAGCATCGCAACCTCGTGCTGGTCGAGGCTCGCCGTCGGTTCATCGAGGATCAGGACCCGAGCGGAAAGATCGACCGCGCGCGCGATCGCGGCGATGTGCTGGATCGCCACCGAATAGCTGCCGAGCGGTGCGGCGACGTCGATATGGAGGCCAAAGCCTTCGAGCAGCGCTTTTGCGCGCCGCTTCATCTCGCCGTCGCGGACGATGCCGAACCTGGTCGGCTCGCGCCCGAGATAGAGGTTTTTTGCCACCGACAGATTCGGCAGCAGGTTGACCTCCTGGTAGACCGTGGCGATCCCGGCATCGAGCGCCTCGCGCGCGCTGCGCGGAGCGATCTCCTGGCCGTCGAGGACGACCGTGCCGGCATCGCGCGACAGCACGCCGGTGATCAGCTTGATCAGCGTCGACTTGCCGGCGCCGTTCTCGCCGAGCAGCGCGTGGATCTCGCCGGCACGCAGGCTGAAATCGACCTGATCGAGCGCGCGCAGCGCGCCGAAAGTCTTGGTCAGTCCTTTGACCTCCAGAAGGGGAGGTTTTGGGAACACGCCTTGATCCATGGATGCATAACCTTCGGCGACCGCTCGGCTGGCGGATGGAGCGGTCGCACCGATGACGGGGTCTCGGATTGGATCAGAAATATTTCCGCCCGGCTACCGGCGACCGGCCGGCCCCAGGCGCGATGGCTAACGTCACGCCTGGATTTAAGGGTGGAGCATGAGCACGCGGCACGAGCTCATGCTCCAGACCGGCCGGTCGCCACCAAGCCTGCGCGGCGCAGGCTCAGTAACCAAGCCCCTTCTTGCTGTCATAGGCGCCCTGCGGATTGTCCGCGGCCGTGTACAGTTTTGATTCGGTCTGGATCCATTTTGGCGGCACGGTGCCCTTGTCCTTGTAGGCCTGCAGCGCATCGAGCGCGGGGCCGGCCATGTTCGGGGTCAGCTCGACCGTGGCATTGGCTTCGCCGGCCATGATCGCCTTGAAGATGTCCGGCACGGCGTCGATCGACACGGTGAGGATGTCCTTGCCCGGCTTCAGGCCGGCTTCCTTCATGGCCTGGATCGCGCCGACCATCATGTCGTCGTTATGCGCATAGACGGCGCAGATGCTCTTGCCGCCGCCCTCGGCCTTGATGAAGCTTTCCATGACTTCCTTGCCCTTGGCGCGGGTGAAGTCGCCGGTCTGGCTGCGCACGATCTTGATGTTGGCGTGCTTGGCGATGGCCTCGTCAAAACCCTTCTTGCGGTTGGTCGCGACGCTGGCGCCGACCGTGCCCTGCAGCTCGACCACGTTGCACTGCTTGTCGCCGACCGTCTTTGCGAGCCAGTCGCCCGCGACCTCGCCTTCGTGCACGCTGTCGGAAGTGACCGCGGTCAGATAGAGCTCCTTGCCGGAGGGATCGATGTCGCGGTCGAGCAGGATCACCGGGATCTTTGCTTCCTTGGCTTCCTTCAGCACGGCTTCCCAGCCGGTCGACACCACGGGCGCGAGGAAGATCGCGTCGACGCCCTGGGCGACGAAGGAGCGGATCGCCTTGATCTGGTTTTCCTGCTTCTGCTGCGCGTCGGCGATCTTCAGGTTGACCGTGCGCTTGGACGCTTCGGACTTGGAGACCGTGGTCTCCGCCGCCCGCCATCCGGATTCCGACCCGATCTGCGAAAAGCCGACCGTGAGCTGGCCCGCCATCGCGGGCGGCGCCACCAGCGCCGTCGTCAGAGCGAGACCGAGCAAAATCTTCTTCAGAGCCATGAGACGTTTCCTCTTGTGTGGAAGTGGCGCCAATTTTGGTATTTCGGCACCTTTTCCGGCTGGACTGGCCGGCTGGGTGGCACCGTCTCACATCCGAAGTAAGTATGCTAGTCATATTGTATGACTTTCTAACGCGATCGCGGCGTCTTTGACCTCGAATTTTGTGCGGGGGTTGGCGGTATGATTCCGGGCACCAGGGGCCATGGGTCGCGGATCGACGCTCGCGCCTCGCGGCGCGATGCGCCGCAGGGCTCACTTGTCCGGGACGACAGAGTTTGGCGAAACGCGTGGACGGCTATTTCAGATAGCTCGCCAGATTGAGGCTCTGGATCTTTGCGATCGCCGAATAGGACGCGGTGAGCTGCGCCTGGTAGGTCGAGAGCTGCGCAGTGATGGCGGCGACATCGACACCGGTGAGATCGGACGCCAGGGTCTGTGCGTAGCTCTGGTAGTCGCTCTGGCGCGATGAGGCGGACTCGATCTGCGATGCCGCGCTCGACAGTTTCGCCTGCACGGTCGCGGTCGCATCCAGCGCGCTTGAGGCAAGATCGAGCGCGCTGGTGATGTCGGCCGAGGACAGCGTGGTGGAATTGGCGACGAATTTCAGCGCCCGCATCACCTGCTCGAAGGCCGGATTGTCCGCCGTGATGCCGAAGTTCACGGTCTGGTCGTCGGCGACCTTGACCGAGGCGATCTCGTCGTCGCCCTTGTAGTAGCTGGTGTCGGCGGTCGTGGTCGATCCGGTGCCAGTGGAAAAGCTCGACAGATCGACCGGCTCGCTGCCGGTGCGGGCGCCCCCGAACACATATTGATTGTCGTACTGCGTGTTGAGCAGCGAGCCCATCTCCGTCAGCATCTGCTGCGCGGAGGCGATCACGGAGGCCGTCACGGTGCTGCTGCCGGTGGTGGCGGCCGAGAGCTGGCTGCGCAGATTGGTGATGATGTCGGTCACCGAGCTGATCGCCGAATACATCACCTGGGTCTTGTTGTCGGCCAGCGTCGCGGCGTCGATGTAGGACTGCGCGCGCGTCACCGAGACCTGCAGATTGACCACGTGCTGGGTGTCGGAGCCATAGCCGGCAAAATATTCCGACTTCACGCCGGAGGATTCCTGGGTCTGCTCGTCGGCCATGACCGCCTCGGTGCGCATCGCGGACGCGATCATCTGGTTCGACAGTGCAAAGGTGGCGACGCGCATCACCATGACGGGATCCCCTGCCTCAGCTCGCCTGCACGGCGGTCATCAGCGCGTTGAACATCGTATCAATCACCTGGATCAGCTCGGAGGCGGCGGAATATTTGTTCTGCAGCGAGCTGAGCCGCGCGGTCTCCTCATCGAGATTGACCCCCGATTCCGACGACAGCGAGCTGGCATAGGTCGATTGCGCCGTCTCCTTGGCGGTGTAGGTGGCGGAGGCCTGCGATGCCTTGGCTGCGATATTGGCGACAATGGCGGCGGCGTAGTCGGCGAACGAGCCCGTGGTGGCGGCGAGCCCGCCGGCCGCGGCAAAGCTGGTCGAACCCGTGAGCGCGCTGTCGAGGGCGTTGATCACGGTCGTCGAGCCGGACGACAGCACCGAGCTTCCCACGGTCAGCGTCGCGGACGAATCCAGCGTCGCGGTCGGCAGGCCCGCCGTGCCATTGAGGAGGTCGCTGCGCACCGCGATGTCGGACGCGCTGGTTCCAGTGACGAGATCGTTGAGTCCAAAATAATCGGAAAAGCCTTCGGCCGAGCTGCCGACCGAACTGGTCATCTCGTTGATGGCGACGCCCTGGTTGGAGCCGGTCGCGCTGATCGACAGATGGCCGTTGGCATCGATCGACGCCGACATCCCGGAGATGCCGTTGATCGCGGTGACCAGGTCGCCGACGGTCGCATAGGATGACAGGTCGAGGTCCTGATACGACACCAGATTGCCGCTCTGGTCGGTCACGGCCAGACGCACCGTGCCGGTCGCCGACAGCGGTGTGGCGCTGGTCACCGCCGTGGTGCCGGTGAGGCTGGTCGGTGGCGGCACCGAGGTGCCTTCGTTCGAGACCGCGTTCAGGCTTGCCGCGAGCTGGCTTGCAAGCTGGTCGAGCTGCGTCTCTGCCGCCGGCAGGGTCTGGTCACGCAACGTGACCAGGGAGCCGATCTTGCCGGAGGTGATCTGCCCGGTGATGTCGACGCCATTCACGGTGATGCCGCTAAAGCCGCTCGACGATCCCGCGCCGTAGGTCGTGGACGCGGTGACGCTCGCCACCGGCGTGTAGCTCAAGAGATGCGCCGAACTGTCGACCAGCGACTGGCCCGACGCCGTGTAGACCTGCAGATCGCCGTTGGAGGCGGTGTAGTAGTTCACGTTCATCTGCGAGGCGAGGTCCTGCAGCGCGCTGTTGCGCTGGTCCTCGAGGTCCGCGGTCGACTGCCCCGCGGCCGCGGTCTGCCGGATCTCGTTGTTGAGATCGGCGATCTGCTGCAGGTCGGTGTTGACGTCGCCGACGGCGGAGGAAATGTCCTGGTCGGCATTGGCGCGCAGTTTCTGGATGCCATCCGAAGTATCGCGCAGTTGCGTGACGACGTCGTTCAGCGCGTTGATCGCGTTCGCCTGCAGCGAGGCACTGGAGGGCGTCGCTGCAAGCGAGGTCAGCGCCGATTCGAATGACGCGATGGTGTTGGCGAGCGAGGTGCCGGAGGTCGTGCCGTCGGAGCTTCCGGTCGTGCCGTAGAGCTGCTCGAGCTCGGTCAGATAGCTGTTGGTCGTATCGGCCGAGCCGAGATCCGAGGTCGCGGCGACCAGCGACTTCAATAACAGCTTGTCGACCGTCGAGGTGATGCCGGTGATCGACACGCCGGTGCCGATGCCCGCGGTGACGTTGGAGACCTGGTTGGCGGTCTTCTCGGTATAGCCCGCGGTATCGGCGTTCGAGATGTTCGACGACGCCACCGTGATCTGCAGCTGCGCGGCCGACAGTCCGCTGAACGCGATCAACCGTGCGATATCGAGCGACATCGATGGCTCCTACTTAACTCGCTGTGCTGAACCCACTCTCCGCGAGCGCAGTCTTATCCCCTCCCCCACTTGCGGGGGAGGGGGCATCGCTAGCGCCGTGCCTGGGCTTACCCCCACCCCAGCCCTCCCCCGCAAGCGGGGGAGGGAGTACACCTGCGTCGCGGCTACAAGTCCGTCGATTTCGATGAGGGGTCAGCCGCCCCGATCACGCCCTGACATCCGTGCCGCAGGACACGGCGCGCGAGGCGTTGCGGCGGCCGCCGGCGCCGTAGGGCGAGACGCTGGCGACCTGCTGCCGGATCGCCTGCATGACCGCCTCGATCCGGCGGTTCGATGCTTCGATCGCGGCGCGCAGCCGCACCAGGTTCTCATCCATTGCGCCGCGCAGCCTGGCGAGCCGTTCCATGAGCTGCGCGTGCAGGGCGCGATCCCGTACGTTGAAGCTCAGCGTTTTGGCCGTGCACTCTGCGACGCGCTCTCCCAAGAGATCGGCCAGGCGCCCCTTCTCGTCGACCTGCTTCAGCCGCGAGGCCGGAAGCCCCTTGGCGAGCTCGGCGTTTTCTTCCGCGACCACCGCGATCAGGTCGTCGATCAGCGTGATCAGCGACCTGATCCGTTCATCGCCGCCCGCCTTGCTCATCCCCGTGTTTCGTACCGCCATCATCGTGTCGCTCCGTTATCTCAACTCCCATGGCGGTGCGGGACACGCACCGACCGTCCGTTGCGGGCATAGGCGTTGAACGCCATCACCCTGCGCGCGGCGACTTTCAGTTCCTCGTCGAGCCCTGCGCATTCGCGCAGCAGCGCCAGGCGGAGGGTTTCGAAATCGTCGATCAGGGCGATCAGCTGCGCCCTGTCGTCGGCGCTCACTGCTCCGGCCCGCGCCGTCAGCCGGCGCAGCCGGCGCAACAGAGGCGCGCCCGCACCGGGAGGTTTTGCAGGGGTCCTTGCCTTTGCCACGGCTACCTCATCGACGAGACCAGCGTGTCGAACATCTTGTTGACCGTCGTGATCACCTGCGAGGCGGCCGAATAGGCCTGCTGCGCCGAGATCATGTTCGAGAACTGGCCCGACGTGTCGGTCGTGCTCGATTCCAGCTCGCTGCCGTAGACCGTGCCGGCGCCGTTGGTGCCGGAAGTCTGCACGCTTGCATTGCCGGAGGCTGCGGTCGCCGAATAAATGCCGTCGCTATGGGCGTTGAGCCCGTTCGGATCCGCAAAGGTCGCGACCGCGATCTTGTAGATCGCGATCGTCTGCTCGTTGGAATAGGTGGCATCGACCACGCCGTCCTTGCCGACCGAGATGCTGGAGAGCTTGCCGAAGGCGAGACCATCCGAGGTGATGCTGGTGACGTCGATCGCGGGCGTGGTCTCGCCCGAGGCGTATTGTGTGAGGCCGTCGGTCTTGCCGACCGTGCCGAGATTGAGGCTGACGGTCGAGTCGGCCGCGCCGTCGGTCCAGCCGGTCACCGAGAGGGTCGGGGGGCTCGGCGTCGTCGAGGCGAGCGAACCGTCGCTGTTGAACGCGATCGTGACCGAACCCGACGCCGTGCCCGTCGTCGTCGCGGAGTCCGACGACAGCGTCGGATTGCCGAACGATGCGCTCCAGGCGTTGGAGGCGGTCTTGGTCCAGGTGACCTGAACCGAGTTCGCGGTGCCGAGCGAGTCGTACACCGTCATCGACGACGTGAAGGTCGCGCCGGTCGCCGCGTCCGACGGCAGGTTCAGCGCGAACGACGTCTTGGTGGTGGCGCTGCCGCTGGTCGAGGCGATCTGGGTATCGATGGTCTGCAAATTGGCGGACGACGCCTCGCCGATTACGTTGCCGCTCGCGTCGGTGCGCCAGCCTTCGAGATAGTAGCCGTTCTCCTCGAGATAGCCCGAATTGTCGGTCGTGAACGCGCCGTTGCGGGTGAAGAAGGTCCCGCCGCCGGATGTCGCATCCGAGACCGCGAAAAAGCCGGAGCCCTGGATCGCGACGTTGGTCGGCGTGGAGGTCGCCGCCAACAACCCCTGCTGGGTGATGTTGGCGAAGCCGGAGACCGCGACGCCGCCGGACGAATAGGCGGAAGAGCTGCTCGATGCGGTGACGAGATCCTCGAAACTCGCCGAAGTGGTCTTGTAGCCGACGGTGTCCGCATTGGCGATGTTGTCGGAGACCATCGAGAGCGCCTGGCTCTGGGCCGACAGCGCCGAGATCGCCGAGTTGAGTGCGCCGGAAAGACTCATGTTCGAACTCCGAAGACGTGGCTTAGGATGTGACGCCGATGATGTTGCTTGCGCTGATCGGCACGCCATCGACGGTGAGCGAGGGCGTCGACGTCGAGGTGTCGATCCCGGTGACGGTGCCGGTGATGGTCGAATAGTTGAAAACGGAATTGCCGGCGGAGTCGGTCGCGGTGACGGAGATGGTGTATTGCCCGCCATCGGAGAGCTGCGTGCCGCTGGAATCCTTGCCGTCCCAGGTAAAGCTGTTGGTGCCCGCGTTGCCGGTCCCCGAGCCGGTCCACACCGTGTTGCCCGAGGAATCCTTGATGCTGATGGAGACGTTCGAGGCCGCCGCCGACAGCGAATAGCCGAACGTCGCCGAGCCGTTCGACAGCGTCGCGGTGTCCGCCTTCGCCTCGACGGTGTGGCCGATATAGTTGACGGAGTTGAGCGTCACGAGGCTCGAGAACGAGCTCGCGAGCGAGGTCATGCTGGAGTTGATCGACTGCTGCTCGGTGAAGTTGGCATAGGAGGACAGCTGGTTGACGAAGTCGGTCGTCGAGGTCGCATCCAGCGGATCCTGGTTCTGCAACTCGCTGACCAGCAGGTTCAGAAAACTGGTCGAGCTCAATGTCGACGCCGCGGATGAACTCGATGCCGCCGTTGCGGCGCTCGCGCTCGAAGCTGACGTTGCTGAGGAAACCGTCATGGCAGACTCCGGCCGTCTTCGCCGCGGGCTTACGCGACGAAGTGGGTTGGCTCTCGTTTTGATCGTGAGGATCGTCTGCAGATAAAACGGACTGCGCGGCGTTTTCAGGCGCGGATTCGTCGGTGTGCAGATTGGTGCGAGCGCGCGGCATGGTCTGCCGCGCCTTTTTCGAACGTGATGAGATGAGGGGCGAAGAGATGACGCTGGGCTAGAGCCGCATCGGCGGTGCGCTCCCTCTCCCCGTTCTTACGGGGAGAGGTTGGGGTGAGGGGCAGCCACGAGCACCGCAGCAAGTGGAGAGTCCCCCTCACCCGCCGCGTAAGAACGCGGCGACCTCTCCCCGCAAGCGGGGAGAGGTAAACCGTCTGTGCGGCGTCGGCGAAATTTCAGGACGCGTCCAGCGATGACCGAGCGGCTACTTCGCTGGAACTCAGCTCGCCTGGGTCGCGTCGGCGGGGTTCGGCTTCGGCTCGTCCGCGGATTTTGGCGCAACAGCCTCGGGCTTCTTCTGGGCCCGCGCAGCGGCGACGATCCGGTCGGCGAGACCGGCCGGAGCGCGCGCCGGCGGCGCGGCCAGCGCGCGGCGAAGCGCCTTCGCCTCGTCATGGACGGCGCGCGCTTCGCTCGAATCAGTGAGCAGCACCTCGGCGGCCAGACGCCGATCCTCGGGCCAGCGGGTGAGGTCCTCGCCCAGCCGGTCGATCAGGTCCTCAAACTCCGTGACGTCCATCGCCCGCTCTGGTCCAGCAAACCGTGCCCGTCCTGGCGGCACGGTGGCCTTCATAGATCATCCGTGCGGCGGCGGGAATCGATTTCCTGAAAAAGCAACATGCAAGTGGAAACGCCTGCGCGCCGGGTTCCACGGTTGGCAAAATTCCGCTCTGCGGCCGGCAACCGCAAACGATCGCCCGCCGCGGTCATCCGGTAAATTACGGGAGTTCGACCGGTGGTGGTGGCCGAGCTAGCCCCGGAGCGCCGAATCAGCTTTCGCGGATCTGGCCTGCTCGGCGTCGACATGGCTCCAGGCGTCGCGCAGTTCGGTCAGGCTGGAAATGATTCGCAGATAGTTCCGCCGCATCTGCGGCCGGCCGTAGGCGCGCAGGCAGGCCATGATCAGCGCGTTGTAGGTCTGGAACAGCCGCTCGGCCACCGCGCCGCCGCGCCGCGAATCGAGATGATGGCTGAGCCCGCGGAGGATCGCGGTCGCCCGCATCATGTGCTCGTGCCCCTCCTCGAAGCGCCGCGCCTCCTGCGCCTCCAGCGATTTCTGCAGCGCCGTGATGGCGCCGCCAACGAGCATCACCACGGCCCGGAGCGGCGGCACCGCCACGGCGGCGCCGCGATAGGCCTGGGTCGCGCGATAGGCGAGAGCGTTCTGTGTCATCCGTTACTCGACGAGTTGAGGAGAGCCTTCAGATACGTCAACGTATTGTTGGCGCTCTCGATGGCCGCCTGGTAGCTGGCATACTGGGTCTGAAGCTGAGTCTGGTAGGTCGCAGCCGCGCTGTCGATGTCATCGACCTTCTGCTGCAGCGTGGTGTCCTGCGTCGTCAGATTGTCGATCAGCGTCTGCAGCGAGCCGGAACTCTTCGAATAGGTATTGGCGATATTGTAGAGCTGCGCGGCAAGGCCCGTGGTCGAGGTCACCGTGATCGACTGCGATGTCGAGCCGGTATAGGTGAAGGCCATGCCGGCATAGGCCGTGCCGGAATTGCCAATGATGCTGTCGCCGCTGACGGTGAACATCGACGAGTCCCCGTTCACTGAGGCGCCCGTCAGGTTCCCCGAAGAATCCACCGTCACGTCCAGCGTGAAGGATTGCGGCGCGTTTCCGGTATTGACGACGCTGAGCTGGCTCGACGATGTCGTGGTCTGCGCCGACAGCAACGTGGTGGCGCCGGCCAGATTGCTGGACAGGAAATCGGACAGCGTCGAGGTGTCGAGTTGCAGCTCGTTCTTCTCGTTGAAGGAGAGGCCGAGGTCGGCCATCGAATAGCCGCCGACCGAGGTATCGAGCACGGCCTGCAGCTCGTCGTTGATCTCCCGCATCGTGCCGTCGCCGAACAGCACCGCACTCGACGAGGCCGTTCCGTCCGAATTGGTCGCCTGCTGCGCGATCACGGCGTCGCGAAAGGCATTGTAATTGGTGACGAAGGTCTGCAGCGCAGACGTGATCTGGCTGGTGTCGGTGCTGATCGAGATGTTGAGCGAGGTGCCGCTCGGCGTCGGCTGTAGCAGATCGAAGGTGACGCCGCTCAGCACGTCGGTGATGTCGTTGGTGTTCCGCGTCATCGCGATGCCGTCGAGCGAAAATTCGGCCGACTGCGCCTGCTGCAGGACGTCGGTGAACGCCCCCGAGGAATCGGTCACGCCGAGCTCGCTCAGGACGTCGTCGCCCGAGCTCGAGGAATAGGTGATGTCGGCGGCATCCTGCGTGCCGGTCAGCACCATCTCGTAGGATCCGCTCGACACCTCGACGATCGAGGCCTGCACGTTGGTGGCCGAGGTCTGCGCGTTGATCGCATCGACCACGTCCTGCATCGTCATCGAGCTGGTGATGGTGATCGAGGAGGTCGCGCCGCCGGCGAGGCCGAGCGAGAACGTCCCGGAATAGCCGAGCGCGGTGCTCTCGCTCGACTGCGAGGCGCCGATCACCTTCTCCGCCGCCGCGAGCTGGCTGATCTGCAGGGTGTGATCGCCGGTGGCTGCGCCGTTGTCCACGCTCATCGACAGTGCCGCGGACGCGCTGACATCGCCGGTCGACGAGATGGTCGCCGCACGGGTGGCAAACGCGTTCGATGCCAGCGAGTTGACGATCGAAGTGGAGAGCGAGGTCAGTCCGGAGGCCAGCGTTGCGAGATCGGTCTGCAGCGACTGGTAGGCCGAGATCTTGGCCTGGTTGCTGGTGATCGTGGTCGAGATCGACGTCGCCTGGGCGAGCTTGGCGTTGACCGCCGCCTGGATCAGCGCGCTCCAGTCGATCGTCGAGGTGTTGCTGGTGCCGCTGGTGGTCACCGAGCTCCCGGTCGACGAGCTCGTTGAAGCCGCGCTGCTTGCAGTCGATGTGGCGCTGGAGACGGTCATGAAGCCTTAAGCCCGTTTCGAGAGAGCAACCGGGCCGGCAACTGGCCAGCCCGGTTCATCCATCGTCAGCCCAGGAGCTTCAGCAGGTATTGCGGCATCTGGTTCGCCGCGGCTTCGGCGGACACCGCGGCCTGGGTCTTCACCTCGGCCGACGAAAGTGTCGCCTGCTCGGAAGCAATGTCGACATCGCTGATGGCGGAGTTCGCCGACTGCAGGTTCTGGGTCTGGGTCGAAATCGAATCCGCCGAGAAGTTGAACCGCGACTCCTGGGCGCCGATATCGGCGCGCGCCGCCGAGACCGTGTTGATCGCCGCGTCCAGCGTCGTCAGCGCAGTGTTGGCGTCAGCCTGGGTCGAGACGTCGAGCGTCTTGACGCCGAGCGAGGTCGAGGTGAGGCTCGACAGCGAGATGGTGATGGTGTCGGTCGACTGCGAACCGACCAGCACGGAGACGCCCGAGGCAAACACGCTGGAGCCATCGAGCAGACTCTGGCTGGAATAGCGGGTGCCCGAGGCGATGGAATCGATTTCGCTGGAGAGCTGCGTGAATTCCGAATTGATGTAGGTGCGGCTGGAGTCGGTGACGGTGCCGGAGGCGGATTCCGAGGCCAGCGATTTCATGCGGGCCAGGATGTCGGAGATATTGGAAGCGCCGCCGTCGGCGGTCTGCAGGATCGCGGTCGCCTCCGAGGTGTTGGTCGCGGCCTGCTGCAGCGTGGTGATGTCGGAAGAGATGCGGGTCGAGATCGCGAGGCCGGCGGCGTCGTCGGACGCCGAGGTGATGCGCGAGCCGCTCGACAGCTTCGACAGCGCGCTGGATTCCTGCGCCGAGTTGAGGTTGAGGTAGCGTACCGCGGAGTTGGCCGCCGTATTCGTGTTGATTGCGGGCATGTGTAGCTCCAGTGATGATGGGCATGAGCTGCCGCATCGCTTTGGGAATTGACCGACGACGACGCAGATCCAGCCCCGTCTGAGCCCTCAAACGGAGCGACCGCGCCCAATCAGGCGGCAAATCTGGTTTGTGCCGGAATTTATGGTTAGCAGTCGGTAAACGCCCTGCAGATGTCGCGCTCGTGCCGGCGCAGCAGCTCGCGCAGCTGCTGCCGTCCGCGCTTCAGCAGCGACTCGACGGCGGCGATCGTGGTGTCCATGACCTCGGCGATTTCGCCGTTACTCATGTTCTCGTGATAGGACAGGATCACGGCGAGCCGCTGCTGCTCCGGCAGCCGCTGCATCGCGCCTTCGAGCAGATCGCGGACCTCGTTGCGCTCGATCATCGCGCTGGCGTCCGGCTGCGGATCGGCCATCTCCGGCACCGCGTCGACATCCTCGCTGCGCGGCTTGCGGCGCAGGTCGATGCAGCGGTTGGAGATGACGCGATAGAGCCAGGTCGAGAATTTGGCACGGCCATGCTGCCAGCGGCCGCGATGCGACCACACCTTGAGCATGGTGTCCTGCACCACGTCCTCGGCATCGGCCGCGTTGCCGACGATGCGCAGCGCGATGGCATAGGCGCGATCGATGTGGCGCTGGACCAGGAGCTGGAACGCCGCCTCGTCGCCCTCGCCGATCCGGTCCAGCAGCTCGCCGTCTTCGTCGAAAACCATTTCGGCCGCGAGCGGCGCGCCATCCGGCACGGTCGCGACCGATTCAGTCCAGGCGACGCCCGATTCCGCTGGCGTCGCCGCGGCGGTCTCGATCTCAAGCGCGTCACTCATCCCCAAATCTCCAACCGACATGCCGATGGCGCAGGATCCATTCTCGGCTTCTTGAACCTTGAACGCGGCCGCTGAACAAACCAGGCGGAGATTTTTTCAGATTTTTCAATACCTTACGGGGAAGCTTTTGCCCACCGCCCGGCAAAAAATGCCGCCCGCTGGCTTGCGGCGGCATGGTTCGGTGTCGATCGGAGCAAACGCTCGGCATCGCAGACGGTCATCCCTGAAGAGATTGATGCAGACGAAAAACGCTGTGATTACGCTTTACTCACGGCGACCGCGCATCACGCGCGCGACGGCTTTCCGATGATCCTGCACGCCGACCCGCGACGCGCTCTGGACGACGCCGCACCCGGCAATTTTTTCCGAATCATCTTTTTCGACGTTATCCGATTTTTTGTTTCTGTCAGTTGCGGTGCGCGTGTTTTCGAATCGCACGGATTAATTTTTTGAAATTGTGCGCCTGAATTCGCGCGTTCGTACGTTCATCGATCGAACTACGTTTTGGGAATTGCAAGAATGGCGATCGCAACGGTCGACGCATCGCGTCGAGCGCAACGCGCTTCTGCGTGTTCATTCGATGTTTTCGATACATTTCTGATCCGCGCGTGCACGACGCCGGACGGCGTATTTGAAAGGACTTACGAGCTTTCTCAGATTTCAGATTTATGTCCGAATGTTTCCGACAGTTTCGTTCAGCATCGCGTCCAGGCCGAGGCGCGCGCGCGGCGCGACGCCAGGAAGCGGCGCGGATCGGGCGAAGTGCATATCTGCGAAATCTATTCCCTGTTTCCTTTCAGGCTGTTCGGGCTCGATCGCTCGTCGCGCGACGAACTCGTCGATGCCGAATATCGCGCCGAGCGCGATCTGTGCCGCGCAAACCACGACATGCTTCAGAAATATCTGGAGATGAAGCGCGCCGGCCATCGCGTCGGATTCATCTCGGACACCTACTGGAACGCGGAGCAGCTCGGCGCGCTGCTGCGCCATTGCAGCCCAGGGCTCGTCTGGGATTTCCTCTATGCCTCCTGCGACAACGGCGCGAGCAAGAGCGAGACGCTGTTTGCGACCTACGTTGCCGAGCAGGACATCGACCCGGCTGGCTCCTTCCACATCGGCGACAATGAGACCGCCGACGTCAAGGGCGCCCGGCGCCACGGCATCCGCCCGCGCTACTACCCGCAAGCAAGCGCTGTGCTCGCCGCCAGGCTGCAGCGTGAAAGCGCGCTGTTCGAACTTCTCTGTCCCGGCCGCCCGTCGCGGCTCGACCAGGGCAGCCGCACGCTGCGGCGGATGGCGGCCGCGCAGATGGCGGAGAAGACGCCGGCCTTTCATCTCGGGTCGACCGTGCTTGGCCCCGTGATGACGGCCTTCGACGCCTTCGTTGCGGCACGGGCGGCGCAGCTCGCGCAAGCTGGCAGGCGCGTCGCGATCGGCTTTCTCGGCCGCGACGGCTTTCTGTCGCATCGCATCTGGCGCGAGCTCCACGGCGATGCTGCCGCCTATCTCGAGATCAACCGTCGCGTCACGCTGATCGGCTCGGCCGACACGCTGAAACCGCTCTGCGAATGGCTCGGCAAGGTCACCAGGATCGATGCTCCGACATTTGCCGACATCCTCAAGGTGCTGCCGCCGGCGGTCGAGCGATTCTTCGCGACATGTCCGGATGGCATCGCGACCGGCACCGAGCTTGCCGATGCAATGCCCGAGCTGATGGATACGCGGGAAATCGCGGCCCTTTCCGCCGGCATGCGTCAACGGCTGCTCGCCTATTTGCGCGAGATGATTGCCGACTTCGACGGCTGCACCGATCTCATCCTGGTCGACATCGGCTATCGCGGCAGCATGCAGAAGGCGCTGCGGCGCATTTTCGACCGGGAAGGCATCGCGACGCGCCTGCACGGCGCGTATCTGATGACGCATGACGACGCTTTCGATGATCTCGCCGAGGACGACACCGCCGAAGGCCTGATCTCGGACCTCGTCGTCGTGCCGCATCTCAATCGCGCACTCGGGCGCAACGCGACCGTGCTGGAGCAGATCTGCTGCTCGCCCGAGGGCTCGGTGCGCGACTACGCCGACAACAGGCCGCTACGGGAGATCGATCAGCGACCCGCCGCGCAGATCGCGCTGGCCGCCGAGATCCAGTCCGGCGTCCTCGCCTTCGCGCGCGCCGCGGCGGAGCTTGCCGGCCGATATCGCCTCGCGCCCCTGGCCTCACTGAGGATCGCGGCGCGCTGGAGCGCGGCCACGCTCGGACGGCTCCTGCTGCTTCCCGATGACGACGAACTCATGCTGCTCGGCCGCTTCGTGCACGATCTCAATCTGGGCACCGACGCCATGGCGCCGATGCTCGACGGCGGCTTCGTTCGCGACCAGATCATCGCCCGCGGCCTGCACGTCGCCTGCGCGGCGCCGGCGCCCCCGATGTGGCTCGCCGGCAGCTTTGCGACGGTGTCGCCGTCGCACGCCTATCTCTATCTCTTGTTCGGCGCCAACCGGTTGCCGGCCAATGTCTATGGCGAGGCCCCTTGCGGCACGCTGCAGGTCGGCCTGTTCGGCGCGGACGGGCGCGCCACGATGGAGACCGTGACCATCCATCACACCGGCCTCGCCGACCTGCGCCTGCGCATCCCGCTGTCGCGAGCGATGGCGATCGCGACCATCGCGCTGCCGCTCGCCCGCTTTGCCCGCCAGGGTCTTTTGCACGGCGTAGTGATGCAGAGCGGCGACAGCCTCGGTGACGCCGCCACGAGCGTGGAGGTCCGGCGTATCGCCGACGAGACGCTGGTGTTCGCGGGCCTTGCGCGCGACGGCCGCTGCTACCGCGCCGAGACTGACGACGGCTGCCTGATCATTCCCGTAGCGCCGTTCGACGACGAGGTCGCGATCGTCAGCGTCGCGCTGAGTTCGCTCAGTCACGACCGCATCCTGACGACGGCGTGCTGATTTTGCGCCGGATCGCCTGCCCTCGCGCGTTGAATGAAGCGGGGGACCACATGACATCACACGACACCTACTCGACCGACGTCGCCGCCGCGCTCGACCGCCTGCTGCGCGACAATGACATCAAGCTCGCGCAGGCACAGCTGCGGCGCCTGCACTGGCTGGCGGAGCGCTTTGGCGTGCCGCGGCTGCACCACGGCGCGCAGCGGCAGCAGGGTGGGGTCATCATCGTGCTGGAGCCGCCGACCGGCACCGGCGCCGAACTTTTGGCGCGCGCGCTCGATGGCAGCACGATCGTCGTCATTCCATTCGGTGAAAACCCGGCGTTCGACTTTCTCAAGTCGAAACTGACGGATTTCGGCACCGTCGGATCATGCGGCGCCGAGGGGCCGCACGAATTGTGGTGGGGCGGCGCCAACTGGACCGTGCTGAAGCGCGCCGCCGGCGAATATGCCGCGCTGCCTCGGATCGTCTCCTGCTACCCGCGCGCTGCCGGCGAGGGCCATGGCCGGCGGTTGCAGCAGGCCGCGGCAAGGCTTGGGCTCGACGCCGACGTCGAGCCGATCGACACCGTCAGCGGCGACGAAGGCATGACCTGCTTCGAAACGGTCGAGTTCCTGCAGCGCGTCCGGGCCCGGCACAGCGAACCGCTGCTGTTCGTCGCTGCCGGCGCGATCCTGAACGACGCTCCCGTCCTGCCAACGAGCCTTGCTTGCGACGTCGCGCTCCACAAATGGAATCGCTGGGAGTTTTCTGTGCGCACGCTCTATCTCGGCCGCAGCACTGCGACCGAGGCGCTGCTGCGCAACTGGCAGCATCTGGCCGCGTCGTTCCCAAAAGTCTTCGACGGCTACCTGCTCGACCAGGCCTGGAGCCTGACCGCCTCGCAGACCGCGCTCGACACGGTGTGGCTGCCGCGATCCTATCATTGTCCCGCAGGCGACACGGCCGCGCGGCAGGCCGCGATCATTCATCCGCTGCGCACCGGCACCGATCTCGGCCCCGACCCGCATTTCGCCGGCATGCTGCGCGCGCCACGGCGGGCCGGCCGCACCGGCGCCGGAGAGCCGCTGCTCGTCATGACGTCGCGGGCCGGCTCGGAGCAGGGCATCATGGTGATCGTGCGCGACACTGAAAGCAGCGATGCGCGCGCGGCGGCTGCAAGCGTCGAGGCGGTGGCCGGCGCCTTTGCCAATGACAGCGGCGGTTTCGCGCAGCTCGAAGTCGCGCTCTGCCCCTGGCAGGACGATGTCGCGGCCGCGACCGGCGCGGCGCGACTGGCAAAGCACCGCATTGTCGAAATCGCGCCGGGCCAGATGGCGTCACGCGATCTGTTCCGCACGCTGGCGCGCGGCGCCGCGTCCGACCGGGTCGTCGCGATCACGGCGCGCCACGATTGACCTCCGCCGCGAGACGAAAGGCTGCTCATGCTGAAGACGATCATTCTGCTCACCGGCAATGTGCACCAGCAGCACGCACTCGCCGCACTGCTTCGGGAGCATAACCCGGCGCTGGCGTTTCGCGGCGCGGTGACACGCGACGAACTTTTCGCCATCGCGCCCGAGGTGCTGCGCGACGCGCGGCTGGTCGCCTTCACCAGCGGTGTCGTGGTTCCCAGGGCGGTACTCGATGCGCTCGGTCACGGCGCCTATAATTTTCATCCCGGCCCGCCCGATTATCCGGGCTGGGCGCCGGCGCATTTCGCGTTCTACGACGGCGCAAAGACGTTCGGCGCGACCGCGCATGCGATGGCGGCACGGGTCGATTCCGGCCCCATCATCGGGATCGAGCCGTTCGACATTCCCGACGGGGTCGACGTGCGCGGGCTCGAGCAACTCGCCTTCGTCCGTCTCGCCCGCCTGTTCTGGCGCATGGCGCGTGACCTCGCCCGCGAGGCCGGGCCGCTGCCGACACTGCCGGTCGCGTGGAGCGGGACCAGGAGCACGCGAGCGATGTATGCGGACATGTGCGAGATTCCGTTTGACGTCGCGCCGTCCGAACTCGCCCGCCGGATCCGCGCCTTCCACGACGATTTTCGCGGCATTCCGCTCACCGTCGCCCTGCATGGCGTACGCTTCCAGCTTGCGACGCAGCCGCGGCCGTCAGAGCCGACAATTGAGCATCCACTGCACGCCAAAGCGATCGGTGAGCTTGCCGTAGTAGTCGCCCCACGGCTGGATGGCGAGCGCAGTTGTGACGGTGCCGCCGTCGGCGAGGTGGCCGAATAGCCGCTCAGTCTCGCCGCGGTCCTCCAGCATCAGGATATGGGCCGAGCCGCGCATCGGTTCGGCATCGTGATTGTCGGAGGCGTAGAACAGCACGCCCGGACCCTCGAAGCGCGCATGCATGACCTTGCCGTCCATCGTCGCGGTCGGCGGGGCGCCGTCGCGACCGTAGCGCTTGATCTCGGTGACCTCGCCGAGCCCACAGGCGGTGTAAAAGGCCAGCGCCTGCTCGCAGGCGGTGGTGAAGAACAGATAGTTCGCAAGCTGCACGACGTGATCCCCGGTGAGAGCAGCCAGGGCCTGATCTGGAGGCGGCGCCCCGGCTTTGATTTGACCGCCACGGCACTATATACACGGGTCACTCTCCACGACTGGATCACATGACCGCGCTCGAATTCGGACTGGACACTTTTGGCGACGTCACTCGCGGCGAGGACGGCAGTCCGTCGCCGCATGCGCAGGTCATCCGCGAGGTCATCGCGCAAGCGGTGCTGGCCGACCGGCTCGGCATCGACTTCATCGGGCTCGGCGAGCATCATCGCGAGGATTTTGCGATCTCTGCGCCCGAGGTCGTGCTGGCGGCGATTGCCGCGCGCACCGAAAGAATCCGGCTCGGCTCCTCGGTGACGGTGCTGAGCTCGGATGATCCGATCCGCGTGTTCCAGCGCTTTTCCACCGTCGATGCCGCATCGAACGGACGCGCCGAGGTGATCTTGGGCCGCGGCTCGTTCACCGAATCCTTTCCGCTGTTCGGCTTCGACCTGCGCCAGTATGAAGGGCTGTTCGAGGAAAAGCTCGATCTGTTCGCGACGCTGCTGCCGCAGCAGCCGCTGACCTGGCAGGGCAAGCTGCGTCCGCCGCTGCAGAACCAGCGCGTGTTTCCGCCGCTCGAGCACGGTCCGCTGAAAACCTGGATCGGCGTCGGCGGCAGCCCGGAATCGGTGGTGCGCGCCGCGCATTACGATCTGCCGCTGATGCTGGCGATCATCGGCGGCGAGCCGGCGCGGTTCGCGCCCTATGTCGAGCTCTATCATCGCGCCTTTCGCGAGTTCGGACGCGAGGCCAAGGCGGTCGGCGTGCACTCGCCGGGCTATGTCGCCGCCACCGACGAGGCGGCGCGCGACGAATTCTGGCCCGACTACAAGATCATGCGCGATCGCATCGGCAAGGAGCGCGGCTGGCCGCCGATGGAGCGGCGCGAATTCGATTTCGAGGCCGATCGCGGCTCGCTCTATATCGGCTCGCCCGAGACCGTGGCCCGCAAGATCGCGGCGACCGTGAAGACGCTCGGGCTCGCGCGCTTTCAGCTGAAATATTCCGCAGGTCCCCTGCCCCACGCCAAACTCATGACATGCATCGAGCTCTACGCCACAAAAGTGGTTCCGCTGGTGCGCGACATGCTGGCGTGAGCTAGAGCGGCAAGGGTCCGGAAACCATCCCTGCGCTCGGTCCGTGCCGCTAACGAAATCGAAAATCTCGAAGGCGAAAGTCGATTAGCGAACACGGGACGTCTTTACGGGGAGAATAAACCGATGATTAAGCATGGTGCCGCCGTCTTCGAGAATGTGCGCCGCTATCGCACGATCGCATCGCTTTACCGCCAGACCGCGGCGTTCCGTCCGCTGCTGCGCAGTTCGCTGCTGGCCCAGGCCGAGGAATGGGAACAGCGCGCCGTTAACGAACTCGAAGCCCATTTCCAGCTCGAGGACCGGCCCTATGACGAATTTTGCCGGCTGACGAATTACGCCAATCAGCAGCTGAGGGCGGCCGCATAGCCATCGTCATATATACGCCGGACGGCTCGTTTTCCGGCCGGATTTGTGGCATCATGCATGATCATGAACCAGGACGTGCCGTTCAAAATTCTGAAGACGTACGAAGCCTCCCTCCGGGAGACCGGCGCAACCGGGCTCTACGTCTTCGGCTCGCGGGCGATTGGTACGGAGCGGCCCGACAGTGACCTCGATCTCTTTATCGATTACGACCCGGAGACCAAGATTCCGAACCTGTTCCGCCTCATGCAAATTGAGGAGGAGATTTCGAAGACCCTCGGGATTCCCGTAACCATTACAACACGGAACGCGCTTCATCCGTTGATGAGGGAAAGCATCGAGCGAGACGCCCTGCAGGTTTCGTAACGCCGAAACATAGTGGGTTGTTAGGCGCGCTTACTGCCGTCCGTGCCAACGATGAGCCGGCGCCGGGTCGGAAACAATGTCACGCCAAAACGCTCGGCGACAAAACCCCAGAGCCCGCGCGGCGCGAACAGCATGACGGCGATTGCCAGCGTGCCGAGCAGGATGAGATACCAGGCGCCGAAATCGGCGAGATAGCGCTGCAGCAGATAGAAGATGATGGCGCCGACCACGGGCCCTTCCATGGTGCCGATCCCGCCGATAACGACGATGAAGATCACATAGGCGGTCCAGTCCAGCACCGAGAACGCGGCATCCGGCGAAATGCGCGCCTTCTGCAGATAGATCAGCGCGCCGATCATGCCGATCATTGCGGCGGCGGCGACATAGACGGCAAGTTTCGTTCGGTAGATGTCGACGCCGAGGCCCGCAGCCGCCGCCTCCTGGTCGCGGATTGCACCGAGCGCCAGCCCGCGGCGGGAACGCAGCAGCGCATAGACTGACGCGAGCGTGCCCGCCATCAGTACCAGCGCCCCCCAATAGGAGATGATGTCGCGCGCCGCCGGGGTGCGGACGTCGAACAAGCCCTTGACCCATTCGATGCCGAACACCGTCGATGTGATGGACGGCGCCAGCGACGTGCCCGTGCCGCCGCCGAGCCCCTTGAACTGTGCGAAGACGAGCCGATAGACCTCGGCAACGACCCAGGTGCCGATCGCAAAATAGGCGCCGCGCAGCCGGAACACGATCAGCGCGGTCGGCAGAGCAAAGACGGCGCAAACAAGTCCGGCGAGCGGGATCGCAAGCAGCGGATCGAGCCCGGCAAAAAGCGTCAGCGCAAACAGCATATAGCCGCCGAGCCCGACAAAGGCCTGCTGGCCGACCGAGATCAGGCCGCTGAAGCCGGCCAGCAGATTCCAGCATTGCGCCAGCGCCAGCATGTAGAACAGAAAGATCAGGTCCTGGATCAGATTGCGTGCGGCGAAGGCTGGAAGCGCGGCGAGCATCAGGAGGATCGCCACCGCGCCGGCCAGCGCGGCGCGCGAGGCGCCCACGCCGGTCGCGACGCTGAACACGCGGCTCGAAGCTGGTCGCCCGTCCTTCATCACTCGCATCAATCCAGGGCGCGGGGGAACAAACCGCGCGGCCGTATCGCCAGCACGACGAGAAAGGCAAGATGGCCCGACAGGATCTGCCATTCCGGATCGATCCGCGCGCCGATGGTTTGCGCCAGGCCGAGCACGATACCGCCCGCAAGCGTGCCCCAAAAGCTGCCGAGCCCGCCGATGATCACGGCCTCGAAGGCATAGAGCAGGCGTGCCGGACCGATCGTGGGATCGAAGTTCGACCGCAGGCCGAGATAGAGCGCGGCGATCGCGATCACGACGAAGGCAAGACCCATGGCGGTCGCGAAAATCCTGTGGTGATCGATCCCCATCAGCTGCGCGACTTCGAGATCATCCGAGGTCGCACGAAAGGCACGGCCGAGCGGAGTGCGATAGAAGATCAGGTTGAGGACCACGATCGCGGCGATTGCCGAGAGCAGCGTCAGCAGCGGCACGACTCCGATCGCAATGCCGCCACCGAGCGCAATGGACGCCGTCTCGATCGCGCCGGAGCGCAGCCGTTCGCTATCGGCGGAAAAGAGCTGCAGCAGCCCGTTCTGGATGATGATCGACAGGCCGAAGGTGACGAGCAGCGGCGGCAGCAGGTCGCGGCCGAGTGTCCGGTTCAGCAGCACGTGCTGGAGCACAAAGCCGATCGCGAACAAGATTGGCGCGGCAACGAGCACGGCAACGAACGGATCAAGTCCAAGCTTCTCCGCAAGAAAAAGAACGACGAAGGCGGCGAGCACGATGAGATCGCCATGCGCGAGGTTGACCAGCCGCATCACACCAAAAATCAGCGACAGCCCGGCCGCGAACAGGGCATAGAGCCCACCGAGCAGGATGCCTTGGATGACAGCATCGAGGGCGTCGGTCATGTCAGGTCCCGAAATAGGCGTCGTGGATCTGCTCGCGCGTCAGTTCGCGCGGCCGGCCGGTGAGCGAGAGGCGGCCCTCCTGAAAGCAGTAGACGCGATCGGACACCTTCATCGCCTGCGCGATGTCCTGCTCGACCAGCACGACGCTGGTGCCTTCGGCCTTGATCTGCGGCAGCGCGGCGTAGATGTCGGCGATGATGATCGGCGCGAGTCCGAGGCTGATTTCGTCGCAGAGGAGAAGGCGAGGATTGGACATCAGCGCGCGGCCGATCGCAGCCATCTGCTGCTGCCCGCCCGAAAGAGTTGGCGCCGCCTGTGCACGCCGCTCTTTCAGCACCGGAAAAAGCGTGTAGACCCGGTCCAGCGTCCAAGGTCCGGCAGCCTTGCGGCCATGGCCGCCGACCAGGAGATTCTCCTCGACGGACAGCGAGGGAAACAGCCGCCGCCCTTCCGGCACCAGCGCGATGCCGAGTTTGACGATCGCCGCTGCAGGCTCGCCGCCGATCGGCCGGCCATCGAACAAGACACTGTCCGCCGGTCGGCGGATCAGCCCCGCGATTGCCTTCAAATAGGTCGATTTGCCGGCGCCGTTCGCGCCGATGATGGCGACGGTCTCGCCGGCCTCAAGCCGCGTGTCGATGCCGTACAGCGCCTGGTAGTCGCCGTAGAAGGCCCTGAGGGCGCGGGTTTCCAGGAGCGCCATGCCTCACGCCTCGATGCCGATATAGATCTGGCGCACCTCGGGCGATCGCATCACCTCGCGCGGGTCGCCTTCGGCAATCTTGCGCCCGAAATTGAGCACGACAAGACGGTCCACCACAGCAAGGAGAGCATGCACGACATGCTCGATCCACAGGATGGCGACGCCGGTCTCGCGAATGTTACGGATCGTGCCGATGAGTTCGGCGCATTCGCCCTCGGTCAAGCCGCCGGCGATCTCGTCCAGCAGCAGCAGTTTTGGCACTGTTGCCAGCGCGCGCGCCATTTCCAGCCGCTTGCGTTGCAAGAGCGTGAGCGAGCCGGCCAGCGAATTGGCGTGCCGCAGCAGATCGAGCCGGTCGAGAATCTCGCCGCAGGATTGCGCCGCCTCGCGTTCGCTGACGTGCCGGGCATGGACCGCTCCGACCAAGAGGTTCTCGAACACGGTGAGTTTTTCGAACGGCTGCGGGATCTGATGCGTGCGGCCGATGCCGGCACGGCAGCGCGCCTGCGGTGCGGCGCGCGTGATGTCGCCATCATCAAAGCGGATGGTGCCACCGCCGGGCGCAAGCGTGCCGGCAATCAGGTTGAACAGCGTGGTCTTGCCGGCGCCGTTCGGTCCGATGATGCCGACCGCCTCACCCGCCGCAACCGTGAGGCCGAGATTATCGGCCGCGACGATCGAGCCGAAACTTTTGCGCAGACCCGCGATGTCCAGCAGCATCGCAACTACAGCCTGATGAAGTGATGTCGAGTCGGCGCCGCAACGGAAGTGCGCCCCCTCCCCCGCTTGCGGGGGAGGGTTGGGGTGGGGGCACAACACGGCGAACTGCATCCTGGGACCCCCACCCCCGACCCCTCCCCGCGAGGGCCGCAAGGGGGTGGGGAGCAGACCGCGCTCGCGGGTAGATCAATTCGAGCAGGACGCATCATGACGGCCGCGCGGTCAGGCGATCGCCTCCATCTGGCCGGCGGCGGGAATCGCCGGCGCCGTGCGGTTGTCGGTGATGACGATGTCGTATTTGCCGTCCTTGTAGCGCCACTGGCCGCCGACCAGCGGCGTCTTGGCGACGTTTTTCGCGGCGAACGGCGGCAGGTTGGCACCGCCCCACTGCACCTTGCCGACCACGGTGTCGAGATTGGTCGCGGCGATCGCGGCCGCGATCGCCTTGCCGTCGCGCTGCGGCGCGCGCTTGAGCACATCGACCGCCACTTCGAACAGCGCGTGGACAAAGCCGATCGGCTGCGTCCACTGTTTCTTGGTCGCGCCCTCGTAGGCGGCGGCGAGATCCTTCGCGCTCACACCCGTCAGCGACGACTTGAATGGATGGTTCGGCGACCACCAGACTTCGGACGACAGGTTGTGGCCATCCTTGCCGAGCGCCTCGACGGCAACGGGAAACAGGATCGCCTTGCCGATGGAAGCGACCTTCGGCTTGAAACCCTGCTGAAGCGACTGCTTCCAGAACGTCGTGAAATCCGGCGGCAGCACGACGCCGGTGACGATCTCGCAATTGGCGCCCTTGAAGGCGGCGATCTGCGCGGAAAAATTGTCGGTGAGGTTCTGGTAGCGGCCGGGATCGGTGAGCTTGTAGCCGCCCTTGTCCAGCACCGGAGGGAAGCCCACGACCTTGTCACCCCAGGCATTGCCGTCGCCATCGTTCGGAAACAGTCCGCCGACCGATTTGTTGGTCGCGACCTGGCTCCACATGTTGGTGAAGACTGCGATGACGTCCTCCAGCCCCCAGAAGAAGTGATAGGTGTAATCAAAACCCTTCCACGCCGGCGGGCCGCCGGCCGGATTGGTCTGCCGGCCGATGAACCAGGGCTGCCAGGGCGCGACGCTCGAGATGCATGGCACCTCCTCGATCTCACACTGGGTCGAGACAGGGTTGGTGGTCTCCGGCGTGGAGGCGACCAGCATCAGATCGATCTTGTCCTGCACGATGAGGTCTTTTGCGACCTCGGCGGCACGGTTCGGATTGGACTGGCTGTCCTTCACCACGACCTCGACCGGCACGGTCGCATTGCCGAGCTTGATGCCGCCCTTGGTCGCCTCCTTGAAATTGGCGATGATGAAGTTGTCGGCCTCGGCGAAGGCTGCGAGCGGTCCGGTGACCGGGCTGACATAGCCAAGCTTGATGGCGCGGTTTTGTGCGATCGCCGGAGCGCTGACGCCGGTCGCAAGCATGGCGCCCGTTGCGGCCGATAATTTCAACAGTGAGCGGCGGTCGATTGAATTGCGTCGGGTCGAGTGTCCTCTCGTCATCTGCGGTCCTCCCCTGCCATGCGCCGATTGCGCGTTCCGTTCGATTGACAGACGCGTCAGCGTTCGATATTCGAACATACGTTCGTTAGTCGACCAGTGTTCACCAGAGGGGAAATGGAGTCAACAGGCCGCAAGGCGAAGCCATCGGTGCAGGGCCATGGCGATGGCGACGACAAGGAGTTCATGGCGACGCTCGCAAAGGGGCTCGCCGTGCTCGGCGCGTTCGGCCGGCAGCGGCCGGCCATGACCCTGTCCGAGGCCGCCGAGGTCGCCGAGCTGTCGCGGGCCGCCGCGCGGCGCGTGCTGCGCACGCTGTCGATGCTCGGCTATGTCGAGCAGCAGGGGCGCCAGTTCTCGCTGTCGCCGCGCATTTTGGAATTCGGCTTTGCCTATCTGTCGACGCAAAGCTGGATCGATCGCGCGCTGCCCTTGATGCGGGAGCTCAGCGAAAGACTGGGCGAGTCCTGCTCGGCGGCGATCCTGCAGGGCCACGACATCGTCTATGTCGCGCGCGTGCCGGCGCGCCGAATCATGTCGGCGGCGCTGTCGGTCGGCAGCCGGCTCCCTGCGCTGCACACGGCCTTGGGGCGCGTCCTGTTCGGCTATCTCGACGAGGCCGAGATCTGGCGGCGGCTGAAGGCGCATCGCATCGAGGCCTACACGCCGCAAAGCATCACCGACCTGCAGGCGCTGTTCGATCGTATGCGCGCCGACCGCGAACAAGGCTTCTCCATCGTCGACGAGGAGCTCGAGCTGGGCTTGCGGGCCCTGGCGGTGCCGGTGCTCGACCGTGCCGGACAGGCGGTCGGCGCGATCAATTTGTCGACTCACTCGACCCGCACCACCCGCAATGAAATGCGCGAGCGGTTTTTGCCGGAGCTGAACCGGATCGCTGACCAGGTCTCGTCGATGACGATGTGAGACCGCCCGCTCTCTTGCCAGATTGCGAGAGCGGCCGTATCGTTGTGCCAAGTTCGGAATACGGACAAAAGTTCGATAATCGAACATCAAGGAGGAGACGCGATGGCGATCGAGGCGCAGCAGACGGCCGGCAAGGCATCAGCGATTCCGCCTGACTACACCGGCAACGTGAAAGTCGAGCGGCCGCAGACGGGCGCGGAATATCTGGATTCGCTGCGCGACGACCGCACCGTCTACATCTATGGCGAGCGGGTCAAAGACGTCACCACGCATCCGGCGTTCCGCAACACCGCGCGCATGGTGGCGCGCCTCTACGATGCGCTGCATGACGACAAGCGCAAGCAGAAGCTTTTGCTGCCGACCGACACCGGCAATGGCGGCATGACGCACGCCTTCTTCAAGGCGCCAAAAACCATGGACGACCTCATCGCCGGACGCGACGCGATCGCGGAGTGGGCGAAAATCACCTATGGCTGGATGGGCCGCGCGCCGGACTACAAGGCGGCATTCCTCGCCACGCTCGGCGCCAATGCCGATTTCTACGAGCCGTACCAGGACAACGCCAAGCGCTGGTACAAATTCAGCCAGGAGCGCGTGCCGTTCATCAACCACGCCATCATCCATCCGCCCGTCGATCGCGACCGTCCGCCGAACGAGGTCGCCGACGTCTGCTGCCATATCGAGAAGGAGACCGATGCCGGCCTCATCGTGTCCGGCGCCAAGGTGGTGGCGACGGGATCCGTGCTCACCAACTACACCTTTGTCGCCCATCACGGGCTGATCCCGCTGCAGGACAAGAAATTTGCCGTGGTATTCATGGTGCCGACCAATGCGCCCGGGGTGAAATTCATCTGCCGGACGTCCTATGAGATGAGCGCGAGCGTGATGGGCAGCCCGTTCGACTATCCGATCTCGAGCCGCCTCGACGAGAACGACGCCGTGTTCATCATGGACAAGGTGCTGGTGCCCTGGGAGAACGTGTTCGTCTATGGCGACATCGAGAAGGCCAACAATTTCTTCCCGCGCACCGGATTTTTGCCACGCTTCGTCGTGCATGGCTGCACGCGCCTTGCGGTCAAGCTCGACTTCATCAGCGGGCTGTTGTTGAAGGCAACCGAAGCCGCCGGCACCAAGGATTATCGCGGCGTGCAGGCCAATATCGGCGAGGTGATCGCCTGGCGCAACCTGTTCTGGAGCCTGTCGGACGCGATGGTGCGCGCGCCAAAACCATGGATCGGCGATTACGTGCTGCCGAACATGGATCCCGGCAACGCCTACCAGATCATCGCCACCATGGCCTACACCAAGATCAAATACCTGATCGAGCAGACGGTGGCGTCCGGCCTGATCTATCTCAACAGCCATTCGAGCGATTTCAAGAACGACGAGATCCGCCCCTATCTCGACCGCTACTTACGCGGCTCCAACGGCTACAAGGCCGAGGAGCGCGTGAAGCTGCTGAAGCTGTTGTGGGACTGTCTCGGCAGCGAATTCGGCGGGCGACACGAGCTCTACGAGATCAACTATGGCGGCTCGACCGAAGAGATCCGCCGCTACTGCCTGTTCGGCGCGCAGGCCTCGGGCAATGCCGACCGTTTCAAGGGCTTTGCCGAGGAATGCATGGCCGAATACGACCTCGACGGCTGGAAGGTGCCCGACCTCACCGATCCCGGCGAGCTCAGCTACCACGCGATGCGGAAGTGACGCGCTGCAAGGGAATACGAGTTGCACCAACATGCGGTTTGAGAAGGATCGAATGACAGCCGCGCTGTTGGCCTCCTGGTCGATCGAGACCAGCGGCCAGTGGTTGGCCAGTAATCCTGCACGTGGTCAGTGCAACGTCACGGCATTGCTGGTCAACGAGCTGTTCGGCGGCGAGATCTTGAAGACGCCGCTTTCCGAAGGTGACCACTTCTACAATCGCATCGACGGCGCACGGATCGATCTCACCGAGAGCCAGTTCGAGGCCCGGATCGATTATCGCGACATCCCAACCGATCGAACCGAAGCGCTGGCCGGAACGTCTGCCGGGCAATATGCAATGCTGAAAGCGGCATTTTCGCAGCATTTCAGATAGGCGCTCAGCAACCACAGCGCCGAACGTGGAACGGACGAAAGATGAGCGCTGATCGGCCTGCAGTCCTGGCTCATGAACGGTTCGTGGCCGACCGCAAGAACTTTGCCGGGCTTTCGCTGGCGGCGCGGTTCGAGCGGATCGTGCGCACGAATCTGTGGGGCGCAGCGACATCGCTATCGGGGCTCGGCTCCGAAGACGCCGCGACCGCGGCCATCAGGGAGGCGTTGCCCGGCCTGTTGCGGCGCCTTGGGGCGCGCGCGCTGCTCGATGCGCCCTGCGGCGATGCGACCTGGATCATGGATTGCGTGCAGGGGCTGGACTATGCCGGCGTCGACATCGTGCCCTCGCTGATCACCGCAAACACGGCTCGCGTGGCGCGCGGCGAGATCGCCGGCCGCTTTGTCCTCGCCGACATCACGCGTGATAGCCTCCCCTCGGCCGACGCGATCCTGTGTCGCGACTGCCTGGTCCATCTGAGTTTCGACAATATCCGCCGCGCCGTCGGCCGCTTCCGCGCCAGTGGCGCAAAGTGGCTGCTGACCACGACGTTTCCGGAGTGGGACGTCAATTCGGATTGCGAGGACGGCGACTGGCGCGCCCTGAACCTGCAGCGGCCGCCGTTCGACTGGCCGGCACCAACGGAGCTGATCAACGAGCGCTGCGACGAGGGCGATGGCGGCTGGCACGACAAGAGCCTCGCTTTGTGGCGCATTGCCGACCTGCCTGATGTCAATGTCCCCGCGCCGGCGCGCCGAGATCGATGTGTTTCAGGCTGAGCGCGATCGGGACCATGACGACACCGATCATCGCGAGCAGCCAGAACACGTCGATATAGGCCAAAAAATCGACCTGCTGCTGCAGCGTCTGGCCGACCCAGGCGAGGGCCTGGCCGGCCGCATCGGACGCGTTCGACCCTTGGGACTGGAAGTATCGCGTCACCGCATCGATGGTCTGCTGATAGCCGAGATCGGACGGCGCGATATGCTCGACCAGCCGGCTCTGATGGAATTGCTGGCGCTGCGCCAGCGCGCTCTGCGCCAGCGCCACGCCCATCGAGCCGCCGATGTTGCGCGCGACATTGATCAGCGCTGAGGCCTGGTTGGTCTTGTCCGGCGGCAGACCGTCATAAGACGCGGTGGTGATAGGCAGGAACAGCAGCGGCAGTCCGACCGCGAGATAGACGCGCGCCAGCGCGGCGTAACCGTAGTTGATGTCGCCGGTGATTCCCGTGAGATGCCACATCGAAAGCGCGGCGATGCTGGCGCCCGCGGCGATCAGGTATTTGGGCTGCACCATGCTGATCAGCTTGCCCGTGATCGGCATCATCACCATGGTGACGAGGCCGCCCGGCGACAGCACGAGGCCCGCAAGCATTGCGGTATAGCCGAACTCGGCCTGCAGCAATTGCGGCAGGATCTGCGTGGTGGCGATCACGATCGCGCCGGTGCCGAGCATGCAGACGAAGCACGCGCCGAACTGGCGCCGGCCCAGCAGGCGGATGTCGACGATCGGCTCGTCGTGCAGGACTTCCCAGACCACCAGGGCCATCAGGCAGAACGCCGACGCGCAGGCAAACGCCACGATCATGTCCGAGCCGAACCAGTCGTTGCGCTGGCCTTCGTCCAGCACGAATTCGAGCGAACCGAGCCCGACTGCCACCAATATGAAACCGATGTAATCGAAGCGCAGCCCCCGGCGCAGAAGTCGCTCTCGTTCCTCCTCGGCGCTGGAGGGCTCGCCGACCAGCGTCCCCACCAGGAGCAGCGAGATCAGGCCCATCGGCACGTTGATCAGAAACACCCAGTGCCAGGAATAATTATCGCTGATCCAGCCGCCGAGCGTCGGGCCGATCACGGGCGCGACCACCACCGCGATGCCGTAGATCGCAAAGGCCTGGCCGCGTTTGGCGGGCGGAAAGGAATCGGCGAGGATGGCCTGTTCGCTGGTCGCCATGCCGCCGCCGCCGATGCCTTGCAGGATGCGAAACAGCACCAGCGCCTGCAGGCTCCAGGCGAAGCCGCAGAGCAGCGAGGCGAACGCGAAGGTGGCGACACAGATCATGTAGAAGCGCTTGCGGCCGATCACGGTGGAGAGCCAGCCGGAGATCGACAGCACGATCGCGTTGGCGACCAGATAGCTGGTGATGACATAGGTGCTCTCGTCGATCCCGACCGCCAGGCTGCCGGCGATGTAGCGCAGCGCGACATTGGCGATGGTGGTGTCGAGCACCTCCATGAAGGTCGCGATCGAGACCACGAAGGCGATCAGATAGGGATTGTGCCCGCCGGCCGCGGATCGCTCCGGTGACCAGCCGCCCGAGGCGCCATCATGCACCGCATCGGTCATCGCACCCTGACCCAGGGCACGACCGACAGGCCGGGACCGATGGGCAGGTCGGCCGGCCAGTCGTCGATCACGATCTTCACCGGCACGCGCTGCACGACCTTGACGAAGTTGCCGGTGGCATTTTCGGCGGGCAGCAGGCTGAAGGCGGTGCCGGAACCGGGCTGGACGGAATCGACATGGCCGGTGAGCTTGCGGCCCGGATAGGCATCGATGCGCAGCTCGACCCGCTGGCCGGGACGCATGTCCGCAAGCTGTGTCTCCTTGTAGTTGGCGACCACCCAGACCTCGTCGGGCACGAACATCATCAGGCTCTGGCCTGACGTGGCGAAGGTACCGACCGCGCCCGACAGCTTGACCACGCGGCCGGACTGGGCCGCGGTGACGCGGGTATATTGCAGATTCAGTCTCGCCTGATCGAGCTGGGCCTGCGCCTGCTGCAACGAGGCCTGCGCGCTTCGCAGCTGGGCCTCCAGCGTCTTGATTCCGAGCTCGGCTGCGATCAGCGCCGCCTTGCTTTTGGAGGTGTTGGCCTGAGCGGACTGCAGATTGGACCGCGTCTGCTGTTCGTGCTGAACCGTGTCTGCCCCTCTGGGAACCAGTTCCTTGGCGCGCGCGTCCTCCTGTTCTGCAAACACCTGTTGTGCCTGCGCCTGGTCGAGCGCTGCCTTGGCCTGATCGACCTGCTGATGCTGGCTGTCGATCTGCGCCTGGACATTGCCGATATTGGCCTGCCCCACCGCCACCTGTGCCTGCGCCTGATCGACCGCGATCTTGTAGTCGCGGTCGTCGATGCGCACCAGCAGATCGCCGGCCGCAACGTGCTGGTTGTCGGTGACGGGGACCTCCGTGACATAGCCGCCGACCTTGGGCGCGATCGAAAAACTGCGCGCGGCGACATAGGCATCGTCGGTGGTCTCAAAATTGCGAACCGCAAGCCAATAGGCGACCCCGCCGATCGCCGCGATAAGCAGGACGCAAGCCGCGATGGCGACGAGCAGCCAGTGCTCGCGAAGCCGGTCGCGCAGCGACGGCGGCGGCGGCTCGGTGCCCTGCGGCCGTTCGCGCGCGCCGCGCAGCTTGTCCGCCGGCAATTGCTCCGGGCGCTGTGCAGGCCGCTGCTCGTCGGCGGATGGCCCGCGCCCGTTGGTCCTGGCGTCCACTTGCGCATATCCCGGTTGTGGCTGATGGTCCGCGACGACGCGGCGCTCGAGGGCTAATCGAACGGGATACACCGTGGTTCCCGAGATCGCGGCTGATTGATCGGGCTGCTGGAACCGGCGGGTCGCAGCACCTTTTGCAGTCCATGCGTTGCAGTCTACGCGCTCATGACGCGTTGGTGGCGAGCGGGAAGCTGATGTTGCAGCGGAAACCGGGCGGCGCAAACGTCCGCGCCACCGTCGCACCGAGATCGTAGGGCAGCGTCCGCAGCAGCAGCACGGTACCAAACCCCTCGCGCATCTGCGCCACGCGGCGGCCGGTCATCCCGCTTTCGCTCCAGTCGAGCGAGAGCCATGCCTTGTCCTCACGTGTCTCCCGGCGCCAGGACACCTCGACATGGCCACCGGCGACGGCAAGCGCGCCGTGCTTGACTGCGTTGGTGGCGAGTTCATGAACCGCAAGACCGATGCTTTCGGCCGCCTTCGGCTGCAACAGCACCACCGGCCCGCGCAACGTGAACTGCTCGCCCTCCCGGGCGACGCAGGCCCGAAACTCCTCCGCGATCAGTTGGGCCAGATCGAAGCCCGCGAGCGGATCGCGGGTCAGCGCCACCTGCACGCGCGAGAATGCGCCGATCCGCCCGTCGAGATGGTTGGCAAAGTCCTCGACCGTCTCACTGCTCTCCGCGGTCCGTCGGGCGATCGAACGGATGACTGCGAGCGTATTGCGCACCCGGTGCTGCAGTTCGGCGAGCAGCCACTCGCGGTGCTGCACGGCCGATTTCAGCTCGGTGATGTCACGGACGGTGCCGCCGATCCGCTGCACGCGACCGTCCTCGTCGAGCATCGGGAAGACGTTGCTGCGGAGCCATCTGAGCTCGCCGTTCCGGATGACGCGATATTCGAAGCTGACCCGCTCGCCGAGACGCGCGCGCGAGATGCGGTCATGCACGGCCGCGCGATCGTCAGGCATGATCAGATCGATCCACTGCAGCACACCATCCTGGGCAAGCGCGACCTCTCGCGGCAGGCCGAACGTAGGCTCGAACGCCGGACTGAGATATTCCCAGCGCAGCGTCTCCGCGTTCCTGATCCACAGCACGTCGGAGGAGGCTTCCGCAAACTGGCGAAAGTGCGTTTCGCTCTCCACCACGGCCGTATCGGAAGGCTTGCGCGCATTGATCTCGGTCGCGACCGCGATGGCGCCGTCGGTGCCGCCATCGCCGTTCTTCGCCTGCGTCAGCGCGTCGGCTTCGTCGGCCTGCACGGGCCTGTCCTCGCCGGCCTGCTCGTCCATGAGCGATTCCCCGGATCGGCTAGTTTTGCTCGTTGGAGTCGAGATGGCGACCCTCATGGTCCATGTGCAGATAGTTCGGGTTGAACAGCCCGGCATTCATGAGCCGGTCCAGGTTCGGAACCGTGAGCGACTTGCCCTTCAGCACGATGAGTTCGGCCGAACGCAGCTCCTGGAGCGTGCGGTTGACATGAACCTTCGACAGCCCGGTGGCATCGGCGAGATCGGACTGGGTGAGGGGAAACTCGCAGCCATTGTCATGCGTCAATCCGGCGAGCTGCAGCCGCAGAAAGATCTCGCAGAGCAGATGCGCCATGCGCTCGAACGCCGTGCGCTGCCCGAGGCTCATGGTCCATTCGCGCTGGATGGCGGAATTGACCAGGCTTTCCCACCAGAACGCGGTGGCAATCCGGGGATAGCCGGCACTGATCTCGCCGAAGAACTCACGCGACAGGTCAGCGATCGTGACCGATGTAATCGTGCCGATCGAATGATCCATCTCGCGCAGGATGAAGACGTTGAGGTCGCAGATGTCGCCGGGCAGGAAGAACGACACGATCTGCCGCCGCCCGTCCTCCAATTGCTTGTAGCGGCAGGCCCAGCCGGCGAGGATCAGGTTCACGCACTTCGGCCGTTCGCCTTCACGCACGATATCGAGCCGCGGCCCGAAATTGCGCACCCGTTCGGCTGCGCCCCGGCTCAGAATGGCACGGTCCGCCGGCGAGAGCCGAACGAATTGTTCAAGTTTTCGAACCAAGTGGCCCAATGAAGATGCCCAATCGGGGATGATCCGCCGTTCCTTTTGTCGGGGCTCGGCTCGGACAAGTTCAATAACCTATGTTATGTTCCCGGCAGTCGAGCTGGTTTACTCAGCTTCTCTGTTTTGAGCGTTTCACCGATGCCGTTGGGCCAAGGCATACTTGCAGGCCGCCGAATATTGATCGTCGAGGACGAATATTTCCTCGCGGACGATCTGCGGCAGATCCTGCACGAGCACCACGCCGAAACGCTTGGTCCGGCGTCGACGATTGCCAAGGCGTTGACGCTCATCAATGCCGGCGGCCGGATCGATTGCGCGGTGCTCGACCTCAACCTGCGCGGCCAGGTGGCGTACCCGATTTCCGCCGCGCTGCATGAACGCAAGATCCCGTTCCTGTTTGCCACCGGTTACGGCAGCGCGCAGATCCCCGAGGAGTTCGCCGACGTCCCGCGGCTGGAAAAGCCGTTCGATCGCTCGGCGCTCGTATCGGCACTCGAATCCATTCTCGCCTGAAGCAATCGCCGACAACGCCGAAGCCCCGGGAACGCAGATGCCCCCGGGCGTGTTGGACCGCGGGCGACAGGGACCAGAGGAGGAGGACACCATGAGGCTACTCGGCAAGACCCTCGCAAGCGCGGCGCTCGGCGCCGGTCTGTTGGCGGGATCCGTCATCAGCGCGTCGGCGGCGGTCGTCTGCAGCGGCAATGTGTGCTGGCATACCCACGAGACCTATTCGTATCCGCCGGATGCCAAGGTCATCATTCACGAGGACAACTGGCGCGCGGGCCCCGAGGACAAGTATGTGTTCCGCGAGCACGAAGGCCGTGGCTACTGGCACGGCGACAAGTGGACCGAGTGGTAGGCGGAACGTCAACCGCGACTTGCGCAGAGGCCGCCGTTCGGCGGCCTCTGCTGTCGCCTCGCGCAGCGTCGCATCCGGTTATTTCGGCGACATCCCGGAGCGGCGTGCGCCGCTGCGGCTCACGTATCGCGGCCGCAGCACCGTCACCTCACACCACCGGCACGCCGTAGTAATCATCGAGCGCCCGGTTGCGCGCGGTATCGCTCCAGTTCCAGTCATTGTCGTCGTGATATTTCGGAGCACCACGAAGCTGGTTTTCGGTCACGCCGGTCCGGTAGCCACCGAGCCCGGTATCGTATTTCAGCGATTGCCAGGGCAAGGGATAGTGATCGTTGCCGAGGCCCAGGAAGCCGCCGAAACCAAGAACCGCATAGGAGATCCGGCCGCTGATCTTGTCGATCATGACGCGCTCGATCGAGCCGATCTTGCTGTCGTCGGCACCGTAGACGGCCGTGCCCTCGACCTTGTCGCTGCCGATCAGATTGCCGGTTTCACGGCTGTCCAATTCCTGTCGTTGCATCGCCATCTTGCCTTCCTCCATATCAAAGGGACGAACCCAGCAAACACGCCGTGCGCGCAACAGTTCCCGCGACAACCCATCGCGGAAAGACCAGGAACCGCGACGTCGTCCGGGCGTTTGTCTCCTTTGGAGTTCAAGCCATGTCGACTCGTTTCAGTAACAACTCGACTGATTTCGGTGACGGTGCTTCACCGTTGATGGCGAACGCGATCCAGATTGCGCTGAACTATCTGCGGCGCTCCGGAGAAATCGACGACTACACGGAGACCTGCGAGTTCCTCGCGGACAAGGTCGAGGCGATGATGCGGCAGGGCCAGCGCAACCGCCTCGTCCTGGCCAATCGGGCGATCGCGGCTTTTCAGAATTACCGGACCGCGCGAACCATTGAGCCGTCGCTGGCCGGCTGACGATCGCTGGCGGCGCCTCGCGTGCGGGTGCGCACCTCCACGCGGGCGCGCGATGCCTGCGAAAGCCTGGAATCTAGCGAATGATCTCGAACGGCAGGCGGCAGACCTCGTCGCCGTCCTGATTGGTGACCAGAATCGAGTAGTGACGGCTTTTCAGTTCAGGCCGCTCGTCCAGAATGCGGCGCGCCAGCGCATCAGCGGAATCCATCGCCTCGATGTCATCGATCAACTCCGCACCGCCCTGGTCCGTGATCGTCTTGGTGTTCACCAGGTCGAAGTGATAGCGGGGCATTGTGCTCTCCGGGCCGGCGCGGCTCCGGGCTCCGGCGTCGCTGTGCGCCGGAGCCCATCCATACCGCAACCGCTGCCCCGAGGGGATCGGGCAGCGGCGGCAGCATGTTTACGCCCCAGGATAGCGAATGTTCCACATCCCGCCGCATAGCCGCATATCAAAGGTTAACGACGCACGCATGTCATCACGCTAAGGTTGATTCGCGTTCGAGTGGGAGGGCGCCATGATCGAGGGGACATTCGATTCGCGGACGCTTGCACGGATGAAACTGGCGCTTGATCGTGTCTGCCGGACAGTCGTCGGTGGTGAAGCGCACTCGGTCCGCAAGCGGGTGGCGAGGCGAATCATCAAGTGCGCGCGCAGCGGCAGGACTTCCGTTGAGGAACTGACGAACGCGGGCCAACGCGCCGTGATCCGGTTTACACGTTCTGAAAGCGCCCCTGTCTCTGACGACCCAGAACGTCTCGCCAGCTGAAGAGCTGCGGTCCGAAGCTCCCTGCCCCATCATTTCACCGCCGTTCGGCAATCCGCTGGAAACGTCTGGCTTCTCCGTCGTTCGTCCTGTCTGAACAGACGGAGAAGCAAATGGCGAACAGGACGGATACTTCGCTATCCCGCAGGCAGCTCGTGGGCGCCGGCGCGACACTGGCGGCGACCTCGCTTGCTTCCCCGGCAGCGAAAGGAAACGAAGGCATGGCCGCTCAGGAGCTCAGCGATCCCACCCAAAAATATCCGAAGCCCCCATTCAGCAAACAGTCGCAGCCGTGGCCCGGCCTTGCCGGCCGGATGGATCCGCGTCCCGATCATGGCGAACGGAGCTACCGCGGCTCCGGCCGCCTCAGTGGTCGCAAGGCCCTCATCACCGGCGGTGATTCCGGAATGGGCCGCGCCGCCGCGATTGCGTTCGCACGCGAAGGTGCCGATGTCGCAATCAGCTACTTCCCGACCGAAGAGCCTGATGCCCAGGAGGCGATCGCTCTGATCAAGCAGGAAAGGCACACGGCGCTGGCGCTGCCCGGCGATATCAGGGACGAGAAATTCTGCGCGGACCTGGTGCGCCGCGCGGTCGAGGGACTCGGAGGTCTGGACATCGTCGTCAGCAATGCAGCCCGTCAGCAGGCGCGCGAATCCATTCTCGACCTGTCCAACGAGGACTTTGACGCGACCATCAAGACCAACATCTACGCGCCATTCTGGATCATCAAGGCGGCGCTGCCGCATCTTAAGCCCGGATCAGCCATCATCGGCACGACATCCGAACAGGCCTATGATCCCTCGCCTGAACTCTACGACTATGCCCAGACCAAGGCGGCGACGATGAACTACGTCAAGTCGTTCGCCAAGCAGCTCGGCCCGAAAGGCATTCGCGTCAATGGTGTCGCGCCCGATCCGATCTGGACGCCGCTGCATGTCTCGGGCGGTGCACCAATGGACAAGCTGGCGAAGTTCGGCAGCCAGACGCCTCTCGGACGCCATGGGCTGCCTGCCGAACTCGGGTCGATCTACGTCCAGCTCGCCGCGGCTGATGCGAGTTACGCAACCGGCCAGGTCTATGGCGCATCGGGCGGCGCCGGTCAGCCCTGACGGGCAAGAGCCTCGGCGAAGCGCCCGCGCACATTCGGCCGACCGGTATGTTTGTCCGAGAAGCGCGCTGCAGCAGAAATGTCTGATTATCTGATCGCAGTACGCCTCGCCTAAATTGCCTCGCATTAAAATTGCGACTTGCGTAACCTATGGCACTGACACCCGGCCGGCGACACTGACATGATCGGCTGACTTCGCGGCCAGCCATCACATCCTTTGGCAGACGGGAACGGCATGGAAAGCAATCGGTCTCCGCTCGAACTGCAGGCCGCCGACGCTTTGCGCAGGGCGAGACGGCTGCCGGTCGGCGCCGAGCGCAATGATTTGCGTCAGCTTGCGACGGGGCTGCTCTGGCTGCATCGCCGCGGCATGGAAGCGCTGGTCGAGAATCGCAGGGTCGTCATGACGCGCGAGCTGGAGCATGCCGAGGCTCTGGAAGGCTAGGCGTAGAGGCCCCTCGCGCCGGTCGCCCTTTCATTTACGGCCCGGCAAAAACCTCTCACGACATTTGCGATCTAAAGGCAGGCGCGAGGCTGGCCGTTACCGAAAAGCTTCTGGACGGCGCGATCCGGAGGTCCGAGACATGCCGCCCGGCCGCTTCCAGCTTCACCTGCCGCATTGTGGTCAGAGCCGCGATGGCCGAGGCGGCGGCGAATGCGATCAGGATGACGAAGAGGAAATTTCGCACTCTCATGCTGTAAAGCCCGGCGTTTTGGGCAACGGCGAAATCTCACCGTCGAGCCAGTCCTGCTCATGGGCGAGCGCAGTCCACGCCCGGGCCATCCGTGCGTAACGCCGCTCCGCAGGCGCACCCTTTGCGTCCTCGGCCAGCTCCAGGCAGTTTTCCGCGTGTTCCCGAAGGATGTCGGATTGCTTCATGACATGAAGCTGGTGACAACGGCCCAAAATACAATCAACGGTTACTTAAAGTTAATGCCGCTGCCCCCGGCTCTGGCATCCCGGAACAAGGCCGTCGATCCAGCCAGGACGGCAAAAATATCGGCGGAGGAACTATTTGCAGGTCACGGCGTTGGCGCTCTTAGGCTGAGGCGTGTGCACCGCAAAACTTCTGTGGCGCGCGCGATGTGACTTGTGTGGCAAGGCGCCCGGCTTCGGCTTCCCGGCCGAAGCGCGCCTGGAGTGGGGGGAATTTTCATGAGCGATCTCGATCCCGGCGCAGCGTCGCGTGCCGTCCGACCTGCCAAGGGCAAGACCAACGGTCTCCCAATGCCGGACCCCCAGCAGGACCTGCTGCATGCACTGCAGGCCATGCGCAGCGGCGACTTTTCCGTGCGCATGACGGGCGACCATCTCGGGATCGACGGCAAGATCGCCGACACGTTCAACGAAATCATCGCCGCCAACGAGCGGATGGCGCAGCAGCTTGAGCGGGTCGGCCAGGTCGTCGGCCGCGAGGGCAAGACCCGCCAGCGCGTCCGCTTCGCGCTCGCCAGTGGCTCCTGGGCCGACATGGAGAGCTCGGTCAACACCCTGATCGACGACCTGCTCTGGCCGACTCGGGAAGTGACCCGGGCGGTCGCGGCCGTTGCGCAGGGCGATCTGTTGCAGACGGTCAAGCTCGACGTCGACGGCCGGCCGCTCGGCGGAGAATTTTTGCAGTCGGCCAACATCGTCAACACGATGATCAAGCAGCTCGGCGTGTTCACCTCGGAGGTGACGCGCGTGGCGCGCGAGGTGGGCACCGAAGGCAAGCTCGGCGGCCAGGCCCAGGTCCCGGAAGTGACCGGCGTGTGGAAGGACCTGACCGAAAGCGTCAACTCGATGGCCAACAACCTGACCGGCCAGGTCCGCAACATCGCCGAGGTGACGATCGCGGTCGCCAATGGCGACCTCTCCAAGAAGATCACGGTCGACGTTCGCGGCGAGATTTTGCAGCTGAAGGAAGCCATCAACACGATGGTCGACCAGCTTCGCTCCTTCGCGTCCGAGGTGACCCGCGTCGCCCGCGAGGTCGGCACCGACGGCAAGCTCGGCGGCCAGGCGATCGTGCCCGGCGTCGCCGGCACCTGGAAGGACCTCACCGACTCGGTGAACGCGATGTGCGGCAACCTGACCGCCCAGGTTCGCAACATCGCCAACGTCACCACCGCTGTGGCGCGTGGCGACCTGTCGCGAAAAATCACCGTCGACGTCCGCGGCGAGATTCTGGAGCTGAAGGACACCATCAACACGATGGTCGATCAGCTCAATTCGTTCGCCTCGGAAGTGACGCGTGTCGCGCGCGAGGTCGGCACCGAGGGCAAGCTCGGCGGCCAGGCGCAGGTGCCGGGCGTCGCCGGCACGTGGAAGGACCTGACCGACAGCGTCAACTTCATGGCCTCCAACCTGACCGCGCAGGTCCGCAACATCGCCGATGTCGCGACCGCCATTGCCGGCGGCGACCTCTCGAAGAAGATCACCGTCAACGTGTCAGGCGAAATCCTTCAGCTGAAGGAGACGCTGAACACGATGGTCGACCAGCTCAACGCCTTTGCCGGCGAAGTGACGCGCGTGGCGCGCGAGGTCGGCACCGAGGGCCGGCTCGGCGGCCAGGCCAACGTGCTCGGCGTTGCCGGCACCTGGAAGGACCTGACCGAGAGCGTCAACTCGATGGCCTCGAACCTGACGGCGCAGGTGCGCAACATCGCGGACGTGACCACCGCCGTGGCCAATGGCGACCTCTCCAAGAAGATCACGGTCGACGTGCGCGGCGAAATTCTGGAACTGAAGGACACCATCAACACCATGGTGGATCAGCTCAACGCCTTTGCCGGCGAGGTGACCCGCGTTGCCCGCGAGGTCGGTACCGAAGGCAAGCTCGGCGGCCAGGCGCTGGTGCGCGGCGTCGCCGGCACCTGGAAGGATCTGACCGACAGCGTCAACTCGATGGCGTCCAACCTGACCGGCCAGGTCCGCAACATCGCCGAGGTCGCGACCGCGGTTGCAAAGGGCGACCTCTCCAAGAAGATCACCGTCAACGTGTCGGGCGAAATCCTTCAGCTGAAGGAAACGCTCAACACCATGGTCGACCAGCTCAACGCCTTCGCCGGCGAGGTGACGCGCGTCGCTCGCGAGGTCGGCACCGACGGCAAGCTCGGCGGCCAGGCCGAGGTGCCCGGCGTCGCCGGCACCTGGAAAGATTTGACCGACAGCGTCAACTCGATGGCCGGCAACCTGACCGCCCAGGTCCGCAACATCGCCGATGTCGCGACCGCGATCGCGGGCGGCGACCTGTCGCGAAAAATCACGGTGGACGTGCGCGGCGAGATCCTGCGGCTGAAGGAAACGCTGAACACGATGGTCGACCAGCTCAACCGTTTTGCGGGCGAGGTGACACGCGTCGCGCGAGAGGTCGGCACCGAGGGACGGCTCGGCGGCCAGGCCAACGTGCCCGGCGTCGCCGGCACCTGGAAGGACCTGACCGACAGTGTCAATTCGATGGGCAGCAACCTGACCGCTCAGGTCCGCAACATCGCCGAGGTGACGACGGCTGTCGCCCGCGGCGACCTGTCGCGCAAAATCACGGTCGACGTCAAGGGCGAAATCCTCGAGCTGAAGAACACCATCAACACCATGGTCGACCAGCTCAACGCGTTTGCTTCCGAGGTGACACGCGTGGCGCGCGAGGTCGGCACCGAAGGCAAGCTCGGCGGCCAGGCCCAGGTGCCGGAAGTCGCGGGCACCTGGAAGGACCTGACCGACAACGTCAACTTCATGGCCTCGAACCTGACCGCGCAGGTGCGCAACATCGCCGAGGTCGCAACCGCGATCGCCGGCGGCGACCTGTCGAAGAAGATCACGGTCGACGTGCGCGGCGAGATTCTCCTGCTGAAGGACACGCTGAACACGATGGTGGAGCAGCTCCGCTCCTTTGCCGCCGAGGTGACCCGCGTCGCCCGCGAGGTCGGCACCGAGGGCCGGCTCGGCGGCCAGGCCGTGGTGCCCGGCGTCGGCGGCACCTGGAAGGACCTGACCGACAACGTCAACCTGCTCGCCGCCAACCTGACCACACAGGTCCGCAACATCGCCGAGGTCACCACCGCGGTCGCGCGCGGCGACCTCTCGCGAAAGATCACCGTCGACGTCAAGGGCGAAATCCTCGAGCTGAAGAACACCATCAACACGATGGTCGACCAGCTCAATGCCTTCGCCGGCGAAGTGACGCGCGTGGCGCGCGAGGTCGGCACCGAAGGCAAGCTCGGCGGCCAGGCGCAGGTGCCCGGCGTCGCCGGGACCTGGAAGGACCTGACCGACACCGTGAACTTCATGGCCGCCAACCTGACCGAGCAGGTGCGCGGCATCGTCAAGGTCGTGACCGCCGTGGCCAATGGCGATCTGAAGCAGAACCTGACCGTGAAATCGAAGGGCGAGGTCGCCGCGCTCGGCGAGACCATCAACAACATGACCGATACGCTCGCGACCTTTGCCGACCAGGTCACCAGCGTCGCGCGCGAGGTCGGCGTCGAAGGCCGGCTCGGCGGCCAGGCCAACGTGCCGAGCGCGGCCGGCACCTGGAAGGACCTGACCGGCAACGTCAACCTGCTCGCCGCCAACCTGACCTCGCAGGTGCGCGCGATCGCCGAGGTGGCGACCGCGGTGACCAAGGGCGATCTCACGCGCTCGATCCAGGTCGATGCGCGCGGCGAAATGGCCGAGCTGAAGGACAACATCAACACGATGATCACCAACCTCCGGCTCACCACCGACGTCAACACCGAGCAGGACTGGCTGAAGACCAACCTCGCAAAGTTCACCAACATGCTGCAGGGGCAGCGCGATCTCACCACCGTCGGCCGGTTGCTGCTCACCGAGCTCACGCCGCTGGTCAACGCGCACATGGGCGTGATCTACCAGGTCGAGAACGAGGACAACCCGCAACTGCGGCTGCTGGCCTCGTATGCAGGCGACGGTGTCGCGCCGCATTTGCAGATCGTGCAGTTCGGCAACGGCCTCATCGGACAATGCGCGCTGGACAAGCGGCGGCGGCTCGTCTCCGAGATTCCCACCGACATCGTTCCGGTCAGCTCGGCGTTGCTCCGCGTGGTGCCGAAGAACCTCGTGGTGCTGCCGGTGCTGTTCGAAAACCAGGTCAAGGCGGTGATCGAGCTCGCTTCCGTCTCCGCGTTCACGACCTCGCAGATGACCTTCCTCGAACAGCTCACCGACTCCATCGGCATCGTGCTCAACTCCATCGAAGCCACCATGCAGACCGAGGGGTTGTTGAAGCAGTCGCAGCAGCTCGCCGGCGAGCTGCAGGCCCAGCAGAAGGAATTGCAGCAGACCAACGAGCAGCTGCAGCAGAAGGCGCAGCAGCTCGCGGAACGCAACGTCGAGGTGGAACGCAAGAACCAGGAGATCGAGCAGGCCCGCCGCGCGCTGGAGGAGAAGGCGACCGAGCTCGCGCTGACCTCGAAATACAAGTCCGAATTCCTTGCCAACATGTCGCACGAGCTGCGCACGCCGCTGAACAGCATTTTGATTCTCGGCCAGCAGCTGACGGAAAACCCGGACGGCAACCTGTCCGCGAAGCAGGTGGAATTTGCCCGGACGATTCACGGCGCCGGCACCGACCTGCTCAACCTGATCAGCGACATTCTGGATCTTTCCAAGATCGAGTCGGGAACGGTGACCGTCGATGCCGAGGAGATCCTCGCTGCGAACCTTCTGGAAACGGTCGGCCGCCCGTTCCGGCACGAAGCCGAGAACCGTCAGCTGTCCTTCAACATCGACATCGATCCGAGCCTGCCGCGCAGCATCGTGACCGACTCCAAGCGGCTGCAGCAGGTGTTGAAGAACCTGCTCTCCAACGCCTTCAAGTTCACGGCCGATGGCGGCGTGCGGCTCAAGGTCAGGGCCGCCCCCGGCGGCTGGAGCGCCGACCACCCGGTGCTGAAGACTGTTCCGGCGGTGATCGCCTTCGACGTCTCCGACACCGGCATCGGCATTCCCCTGGACAAGCAGAAGCTGATCTTCGAGGCGTTCCAGCAGGCGGACGCCGGCACCAGCCGTAAATATGGCGGCACCGGCCTCGGCCTAGCGATCAGCCGCGAGCTCGCGAGCCTGCTCGGCGGTGAAATTCATCTGAAGAGCGCGCCGGGGAAAGGCTCGACGTTCACGCTGTATTTGCCGCTGAAATATTCCGGGCCGGCGGCGGGGCCGCGGGTCCAGACCGCGCCCCAGTACAACCCCGCCCCGGTCTTACCGCCGGCGCCCCAGGAGCGCACCGTCGACCTGCCGGCCGACGACCGCCTCAACCTGGAACCAGGCGATACCATTCTTCTGATCGTGGAAGACGATCCGCACTACGCCCGGGTCCTGGTCGATCTGGCGCGCGACAAGGGTTTTAAGGTGCTGGTTGCAGCACGCGGCACCGAGGCGCTGGACCTTGCCAAGCAATATCAGCCGGCCGCGGTCTCGCTCGATGTCTTCCTGCCGGACATGCTGGGCTGGACCGTGCTGAGCCAGCTCAAGCACAATCCGCTGACGCGGCATATCCCGGTCCAGATCATCACGCTCGACGAAGACCGCCAGCACGCCATGGCGCGCGGGGCGTTTTCCTTCGTCAACAAGCCGACCACGACCGAGGGCGTGAGCGCGGCGCTCGCGCAGATCAAGGAATATGCGAGACCGCGCCGCAAACGCCTGCTGATCGTCGAGGACAATGCCGCCGAGCAGATGTCGATCCGCGAGCTGCTCGATCACGACGACATCGAGATCGTGTCCACCGAGACCGGCGCCGGGGCACTGTCGGTGCTCCGCGAAAACCCCTGCGACTGCGTCGTGCTGGACCTGCGGCTTCCCGACATGAGCGGCTTCGAGGTGCTCGACCGCATCCGGAGCGACGACCACCTCGCCAACGTGCCCGTCGTCGTCTTCACCGGACGGGAGCTCTCGGCGGAGGAGGATGCCGAGCTCCACACCATGGCGCGCAGCATCGTGGTGAAGGGGGTCGAATCGCCCGAGCGCCTGCTCGACGAGACCTCCTTGTTCCTGCACCGGATCATCACCGAACTGCCGGTCGAGAAGCAGCGGATGCTGGAGAAGCTCAACAGCTCCGACGAGGATCTGCTCGGCAAGACCGCGCTGCTGGTCGACGACGACGCCCGCAACATTTTTGCGCTGAGCAGCGTTCTCGAACGCAGAGGCATGAAGGTGCTCACCGCGACGACCGGAAGCGAGGCGATCACCCTGGTCAACTCGAACCCGGAGATCGCGATCGTGCTGATGGATATCATGATGCCGCAGATGGACGGCTACCAGACCATCGGCGTCATCAGGGAGAACCCGTCATTTGCGCGGCTTCCGATCATTGCATTGACGGCGAAAGCGATGAAGGGAGACCGGGAGAAATGCCTGGAGGCCGGCGCGTCCGACTACCTGGCCAAGCCGGTCAATACCGAGCAGCTGCTGCTCGCCATCCGCATGTGGCTTCATCGTTGATCGGTGCCGCCATGAGCGAACATGACAAGGTCAATATCCTCCTGGTCGACGACCAGCCGGCGAAGCTTCTCGCCTACGAAGTCATCTTGAAGGAGCTCGGCGAGAATCTGGTTGTCGCGACCTCCGGCCGCGAGGCGCTGGAGATTTTGCTCAAGAACGACATCGCCGTCATCCTCGTCGATGTCTGCATGCCGGAGCTCGACGGCTTCGAGCTTGCGGCGATGATCCGCGAACATCCGCGCTTCGAAAAGACCGCGATGATCTTCATCTCGGCGATCCAGGTCAGCGATCTCGACCGCCTGCGCGGCTACGAGATGGGCGCGGTCGATTACGTCCCGGTCCCGGTCGTGCCGGAAGTACTGCGTGCGAAGATCAAGGTGTTCGCAGAACTCTATCGCAAGACGCGGCAACTGGAGCGGCTCAATCTCGAGCTCGAGGACCGGGTTCGCGCCCGCACGGCGGAGCTCGAGCGCTCGACCGCGCAGCTCGTCGCGAGCGAGCAGCGCCGCAGCATGGCGCTCGCGGCCGGCAAGATGGGATCCTGGGACTGGGACTGGGTCAGCGGCGACTGGATGTGGGACGAGGGCCAATATCGCATCTTCGGCGTCGACCCCGGGCATTTCGAGGTGACGTCGACCAATATCCAGGCGCTGATGCATCCGGAAGACGTCGACCGGCTGCGCAAGCTGGTCGGAGAATTCGCGCGAGGCGTGCGAACCTATGAGGCGGAATTCCGGATCAACCGGCCGGATGGCGAGCAGCGCTGGTGCGCCGGCACCGCGGCGGCGACCGTCGACAAGAGTGGCAGCGTCATTCGCGTCAGCGGCGTGACCATCGACATCACCGAACGCAAGCGCGCCGAGGAGCGCCAGAGCCTGCTCGCACGCGAAGTCGACCATCGCGCCAAGAACGCGCTGGCGCTGGCGCAATCGATCGTGCGGCTGACACGCGCCGATACCATCAATGCCTATGTCGAGGCTGTCGAAGGCCGCATCAACGCGCTCGCCCGGGTTCACACCATCCTGTCGCTGTCGAGCTGGCGGGGTGCCGAGATCGGCAGACTGGTCGCCGACGAGATGGCGCCCTATGCCTCGGGCAGCCAGGTGCGGGCCGGCGGGCCGGAGGTGAGCTTGCAGCCCGCGACCGCGCAGACGCTCGCGCTCGTGCTGCATGAACTGCTCACCAATTCGGCGAAATATGGCGCGCTCTCCACGCGCTCGGGACAGCTGTCGATCGGATGGCAGGTCGTGGACGACATGCTTGCCTTGACATGGGAGGAAACCGGCGGCCCCGTGGTGCGGGAGCCGACAACCCGAGGCTTTGGCACGCGCGGGATCTTGGCAGGCATCGAGGCGCAGCTTGGCGGACAGGTCTCGTTCGACTGGCGGGCCGAAGGCCTTATCTGCCGCCTGGAGGTGCCTGTGACCGAGCGTGGGCCGGTTCATCATCGCGACGAGCGATACGACCGCTCGGACGAAACGCTGCAAACGGCGGTCAGGTGAGTCCGGCGCGGTGCTCCACGAACTGCAGTGATCAGTTTGCGTGGCCGATTGCGACGTCCGGATCGACCTCCGCCTTGTCATGGCAGGCCGCCGGCTGGACCAGGCAGACCTGCTTTCGATTCACAACCTCACCGCGGCGCCCTCAGACCGGGTGATGTCAGCCATTCGTTGATGCGGCATGCGGTCTCGGCCTGGCCCGCCTTCCTCAGCAGCGAGTCGCGATCGGGTCCCGGGGGCAGTTGCCGGGCGGCTTCGCGCGCCTCGCGTGCGGCTGTTTGCAGGCGCTCGTCGAAGGGCGCCGTCTGCTTGTGCCGGTTTCGCTTCGCTGTCATGAAAGCCTCCTGCTTATGACAGAGAGACCTTCGCGCGATCGCCGGCCAATGGTCGTTTACCTAGGTTACGGGCCCGCTACAAATAGCAACGGGTTCGTCTGGAACATTGGCGCTGCAGGCCGCCCCGCATTCAAGCCGTGCCCTGCTCTGCCGGCCGGTCGAACCCGCCCTGATCCAGGCCCGGCACACTCAGATGCACTTCATGCCCTTCCCGTACCGCGAGCGAGGCGGCAATGGCCGCAGCTTCGAATGCTGATTCCTTGGTGGCATATTCGCCGTTGATTTCACCATCATGCAGGACGGCCCATTGGTCGTGCACCGCAACAATGGCGTATTGAGCGAGTCCCATGGTCGGTCTCCCTTTGGCTCGGCTGCACATCAACAAACGGCGCGAGCCGCGGTTGCAGGGATGACGCGCCAGTCCGCGCTACGTTGCAAAATTAACCGCCATCGCCAGGGTGCAAAGCGACATCAATGCGGTCGACACCCAGCCGAGCCAATAGAGCCATCCGCGCACCACGAAACGACCCATGACGGTCCGGCTCCGCACCAGCACCATCAGCATCACCATGACCGGCGCGGCAAGCACGCCATTGATGACGGCGCTCCAATAGAGCGCTCGAATCGGGTCAAGCGCCGTGAAGTTGATGATGATGCCGAGGATCCCGGATAATGCCAGCACGCCATAGAACGCCACCGCCTGACGTGGCGGGCGCGACAATCCGACGGGCCATTTCCTGCCCTCGCCGATCGCATAGGCCGTCGAGCCCGCGAGCACCGGGACCGCCAGCAGCCCGGTGCCGATCAGGCCGATGGCGAACACCAGCTCGGCGAGATCTCCGGCAAGCGGCTTCAGCGCCGCAGCCGTCTGCGCTGAGGACTGGATCTGCGTGACGCCGCCGGCATGCAGCGTGGCCGAAGTCGTCATGATGATCGCGATGGCGATCAGGTTAGAGAAGGCCATTCCGACCTGCGTATCGAAGCGGATGCGACGAAGTTCGCTGGCCTGGTTCGCGGGATCGGATTCGCCCCGGGCGCGGCTTCGCTCGATCCGCTTGTTCTCGGCCTCCTGCGAGGACTGCCAGATGAAGAGATAGGGCGAGATGGTCGTGCCGAAGACGGCAACCAGCATGGTGAGGAACGGTCCATCGAAGGGAAGCCTCGGAATGAGCAGTCCCTCGGCGGCCCGAAGCCAGGGGACGTGAACCACCACCAGTGCAATGACATAGGCGAACAGGCTGAGCGTCAGCCATTTCAGAATGAAGACGTAACGGTCGTATTCGACGAAGACCTGCGACAGCACCGATACAGTGCCGAACAGCACCACATAGAGAATCGCCGGCCCGCCGATCAGCAGCTTGAGGGAATCGGCCATTGCCCCGAGATCGGCGGCGATGTTGATGGTGTTGGCGATGAAGAGCAGAACGATCAGGAACCAGGTCAGCGGCGCCGGAAAATTCCGGCGGACATTCCCGGCGATGCCGTGACCGGTCACGCGGCCGATCCGCGCCGAGATTTCCTGGATCGCGACCATCAACGGATAGGTCAGCAGCATGGTCCAGCCGATGCCGAAGCCGAACTGTGCGCCGGCCTGGCTGTACGTTCCGATGCCCGAGGGATCATCGTCGGACGCGCCGGTGATAAGTCCCGGCCCCAGAGTTTTGAGCAGACTCTTGAGAGCACCCCTGCTGCTGCCCGGCTGCGGCGACCTCTTTCGCCTGAGGAAACGATGGCCTCGCCGTGGCGGCAGCGCGGTTGCGGACATGACCGGTTCTTCCGAGCGCTAAGGATCAGCTTCTCGCCGCGCCCACCCCGCAGAAGCGAAAGCCCCGTTGAACGGGGCTTTGCCATTGTCGCCTCGACCGAGCCACATCCTCAGATTCGACCAAGCAGCACGAGAATCAGCAGGATGACGATGATGAGTCCGAGCCCACCACCGCCATAGTAGCCGGTCCCATAGAACGGACCCCCACCAATTCCGGAGAACCCGCCCAACAGGGCGATGATCAGGATGATCAAGATGATTGTGCCAATGCTCATCGCCCGACTCCCGTCAGTGATGCCAGAACAACGCGAGCAGAATGATGATCGGCAGCGGGACGCCGAGCAGCCAAAGCAGTGCGCCTTTTCCCAGACCCATGACTTCCTCCATCGTATTTACCTGCCAGATGACGCGCGACGGCAATGAAAGTTCCGCACGTCTCGATGGCGGCTGCAACACGCAATCGATGCGATCGCGAAGGAATAACAGAAATCGCCGGTCATACCGCCGCGAGCGGCATCATGATTCCGCTTCGCGCGACGGAGTGATACCTGCACCCGTTTGGTGGAACGGCCGATGCAACCAATCGCACTCATGGCCGTTGTCCTTATCCTGACAGGGGGGATCGAATGGCCGAGGATGTCGCGAATACACGAATAGGACGACACGGAGCCACCCGGCTTCCGTCGGTCGACATCGACAGCTACAATCTCGAACTGAAGGACGAGGACGGCTTCGTCGGCGACCGCGCCAGCAAAGGAGCCTTCCAGGCGATGCTGGACACCTGGCGCAAGCCGCTGAAGAAGTCAGGCGATGACCCGTTCGGCAACAAGTCGTCCGAGGACATTTCAAAGAAAGAGCTCGACAAGATCCTCGTCAGCGACGACGTCGAGGCTGCTGCCGTCGTGCACAGCGCGGTCGAGGGTTTCGCGCAGGAATTCGCCGGCGTCGTCAGCCGCTTTATCAAGCTGAAGGCCTGGGCCAACACCGAGCGCATCGTTGTCGGCGGCGGATTCCGCCAGAGTCGGCTGGGTGAGTTGGCGATCGCGCGAGCGGACATCATCTTGAAGGCTGACCGCGCGAAAACCACGCTCATCCCAATTCGCTATCATCCCGATGAAGCCGGCCTGATCGGCTGCGCTCACCTTGCTCCCTCCTGGATTCTGGAGGCCCACGACGGCATCCTCGCGATCGACATCGGCGGGTCCAACATCCGCTGCGGTGTGGTTGAGATGCGGCTGAAGAAGGCGTCCGACTTGTCCAAGGCCTGCGTCTGGAAGTCCGACCTGTGGCGCCACGCGGATCAGGACGTCTCACGCGACAGCCTCGTGAAAAGGCTGCTCAATATGCTCGAGAGGCTGATCGACGAGGCTGAATCCGGTTCGATCAAACTGGCGCCCTTCATCGGTGTCGCCTGTCCCGGGGTCATCAACGAGGACGGCACGATCGAGAAGGGCGCGCAAAACCTGCCGGGCAACTGGGAAAGCAGCCGGTTCAATCTCCCGCAGGCGATCGTGGAGTCGATCCCCGAGATCGGTGGCCACGACACATCCGTCCTGATGCACAATGACGCCGTCGTGCAGGGCCTTTCGGAAGTGCCGTTCATGACGGATTGCCGACGCTGGGGGATTTTGACGGTCGGCACCGGGCTCGGCAACGCCCGTTTCACCAATCGTTAGGGCTTCCCCAACCCCGCGACGCCACATTCTGCCGGTTGCGCTCGCCGAACCAATTGTTGCGCGAGGATTGGCGGCTGTCGACAGGCTGCTTCTGCGGACCGGGGGTTGGCTCTCCCCAACCGAACGACCAACCTGGCGTCGGCGGATTGGCCGCGACGACGACGCGAGGCGTGGACCGCGGCGCGCGCCGCACCGACCGCGTCTTCGACTTCGGCTTCGCGATCTCGGCTTCAGGCAGCTTCGCTTGTGCGAGAGCATCGAGCGCCGGCTTTTCCCGCGGCGCGGCCGCCACGGCCGGCGCGGCACTTGCAACAGTTCGCGGGGCCGACGCTGCAATGAACGGATCCATTGCCGTGTCGAACTCGATCTTCTGCGGCCATTTGCGTTCGGAACGGATGCGCAGCGTGGTCTTGTCGATCTCCGCCGCCTGGTTCGGCAGCGGCGGTGGCGACGGCAGATACCAATTCGCCACGGCAAGCATCGCAAGGAGCACGCTGGTGACGACCACAAAATATCGAACCAGAGGCACCGACCCCGCCCTTTCAACCACAACAGGATTGCATGCAGACAAGCTCGGTGCGGCAACAGGGTTCCAAAGTTTCGGCACTGCGGCGCATAACGCGGCCGCAGCCAGCCGCGCTGGAACAAGGTCACGACCTGGCTGTTGCCAAAGCAGAGGAAAAAGGGATGACGCAATGGCGTTCAAGCGCGGCGAACAGATCGTTGAAAGCGCGCAGGAGGCCCGGCAGGCCGAACCTGGACCGTCGGTCCGCAATGTGCTGGTTGCGAGCACGGCGCTGGCGATCATAGCGCTCGCCATCGTCTGGTTGGTGTTTTTCCGGACCTGACCCGAGATCCTGTAGCCCGCAGACCGGCCTCCAAGCGATAGCTGGCGCGTGCAGCTTTATTGCCATCGGCCACTCGGCGGTTTCGACAAGGGAACCTTTGTTGGTGCTGGAACTTGTCTCGCTGCTCTGCAGCAGCGGGAGATTTCAGCATGCGTCATCCCGGCCTCTTCTTCACTCTCCTCCTGCTGGTCGTCGTTGAACCTGACACCGTGCGCGCCGAAAGCGGCCTCGCCTCCTTTTATGGCGGGGCAGGAAAGCGCGGTGAGATGACCTGCGCGCACAGGACGCGACCTTTCGGATCCTTTGTGACCGTGTCATCCCACGGCTATTCGATACGTTGCCGGATCAACGACCGCGGCCCGTTCGTCCGCGGCCGCATCATCGATGTCTCACTCGGCGCGGCACGCGCGCTCCACATGCTGAAGTCGGGCGTGATTCGCGTTTCGGTGGACTAGCGATCAATCGGCCCAGGCGACGCGCCTCACATCTCACCTCGCTGTGAATTCGGGCACGCGGAACATCCGGTCTCACATTCGATTGATCGGCGGTGTCAACAAGGAGGAAGCCCCATGAAGAGCTTGACCCTGATCGCAGCCGCAGCACTCGTCTCCACGACATTGGTCGCTCCGGCGACGGCGCGGAGCTATTGCGACCATCATCGCTGCTACCACCGCGGCCCGGTCGGCGCTGCCGCCGATACTGCCGCCGGCATCGCGGGTGCCGCGATCGGGACTGCGGGCGCGATCGCCGCAGCGCCGTTCCACGATTCCTACAACGCCTATGGCCCTTACGGCGCTGACCCGTATTCCGACCCCAATTTCGCCTGTCGCTCGGGGACCTGGATCAAGGGCGAGGACGGCCGGCGTCATCCTTGCCAGTAGGCGGCGATGAGGTCGGCACGGCCTCTTCTGGAACGGAAAGCATGCGAGCGGATTGTCATCGCGAGCAGATGACGCCCCGAGCTGTCCGCACAAAGCCTTGCCAGTTGTTGCGACAGCTGGCGAGGCTTGATCCGGAGACGGTCATGCCATACGCGCTATATGAAGAAGGCGAACGGTTGACGCGAAGCTTTCCGACACCTCAAGCAGCGTGGGAAGCAGCCGAGCGTGCCGGACTTGTCGAGATCGGACCTGACGGCGAAAAGATGCTGGACAACAATCTCGAAATCCGTCCCTGCGAATCCACGCCCGACGAGGTCGTCGACCCCGGCTCCGACTTCATTTTTTCCTGACGTGGTTTCACGACCATCCGCGAAACCCTGAACTGAAAAATCCCCGGAAACGTCTTCCGGGGATTTTTCGAATGCAGTTCGGCGATCATGCCAAAACGCTTTGCGACGCCGATGCCGCTGTCGTGGTGACCGGCTTTTCGGCCGGATCGACCGGCAATTGCAGGACCGTCGCCCTCTGACCGACCACGAGGTCCGTCACCAGCACGATCGTGCCGTTCGCGAACTCCAGTGCGTCGTGATGCTGCGCTGGCTTGTCCAGGTCGATCTGCCGAAAGCGGGCGAGACGCTCGCCGATGCTGCGACGAAACAACAGACCCTCGGAGTACGCATTGGTCTCGAACACGACCTCGGTGCCCGGACGCAGGCAAACGGCAATTGTCGGATCTGCCGGTGACGCAAAGCCTCGGGTTCTCGTCCCGACGAACTCGGACATGACGATCGTCTCCGCCGAGATCGCCGGCCTCGAGGACACGACATGCAAGCTGTAGTCACACATGGACGTCTCCTTTGAACGTTAGCCCATGTTGTGTAACGAGGCTGTGCCGGGCTCGTTCCTGTGCAGGCTCGCCGCGCGCGTGCACATCCGTTTTTCCGAAGTTCGCGAAGCAGAATCCGTGGCACTGATCGCGATGCCCGCGCCGGAAAACGCAGCGTCACTTCGGACGAACGTTCGGATTGCCGCCCGGGCTGCCAGGCGGCGGGATCGCCGGCTTGTCGCGGGTATCCGGTGTCGGGGCGCGGATTTCCGGATCGACGCCGGTGGGCGGACACAGTACGCCTTCCGACTCTGCGAGCTTGTCGCCGAGCGGCTTGCCCGAGCGTCCGACGGTCGCACCATCCGGCGAAGTCCGCGCGCAATCGGCCGGAGACGACGGCGCCGCAGGGGCTGTCTGTTGCGGCGGCGTGGTCGGCGACGGCGGCGCTTGCGCGGCCGCGGCGCAAGAGGCCACGCCAAGCAGACAGCCTGCGAAGATCGGAAGGTGGGATCGCATCGGTCCGTAACGCGCGGCGCGTCCGGTTCGTTCCCGATCATTTGAGATGACCGCGCTCGCCCTCTCCCTCCTAAACCGCGGCACGGGTATTGAGATAGATCGCGTAGAGCGAGGTCTGCCCGCAGATGTAGAGTCGATTGCGGCGCGGTCCGCCGAAGCAGACATTGGCAACCAGTTCTCCGATCGGGATGGTGCCGAGATGTGTGCCGTCAGGCGCATAACAGAAGACGTTGCGGCCCGCCGACGTCCAGACGTTGCCGTGGATGTCACAGCGAAAGCCGTCGAACAAGCCTTCCGGGCAGGTGGCGAACAGCGACGCGGCACCGAGTGCTTGCCCCTCGACCTTGTAGGACCAGATTGTAGCGGGAAGACCCGCGACATGGGTCGCGCCGGTATCCGCGACGTAAAGCAGTGTTTCATCCAGCGAGAAGGCCAGCCCGTTGGGCTGCACCCGGTCCGACGCGACGCGCGCAACCTTGCCGCTGTCGCCATCGATCCGGTAGACATTGGCCGCGCCGATCTCGGACTTGCTCTGGCGCCCCTCATAGTCGCCGTCAATTCCATAGGTTGGATCGGAGAACCAGATCGAGCCATCCGACTTGACCACGGCATCGTTGGGCGAGTTCAGCCGGCGACCATCATACTGGTCGGCGAGCACCGTGATGGAGCCGTCGTGCTCGGTCCTGCTGACGCGCCGCATCAGGTGTTCGCAGCTGATCAGACGCCCCTCGCGGTCAGTTGAGTTGCCGTTCGAATTGTTGCTTGGGCAGCGAAACACCGACACCGATGCGTCGGTCTCGTCAAAGCGCATCATCCGGTCGTTGGGAATGTCCGACCAGACGAGATAGCGACCGGCTGGAAAATACGCCGGGCCTTCGGCCCAGCGGCACCCGCTGGCGAGCTTTTCGAGATTGGCATGACCGATCACGAGATGCGAAAATCTGGGATCGTGGACGACATAGGGAAGCATTCTTCCTCCAATCGATCGCAGGTTCTGAAGATGCCTGCGTGCTGCTGTTGGCCCGCGCTGGGACGGTTGGGCGTTTTACAGGCCAGACCGTATCTCAACGTCGCGACCAAGGGCAACGTGACCCGCTCTCCCCGCTGGGGCACGCCGCAACGGAAAACGGCGAATTCGAGCGAATACCCATTGCGCCGTCCCCTGGGACCGCCCCGATAAGAGCGGCGGTGCAGCGAACAACGAGGTGATTCGTGAACTCCTCCATCCGTTTCTTCAGCCCGTCCGAGGCGGCCCGGCACCTCGGCGTGTCGGCCAAGGCCTTGAGACTCTACGAGCAGCGTGGCCTGGTCACGCCCGGTCGCACGGCGGCCGGATGGCGGACGTTTGGCGCCAGCGAAATGGCCCGCGCCGCTGAGGTCGTCGCATTGCGCGCGCTCGGCCTCAGCCTCGCCGAGGTGGCGCGCGTGCTCAGCGGCGATGCCAAGTGTCTGGAGCCGGCTCTGGCCACGCATCAGGCGACGCTCGAAACGCGTATCCGCGAGCTTGCCGGCACCGCCGAAGCGGTCCGCAAGATCAGGGCCGACCTCGCCCGCGGCGAGACGCCCGAGCCCGGAGATCTTCCACGCCTGCTGGCGTCTGCCAAACAGCCCGGCATCGCCTTCGAGCTGCCGTGGCCGTGGGGCGGCGAATTGTTCGAGCTCGGCGGCATCGGTCATTTGAACTACATCACCGGTCCGCTCGGCAGCGGCAAGACACGGCTGGCGCTGCGGCTCGCCGAGACGCTGCCGGGCGCCGTGTTGCTTGGCCTTGAGCGATTGGCCGACGGCTGCGCCGCCGCGCGCGCGCAGCTCGAAGCCGACGCGGCGCTGAGGTCGCGCGTGGAGCGGGCGCTCGATTGGCTCGTGGGCGAGGGCGCGTCGCGATCGGATACGCTCACGGCGCTCCTTGTCGGCCTGGAAACCGAGGGCGCGACGATCCTGGTTGTCGACCTGGTGGAAAAGGGATTGGACCAGCCCACCCAGGAGGCCCTGATGGCGCATCTGCGCCGCCGTCGCGGGGCTGGCGCACGGCCGCTCTTTCTGTTGACGCGATCGTGCGCGATCCTCGATCTGGCTGCCATGGAGCCCGGTGAGAACATCATCTTCTGCCCCGCCAATCACAGCCCGCCGATGCATGTCGTACCCCATCCGGGATCCCCTGGCTTCGAGGCGGTCGCGACCTGCCTCGCCACGCCGGAGGTGCGGGCCCGCACCGAGGGCGTGATCGCCTGGCGCCCTGCAAGCACCGCTCCCTGAGGGGGCAGCACTTCGTGAGCATCTTCTTACCGTTCATCATCGCCAAATATACCGCCGGCGCCGCCGGCACTGCTAAACGCTGGGGATGATTAATTCACGTTAAGGTTCCGGTCATGAACCGCCTCTAGGATCGCCCTCGGCTGGTGGCTCCTGTGTCAACGGTGGACGGGATGCCAATCGATCGATTCCTGGGGGAGTGCAACTTCCGCTCCGACGATGTCGAAGTTCTGAACCTTGCTTTCGAGGAATTCCTGCAGGCGCTCGGATTGTTTGATCGCAACGACCTCGTGACCAAGGTGGTCGCCAAGCGGATCATCGCGATCGGCAGGACCGGCCTGCGAGACCCCGCCGAAATCTGCAGTCGCGCACTGAAAGAACTGCGAGGATAGCGCCCGCGAGCGATCGCGCCGGCCTCACGGCATGGTTGCATCCACCGGCCGTGCAGAGTATGGCTGGAGGGTCCGGAAGATCTCGCAGACGCGAGAGGTGTCGGCGAGACACTCCTGGCGATGGTTCGCGGTGGGAGACGAGTTGACCCGTTGTTCACGACTGCTGGCGCCAACTGACCCTCCGGGACGCTCGACAGGGCCGCGCCTGTCGCAACGACTGTGTCGATTGGATCCATTGCTGTCGCGCACCAAGGTCGACCATGCAACAGCCGGCCCATCCTGTTGAGATCATCGAGGCGCTGCGCGACAGCGAAGAGCGATTTCGCACGCTGGTGCAGTTCTCCTTTGATGTCTACTGGGAGACCGACGCGCAGCATCGCTTCACCCGGCAGGATTTCGCCGACACGCTGGCCGAACAGCCGGTCTCCGAGATCGGCAAGAGGCGCTGGGAAGTGCCGTATCTCGAGCCCGATGAAGAAGCCTGGCGCAGGCATCGGGAGACGCTCGATGCGCATTTGCCGTTCCGCGATTTCGAACACGCGCGGCCGACCCCGGACGGCGGCAAGCGCTACGTGTCCGTCTCCGGACTGCCGGTCTTCGACCAGACCGGACAGTTCATCGGCTACCGCGGCGTCGGGCGCCACATCACGGAGCGCAAGCGGTCCGAAGAGGCGCTGAGGGAAAGCGAGGCGCGCTTTCGCACTCTCGTCGACCACGCCACCGACAGCTTCGTGCTGCACGACGAGCAAGGCGACGTTCTCGACGTCAACCGCAATGCCTGCGAGAGCCTCGGCTACGGCCGCGACGAACTGATCGGCAAGACTGCGCTGCTGTTCGATCTCGAGCTGGATGCAATGGCCTGGCAGCGCCGCCGCGTACAGCTTCAGGCCGGCGGCGTCGCGACGCTGGAGAGCCATTATCGCCGCAAGGACGGCACCGTGTTTCCGGTCGAGGTCCGGATGCGCGAGTTTTGGCAGGGCAGCCGGCGGCTGGTCATTTCGCTCGCCCGCGACATCACCGAACGCAAGCAGGCCGCCGAGACCATCCGCGAGATTCAGGCGGAACTCGCTCACGCCAATCGCGCCGCGGCCATGGGACAGGTCGCCGCATCGATCGCCCACGAAGTCAGCCAGCCGATCATGGCGATGCTGCTCAACGCCGAGGCGGCGCTGAGCTGGCTCGACTCGCGGCCGGCCAACGTCCCGGCGGTGCGGCGGACACTGGAGGCCATTCTCACCGACGCCGAACGCGCCGGCGAGGTCATCAACTGGATCCGCGCCCTGATCAAGAAGAGCCCGGCGCCGAAAGAGAGCATCGACGTCAACAAGGCGATCCTGGACGTCCTCACCATCACGAAGAGCGAGCTGCTCAAGCATGGCGTTTCGCTGCAGACCGAACTTGCCGCCGCTCTGCCGCACGTCGATGGCTCGCGCGTCCAGCTGCAGCAGGTCGTCCTCAACCTCATCCTCAACGCTGTCGAGGCCATGAGCAGCCTCGAGGAGGGAACGCGGAAGCTCGCCATCAGCACCTCGACCGATGCCTCGAACGCGATCGTCGTCGCCGTGCGCGACAACGGTCCGGGACTCGATCCGGCCATGGCCAGCCAGCTTTTCCAGCCCTTCATCACCACCAAGCCGGAGGGCATCGGCATGGGGCTGGCGATCTGCGATACGATCATCCGGGCCCATGGCGGCCGGCTGTTCGCCGGCGCCAATGACCCCTGCGGCGCCTTGTTTCAGTTCACCTTGGGCGCAAAAAAATGATCCGGGCAATCCGGCCGTCGGACGCGAGGCAGCGCGGCGGATTGCGCCCGGAGCGTCCCGGCACGGCGGCAGCGGCCGCTTGACCCGAGCGACGTCCATTCACGACGCCAGGGCGGTCCGGATCATCCGCGCAAGCTCCGAAGAGACATAGGGTTTCGGCAGCAGCAGCACGCCGGCGTCGAGCCGGCCATGATGTACGATGGCGTTCTCGGTATAGCCTGACGTGTAGAGCACCTTGAGCCCCGGGCGACGCTTCAGCGCTTCGGTCGCCAGCTGGCGGCCGTTCATGCCGCCGGGGATGATGACGTCTGTGAACAGCAGATCGATGCGCTCCGGACCGTTGATGATCTTCAGCCCTTCCGCGGCATTGCTGGCGGCCAGCGTGTGATAGCCGAACCGGCTGATCTGCGTCACGACATAGTCGCGGACCAGCGCGTCGTCCTCGACGATCAGGATGGATTCGTCGCCATGGTCTTTCGCGGCGATGCTGGTTTCGGTGGCCGGCACCTCGGGCACGCCGGCGGCCTGCGGCAGATAGAGCTTGACCGTGGTGCCATGGCCTTCCTCGCTGTAGATCTTGACGTGCCCGTTCGACTGCTTGACGAAGCCGTAGACCATGGACAGGCCGAGCCCCGATCCCTTGCCGATGCCCTTGGTGGTGAAGAACGGCTCGAACACCTTCTCGATCAGGTTTTGCGGGATCCCGAGCCCCGTATCGCTCACCGCGATCATGACGTAACTGCCCGGCTTGACCTCGCTGTTCTGGCGCGCATAGGCCTCGTCGAGCACGACGTTCTTGGTCTCCAGCGTCAGCTTGCCGCCATCCGGCATGGCATCCCGCGCATTCAGGGCGAGGTTCAGGATCGCGGTCGAGAGCTGGCTGGCGTCGATCAGCGCCGGCGCGGCATCATGCGCCAGCATCGATTCGATTTCGACATGTTCGCCGAGCGTCGGCCGCAGCAGCCGCGCCGCGTCGACGACCATGGCGTTGACGTCGGTCGCGCGCGGCTGCAGCGGCTGCCGGCGCGCGAAGGCCAGGAGATATTGGGTGAGGTCGGCGCCGCGCGAGGCGGCAGCGCGGATCATCTCGGTGATCTGGACCAGAAGCGGATCATGCTTGACGGCATCGCCGACGATCTCGATCGATCCGGTGATCACGGTCAGGATATTGTTGAAGTCGTGGGCGACGCCGCCGGTGAGCTGGCCGACGGCCTCCATCTTCTGCGCCTGGCGGACCTTGGCCTCGTTGGCCTCGCTCTCCTGAAAACGCCTGACCATGGCCTCGGCCTTCTGGCGCTGCCTCACCTCCTCCTCGAGCGCCGCATAGGCCTGCTGAATCTGGACCCGTGTCGGCATCACCAGCAGTTTTGGCAGCATCAGCACCATGATCGCCGTGATGGCGAGCGAGATCAGCGCCAAAATCCCTTTCGTCAAGGCTTCGAGGGAGTAGACCGGCACCCATAAGGTGACGATCTGTTCGAGATGGTTCACCCCGGAGAGTGCGACGAACAGCGCGAAGACCGGAAACACGATGCGAAACATCGGGATGAGATCGCGGCGGCGACGCCATACGAAGAGCCCGAGGACGAACGCTGTCGTCAGGAAGGCGCAGGCCGTCATGCCGTCGGAAGCGGCGTTCAGCGAGATCAGACCCTGGTTCCAGTCCAGGCATGCGCCAAGCGGGGCGAGCGTCGACATATACATCTCCAAGAAACCGGCAAGGCAGGGCCGGATCGTGGTCCGGCCCGCCCCCGGGATAAGTCAGCAAATCATTCAGGTTTCCACCGGCGGTGCAAGCTCAACGCAGGGTTGCCAGATGATCTTAGGGGTGGCCCGGGCCTGGGAGGCCCGAGCGAGCACAGTCCCGCGGCGCGATTTCACGTCCGGGTCTTGCTCAAGCTCACCCTCGGTTGGAAAGAGGGCGCAGGGAAGGCCGGGTATCGACTGATACCCATGGCCCGCGTGCAGAAAAAAATGCACGCGGCGGTTACCACAGGTTCAGCCGAAGTCCGGCCCTCCCTGCGCGATGGTTTTAACGCTTATAGCGCGCTCTCCCCAGGGACCGGGCTTTCTTGCCCCTGTCGCCGCGCGATCATCTCGCACGACTTGACCTCAGCGTCGGGAGGCCAGGACCACACGCCTTTGCGTCCGTCCCGGACTCGCTCGTCGGGCGAGACCAAAACGTCCACCGCATCCCCGCCCCGCGTTTCGTGACGACCGCGATACGCCCCTCCTGCCGGAACGGGATGCACGGACCATACTTCCGATTTACAGAATTTGTAAAGTGAAATATTTTTCGCCCGAGGGCTGGACAGCATTTTTGAAAGCCGACCCGTCGGGCAAATCAGCGCGTGGTTCGAGGCCAGCAAATGAACACGGCCCTTCCAGCCTTACAGGATTCGTCCTGTTTGTCGTTGCTATGCTCGTCATATTGTCCGCAGTATGGTGTGCCGCGCCCACCGAGTCCCTGATCCCAGAGCCATCGCATGACCATCGACGCGCTCGCCGAAAAAATTCGCGCCGGAAAACCTGTTCATGCGTTGCGGATGATTGACGATCGCTGGCCGGAGCTCGATGGCCAGGGCGCGTCGTTCGCGGAGTGCGTCTTCGAGCGGATTCAGTTCTCCAATCCCGTCCTCAACGAGGCGCGCTTTGCCAATTGCCGGTTCGTGTCGTGCCGCTTCGCGCATGCCGAACTCGCGGGCGCCCATTTCGAGCGCTGCAACTTTGCCGGCGACGACGGCAAGGGTTGCAGCTTTGCGTTCAGCAATCTGCAACGCGCGGCGTTCACCGCCTGCGACCTGCCGCTCGCCGCGTTCGACCGAACGGAGCTTTTTGCGGTCGAGATGCGCAACTGCAACCTCACCGGGGCAAAGTTCACTAAGGTCGATTTCGGTCGTGCGCTCAGCCGCAAGAAGCTCGAGACACGGGCAAGCTTTCACGCCTGCAAGATGGATCTTGCCGATCTCTCCGAGTCGAAATTGCCGGGCTGCAGCCTCGCCGGCAGCCGGCTCCGTGAAGCCGATCTGTCCGGTGCCGACCTGACCGATGCGGATCTTGCGAACTGCGACCTGTTCCAGGCCATCCTTGACGGTGCAAAGCTCAGCGGGGCGGACCTGACGGGCGCCGAGGTGAGCGGCTTGAACCTCACCGCACTCGCCGACTTTGCGGGTTTGAAGATCAACGACGACCAGATGTTCCGCCTGCTCGACGCGATGGGCGTCTCGGTGCGCGTGCGCGAGCGGTGACGGCGGTTCGGGCACCATTGCGGTTGTTCGGTGGACGCTACCCAATGCCACTTTCGCGTGGTCGATCGCATCTGGACCTTGGGACGTCGTCAGGGAGTCGACGTAACCTTCGATCGCAGTCATGGCAAGGGAAGTCATGGCCGCCTCTACTACGGCGGCCGGTTCACGACCCTGAAGGATCGTAAGAAGGAGATCGGTCCCGGCCTCCTGAAGGCGATGCTCGATCAGGTGGGCCTGACCAAAGCTGATCTGGAGGAGTGATCATGGCGTTTGGATATCGATACACCTTGGAGCGGCAGGAGAACGGTTGGTGGCTTGTCCGCTTTCCCGGTATCCCGGAGGCACTCACCGAAGGCGAGACCAAAGAGGAGGCCCGTGCAAATGCTCTCGACTGCGTCATCACTGCGCTCGAAGGATACATCAAGGCCGGGAAGCCCCTTCCGAGGGAAGGGGCCGGACATTCCGGATCGGACCGAGCGGTACTTCCATCGCTCGTGACCGCAAAACTGTCCGTCCATGAGACGATGCGCGCGCGCGGCTGGTCTCAGGCCAAGCTCGCGAAGGAACTCGGCATGCCCGAAAACTCCGTGCGACGACTCCTCGATCTGCGTCATAGTCCGCACATGTGGATCATCGACGAGGCTTTGGCGAAGATGAACGCTGAGCTGGCTATCGATCTGCCGAAGGTACGCCCAGGTGGAAAGGCCGCGTAGGGCAAGGGGCGCTCCCGAGACAACAATCAGCAGAGAGTCGGCGGCAAATGCGCAACGTCGCGATCATCGGGACTAGCCACAATTATCAACTA
>Ga0335071_10000126_pt1 | contig 89934 bp, 78 predicted proteins | sample Lox_Sample_15_FD_206724 | JGI IMG/M metagenome (GOLD analysis project Ga0335071, IMG submission 206724) | Soil microbial communities from Loxahatchee National Wildlife Refuge, Florida, United States - Lox_Sample_1.5 | ecosystem: Environmental > Terrestrial > Soil > Wetlands | place: USA... | reverse complement strand
AAAGGCCGGCACCGGCACGGTTGGTGTCAGCAGGAGGTCGAAGCGGCTCATCAGGGCCGCAAGGGTCTCGCAGATGCGCTTGCGCTCGACCATTGCCACAACGGCCGCCCTGCCGTCCGGTACAAACCCGGCCAGCCTTGCCACGGCGGGAGACAGGTCATGCTCCCTGCCGGCGGCAAGGCGCGCCATGCCGAGCGTATCGGTCTCCAGCGCGACGATCGACCGATAGCAATCAGTGACGTCGCCTAGCAGATCCTCGATCTGCTCGACGACGCATCCCGCGTCGGCGAAGGCAGAGGCAGCCGAGGAAACGAGGGCCGCGACCTCCGGCTCGACCGGCAATCCGCCCCATTTCGGGCAGTAAGCCACGCGCAGCGCCAGCTTTTCGCGCGGATGGGCCGCGCCGCACCAGTCGAGCCCCTCATCAGGCAGCGACCAGCGATCGCGCCCGTCCGGCCCAGACATCACCGCAAGCATCAGCGCCGCGTCGGCGACGGTGCGCGCGAGCGGACCGATATGCTCGATCGATTCCCAACCGGACGCCCCCGGGAAGCGGGGATCGCGGCAGCCTGGCCAGAGTGGTACGCGTCCCATCGACGCTTTGACGCCGACGATGCCGGCGAAGGAGGCGGGCAGCCGCACCGAGCCGCCACCATCACTGCCGACCGCGAGCGAGCAGACGCCAGCGGCAACCGCCGCGGCCGATCCGGCACTCGATCCGCCAGGCGTCAGCCCCGTATTCCAGGGATTGCGCGTCGTTGGAAACAGCGGATTGTGGCCCACCCCGCCGTAACCGAATTCAGCGACATTGGTCTTGCCGATCACGATCGCGCCGGCGGCCCGCAACCGCGCGACCGCAATATCGTCCTCCTCTGGAACGAAATCTGCGTAAAGCGGCGAACCGAAGGTCGTCTTCAGCCCACGGGTGAAGACGAGATCCTTGACCGCGACGGGCACGCCCGCCAACGGTCCGGGCGCCTTGCCGGCGGCGAGGTCAGCCTCCAGCCGGCGAGCCTCGGCCAGTGCAAGTTCGGGGGCCGGCGTGCAGAACGCATGCAGGACCGGCTCGGCCCGCTGCATGAGATCGAGCGTTGCCGTCACCGTCTCGACCGGCGAAATCTCGCCGCGAGCAACCGCCTCGGCAATGTCCGTTGCCTTCGCGAAGGCCAGATCCGATGGAAGCATGAGGTCCTGCAGGCAAGCGTTGGAGGGATCCCTGTGCCGCGGCGACAGGGACCCCGGGAGAACTCACTTGCCGCGCGCCAGCGTCCGGTAATCGAGCACGAGGTGGAACCAGTAGGTGTAGCCTTCGATGGACGGCTGCATGGCGACGTCCCGGAAGTCCTGAACGAGCGGAATGCGCGGCACGTCGTCGAACGCGATCTTGATGAACCCCTTGACCTCCTCGGCATACTTGGCCGGGTCGCGCTCGAATCTTGCCGTTTCGACCAGATCGTCGAGCGCCTTGCTCTTGTAGTTCATGGCGTTGAAGACGGAGTTGTTGATGCCGTCATAGGTCCAGTAGAAGTAGTAGTCCGGATAGTTCAGCCATGCCTTGAAGCTCATGATGAGCATCGGCATCTTCTTCTCGTTCAATCGCGTATACCAATCCGCCCCGGGCACCTTGGCGATCTCGAGCGTGACGCCGATCTTCTTCAGATTGTCCTGCACCAGAAGCGCGATCGGCTCGCGCGTCGTGGACGTGCTGACGTCATAGCTGATGGTGGTCTTGAAACCGTTGGGATAGCCGGCCTCGGCGAGCAGCGCCTTGGCCTTGTCCAGATCGGTCTTGTAGGGCGAAGGCTGCGGCCAGTCGGTGGTGGTGACGGCGCCGGAGCCGCCGTACATGGCGATGCCACGTTTGTAGAAGGCGTTGTTCAGGATAGCCTCATACGGCATGGCATATGCCATCGCCTGCCGCACCTTCGGATTGTCGAAGGGCGCGACGGTGGTGTTCATGTCGATGTAGACGAGCTCAGCGTCGACAGGTGTTCCGATCACCTTGAGCTTGCCGGAGGTGACGAGCTCGGAAAAATCCTTCGGCGGCAGGTTGAAGGAGAGGTCGGCGTCGCCCTTCTCCAGCAATGCCCGGCGCGTGCCGGCGGACGCGATCTGGCGCACGACGACGCGCTCCATCGCCGGCTTGGGGCCGGACTTCCAGTCCTCGAAACGCGTGAACGTGATTTCGCTTCCGGGCTTCCAGGATTCCAGCGTGTAGGCGCCCCCACCTGCATCGTTCTTGCCGACCCATTCGAGAGCCCAGGGATCGGCCGCCGTCGCGTGCTTCTTGGCGAGCTCGGAGTTGATGATCTGCGCCACCGGCACGGCAAGGTTCGGAAGCACCAGCTTGTTGGGGGTCGGGAAATTGACCTTCACTGTGTAGTCGTCGACCACCGCGAACTGGTCGGGCGACTTCATCATGCTGGCGCCCATCTGGATCGCAGGGAAGCCGCCCGCCGCGATGGCGCGCTCCAGCGACCACTTCACGTCCTTGGCCGTGACCTTGCTGCCGTCATGGAATGTCGCGTCCTTGCGGAGATGGAATGTCACTGTGCTGTTGTCGGGCGCGAGCTCCCAGCTTTCGGCGAGTTCAGGCTCGAACTTGGTGTAGTCATAGGCGTAGCTGCCGTCCGGCAGCTTGGTTCGGGCATGGGTGATCAGGCGATCGTAGACATTCCAGGACACCTCATGGGTCGAGACATTGGCCGTGGCGCCATGGATGTCGAGCGTCGACGGCCCCTCCTCGCTCACGACGACGAGCGTGTTATCGCGCGTGGCTGCGCCCGCGCAATCGAGCGAAGGTGCGGCGACCGCCGCGACCAGGACGGCGATTCGGGTCGCCCGGGCCATGAAAGCTGTGACGTGGCTCATCTTGATTTTTCACTCCCGAAGTCAGCGGACAACATGATTGCGGTGCACGCATTCGTATCCAGCAACTTGCATGCCAGTCACATTCGTGAACCAATTCAAGGAGAGCGCTCCGGATGCCGCCGGCCAACTGGCTTCAATTCATGCAATATGCATAAAAATCATTCATGGTGCGGAAAACCGTCCGATCGACAAGCCCGACCGATGCGAGAAAGGTGGGGCGGAAAGCGCACACCATGTCGTGCGGCAGTGACCCTCGCCATGGCATTCGGGTTGCATGACGGAAAATCATGCCGATCCATCCGCCAACAGCCACTTCGTTACCGGAATTGCCTCGATGCCACTGCTGCGTAGCATCCTGACGCGCGTCCTGGCGGCCGTGCCGAACCTGATCGGCGTGGTGGTCGCAACCTTCATCATGATGCGCTTTTTGCCCGGCGATCCCGCGGCCTTCTTCGCAGGCCCTGCGGCGACCGCCCAGTCGATTGCCGAGGTGCGGACGCGGCTTGGCCTCGACCGCAGCCCGATCCTGCAATTCGCCGGCTATGTCGGCGACCTCGCCCACGGCAATCTCGGCGCCTCCCTGACCTCCGGCCAGCCGGTGCTGACCGACATCGCCCGCCGCCTGCCGGCCTCGCTGGAGCTGACGCTCGCTGCCCTCACGGTGGCGGTGGCCGCGGGCATCCTGCTCGGAGTCGGCGCCGCTGTCCGGCCCGGCGGATGGCTCGACCGGCTCTGCAGCGCTTTGTCGACCCTCGGGCAGGCGACGCCGACCTTCTTTCTCGGCCTCGTGCTTGTGTTCGTGTTCTACTACCTGCTCGGCTGGGCGCCCTCGCCGATCGGCCGGCTCGACGTCGTCTGGTCCGCTCCTCCCGCTGTGACGGGCTTCTACACCGTCGATGCGCTGCTGGCCGGCGAACTGCAGGTGTTTGTCGCCGCTACCTCGCAGCTCGTCCTCCCGGTGATCACGCTCGCCGCCTTTGGCCTCGGCCCGGTGGCGCGGATGACGCGGGCGAGCATGATCGAAGCGCTCGCGGGGGACTATGTCCGCACCGCCCGCGCGGCCGGCCTGCCGCGGCGCATTGTCCTCTGGCGCCACGCCTTCCCCAACGCAGCAGTGCCGATCGTCAACACCATCGGCATGGTGTTCTCGTTCATGCTCGGCGCCAATGTCCTCGTCGAGAAGGTGTTCGGCTGGCCGGGTGTGGGCAGCTACGCCATCGAGGCGGTGCTGGCGTCCGATGTCGCCCCGGTGCAGGGCTTTGTGCTGGTGATGGCGGCGCTCTATCTCGTCGTCAACCTGATGATCGACATCACGACGGCGCTGATCGACCCGAGGGTCGCCGTCGATGGATAGCGCAGCATCCACGCGATCATCCGGCCAGGCACTCGGCCAGCGCATCGTGCTTGCGGCACTCGCGGCTCTGATCGCGCTCGCGGTCGCCGGCCCATGGATCACCCCCTACGATCCGACCGAGACCAATCCGACCGCGGCGCTGCTGCATCCCGGTGCCGTCCACCTGTTTGGGACCGACGCCCTCGGACGCGACATGTTTTCGCGCACACTGGCTGCGACCCGGACCGACCTCCTGATCGCAAGCGTATCGGTTGTGGCCGCCCTCACGGTAGGAAGCGTGCTTGGCGCTGCCGCGGGCTGGCGCGGTGGCTGGGTCGACCGGATCATCGGCCGTCTCATGGATACGATCATGGCGTTCCCGTTGTTCGTGCTCGCGGTCGGTATCGCGGCAGCCATGGGAAACTCCGTCGCAAGCGTCGTCGTGGCCACCGTGGTCGTCAACCTGCCGTTCTATGCGCGGCAGGTGCGCGCCGAGGTCAGCCGGCGCCGCAATGCGGGATATGTCGAGGCCGCCCGCCTCGCGGGCTTCGGGCCGATTGCCATCCTGGCAGGCCAGATTCTGCCAAATCTCGCCCCACCCTTGATGGTGCAGTCGTCGCTTAACATGGGCTGGGCCATCCTCAATGCGGCCGGGCTTTCCTTCATCGGGCTCGGCATACGGCCACCGACACCGGAATGGGGCATCATCGTCTCGGAGGGCGCGGCCTACATCTTCTCGGGCGAGTGGTGGCTGTTCGTCTTTCCCGGAGGCATGTTGATGTTGGCCGTGCTCATTTTCGGCTTCGCAGGCGACGTGCTGCGCGATCGCCTCGATCCGAGGCGCGATTGAACGCCGCTCTGCCCCTTGTCAGCATTCGCGGCCTGCAGATCCATTTCGGCGGGCCGCAGCGCGCTGCGACCATCGACCGAACCGACCTCGACATCCTCAGAGGCGACATCGTGGCGCTGGTCGGCGAGAGCGGCTCAGGCAAATCGCTCATCGCGCATACGCTGGCGGGCATTCTCGCGCCGGCTGCGCGCATGAGGGTCGAGCGGTTCGATTTCGGCGGCGTCGACCTCAGGCAACAGGACGCGCCAGCTTGGCGGGCGATACGCGGCCGCGAGGTCGGTATCGTGTTCCAGAATCCGCGCGCCGCGCTCGATCCGCTGATGCGGATCGGACGCCAGCTCGGCGAGGTCATCGCCCACCACCGTTTGCTGCGTGGCCGGCCGCTGCTGGATGCCACTATTGCCGCGCTCGGCGAGGTCCGCATTCCCGACCCGGCAGCCCGGCTCAGAGCCTATCCGGCCGAGCTGTCGGGCGGCATGTGCCAGCGCGTCATGCTGGCGATCGCGCTTGCCGCCAATCCGGCCCTGCTGGTCGCCGACGAGCCGACCACCGGCCTAGACACGACAACGCAAGGCGCCGTCCTTGCGCTCATCGCCGGCCATGCGCGGAGCCGCCGCATGGCAACGCTGCTGATCACCCATGACCTCGCGCTCGCACGCGCCTATGCCGACCGCATCGTCGTGTTGCATGCCGGTCAGATCGTGGAAATGGCGCAAGCAGCCGACCTGTTCGATCGTCCGACCCACCCCTACACGCGGCGGCTGATCAAGGCGACGCCAGTTGAGGCTGCAAGCGTCAGCGATCTCTCCGGCATCGGCGGCAGGCCGCCTGATCTCGACGGCAAGGTTCCCGCTTGCCGCTTCGCCGGGCGATGCGACCGCGCGGGCGCGATCTGCACCACGGACCGTCCACCGCTCGCATCCGTCGCGCCTGGCCACCAAAGTGCCTGCTGGAACCCGGCATGACAGCGCTGCTCGAGATCGTCAATCTGCGCAGGCTGTTCCGGATCGGGCGTGCGCGCACCCTCCATGCGATCGATGACGTCAGCCTGAGGATCGGCGCCGGCCGGAGCCTCGGGCTGGTGGGCGAGAGTGGATCCGGCAAGTCGACGCTGGCTCGACTCGTCGTTCGTCTCGACGATCCGACAGCCGGCCGCATTCTGTACGAGGGGAACGACATCGGCGCCGTGCCAGCCCATGCCTTCGGAAGGCGTCCTGCACGCTCGCAGATCCAGTTCGTCTTCCAGGGTGCCGACGACACGCTCAATCCGGCCCTGAGCACGGCCCGCAACATTGCGATCGGTCTCGGTGCGTCAGGTGGCGGCGATGTGCGGCCGCACGTCGAGCAGATCGCGGCCGAGGTCGAGCTGCCCCGCGAACTGCTGGAGCGGCGACCGCACCAGCTGTCGGGTGGACAGCAGGCCCGCGCCGGCATCGCGCGTGCGCTGATTGCCAGGCCGCGGCTATTGGTGCTCGACGAGCCCACGGCCGCCTTGGACGTCTCGGTGCAGGCCACCGTGCTCAAGCTGATCGACCGGCTGCGCCACACGCGCGGCCTGACGCTGCTGTTCGTCAGCCATGACCTCGAGGTCATCCGCCTGATGTGCGACGACGTGGCCGTGCTCTATCTCGGACGGATTGCCGAGACCGGTCCGGTCGCGGACGTGCTCGCCAGACCGCTTCATCCGTACACGCGCGCGCTCGTCGCGGCGGCGCCGGGCCGTGCCAAGGCGGATGGCGACCTGATCGGCGGCGAGCCGGCCAGCCCGATCGATCCGGACCCGAACGTCTGCCTGTTCGCCAATCGCTGTCCACTCGCGATGCCGCGCTGCATGACCGAACGGCCCCGACCGCGGGCCATCCATAACGCGCGCATCGTCGCCTGCCATCGTTCCGACGAGGGTGACGGTCTCAGTGGATCTGAGGCGTATTGACCCAGACGATCCGCGCGACCGTCTTGCCGGTGTTGCGGTAGGAGTTGGCCAGATGTGCCTTGAAGAAGAAGGAATCGCCTGCCTTCATGTTGTAGGTTGAGCCGTCGATGACGATCTCGATCTCGCCTTCGATCAGGTACCCGACCGCCTCGCCTTGATGGGTGATCTGGTCGATCTTTTCGCCGCCGGGCTGAACGACATGGATGTTGGCTTCCAGCAGGTTGCCAGCAGCGATCGGAACGAGCCGCTCGTAGCTGACCCCATTGCCGCCGCGCAGCGCATCGCCCTCGACTTTCAGCCGATCGGTCGGGGTCTGGACCAGCTTGTGATGATCGATCTTCAACCCGAAAAACGACGCCATATCGCGATCAAGCGCGACGACGATGCGGTTGAGCATGACCAGCGAGGGCATCACCTTACCGGCCTCGATCTTCGAGATCATGCTCTCGTCGCAGCCGACGGCCTGCGCGAGATCCCGCATCCTCATTCCCTTCAGGATGCGGGCGTGCCGGATCCTCGCGCTGACTTGCAATGGATCGATCTCTGCTGCCAAGCTCGCCCTTTCCTGACCGAATTCGCCCTGGGAGCGGCCGGAGCGGGGTCACAACAATCCCTATAGGCAGTTTCTTTCCTCTCGTTCAAGTGCATGATTTTGCGTCATGCAGGCAGTCGCAACCTGTCACTCGCTGCCGCATGGCTCGGCCTGCCCCGCAAACAGCGCGGCGCGGGCGAGTTGCCAGCTCTCTTCATCCGGCGCGCAGAGCAGGCCGCCGCTCTGAACCGTCGGCTCATACGCGCTGCCGTCGAAGCGGGCGCTGAAGCCGCCGGCTTCCCGGTGCAGCAGCCAGCCCGCCGCGTGATCCCAGGGCATCAGCTTGTTGTAGAGCAGGAGGTGACGATGACCGGCGGCAGCCAGGCGATATTCATGCGCCGCGCAGTGCAATGAGCCGGTCAGACCGATACGGGCCAGATTGCCGTTGACCGTGGAGCGCAGCGGCTCCGGCAAGAAACTGGTCGAAATGATGCCGTCCATGCGGGCGAGCGGGACAGGATCTGCGACCCGCAAATCGGCGCGGCCGCGGTGTTGTCCCTCGCGCCAGGCCCCCTCGCCTCGAAGTGCGAACGCGGTGTCCTCGCAGATGGGATCGTGGATCGCACCGAACACGATCTCGCCACGCACCGTCGCGGCAATCATGCTGCCGAACAGCGGCAGGCCCGCGACGAAGTTCTTGGTGCCGTCGATCGGATCGATGATGAAGGCGAGCTCGGCCGCGGCGATGCCGCTGACGATCTCGGGGTCTTTCGCCGCGGCTTCCTCGCCGATGATTACGCTGCCGGGAAAAGCGGCCGCGAGCTGCTTCGAGATGACCTTTTCGGCCGCCTCGTCGGCTTCCGTCACGAGATCGAAGCTCGACGATTTCTGCTTCACCTGGTCGGCGCTGAGCGTCCGGAACCGCGGCATGATCTCGGCCTGCGCGACCGTCGCGAGAATCTCGCCGACGCGCACGGCGTCCCTGTTCGAAAACAGCATTGCACCTCCTTCATCCGGTTTCGCCGCGCGCCTTATACACGGTCCGCCCGTCCTGGCGCGTGCGGTTTTGTCGCTTGAGGCGGCATGACCAGCGCGGCGTCATTGCGAGGCGCCACCGGGTCCGCCCGAAGCGCGGCCTGATGACAGGCTCCGCGCCGACGCAGTCCAGACTGTAACCGCGGCGTGACTCCGGATTGCTTCGCTTCGCTCGCAATGACGATGTCTAATTGCTGCGGCGGAGGTCGAGCGTGAACGGATAGTCCGGGTTGACGCGCGCCGGGGTTGGCCGCAGCGGCCCCGGCGTGTGGCCATAGGCATCGAAGCGCGCGATGCGGCGGCCCTCGGCCTCATAGGCATTGACCGGAAACACCTCGAAGCTGCGGCCGCCGGGATGCGCGACATGGTAGCGGCAGCCCGCGATCGAGCGTCCGGACCAGGTGTCGACGACATCGAAGGTGAGCGGCACGTGCGGCGAAACGGTCGGATGCAGGGCGGAGGCCGGCCACCATGCACGATAGCGGACACCGGCGACCGCTTCGCCATGCCGGCCGGTTTTCGCGAGCGGCACAATGCGGCCGTTGCAGGTGACGACGAAACGATCGCCCGTGAGGCCGCGCATGCGCACCTGCACGCGTTCCAGCGAGGAATCGACATAACGCGCCGTGCCGCCGATGATCCCCTCTTCGCCCAGCACATGCCACGGCTCCAGCGCCTGGCGGATCTCGAGCTCGATATCGCCGGCGTTGACGACGCCACAACGGGGAAAGCGGAACTCGTAATGCGGCTCGAACCAGGCGAGCTCGACGGGCAGACCAGCGTCCTTCAAATCGGCGACAACGTCGGAAAAATCCGACCAGACGAAATGCGGCAGCATGAAACGGTCGTGCAGGCCGGTGCCCCAGCGCACCAGCTCCTGCCGATACGGTTTTTCCCAGAATCTCGCGACCAGCGCGCGAATGAGCAGCTGTTGCGCCAGGCTCATGCGCGCGTGCGGCGGCATTTCGAAGGACCGGAATTCGACTAGGCCAAGCCGGCCGGTCGGCCCGTCCGGAGAAAACAGCTTGTCGATGCAGATTTCCGCGCGATGGGTGTTGCCGGTGACGTCGATCAGGAGATTGCGAAAGATGCGGTCGACCAGCCAGGGCGGCGTGAAACCGGCCCCGGGATCGGGGATCGCAGCGAGCGCGATCTCAAGCTCGTACAGCGCCTCGTGGCGGCCCTCGTCGACGCGCGGCGCCTGGCTGGTCGGCCCGATGAACAGGCCGGAGAACAGAAACGACAGCGAGGGATGGTTCTGCCAGTAGGCGACGATCGAGCCCAGGAGATCAGGGCGGCGTAAAAATGGGCTGTCGGCCGGCGTCGGCCCGCCCAGTACGATGTGATTGCCGCCGCCGGTGCCGGTGTGGCGGCCATCGAGCATGAATTTTTCGGTCGAGAGGCGGCTCAAATGCGCCTCTTCGTACAGCGCGGTGGTGATCGCGACCGCCTGGTCCCAGCTATGCGCCGGCTGGATGTTGACCTCGATCACGCCGGGGTCCGGCGTCACCTTCACCGAATTGATTCTGGGATCGGCAGGCGGCGTGTAGCCCTCGATCAGGACCGGCTGTCCCGATGTTGCCGCCGCCGCCTCGATCGCGCCGACCAACGCCGCATAATCCTCGGCATCGGACAGTGGCGGCATGAACACGCAGAGCTGTCCGTCGCGCGGCTCGACCGTGAGCGCGGTGCGGACCGAGCCTGCAAGCTCGTTGAGACCGGGCGGCATTCCTGCCGGCGGCTCCAGCGCGACGGTGCGGCGGCGCTGCATCAAAACCCGGCGCTCCGGCAAAGGCGGCGCATCGGCAAAGGGATCGCGCGGCAGCACATGCGGGTACGCGACCGCCGGAATCGGTGGCAGCGAGCCGAGCGGCAGGCGGAAGCCGGCAGGCGAGTCGCCAGGCACGAGATAGAGTTTTTCGCGCCGCAGGCCCCAACGCTCGGTGACCCAGCGCCGGCCGCGATCCTCAGTGTGCCAGACCTGGATCGGCAGGACGTAGCTGACCGGATTTTCCAGGCCACGATCAAACACCGAAATGAGGCGCTTGCGCTCGGCGGGATCTTCCAGCGTATTGCTGTCCGGCATCTCGTTCAGCGGCAGCTTCTGCTCGACGAGCAGAAAATGCGCGGTGTCCTCATAGGCCGGGATCGCACTCGCCTCGGGCAGGCCGAGCTGGCTGCACAGCGCGCCCACAAAGCCTTCCGCGTCGGCGATCGTCGCGGGTTTGCTCGCGACCTCGCTGGCGAGCAGCTTCTTGTCCTCCCACAGCGGCTGGCCGTCCGAGCGCCAATACAGCGCAAAGGCCCAGCGCGGCAGCTGTTCGCCGGGATACCATTTGCCCTGGCCGTAATGCAAAAGGCTGCCGCTGCCAAAACGCGCGGCGAGCCGGCGCACCAGCTCGTCGGCGTAGCGCCGCTTGTTCGGACCGACGGCCGCGGTGTTCCACTCGGCGCCCTCCATGTCATCGGCGGCGACGAAGGTCGGCTCGCCGCCCATGGTGAGGCGGACATCCCCCTCGCGCAGCCGCGTGTCGATGGCATGGCCGCTCTCGATGATTTTTGCCCAGGTGTCGTCGTCGTAGGGTTTTGTGACGCGCGGCGTCTCGCGAATCCGCGACACCTTCATGGCGAAGTCGAAGGAGACCTCGGCCTTCTGGTGCGACCCGGTGATCGGCGCAGCGCTGATCGGATGCGGCGTGGCGGCGAGCGGAATATGACCCTCACCCGCCAAAAGCCCGGAGGTCGGATCGAGCCCGATCCAGCCGGCGCCGGGCACATAGACCTCGGCCCAGGCGTGCAGGTCGGTGAAATCGACCTCGGTGCCGACGGGACCGTCCAGCGATTTCACATCAGGGGTGAGCTGGATCAGGTAGCCGGACACGAAGCGCGCGGCGAGCCCGAGATGGCGGAGGATCTGCACCAGCAGCCAGCCGGAATCGCGGCAGGAGCCGGAGGCGCGCTGCAGCGTCTCCTCCGGCGACTGCACGCCCGGCTCCATGCGAACGAGATAGCCGATGTCACTCTGCAGCTTGCGATTGACGTCGATCAGAAAGTCGATGGTACCTTTCCGGCTGCGATCGATGCCGGCGAGATAGCGCTCGAGCAGCGGTCCCGGCGGCTCCGGCTGCAGATAGGGCAGCAGGTCCGTCCCCTCCTCGGCATAGGCGAACGGCCAGTCCCTGGCGCCTTCCGCGACGAAGAAGTCGAAGGGGTTGATGACCGCCATGTCGGCGATCAGGTCGACCGTGACGGTGAAATGGTCCGCCGGCTCCGGGAACACGACGCGAGCGAGGAAGTTACCGAACGGATCCTGCTGCCAGTTGATGAAGTGGGTTTTTGGGTCGACGCGCAGCGAATAGCTCAGGATCGCCGTCCGGCAATGCGGCGCGGGCCGCAGCCTGATGACCTGGGGCCCCATCCCGATGGTTCGATCGTAGAGGTAACGTGTCTCGTGCGTCAGAGCGACATGAAGCGCCATGGGAACGTAAAATCCTCCTCGCGAGAGCGTGCTCAACAGATGCAGGCAACCCGCGAGTACGTACCCGGCTCGCAAGCGATATCAAGTCGATCGCGCCACGACAAGCCGCGCCTCTGCAATGAACTGAGACATCGGGCAGCATGCCCAAGCATTGAGCAGATCGCTCGTTTCGTCATAGGCTTTTGAATGTGCGCTGGGCAGATCGGCTTCCACGACGCACGTGTTGATGATGGGACAGTTTGAGAATGAGGAATTTCGCCTGCACGAACTGCGGCAACGAAGTGTTTTTCGAGAACGTCACGTGCCTGCAATGCGATCATGCCGTCGGCTTCGATCCGGCCGGAAACAGGATGGTCGCACTCGAACCGGCCGGGGACCAGACCTGGCGCGCGCTCGGCGATGGCGAACCGGGCGCAGTTGTCTCCTATTGCGAGAACCGCCACCATGACGCCTGCAACTGGCTGCGGCCGACCGAGGCCGCAAGCGGCCTGTGCCTGGCCTGCGCCCTGAACCGGACCATCCCCAATCTCGCCGAACAGGGCAGCCTGGCCGCATGGCGCGAACTCGAACTGGCGAAGAAGCGGCTGATCTATTCGCTGCTACGCTTCCGCCTGCCGATGGACGGCTCAAAATGGAACAAGGGCCGCCTCGCCTTCGATTTCGTCCGCAATGCGACAACCGGCCACCTCAACGGCGTCATCACCATCGACATTGCCGAGGCGGATACGGTCGAGCGCGTCCGGCAGCGCGAACATTTTGGCGAGAGCTACCGCTCGCTGCTCGGACATCTGCGGCACGAAAGCGGCCACTTCTACTGGACGATTTTGGTCGAAGCCGCCGGCCAAACGGAGGAATTTCGCGCCGTCTTCGGCGACGAGCGGCAGGATTACGGCCAGGCGCTCGCCACCTATCACGAGAACGGGCCGCCGCAGGACTGGCAGGACCACTTCATCTCGGCCTATGCGAGCTCGCACCCCTGGGAAGACTGGGCCGAGACCTGGGCGCTCTATCTGCATATCGTCGACGGCGTCGACACGGCGGATGCCGAAGCGAACAGGCTGCGCGCCGCCGGCATGGCGCCGCCGCGTGCGGGCGGAGCGAAATCCGGATTCGACGCCTATTGTGCCTCCCGCGTCGACAGCCTGATCGATCGCTGGCTTCCGCTGACGATCGCGATGAACAGCCTGTGCCGCAGCATGGGCCACGAGGATTTCTACAGCTTCGTCATTCCGGCCGCAGTCGATGCCAAGCTCGCTTTCTTGCACCGCCTGGTCCGCAGGTTTGCCGCACAAGGCGGCGGATAGAGATCTGCGTCCGCCCGGCGCGATCGTGGGTTGCAGCGCCGCGCCGCCGTCCTGTTCTCTTTGTTTCTGTCCTCACACAAATCGGCCTACCGCACTGCGGCGGAAGTCCGGAAGTCCGGCTTGACGTCGCACTGAACCTCCGTAAGCCTGCCACCCAAAGGTGATGGTATTCGCAGCCGCGGAACGCTAGGTTCGCACCCGGCAAAAGCGGATCAAGACAGGCAGATAATAAGAAGGAGGAACCCATGCGCGAGTTAACGCCGGACACCATCACCGACGCCGTGCTCGACCAGATGGCGGCAACGCCCGACCCGCGTCTCAAGGAGATCATGGCGTCTGCGGTCAAGCACCTCCACGCCTTCGCCCGCGAGGTCAACTTAAGCCCCGCGGAATGGATCAAGGGCATCGAATTCATGACCGCGGTCGGCCAGATGTGCACGCCGGAACGGCAGGAGTTCATCCTGCTGTCGGACACGCTCGGCCTGTCCGCGCTCGTCAACGGCCTGCATGACAAGACCGCGATCGAGGAAGGCACCCATACCAGCCTGCTCGGCCCGTTCTATCGCGAGGTCGCGCCAAACCTGCCGCTCGGCAGCCAGATCTCAAAACAGGTCAAGCCCGGCACCGAATGCGTGCTGTATGGCCGCATCACCGACATCAACGATGCGCCGATCGCGAACGCAACCGTCTCGGTCTGGCAGACCGGCGCTGACGGCCTCTATGACGTGCAGGAAGGCCCCGGCGCGGTCGATTATCGCGGCGTGTTCGCAACCGACGCCAAGGGCGCCTATTATCTGCGCACAGTCAAACCGGTCGGCTACTCGATCCCGATGGACGGGCCGGTCGGTGGCATGGTGCGCGCCCAGACCCGACACGGCATGCGACCGGCCCATATCCATTATCTTGTGGGCGCGCCCGGCTATCGCGAGCTCGTCACCGCGCTCTATCTGCGCGACGACCCGCATCTGGCCGACGACGTCGTGTTCGGCTCCTCCGGCGATCTCGCCGTCGACATCGAGACTGGCGATCCGGACTGCCCGATCAAGGGTCTGCCCTCGATCCGCTTCGATCTGAAACTGGCGCGCGAAAGCGCCGCAGACAAAGCGAGCGGACGCGTCGGCTCCGATCCCTCGGCGATCTTGAAACCGAAGGCCAGAGAAGGAATAACTACCGAGGCACCGGCGCCGGCGGCAAGCTGATGGCGGTGTGCGGCCGTCTGGCGCGGCGGCATTTGGGGATTTTTTAGGGTGGCAACAAGCGCACACGCGCCAAGTGTGCAGAGAGTCGTGCGTAGGGGAGAAAAAATGGATCGCAGAACGCTGCTGGGCGGGGCAATGGCCGTCGCCGCAATGGGAATGACTTCGGCCAGCCGTGCAGACGAGCCGCCGATCAGGATCGGCATGTCGATGCCGCAGACCGGGGGCCTGGCCGCCGGCGGCAAGGCCTCGCTGCTCGGCATCGAGATCTGGCGCGACGACATCAATGCGCGCGGCGGCCTGCTCGGCCGCAAGATCGAGCTGGTCGTCTATGACGACAAGTCGAGCGCCTCCGAGACGCCGGCGATCTACGCAAAGCTGCTCGACGTCGACAAGGTCGACCTCTTGTTTGCTCCCTACGCGACAGTGCCGACCGCGCCGATCATGCCGCTGGTCAAGCAGCGCGGCATGCTGCTCATGGGCAACTTCTCGTTCCAGGTGAACAGCAAGATCCACCACGACATGTGGTTCAACAACGCGCCGTGGGGACCGGCCGACGCGTGGGCGACCGGCTTCCTCGGCCTCGGCCAGAAGGCCGGCGGCAAGACGGTCGCGATGCTGTCCGCAGACCAGGAATTTGCCCAGAACCTGATCACGACCGCGCGCGACGTCGCCAAGAAGATGAACATCCCGGTCGTGTTCGACCAGACCTATCCGCCGTCGACCGCGGAGTTTTCGTCGATCATCCGCGCGCTCAACGCGGCAAAACCCGACATCGTCTATGTCGCGTCCTATCCGCCTGACTCGGCCGCGATCCTGCGCGCCGTGAACGAGATCGGGGTCGGCGACAACGTCAAAATCTTTGGCGGCGCCATGGTTGGCCTGCAGTTTGCCGGCATCATGGAGAATCTGGGCTCGCTGCTCAACGGCGTCGTCAACTTCAACACCTGGCTGCCCGAGCCGAGCATGTATTTCGACGGCACCAAGGCGTTCTTCGAGACCTACGCCAAGCGCGCCGTCGAGGCCAAGGTCGATCCGCTCGGCTACTACCTCGCGCCCTACGGCTTTACGATGGGCCAGCTGATCGAGCAGGCCGTCACCGCGACCAAATCGCTCGACCAGAAGACGTTGGCAAAGTATCTGCGCGAGCACGTGCACAAGACCATCGTCGGGCCGATCGAATATGCCGAGGACGGCGAATGGAAGGAGACCGCGACGCTGGAAGCGCAATTCCGCGGCGTCAAGGACAAGAACCTCGATCAGTTCCGCTCCTCCGGCAAGCAGGTGATCCTGTTTCCGGACCGCTTGAAGACCGGTGACCTCGTCACCCCCTTCGAGGCCGCCCGCAATTAGGCATGATGAGTGAGATGAGGTTCGATAGGCGCCGCGCCGAAGGTGCACCCCCTCTCCCCGCTTGCGTCCGCTTGCGGGGAGAGGTGAATGGCGCCCGCGGGCCGAGTGTATCGAATCACAGCTAAGCATTGTGCGGCCTGAGAGCGGGCAAGGAGGATAGCGCGGGTGTTTTCGTGGGACTTGCTGCGCGATGCAGTGGTGCTCGGCATGCTGCTCGGCTGCTTTTACGCGGCCGTCAGCGTCGGGCTGTCGATTTCGTTCGGGCTGCTCGACGTGCCGCAGGTCGCGCACCCGGCGTTTCTGGTGCTGGCCTCCTATGGCGTCTACCTTCTCAACGATCTCTATGACATCGATCCCCTGATCGCGGGATTTTTGATCACGCCGGTGTTCTTCCTGCTCGGCCTCGTCACCTACCGTCTCTACTACGAGACCTTTGAGCGGCGCGGCAGCGAGGCCGGCGTGCGCGGCATCGCCTTCTTCTTCGGCGTCGCCTTCATCATCGAGGTGCTGATCATCCTCTGGTTCGGCGTCGACCAGCGCTCGGTCACGGCGCATTACATCGGCAAGGCCTGGCGGTTCGGCGATTTGCGGATTCCGGTCCGCCAGCTCGTCGCCTTCGGGGTCGCGATCGCCTTGACGGGCCTGCTCTCAGTCTACCTGTCGCAGACCTTCATGGGCCGCGCGATCCGTGCCGTCGTGCAGGACGAGGAGGGATTGCGGCTGATGGGCGCCAATCCGGTCAAGATCAAGCAGTTCGCATTCGGAATCGCGACCGCGGTGCTCGGCATCGCCGGCGCACTCCTGATCATCGTCGCGCCGGTCGAACCGACGCTCGACCGCGTCTATATCGGACGGACTTTTTGCGTCGTGGTGATGGCCGGACTCGGCAGCATCACCGGCACGCTGGTCGCCGCCATCATTCTCGGCGTGGCCGAGACCATCGTCCTCACCCTGTTCGGCGCGTCCTGGGCCCCCGCCGTCTCCTTTGCGATGCTGCTGGGCATTCTTGCCGTCCGGCCGCAAGGCCTGCTCGGCAGGTGACCCGTGCGCCGTAACGACATTGCCTTCTGGACGGGTGCCGCCGTCTTCCTGCTCGCGATCCTGCTCGCGACGGTGCTGATCCGTAACGAATATCCATTCTTCGCCGGCTACGTGATCCTGCAGTTCATTGTGCTGGCAGTCGCCTGGAGCATTCTTGGCGGCGCGGCCGGCTACGTCAATTTCGGCACCAACGCCTTCTTCGGCGCCGGCGTCTACACGGCCGTGTTCCTCGTCCAGGCGTTTGGCGCGCCGCTTCTGGTGCAGATTGCCGTCGCGGCGGCGGTTGGCAGTCTGCTCGGCTTCGCCGTCGGCCTGCTGACGCTGCGCATGCAGGGCATCTTCTTCTCGATCGCGACCATCGCACTCGCCATCATCATCGAGACCACGGTCATGAACTGGCGTTATGTCGGCGGCGCGGCCGGCATCCAGTTGCAGCGGCCCCCGGTCACGGCGCCGTTCGACAGCTACGTCAAAATGCTGTTTTTCGTGCAGGCGGTGCTGGTGGTCATCTCCGTCGCGGTCACGCGCTACATCCAGCACTCCTGGATCGGCCGCGGCCTGCAGGCGCTGAAGGACGACGAACTCGCCGCCGAGTGCACCGGCGTGCCGACCCTGCGACTGAAAATGCTCGCCTGCGTGCTGTCGGGCGCGCTGCTCTCCGCCGCCGGCGCACCGGCTGCGATGTACCTGCAATATGCCGACCCCTCCTCCGCCTTCAACCTCAACTACTCGGTCTCGGTGCTGGCGATGGCGCTGATCGGCGGCACCGCGCATTGGCTCGGTCCCGTGCTCGGCGCCATCCTGCTCGGCTCGACGCAGCAGGTGCTGGCGGTGACGATCTCCTCCGAGGTCAACGTGCTGGTGCTCGGCATCATGCTGGTACTGTTCGTGGTCGGCGCGCCAAAGGGCCTGATCGGGCTGTTGCGCAGCTTTTCGCTTCGCGCCGGAGCCCGCAAATGACATCCGCCCCCACGCAAGACGCCCCGCTGCTTGCGATCGACGCCATGACCCGCAGCTTTGGCGGCTTCGTCGCGCTCGACAATGTCTCGATCGAAATCCGCAAGGGCGAGCGGTTCGGGCTCATTGGACCCAACGGTTCTGGCAAGACCACGCTGATCAACTGCATTTCCGGCGCGCTGCTGCCGCAGAAGGGCACCGTGCGGTTCTGCGGCGAGGACATCACGCAAATGCCCGCCAGCAGGCGCGCACACCGCGGCATCGCGCGCAGCTTTCAGATCCCACGGCCGTTCCGCAGCATGACCGTGGTCGAAAACCTGATGGTGGCGCTCGATTTCGCCGCCAAGCACACCGGATCGCCCGCACAACGGCAGGACGTCGCGATGTCGATCCTCGCGCGAATGGGGCTGGCGTCGAAGGCGCATGTCTCGGCCGCCGCGCTGAGCCAGGTCGAACTGCGCAAGATGGAGCTCGCCCGCGCGGTCGCCGCGAGCCCAAAGCTGCTGGTCTCCGACGAGGCGATGGCGGGCCTTTCCAGCGCCGAGGTCGACGAGGTGCTGGATCTCCTGCTCAGTCTTGCCGGCGAGGACATCGCCATCATCATGATCGAGCACATCATGCAGGCGGTGATGCGGTTTTCCGAGCGCGTGATGTGCCTCGATGCCGGCCGCATCATCGCGATCGGCGCCCCGGCCGAGGTGATGGCCAACGCCCGCGTGCAGGAGGCCTATCTTGGCACTTAGCCTCACCATCGAGGACCTCGATGCGGGCTATGGCGCGGTCAAGGCGCTGCGCGGCGTCACGCTCGACGTCAAGGCCGGCGAGACCGTCGCCCTGCTCGGCACCAATGGCAACGGCAAGAGCACGCTGATGAAGTGCGTCATGGGGCTGGTGCGACCGCAGCGCGGCCGCATGTCCCTGGTGGTCGATGGCCGCTCGCACGACCTGACGCGGCTGTCGGCCGAGGAGGTCGTCGACCTCGGCGTCGCGCTGGTACCCGAAGGACGGCGGCTGTTCCCAAAACTGACGGTGAAGGAGAACCTGACGCTCGGCGCCTTCCGCAAGGCCGCGCGCAGCGCCATCAAGCGCAACCTCGCGCAGGCGTTCGAAACCTTTCCCGTCCTGAAGGAGCGCGAGAACCAGCTCGCCGGCACCATGTCAGGCGGGCAGCAGCAGATGCTCGCCATCGCGCGTGCGCTGATGTCGTCGCCGCGCCTGCTGCTGGTCGACGAGCCGTCGGTCGGCCTGTCGCCGCTGCTGGTGTCGCAGACGATCTCGAAGATCGGCGAGCTGAAGAAGAGTTTTGGGCTGACGGTGCTGATGGCTGAGCAGAATTTCAACCAGGCGATTCGCATCGCCGACCGCGGCTACATCATCGTGCACGGCGAGATCGCAGTCGCCGCCGGCTCGGTCGATGAGCTGAAGGCCAACGACATCGTCAAGCGGCTCTATCTCGGCGGCGGTTAGCGCGATCTCAAAGTAGATCGACGCCGTGCCGGAGATTGACGTCATTGCGAGCGAGGCGAAGCAATCCAGAGGCCAAGAAGAAGAACTGGATTGCTTCGGCGCTTAGGCGCCTCGCAATGACGACGATAAAGTACGAAGAGATCACCAGGCCGGTCGTCAGCCCTTCGTCACTGCCGGCTTTTCGATCGCCGGCCGTATCGCGACCGGCGGGTTCGCAGTCTGCGCCGCGAGTTCGCCGATCAGGCGATCGGCATCGGCGGCCAGGTTGTCGGGCGCCTGCAGCACGAGGCGCTCCAGCGCCCAGCGGTAGGAGGCGACGCGCTGCTGCAGGCATAGCTGCACCCACTGCACGATCAGCGTGTTTTCCTGCATGCGCGCTGTCGCATCGTCGCGCTCCCGCTGCGACAGTTCTGAAATGTGCGCAAGCGTGGCATTGCGCTTGCGGTCGAGGTCGATGACGCGGACCGCGGCCGCGTAAAACTGCTCGAACCGCGTGATGTCGTCGCGCACGTCCTCGATCAGCTGCTGATAGCGCGAGGAGTGCGAGCGGTGCGGCTCGTCGATCAGGGTGCGGCCATAGGCGGTGCGGTCGAAGGCCACGCTCTGCCGCCAGGGCGGGGCGATGCGCTGGTAGTCGCCGAACACGGCCTTCCATGCCGGCCGCGACAGCGGCGGCTCGATCAGCGGATAAGCGAGATCGCGGAGCTGGCGTTCATTGTCGGTGAGCTGGAATTGCGACGGCGCCACGCCGATGCTGGCGGTCGCTTCGCCGCCGATCCAGCGGTGCATGTCGTCGTTGCGAAAGTCCGCGCGGGTGCGGCCGAAATCGCCGCCGCTGCAGCCGCCGAGCAGCAGGCCGCCCAGCACGAGCATGAAAACTGATGAGGAGACCGATGATGGACACCGGATCGGGCTGCACGTCTCCGGCATTTCACTTGGCCGTTCTTGGCTAGCGCCGGCGTCGTGGGCGGCCCTGGCTCTTGCCCTCTTCCGGGCCGCGGCCGCCGCTCTGTCCATCATGGTCGCGTTCGATGCGCACGACCGGCAGGATCAGGATCGTCCCGGTGTGCGTGCCATCGAGGGGTAGACCGAGCCGCCGCGATGCGGCTTCCGTCGGGAATTCGATGATGGTCGCCATGTCAGCTCTCTCTTGCCCCGTTTCGTCGAAAGTTCGTGAACTCCTCGCCTCGCCCCTCAACTGAACTTCGAAACCCAAGAGGTCTGCGCGATCAAAAAATCCAGCACCGCGTGCATTCCATCGTTCCCAAATCGTCAGCGGGAACTGCTAACCGCCGGTCACCATCAAGGCGTGACCTGCGGCGGCTATCATTAAGATCAGCAGATGGTTAATGGGGTCTTAAGTGACGACCCCGGCCGGCATCGGAGGTGAATTTGCGAGCGCGGCGTTGCAGAACGGTCGCTCGCTCGAGGTAGCTGCGAAATTCTTCACGAATTGTTTTCCTTAACGCACTGTTAAAACCCCTCCTGTAGCTTTTCGCGACATCAGGTGAAGTCGCGTAAGTATGACATGAGCACATCTCAGCGTTTTCCAGGCTTTGACGGGCTGATGACGTTGTCGCGTCGCGAGGGCGTCGACATCAGGCCGACATTGCTGCGCGTCCTGACCGACCTGTACGTCCAGGCCGGCGCGCATTCGAGCGACGAGGAACGGCAGTTCGTGGAGCTCGCCTCCCGCCTGATCGATCAGGTCGATGACGCGACGCGTGCAGCCGTGCGGGCGCGGCTCGCGATCTATCCCGGTGCGCCGGTGTCGATCCTCGCACAGCTTGGCCTAAAACCCTCCGGCTCCGACGAACCCGCCACGCTCGTGCGCGACGTCCCGGCGCGGTCGACGGCATCCGGCACCGAGCCGGTGGACACGCGGCCCGCGACGCAATCGACGCTGGCGATGCAGCCGAAGGACGCGGCCGAGATCCACGACATGTTCTTCCGCGCGAACGGGCGGGAACGGGCGGCCATCCTGCACAATCTCGGCGAAACACCCCTGAAGCCGTCGCCGCGGATCCCCGAGACACGGGCTGCGCGCGCCATCGAGACGCTGGAGATGGCGGCCTTCGCCTCCGATGTCGAAAGCTTCGCGATCGAACTCGGCGAAAGCCTAATCCTGCCGGCACGCATGGCGGCACAGGTGGTCGACGATCCCGGCGGCGAGCCGCTGGCCTGCGCGGCGCGCGCGCTCGGCATGCCGAGCGCGGTGTTTCAGCGCATCCTGCTGTTCCTCAAGCCGGAGATGGGTTCGTCGGTGCAGACCGTGTACCGCCTGTCACGGCTCTACGACAATCTTGGCGAACGCTCCGCGCTCATCATGCTCGCGGCCTGGCGCGGTGCGGTGATGGCTACAAGCCGCACAAAACATCGCCCGATGCTCTACGACGACGACCGCCAGCGCGCGCGTGGCGCGGCGCTGCCGGCCCGCCCGGAGGTGCAGCCCGGCATGTCCACCGTCGCGCGCACCGGCACCGACGGCTCGCGCAGGTAGCATCGGGCGCGGGCGACCGACCTTTCGAAGTCGTCATGGCCGGGCTTGTCCCGCCTGCGGGCAAGGCCGGGCATGACGAGTCATCGGCTCCGGCCATTGGCGCAAGATTGCGGGTCAGGAGCGCGCGAGATCGAGGAAGTGCCGCCCCTCCTTGTCCTCGGTCTCGATGATCCAGGCATCGGGATCGAAACGGATCTCCTTGGCGAGGCGATCCTCGACGGATGCTTCCGCCACCGGCTGCGGTGAGATGGGAACGAACAGGCGATCGATTGGCCTCGCGTCATCATAGACCGTCTGCGGCGCCGGCGTGAACAGCATGGCGTTGCCATCCATCAGCGCGACCTTGACGAAGACGGCACCGGCCTCCTCGGCGCCGCGGCGGCGGACCGCACCAAAGACGCCCGCCCCCTGACAACGGCGCAGATAGGCCGCGACCCAGATGTTGGTTTTCAATCGCATGGAATGGACGATAGGCCAGCGCCGAGTCCGGCGCCAGAGCTTGCAACGACCCGCGACGGCAGACGTGCTTCTACCGCGCCGGCCGGCCTGCGATCCTGCCTGCGACGAGATAGGACAATGGCATCGCCACCGCGAATCCGACGAGAACCGCGATCGGAATGTTTTTCATGGCCTGGCTCGCGAAGTCCGGGACCATCAGCACCGATATCAAGGCAACACCGGCAAGCACCGTCCCCAGCATGATCCAAACGATGAGAGCAATCTTGAACATGGCAGATTCTCCTCGATGAGAATGCGCCATGCTGATCCAACCGCTGTGTCGCCTTCATTGATCTGAAACAAATCGGCAAGGGTCCGCCGCGTGCTTTGATGCGCGCTCGATCCCGATCAATGCTTCGGGTCAGCGCGCTTCGCCTCCGCCGGAGCCGATACGGTCAGTCGACCGAGTGGCCGATAACCGTGGCGAGTTCGCGGACCATGCGGTCCGACACCTGTCCCGTGACCGGCAGCTTGCGCTCGCGCTCGAATTTCTGGATCGCAGCCTGGGTGTCCGGACCGATCGCACCGGTCGGCTTCAGCTGGCCGTAGCCATATTCGGTGAGCGCGCGCTGCACCGCTGCCACGCGCCGCGAACCCGTGACCGGACCGCTGTCGCCATGGGGCGAAAGCGGAACCGACGCCGGCGGCCGCATCACATTTGCGGAGGAGACGCTGCCCGTCGTCGACGACCGCACCAGATTCGCGAGCTGATCGGCGCTCTTCGGCTCCGCCAGCCTGGGCTCGGCCGGCTTTGCGTCCGTGAGCTTCGGCTCGGCGACGTCTGCCTCGGCCGGCCGCGGTCGTGGCAGCAGATTGGCGATGGCGGCGCTGTTTGCACCGGATATGACGAACGATCCGAACATCGGCGCGGGATGCGGGCCGGTCTGAAGGAACAGCGCGTTGGTCACGATCGCGGCGATGGCCGCGGACGCCAGCACGCCTGCGACGACGTCCTTTGGACTGCGCAGGAACAGACGCATCGCAAGACCGCGCTTGGTCTCGGGCGCTGTTATGGCGGCTGCCGCCCGCTTGCGGCGCCGCGGCGTCTCGTCATCATCATCGTTGGTCGGTCGTCTAGGCACTTTTCTTCACCTGCGAGGACTGGTCCTGCTTGGCAGATCGCACAGAGGGGGTCAGCGTTGCAACATTGTTTTGGTGTTCGGCGCCAGCCTTGGCGAAGACACGCGGCAGCACCACGGTGACGGTGGTTCCCTCGTCAACCTTGCTCTGGACAGTTAGTTCCCCGCCATGCAGGGCGACCAGGCTCTTGACGATCGACAGCCCGAGCCCGGTGCCCTCGTGCCGCCGCTGATAGGTCTTGCCGGCCTGGAAGAACGGATCGCCGATGCGCTTCAGATCGTCGGCCGCGATGCCGACGCCGGTGTCGGTGACAGCGAGCACGAGTTTTGCATCGTCGATATTTGCTGCGACCGCGACCTTGCCGCCACGCTCGGTGAACTTGATCGCGTTCGACACGAGGTTCAGCATGATCTGCCTGAAGGCGCGCGAATCGCCCGTGATCTCGGGAAGATCGGGCGCGGCGTTGACGACGAGGTCGATGCCGTTTTCCCTCGCCTTCAGCGCCAGCAGGTTGCAGCAATTGATCAGCGCCGCGCGCGGCGCGAACGGCTCGGGCATGATTTCGAAACTGCCGGATTCCATCTTCGACATGTCGAGGATGCCGTTGACGACCGACAGCAGATGCTGGCCGGAATCGTTGATCAGCTGCGCGTATTCCTTGCGCCGCGCAGCATCGAGCATCAGGTCCTGCTCCCTGATGATCATCTCGGAGAACCCGATGATGGCATTTAGCGGGGTGCGAAGCTCATGGCTCATGGTGGCGAGGAACCGGGTCTTTGCAGCGTCGGCCCGCTCGGCCGCGCCGTGGGCGAGTTCGAGCGCCTGCTCCTGGACCTTGCGATCGGTGACGTCGCGCATCACGGCGACCACCTCCGCTTCGCCGGCCGTAGCCGGACGCGAGGTCACCTCCAGCGGGCGGCAGCGCATCTCGACCCAGATGAAGTCGGCCTGGCTACCCTCGCCTCGCCTGACGCGGAATTCGACACTGCACGATTCGCCGCCGCGTCCGGCGTCCGAAAGCGCGGTGAGAAAGGCCGGACGGTCGGCGACGTGAACGCGTTCGAACAACCCGTGTCCGTGAAGCGGCGCAGCCGGCACGCCGAGCAGTGCTTCCACGGCCGGCGAAATGAACTGCACCGCTCCGTTGCGGCCATGGCGCGAGATCACGTCGCTCATGTTGCGGGTCAGAAGACGGTAACGCTCCTCCTCACGCGTCAGCAGGTCGACGCCGATGCGCGCGAGCGAGTCCGAGGCGAAAGCGAGGCCTGCCGCATAAAGCGTCGCGGACAGCGCACCAAACGCCATCAGCGTCGTCCGCATCGAGGCGCCCGTTGGCACCGCGGGCAGAAGCGAAAGATGTCCGAGCAGGATCAACGCGGCGACGCATGAGAGCGCCAGCACCGCGGCAAACGCCACCACGCGCCGCGAGGCCGACAGCGAGGCTTCCAGCGGCACCACGACGAGCCAGACCGCGGCGAACGATTCGATGCCGCCGGTCGAGATCGCAATCGCGGTGACGACACCGGCCAGCGCGAGCGAGGAGAGAACGTAGGCGCCTTCGTAGCGCCCGGTGCGCGACAAAAACCATGACAGCAGGATCGGCGCGATCAGCCAAGCGAAGGCCAGAACCTCCAGCGCACTCGGCGCACCACGGATTGCTAGATAGCCGGGGAAAGCCGCAAACGCTGCCAGGCTGCCGAGCAGCCGCGGCGCCATGAAGGCGCGATGCCGCGCCCGCGTCAGCGCGTCATAGCGTGCCGAGGGATGCAGCAGGGCATCGAGGCAGTCACGGACGATAGTCAACACAATCACGGCTTTCGCGCCCGGTTTGTTCGTCGATCGGACGCTCCGGAACGCCCCCTTGTCATGGGCCCACCGTGTCAGAGCGGAATTAAATGAACGCTAAGGCACCGCGCGGGGTTCGTTGGGGCCCATGCTTTTGCCGACAATTTAACGGATCCGGGCCGCGCCATTTAACGGAAATGGTGAACGACCGGTTTAACGCGCCGCTCATGGTTTCCAAAAAGTGGACGGCGTGACGGATCGCGCGACATCGGCAGACGCCGCGCGCTCATCGGTGCGCGTGCGGGCTTCGATCCCGCACGATTTTCGGAGCGCGCGGCGATTTTCTCACAAAGCTTCAGCGCATTAAGCCTGCTTCAATCAGTTTGCGATTTATCGAGGGATGGTGGGTTGAGCTGTCGATCGCGTGAGGGGCGCGACAAGACGGATGTGAGTTGACGACGGGGTTGCGAGATGTGGTTCCTGCTCCGCATGGCGTTCTGGCTCGGGCTTGTTCTCGTGCTGCTGCCGCGCGACAAGAACGCCGAATCGCAAAAACTGCCGCAGATCAGCGCGCAGGAAGCCGTGCAGGCCGCGACCGCCGCGGTGTCCGACATGAGCCAGTTCTGCAAGCGCCAGCCGTCCGCCTGCGAGGTCGGTGGCCAGGCCGCGACCGTGATCGGCGCGCGCGCCCAGGAAGGGGCGCGAAAAATCTATCAGATGATGAAGCCCGCCGAGACCGACAGGAAATCATCCGACCCTGAGAAGAAGCCTACTGAAGCCGACAAGAAGGCGCCCGACCACACGGGCTCGATCGGCGGCGACGACGCAGATCCGACGCTGGTTGACGTGGCCTCCCAGGATACGCTGACGCCGAACGACCTGCTCGCGGATTGGCGCGCGGCGCCCTGAAGGGGCCGTCAAAGACAGTTTTCTCGCTTTCGGCCATCTCCGATCCCATATAAGGGATGGCAATGGAACCTTGCGTCGCCGGCCTGACGCGGTTCCATCAGGACATGTCTCGACCAAAAGGCCGACCACACCATCACAGGCTTGCCGCACACCCATGACGATCGACGACATCAGGGACAATTTTGCACTGCTGGAGGACTGGGACGACCGTTACCGGTACGTCATCGAGCTCGGACGTACGCTCGCGCCGATGCCCGAGGAGGAACACTCGGCCGAGAACAAGGTGCAAGGCTGCGTCAGCCAGGTGTGGCTGTCGCGCCGGATCGACCGCGAGGCGGGTCAGGAACCGGTCCTGAACTATCGTGGCGACAGCGATGCGCATATCGTGCGCGGACTGATCGCGATCCTCCTGACGCTCTTGTCAGGGCGCACGCCGCGCGAAATTCTCAGCGTCGATGCCGCGGCGATCTTCGACGAATTCGGCTTTCGCGAGCATTTGACGCCGCAGCGCTCCAACGGCCTGCGCGCGATGATCGAGCGCATCCGCGCCGATGCCCGGGCCAGCCTCGCCGCGGCGTCCTGACGCGACACGCGTTTTCCGGGATGGCCCGAAGCACCAGACCTCAGGTGCATAAGTGCGCACCGGGGAATCTCGAGCTTCCGGGTTTGCTTCGCACACCCGGAACGACTGACGAGCCTACTTCCGTCCCTTGCGCTGCTGGCCGAGGCCCATCTTCTTGGCAAGGTTCGAGCGCGCCACGGCATAGTTCGGCGCCACCATCGGGTAGTCGGCGGGAAGTCCCCACTTCTCCCGATACTGCTCCGGGGTCATGTTGTACTGGGTGCGCAAATGGCGTTTCAGCGACTTGAAGCGCTTGCCGTCCTCGAGACAGACCAGATAGTCCGGCGCAATCGATTTCTTCACTGCAACCGCAGGTTTTGCGGGCTCCAGCGGCACCTCGGTGCGACCGCTTGAGACCCTGAGCAGAGCTGAATGCACCTGGCTGATCAGGTTCGGAATTTCCGACGCCGGGGTGGGATTGTTGCTGAGATAGGCCGAGACGATATTCGCGGTCAGATCGATGAAATTCTTGCCGGCGGTTTCGGTCATGAACTGAACCTTATCCTAACAATGGCTTTTCGCGAATGCCGTCTCGCTGGCCCAAAGTCTAAGAGAAGCCCTAAACTTATACTTTGTCTTGCGATGACACGGATGCGTCGGGCACGCTGCAACCACTTCTAGAATATGAACTGAGTACTTTTTGGCTAACGGGGATAACTTAGGTTACGAGCCTCACGCACTTCAAGTGAAGCTTGACGACAATCAGCCTCGGGCATCACGCACGCTGTTCGAGATGGGCCCGCAGTTCCTCGATTGAACCGAAGCGCATCATGCCCTCGGGCATCTGCGCCTCGATCGAACCGTCGGAAAACAGCGAATAGGCCATGCCGTCGACGGCACCCGATTTCACCACCGTTGGCTGATCCGCCGGGGCCTCCTTGAACGCCGGGGCCGCCCGGCCGCTCCGCCGCGGTTGCGGCCGCTCCGCTCGCGGCCAGGCATCGTCGAAGGGGGACGGCTGGAGCTTGCCAAGTTCGGCGGACGGGGCACGTACCGGCTCGGCGACTGCCGGCTCCGGCGGACGCGGCGGCACGCGCTCGCGTTCCCGGCGCGAGGAGAACAGCGGATTGCGCGGCGACTTTGCCGACGGCATGGCCTCGGCGCCCGGCTCGCTGAGCGGCGCAAGGGCCGGCCGGCCGCGCTCGCGCGCGCCATTCTCGTCCTGCCAAGGTATCGCCGAAGGGATCGACGGGACCGGCGGAATCGGCGGCATTGGCGGCAGCGGCGGCATTTGCGAAACAGGCGGCGCCACGAGCTCGATCTCGTCGGCTTCGGCCTCCGCCGGTTCGTCGCGGCTGAACAGAAAACCCCCCTCCGGTGCGCGCGCCAGAGCGGTATTTGGCGGCGGCAGGACCGCTCTGCCAGGGGTCCCAGACCGGGGTTCCGTGGGCGAGCGGGGCGGCAACCGGCGCGCGATGTTCTTGAGCTCGGCGACCACCATGGAAAGCCCGATCATCACCAAGCCGGTGCATGCGCCCATGGCCCCGACGAAGATCATGGTGTTGCCAAAGCTGAATTCCTTCAGCGAAAACCCATAGGCGACCGCCACCAGGCCAGCCACAATGGCCCCAATTCCGGCGATCAACATGGCACTCATCATGAAACCCACTCGTTGAGCAGCCCGCGCGCGCCTGCGAGCCGCCTCCCCGCCACGATACCGTCATAGTTGACACCGGGCCAACCGACAATTGCCCCCGCGGGGAATAGCTACGCATATCCAGTCAGCAATTGTTCAGGTAAACAATAATAATTGTCAGAGACAGGATAGACCGTCACGCAGGTGGCCGCCTGTTTTGCGCCGCAGCAATTGATTCAGGCCAAATTCCAATTACTTGCGAGGGTATATGCGTTATATGCATCTTGGGGAATAGAGGCTCGAGAGCGCGGAACTGAGCCAAAAAGAGACGCCGGGTTACCAATCGCCATGTCTTCCATTACGACTTCGGTCATCGAGACGCCCACGCGGCGATCGATGGAACAAACTTGCGACGACTTTGCCTTTTTTGTGTTGGCGCTCGTCAGCCTGATCGCCGGTCTCACCTTCCGGGACTATGGGCTCGGCTGGGACGACTACACGCACGCCGAATATGCCGATCTGCTGCTGCGGATGTACGGTTCCGGCTTCAAGGACACCGCGGCGCTCTCCTTTGCCAATCTGTACATGTATGGCGGCGGCTTCGACATGGCCGCGGCGCTGCTGCACAAGCTGATCCCGCTCGAACTGTTCGAGACCAGGCGGCTGGTCGGGGCTGTCGTCGGCGTGATCGGCCTTGCGGTGACCTGGCGGCTGGCGCGCCGGGTCGGCGGACCGCTGGCCGGCCTTGCCGCACTGCTGCTGCTGGCGCTGTGTCCGATCTACTACGGGCACATGTTCATGAACCCCAAGGATGCACCATTCGCGGTGGCGATGATCATCCTGATGCTGGGCCTCACGCGGCTCGCCGAGGAATATCCCCACCCCTCGCCACGCACGATCCTCATCGTCGGCCTCGGCGCCGGGCTCTCGCTCGGCTCGCGGGTGCTCGGCGGACTGGCGCTGATCTACGCGCTGGCCGGCTTCGTGCCGCTGTGGCTCGATGACGTCCGCACGCAGGGGCGGCGCGAGACCGTCCGCCGCTTCGTCCATGTCCTGTTCGTGCTGCTGCCCGGCCTGATCGTCGGCTACCTCGTGATGGGCCTGATCTGGCCGTGGTCGATCATCAAGCCCGGCAATCCATTCACCGCGGTCACCTATTTCTCACATTTCTTCGAAAAACCCTGGAAGGAAATGTTCGACGGCGCGCTGGTCTCCGTGCCGGACATGCCATGGTCCTATCTGCCGACGCTGTTCGCGCTTCAGCTCCCCGAGGTGCTGCTGGCGCTGTTCATCGCCGGCCTCGCCTTGACTATGCTGGCGCTGCCCCGCGCCGAGGTGCCGGCACGCCGCAAAACCGTCCTGCTGATGCTGTCGCTTGCCGCGACGCTGCCGATCGCGATCGCGATCGTGAAGCGGCCCGCGCTCTACAACGGCATTCGGCATTTCATTTTCGTGATTCCGCCGATGACCGTCCTGGGCGGGATTGCCTTCGCCAGGGGCATGACCTGGCTGAAGGACAATCGGGTCAGCTGGCAGCCGGTCGCGCTCGCGGCATTCGTGTTCGGGCTTGCGCTGCCGCTCGCCGAGATGATCCGGCTGCATCCCTATCAGTACACCCATTTCAACTTCATCGCCGGCACCGTGCGCGATGCCGACAGCCGCTTCATGCTGGATTACTGGGGACTGGCGTTCAAGCAGGCATCCGACGGCCTGCGCGAGCAGCTCGTCGAACGGCAGGAGGTGCAGCCGGAGGGCCGCAAGTGGAAGGTCGCGGTCTGCGGTCCGCAGCGCCCGGCGCAGGTTGCGCTCGGCCCCGACTTCACCATCGGCTGGGACAGTCATGCCGCCGATTTTGCCATGACGCTCGGCGAGTTCTACTGCAAGGGCCTCAACGCGCCCGTGATGCTCGAGATCAAGCGCGACGACGTGGTGTTCGCGCGCGTCTACGACATCCGTGGCCGCACCATTTCCAGCCTGTTGTCGATCCCGGCGCCGTAGCGAGGCCTTGACGTCATGACTGTTCTGGTGACCGGCAGCTCCGGTCATCTCGGGGAAGCGCTGGTCCGCACCCTTACGGCCGCGCGGCGCCATGTGGTCGGCATCGACGTCCGAAAAGGTCCATTCACGCATCGGACGGGCTCGATCACGGACCGCGGTTTTGTTCGCGACTGCATGGACGGCGTCGCCGCGGTGCTGCACGCCGCAACGCTGCACAAGCCGCATGTCGCAACGCACAGCCGCCAGGATTTTGTCGACGTCAATATCACCGGCACGCTCAACCTGCTCGAAGAAGCTGTTCGCGCCGGTGTGACGGCCTTTGTCCATACCAGCACGACCAGCGTGTTCGGCGATGCATTGATCCCGCCGCCAGGCGAACCGGCCGCCTGGATCACCGAGGACGTCGTTCCCGTCCCGAAGAACATCTACGGCGTGACGAAAGCGGCGGCGGAGGATCTCTGCCAGCTGTTCGCGCGCAATCATGCGCTTGCCACCACCGTGTTGCGGGTCTCGCGCTTCTTTCCCGAACAGGACGACGACCGCGCCGTTCGCGACGGCTACGCCGATGCCAACGCCAAGACGAACGAATTTCTCTACCGGCGCGTCGACATCGAGGACGTGGTCAGCGCGCATCTTCTGGCGGCGGACCGGAAACCTCCGGGCCAATTTGCAAAATTCATCATCAGCGCCACCACGCCGTTTGCACGCGACGAGATGGCGGAACTGCGCCAAAACACGCCGCGCGTAGTCGCGCGTCACGTACCGGCCTATCAAGCAGAATATGCCGCCCGCGGCTGGCGGATGTTTTCAAGCGTCGATCGCGTCTATGTGAATGCAAAGGCAAGACGCGAACTCGGCTGGCAGCCCCGCCACGACTTTGCTGCGCTGATCGCGCGTCTTGCGGGCGGCGATGACATCGAAAGCGAGCTTGCGCGCGCGATAGGACGGAAAGGCTATCACGATCGCGCGTTCGGCGACGGACCCTATCCGCTGTAGAGTTTCGGCGCGTTTTCCTCACGCGAGCCCATGCCCACTTCGAAAACGCTGCAGTCTTGGATGGACGAAGCGCCGCGAATGCATTATGAAAGCGGCACACTCCTCTACACATCGGATCCAAACGCCGCTCAATTACGGGCGGCGTTTTCATTTTGATTCCTGTTGTTCGGTTCCCATTCACCATGCCGTGCGCACGGGAATCGGAGCCGCGTTGACACGGTTTTGCCACCAATGCGATAGTACGAATCATGTTGATCAACTGGTCGGCGAGTACCGTCGACGTTGCTCTGCAAGCGTGGCGTTCAGCAAAACTCTCAACAGAATACCAGCGCTTGGTCTCATCTTCGTGAGGCTGAGGCTGCCTGTGTGTCTGGAGGACCCATGTTGGACCAGCAATCCCTACCCTCATCCTTCCAATTCTCGCTCCGCGACGCGGATATCGAGCGCCGCAAGATCATCGTAGATCTCGCAGCTGAGGATATCTCGCGCATCACGGCGCTCAAGGACGTCATCGCGCAGGAGGGCGATCGCTACACTGACGATTTCTTCCGCTATCTTCGGGACCTCGGCGAGGCACCGGCTCTGTTCGGCCGCCGCGACGCGTTTGCCGAAGCCAAGCGCCGGAAGCGCGAACACCTGACGGCGTTGACAAACGGCGTTTACGACCAGGCCTATGTCGAACAGCGGGCGGCACTGGCGTTGCTCTATAGCCGATACGGACTGGAGACCCGCGCCTTCCTCGGAGCCTTCCATCATCTGTTGCGCGCGCTCGGCGGCGACATCATGAAGTGCTTTCCGGACGATCCGAACGGCGCCTTCCAGCGTTTCATGTCGTTGAAGAAGGTCGTGTTCTTCGACATCGGCATCATTGCCGACGTCCTGATGAGCGAGCGCGAACGGACGATCAGCCAGCAGCAGGACGCGATCCGCGAGCTTTCGACGCCGGTGCTGCAGCTGCGCGACGGGCTGCTCATCCTGCCGATCATCGGCATGATCGATTCGCAGCGCGCCAAGCAGCTCACCGACGACCTGCTCCGCGCCATCCGCGCCAACCGCGCCCGCATGGTGGTGATGGACATCACCGGCGTCGCCGCCGTGGACTCCAAGGTCGCCAACCACCTGATCCAGACGGTAGCCGCCGCGCGGCTGATGGGCAGCACGGTGATCATCACCGGCCTGTCGGCCGATGTCGCGCAGGCTTTGGTCGCGCTCGGCGTCGATCTCGGCAAGATCACGACAACAGCGGACCTGCAGGGCGGGCTCGAGGAGGCCGAGCGCCTGCTCGGCTATCGCGTCGTCCGCTTGGCCGAGGCGCCGGGACGCCTCTCCGCCTGAGGCACGGTGATGCTGGAGGACGCACGCCATGGCGATCCCGATTCTGAAGCAGGCCGACGTGCTGATCGCGAGCCTTCAGGCAGATCCGACCGACAACGACCTGATCCAGCTCAGGGACGAACTCGCCGACAGGATCGGCCGCCTCCGCTCGATCGGCGTCGTGATCGACGTCAGCGCACTCGATGTGATGGACTCGTTCGCGACCCGTACGCTGCGGGGCATCGCACAGACCACGCGGCTGCGCGGTGCCGATACCGTGATCGTCGGTATCCAGCCGGACGTCGCGTTCGCGATGGTGCAGCTTGGCCTCACGCTCGACGGGATCGTGACCGCGCTCGACCTCGAGGAAGGCTGCGCGCGGCTGCGCAAGTACGCTGACGACGAGGCATCCCGTGGCAGCTGACGCGACGCATGTCGTTATCGCACATGACGGCGATATCGTGGAGGCGCGGCGGAAGGGACGCGAACTCGCCCAGAGGATCGGCTTTGTCGGCAGCGACCTGACGATCATCGCAACCGCGATCTCGGAGATCGCGCGCAACATCGTAGTCTACGCCGTTCATGGCGAGATCAGCCTGAGCGAGGCGGATTATGGCGGCCGGCGCGGCATCGTCGTGGTGGCGCGCGACGAAGGCCCGGGCATTCCCGACATCGAACGCGCCATGCGCGACGGCTATTCGACCGGCAACAGTCTCGGTCTCGGCCTGCCCGGTGCCAGGCGTCTGATGGACGATTTCGAGATCATGTCGACGGTCGGCCAGGGCACGACCGTGACGATGCGGAAATGGAAGCGATGATTCCGGCGCCCCGAACCAGCGCGTTTGCCTGCCCCATCGAATGGGGCTTTGCCGCGCGCACGATCGGCGGGGAGACCGAGTCAGGCGACCTGCATTTCGTCGCGACCCACGCCGGAGGCGTGCTGGTCGCCGTGATCGACGGCCTCGGACATGGACCCGAAGCTGCGCTGGCCTCACGGCTCGCCGCGGCGACGCTCGATGAGCATCTCGGCGAATCCGTCACCGCGCTGATAGCACATTGTCATGCCGCCCTGCAGCGAACCCGCGGTGCCGTGCTGAGCCTTGCCGCAATCGAACCCGACGGCCGCGAAATGACCTGGATCGGGGTCGGCAATGTCGATGCCACCCTGCACCGTGCGACATCCGCACGACATCAGCGGGAAGCGCTGCAGCATCGCGGCGGGGTCGTCGGCTATCAACTGCCGCCGCTGCGCGCGGCGACGCTTGCGCTCGAGCCCGGCGATACGCTGGTGTTCGCAACCGACGGGATCGCCGGCGCCTTCAACAGCGCCTCGCCGGTCGGGTGGCATCCGCAGGATGCCGCCGATCACATCCTGCGCCTCTACGGCAAGAACACCGACGATGCGCTCGTCGTCGTGGCGCGAACGGTCGGAGACTGACGATGGCCGGCGTCATCGAGGAGATCCGGAATGACTATGCAGGAACGCTGTCCGGCTATCTCATCGAGGCGGACGAGGAAGCGCGGCTGCACGCCCATGAGCTCGGCCGCAGGGCGCTGACCGGCGGGATCGGCGTGCTCGACATCGTGACGCTGCATCATGAAGCGCTGGCAAGCCTCGGACAGGCCGGATCGCTGCCGCTCGAGCGCGCCGCGGAATTTCTGGCCGAAAGCCTGTCGCCATTCGAGATGTCGCTGCGCGGCTATCGCGAGGCAAACGCGATGCTCTCGACCGCCAACACAAGCCTGCAGCAGGCCCAGGCGGCGACGGAAGCGGTCAACCGCGAGCTGGAAGCGTTCAGCTATTCGGTCGCCCACGACCTGCGCGCGCCCTTGCGCAGCATCGACGGCTTCAGCCTCGCACTTCTGGAGGACTGCGCCGGCGTGCTCGACGAGGCCGGCAGGCAGCATTTGCGCTTCGTGCGCGAGGCCGCCCAGGACATGGCCGCGCTGATCGACGGCCTGCTGTCGCTGTCGCGGGTGACCCGCAGCGAGCTGCGCCGCGAGACGGTGGATCTCGCCGAGCTCGCGCGCAACATCCTTGCGCAGCTGCTCAGAGCAGCGCCCGGCCGCGACGTCGAGACCGTCATTGCCGATGATCTTCTTGCCGAGGGCGATGCCCGGCTGCTGCGCGGCCTGCTGGAAAACCTGCTTGGCAACGCCTGGAAGTTCACTGGCAAGCAGGCTGCCGCGCGGATCGAGGTCGGCATGACGCGGGCCGGCGGCGAGCCCGCCTATTTCGTGCGCGACAACGGCGCAGGCTTCGACATGGCCTATGCCGCAAAACTGTTCGGCGCGTTTCAGCGGCTGCATTCGGCAAGCGAGTTCGAGGGCACCGGCATCGGGCTCGCAACCGTGCAGCGCATCGTCCATCGCCATGGCGGCCGGGTCTGGGCCGAGAGCACGGTCGGCCGTGGCGCAACGTTCTTCTTCACCCTGTGGAGTACCGGGCATGGAGCTTAGGGCCGATCTGTTCCGCGAAAAGCGCATCCTGCTCGTGGAGGACAATCCGAAGGATGAAGCGCTCACGCGGCGCGCGCTGCAGAAGCACAATCTGCAGGCCATCGTCGTCGTAACGCGCGACGGGGTCGAGGCGCTCGACTATCTGCTGCCGGCCGGCGACCGTGCGGCGCACCCCTTGCCGCAGCTGGTCCTGCTCGATCTGAAGCTGCCGAAGCTCGACGGCCTGGAAGTGCTGCGCCGCCTGCGCGGCGACGAACGGACGCGGCGGTTGCCGGTGGTGATCCTGACCTCATCGGCGGAGGAGCGCGACATCCTCGAAGGCTACCGGCTCGGCACCAACAGCTATGTGCGCAAGCCGGTCGACTTCGCCGAGTTCACGGAGGCGGTGCGGTACCTCGGCCTGTACTGGCTCATTCTCAACACCGCGCCGCCGGCGCAGTAAGCTTTCGCTTCCCTTTGGAGCCTGCCGATGCCGAAGCCGCTCAAAGCGTTGATCGTCGAAGACAATGAACGCGATGCCGCCATGCTGATGCGCGAACTGAACCGCGGCGGCTACGAGCTCGAATCCGAACGTGTCGACACACCGGAGGCGCTGAATACCGCGCTCGACCGCCAGGCCTGGGACATCGTATTCTCCGACTATTCGATGCCGCGCTTCAGCGCGCCGGCCGCGCTGGCGCTGGTGCGCGAGCGCGGCTTCGACGTGCCGTTCATCATCGTCTCCGGCACCATCGGCGAGGATACCGCGGTGGAGGCCATGCGCGCGGGCGCCAATGATTTCATGCCCAAGGGCGCCCTGGCGCGGCTGCTGCCCGCCATCGACCGCGAGCTGCGCGAGGCCAGGGCCCGCGCCGAGCGCAAGAGGATGCGCGAGCAGCTCATGATCTCCGAGCGCATGGCCTCCGTCGGCATGCTGTCGGCGAGCGTCGCCCATGAGATCAACAACCCGCTCGCGGTGATCGTGGCCAATCTCGAATTCGCCCTGCAACGCTTCGAGGTGCTGGGCGTTGAACACACAGCGGTCGCAACGTCCGGCGAGGCCGCCGGGCTGCAGGAAGCCCGGCAGTCGCTCCGCGAGGCGCATGAGGCTGCCGAACGCGTGGCCCACATCGTCAGGGATCTCAAGGTGTTCTCGCGCGCGTCCAGCGATGAGCAGGAAGGGGCCGTCGACATCGAGCGCGTGCTGGAATCGGCGCTACGCATGGCTTCCAATGAAATCCGCCACCGCGCCAACATCGTCCGGCACTATGTCAAGGTCCCGCCGATCCACGGCAATGAAGCCCGCCTCGGACAGGTATTCCTCAACCTCATCATCAATGCCGCGCAGGCCATTCCCGAAGGCCGCGCCGCCGAGAACCGGATCGGACTGTCAATTCACATGGGAGAGAACGACCGCGTCGTGGTCGAAGTCTCCGACACCGGCTCCGGGATTCCGCCGCAGGTCGTCGCGCGCATCTTCGATCCGTTCTTCACCACCAAGGCGGCAGGCGTCGGAACCGGGCTCGGGCTCGCGATCTGCCAGCGCATCGTGATCCGCTATGGCGGCGACATTGCCGTCGAGAGCCAGGCCGGGCACGGCACGACATTTCGAGTCTCGCTCCGCCGGGCGCGGACGGCGCTGCCCTCGGCCGATGCGATCCCCGCCGAACAACGCGCCAAACGCAAAGGCCGCATCCTCGTCGTCGATGACGAGCCGATGCTCTGCTCGGCGGTCGAACGCATCCTGTCCGTCGAGCACGACGTAACCGTCGTGCAGTCGGCGCGGCGCGCGCTGGAGATCGTCAAGGACGATCCGCACTTCGACGTGATTCTGTCCGATCTCATGATGCCGCAGATGACCGGGATCGAGCTTCACGCCGCGCTCACCGCGATCGCACCCGAGCTCGCCGCAAAAATGATCTTCATGACCGGCGGCGCCTTCTCGCCGAGCGCATCGGCGTTCCTGGAAAGCGTCTCGAATTCCACGATCGACAAGCCGTTCAAACCGGCGGCGCTGCGGCGCGTGGTGCAGACGCTCATCAAATGAATTCACATCCGCGCATGAGAACGCATCGGCGCTGATTGACCGGGCCGAGGGGCCGGATACAATACGCGCTCCGACCGTCCGAAACGGTCACGATCCTGGTTCGGAATGCGCTGGTTCAGGGACAATGTCAGGCAAGGGTCATGGGCTGCGCTAGTCGCGCTCGCCATCAACCTTGCCTTGTCCTTCGGTCACGTTCACGCGATCGACGGCAGGGGCCTCGGGCATCCCGCCGGAGTACTGGCGGCCTTCGTATCGGCTGACGACAGCGACCACGGACCGGGCCAGCCCGACCAGGGCCACGCCGACTATCTCTGCCCGATCTGCCTGGCCAGCACGGCGATAGCCAGTGCGATTGCCCCGACACCGCCCGTGCTGCCGGTGGAGTTCGTCGTCGGCACGATCGATCAGCCGATCGAATGCGCGGTGGCTCTTGTCGAGCCGCAACATCCGCCCTTCCAGTCGCGCGGACCACCGATTTCCTGACATCGCGGCTTTCGTAACCCGTGAGACCACGCGCGTCGAGCGCGAGGCTGATGGGAACGCGGAGCTTGGGCTTGCCCGTGGGCCGAGGCGTTGTCGCCCGGCCTGACGCGTCTTCAATTCAGGAACATCATCGTGCATCATCCCCTTTCCATGCGCGCCAAGCGCAGACTTCTGCTATCCGCCTCATCGCTTGCACTGCTGGCCGTGTCGAGCGCGGCCGCGTTGGCCCAAAGCGACAATGCCTCGCCGCCGCCGGCCGCCGCGCCTCCAGCGCCGGCTGCAAGTCCGGCGCCGGAACCCTCACCCGGCGCACAGACGCCGGAACAGGGCGGCGCACCGGCAACCGAACACCAACCGTCGGTGCCGGCGCAGCAGGCCACCGGCCCGAACGTCCTTCCTGAGCTCCGCGTGGTCGCGCCGAAGGAACGGCCGCACCCGCGGCAGCGACCGCCTCAGATCGCGACCAGCCAGCAGCCCCCACCGCCGACCCAGCAACAGGTGGTGTCCCAGCAGAATGAAAAGTTCGATGCGGCCCGGAAGAACATCTTCCCGCCGGTCGGCGCCAATTCCTACGCGGTGACCCGGCAGGCGATCGAATCGCTGCCGCAGGGGAACAATGGCACGATGGACAAGGTCTTGTTGCAGCTTCCTGGCGTGACCCAGGATTCGGCAGCCGCCGGCGAATTGCATGTTCGCAACGAGCACGCCAACCTGCAATACCGCATCAACGGCATCATGCTTCCCGACGGCGTCGGCGGTTTTGGGCAAATTTTGGATACCGGCATCGTCGGCTCAATGTCACTGCTGACGGGAGCGCTCCCGGCGCAATATGGCCTGCGCACCGCCGGCGTGCTGGACATCCAGACCAAGAGCGACGCGTTCAACAATACCGGTACGGTCAGCGTCTATGGCGGCAGCCACCAGACCATCACGCCCTTTGCCGAATACGGCGGCACGATCGGACAGACGCAATATTACGTCTCGGGCCGCTTTCTGTACAACGATCTCGGCATCGAAAATCCGACAGCCGCGAAGGACGCCATCCACGACCGTACGCAACAGGAAAAGGGCTTCCTCTATCTCTCCAGCGTGCTCGACCCGGAGAGCCGGCTGACCTGGATCAGCGGCGTCTCCAACTCGCTCTATCAGATCCCCAACAATCCGGGCCAGCCGACCGCCTTCGTGACGGCGGCGCAGACCGGCTTCGATTCCGCTGATCTGAACGAGCGCCAGCAGGAGATCAACCATTTCAACGTCGTCGCCTATCAGCATTCGGCCGAAGGCATCGACTATCAGCTCTCGTACTTCAACCGGTACAGCCAGCTCCACTTCTGGCCCGATCCGACCGGCGACCTGCTGATCAACGGCATCGCCTCGAGCGTCTATCGCCAGAGCAATGTCAATGGCGTCCAGGAGGATACCGCCTGGCGGATCACGGACGCACACACGCTGCGGTTCGGGTTCACCACGAGCGCCGAAAAGTCCCTGGTCACCAGCATCAGCACGACGTTTCCCGGCGATCCCGTGAACGGCCAAGCTTTCGATCCAATCTCGGGCAACCCGCTCGATCCCGTCTCCATCTATGATTCCAACTCAAAGGTCGGCTGGCTGTTCGGCGCTTACGTGCAGGACGAATGGAAGATCACCAACAATCTCACCTTGAACGCGGGATTGCGCTTCGATCAGATGTGGCAATTCGTCGATGCCAACCAGTTCAGCCCGCGCATCAGTCTGACCTGGGTGCCGCAGGACGGCACGACTGTCCACGCCGGCTATGCGCGAACCTTCACGCCGCCGCAGCAGGTGATCGCCGCACCGACCAACATCGCGCTGTTCCAGGGCACGGTCGCTGCGCCCGCGATTACCCAGAACGACCCGGTGCTGCCGGAACGAGCTCATGTCTTCGATGCCGGCGTGGATCAGAGGATCTGGCCGATTCCTGGCCTTGAAGTCGGGCTCGACGGTTATGTGAAGATCGCACGAGATCTGCTCGACGACGGACAGTTCGGCGCGGCTTATGTCCTGAGCGGCTTCAACTACGACAAGGCTAACAATGTCGGTCTCGAACTGAAGGCGAGCTATACCAACGGCCCTCTCAAACTCTACGGCAACGTCGCCTGGGCGCGGCAGATCGGCACGAACATCGTGTCGAACCAGTATTTGTTCGCACAGGACGAATTCGCCTATATCGCGACCAACTACATCCCCACCGACCACAGCCAGGTCCTGACGGCATCGGCCGGCGGGTCGTACAAATGGTACGATACGACGTTCACGGCATCGATGATCTATGGCAGCGGACTTCGTTCAGGTTTCGCCAACACCGATCACCTGCCCTCCTACACCCAGGTCAATATGGGCGTGTCGCACGATTTCCATATCGTTGCGCCCGACAAGCCGACAACGCTGCGTTTCGATGTCGTGAACCTGTTCGACAAGATCTACGAAATCAGGGATGGCTCCGGCATCGGGGTATTCGCGCCGCAATTCGGGCCACGCCGGGGATTCTTCTTCGGCATTTCACAGAAGATATGAAAAGGCGATCGAACGATGACCCGAAGCTCAAACGACACGCAGCGTGGCAGCAGGACGAGCCAACGCGGTGCGATCTGCTGGAGACCGGTAGCGGCAGTCCTGTGTCCCTTCGCGGCGGTCGTGGCAGCACGCCCTGCTCTCGCGCAAGGTGCAAATCCGCTGCTGCCGCACAACCTGTCGCCGTGGGGCATGTTCCTCAATGCCGACATCGTGGTGAAGGCAGTGATGGTGGGGCTCGCCTTCGCCTCGCTGGTGACCTGGACGGTGTGGCTCGCCAAGACGATCGAGCTTGCGCTCGCCAGACGGCGTGCGCGGCGCCGGATCGGAATGCTCGAATCCGGCACCGGGCTCGCCGACGCGGCTCGCGCCTCCAACGACGCGAGGGACGCGATCGCGCAACTGATCCAGTCCACCGCGCGCGAGGCCGAATTGTCCGGCGGCATCGTCGACGACGGTTTCAAGGAACGCGTCGCGCTCAGGCTGGAACGCGTGGAAGCGGCGATGACCCGGCAGGTCTCGCGCGGCACCGGCATCCTCGCAACGATCGGCGCGACCGCGCCCTTCGTCGGCCTGTTCGGCACGGTGTGGGGCATCATGAATGCGTTCATCGGCATTTCGGAGTCGCACACCACCAATCTCGCCGTCGTGGCGCCCGGCATCGCCGAGGCGCTGCTGGCGACCGCACTCGGGCTCGTCGCCGCAATTCCGGCGGTCGTCATCTACAACCACCTGGCCCGCGTCATATCGGGTTATCGCACCCTGCTGGGCGATGCCTCGGCGCAGTTGCTGCTGATCATCAGCCGCGGACAAGGCATTCGCGCGGCGGCGCTGCCGCATGCGGCGGAGTAGCAACATGGCGATGCGTCCTGGTTCCCGCGCCGGCGGCGACGAGCTCGAGATCCAGCACGAGATCAACGTCACGCCCTTCATCGACGTCATTCTGGTGCTGCTGATCATCTTCATGGTGGCGGCCCCGCTTGCGACCGTGGACATCGGCGTCAATCTGCCCGCAAGCACGGCGCCCGAGCAGCCGCGTCCGGACAAGCCCGTGTTCGTGACCATCAAGGCCGATCAGACGATCGCGATCGGTGAAACGGCGGTCTCCCGCGACGGGCTCGCGCAAGCGCTTGATGCGGCCACGAGCAGCCACAAGGAGGAAACTATCTTCATTCGCGGCGACAAGGCGCTGAGTTATGGCGAGCTGATGGAGGTGATGAATACCCTGCGCGATGCCGGTTATCTGAAGCTCGCCCTTGTCGGGCTGGAAACGCAGCCGGGCAAGCCATGAACGCCTACGCGCTGCATCTGCCGGAACACCGTGGCCTCGCGCGCTGGGCATTGGCCGCGGTCGCGATCCTGATCGCGCACGCGGTGATCATCGCCGCGGTCGCGCTCTGGTACGCCCGCCAGCCCAAGGTCGAGCCGAACATTCTTCCGGCGATCACGGTGTCTCTGGCGCCAACCCAGGCCAGTTCGCCCGAGGTGCAGACCGAGGACCTCGCGGTCGGGCCGCGCATGCAGCAGGCCGACGAGGCACTGAGGCAGCCGCCCAAGCTCGAGGAGAAGCCGGCCGACGAAGCGATGCAGCCCACGCCCCCGCAACAGGCTGAGGTCACGCTGCCCGAGGTTCAGCAAAAAGTGGAGCAGCCGAAGCCCGAGGTAATGCCGCCTGCGCCGGAAACACGAGCCCCACCGAAGAACGAGCGTATCGCTCAGTTGAACCAGGCGGCATCGAATGCCTATAACGCCCTGGTGCTTGGACATCTGCAGCGCTTCAAGCGCTATCCCAAGGCAGCAGGCAATGTCTCCGGCAAGGTCGTGGTGCGCTTCACCCTGGATCGCGACGGGCGCGTCATCGCGAACGTCATCGCCAAATCGTCGGGCAACCCTGTGCTCGACCAGGCGGCGCTGGAGACGCTGCGCCGCGCGAGCCCGTTCCCGCAATTCCCCGCCGCCAAGGCGGTGGCGCGGGACGAGTTCATCGTCCCGCTCGGTTTCTACCCCTCCGACTGAAGCGGCCGGAAGGTCGCCCCCGTAGTCTTACGGTCCGTAAAATTTACCGGATCCCAGAAAGCAGTCGCGAAGACTGGGACAACATTGCTCGGCGCGCCCCGTTGAGAACGACGATCCAGCTCGGCCATGATACCGCCCAGACCGCCGGAAAGGCGCCCTGGGGACAGTTCAGGGTCGCCCATGCATCTCGCGATCGAGTCGTCCGCCGGCCACTCGGGAACCTCTCACGTGAACCTCCGCTCCTCACTCATCACAACACTGGCGGCATTCGGCCGTGATCGCCGCGGCAATATCGCGATCATCTTCGCGCTCGCCGGCACCGTCGTGCTCGGATTTGTCGGTGTCGCGGTCGATTACTCGATCGCGAACAAACAGCGCACCAAGCTGCAGGACGCGCTCGACGCGGCGCTGCTGGCTGGCTCGACCGCCGGCAAGCAGGCGCTGGACGGGGGCTCGGGCCAGACCGCGGCGATCGCGGCGGCCAACAGCGCCGCCACGGCCTTTTTCGCGAGCAACACGAGCAGCGTCAGCGGCCAGCTCACGGCGAATTACACGATGAACGGCCGGACCCTGACCGGATCCGGATCGGCCACCGCCACCATCAACACCGCGTTCGCGGGCATCATCGGATTTCCGACGCTGAACCTGTCGGTGAATTCGACCGCCAATGCGACGACGCAGCCTTACCTGAACGTCTATCTGCTGATCGACATCTCCTCGTCGATGCTGCTGCCGGCGACGCAAGCCGGCATCACCGCGATGAACAACGGCACCGGCTGCGCGCTGGCGTGTCATTCGACGACCGACGGGACCGACTCCTACAGCTACGCGCTGAACAACAGCATCCAGCTCAGATACCAGGTCGTGAACCAGGGCATCCAGAACCTGTTGAGCTATCTGAACAGCAACGCGGCCTACAAGACCTATGTCAAGGTCGGGCTCTGGTCGTTCGATTCCTCGCTCAATCAGATGTCGCCGCTGTCCGCGAGCTACAGCAACGTCGCCAACAATTTTCCGGCCCCTGGCCTGGCGACCGATGATGCCGCCTCGGCAACCCCGTTTGACAGCCTGATCGGCGACTTCGTGACGACCGTCGGCGCCGCAGGCAACGGCAGCTCGCCGTCGAGCCCGCAAAAAATGGTGATCATTGCGACTGACGGCGTCAACGATCCGACGCGCGCCTGGGTCTCGGATACCTCGCTGCGGCCCCAAGTCAAGGTGTTCGACACCAGCTTCTGCACGAGCATGAAGAACAACGGGGTCACCGTCGCGATCATCAACACGCCCTACTACCCGATGACATGGGACTGGGGCTACAACGCCACGCTCGGCCAGCCTGGCAGTCTTGGGGGCGCAACTCGCGTCGACGATATTCCGATCGCGCTGTCGGCCTGCGCCGGCAGCAACTTCATCCAGGCCTCTGATGTCGCGACGATCCAGTCCGCATTCACGACGCTGTTCGCCAAGGCCTCGCCGGTGCGCCTGACCAACTAGACAAAAGCAGGCCGTCTACCGCGGCAGCTCCGCCAGGCTCGCAAGAATGCGCGCCCAGGAGCGGATGCCCTGGTGAAAGCTCTTCAGGTCGTACTTCTCGTTCGGCGAATGGATGTTGTCGTCGTCGAGCCCGAAACCGACCAGCAGCGAGTCGAGGCCAAGGGTCTTCTTGAAATCGGCGACGATCGGGATCGAGGCGCCCGACCCCATCAGGACCGTCTCCCTGCCCCACTCCTCGTCAAGCGCGCGCTTGGCCGCGGCCAGCGGCTTCATGTTCCAGTCCAATGCGATCGCCGGTGCGCCGGCGTGGTCGATGAACTCGGCCTTGCAATCGCCGGGCAGCCGCGCCGTGACATAGTCGCGAAAGGCCTTTCTGATTTTTGCCGGGTCCTGCCCCTCCACCAGGCGGAACGAAATTTTTGCCGACGCCTCGGCCGGAATCACCGTCTTCGAGCCCTCGCCGAAATAGCCGCCGACGATGCCGTTGACGTCGCAGGTCGGACGCGAGGTCAATTGCTCGATCAGAAGCCGATCCTTTTCGCCGGCGGGGATCGACAGCCCGATCGGCTTGAGGAAGGAGTCCGGCGAGAGGTTGAGCTTCTTCCATTGCGCAAGGATGTCCGGTGGCAGGTCCTTCACGCCGTCATAGAAGCCGGGAATCGTGACATGGCCGTTGTCGTCGAACAGGCCGCCGAGGATCTTCGTCAGCACCCGGATCGGATTCTGCGCACCGCCGCCGAACATGCCGGAATGCAGGTCGCGATTGGCGGCCTTGATCTTGACCTCGTCATAGACCAGCCCGCGCAGCGATGTCGTGATCTGCGGCGTGTTCGGATCCCACATGCTGGTGTCGCAGACCAGTGCGAAATCGGCCTTCAGTTCGTCCTTGTTGGCCTCGAGAAACGGCACGAAATTCTTCGATCCGACCTCCTCCTCGCCCTCAATCAGGATCGTGACATCGACCGGCAGCGCACCGGTGACGGACTTCCAGGCGCGGCAGGCCTCGACGAAGGTCATCAGCTGACCCTTGTCGTCCTCGGCGCCGCGCGCGACAATGATCTTGCGCCCATCGGCATGATTGGTCACCACTGGCTCGAACGGCGGACGGTCCCAGAGATTGAGCGGATCGACCGGTTGCACATCGTAGTGGCCGTAGAACAGGACATGCGGACGCGCCTTGCCGTCGCTCCCGCCATTCGTCTTGGCCACGATGGCCGGATGGCCTGCAGTCGGACGCACCTCGGCGGTGAAACCGAGCGTTTCGATGTCGCTGGCGAGGTGATCGGCCGCCGCCCTGCAATCGGCGGCAAAGGCCGGATCGGCCGAGATCGACTTGATCCGCAGCAGTGCAAACAACCGCTCCAGAGAATTGTCGAAGTCGGCATCGACGTGGTCGAGAACCGGCTGAAGTTGCGCGTGAGGCATGTCTGGTTATCCCTGAGCTGCGGCGGCTGTTTCGCCCTGCATTTCGCGTTCTTGTAGCTCCGACGCCCGCGCGGAGCCAGCCTTATCCGTCATGGGCGGATGCAGGATATGCCAGCAGAGCGCCCCGCCCATGATGATGGTGGCGGCGAGATTGTTGCCGAAGGCCTGCAGGTCGTTCGGAAACACCGGAAACGACAGGCACATCAGCAGGCCAGCCGCTGCAAGCGCGAGCCAGGTCCACAGCCGCACCGCGGGCCGCTCGTCATAGGCGGCGCGGTGGACCAGAACCGTCATCGGAAAGAACAGCCACATGAAATAGTACTGGCGCGCGAGTGGCGATGCCACCGTCATCAGGCAGAACAGGATGCCGAGTTCCTCGGCGTCGGATCGCTGCGTCCGTCGCCTCTCGGGCGGCATGACCAGCAGGAATCCGAGCCCCAGTGCGCCCGAGATGATGACCACCATTAAGTTCGCCGCCTTGAAGGAGATGTCGACGACGTTCATGGTCCGCGCGGGCTTGGCGGGATTGTCCTGGTTGTAGTTGATCGGACGCGTCAGCCGATGGGTGACGGCAATGATGGACTGATTGACCCAGGACCAGTTCTGCTCGTCGCGCTGGCCAAATCCCTTCTCCGAACTCGTCCCCACCATGCCCTGATACCAGGTCTTCAGCTCCGTGATATTGTGCTCGAAACCGCGGAACGGCGCGGGCACGACGAACAGGAACAGGCCGAGGAAGACCAGCATGCCGGCCAGCGCCTTCCACTGCCGCCGCCACGCGAGATACGGCAACACCGCGACCGGAAACACCTTGATTGCGGTCGCCAGCGCAAACATGCCGCCCGCCAGCCACGGCCGTTCGTGCTGCACGAGCCAGAAGCCGTAGAGCATCATCGCGAGCAGCACGAGGTTGGGCTGGCCGAGATCGAACATGTCGAACACGAACTCGATCGTGACGAGGCCCGACAGGAAGAACAGCCACGGCCCTGGCGTCCTGCCTGATCCCGTCATCGCATGCGAGAGCAATGCGGTGATCCACCAGGTGGCCGCGTTCAGAAACGACAGGCAGAGATAGAGCGGGATCTTGCCGAACCAGGCGGGGATCGCGAGCAGCACCGCCGGCAGCGGCGGATAGATGAAATCGAAATAGGCGCGCGGATCGCTCGGATAGAGAGCCTTGCCCTGCAGCACCTGCTGCCCGGCCGCGAACCAGAGCGGATAGTCCTTGGTCTTTCCATTGCCCCAGATTTCAGGGACCAGGACATCGGCCGTGAGCACGATGCAGCAGATCAGGAAGAGAATATCGACCGGCGCGCGCAGCGACGGCCACCTGAATGGGCTCGATTTGACTGACATCACGGGCGATCAAGCAACAAGAGACAAGGAAGAGACGTTCATCGCCGCAGCAATCCGCCGAGCGCACCGCGCACCAGCGCGCGGCCGATCGAACCGCCGACAGAACCGCCGACCGACTTGCCGAGGTCGGCGGCCATGCCGCCGACGACCTTGTCGGTCACCGAGCGCGTCACGTTGCGCGCGATCAGCTGACCGGTCGACAGCCGGCCACGCTTGACATTGGTGCCGAAAATCGTCGCGGCGATGTGGCCGATCTCGCCCATGAACCCGCCGCCGGGCTCGCCCTGCGCCGTCGTTCCGGCAAGACGTTTCTGCAGGATCTCGTAGGCGGACTCCGCGTCGATCGACGTGTCGTATTTGCCCTTGAACGGGCTCGCATCCATGGTCGCCTTGCGTTCCTCGGGGGTGACCGGTCCGATCCGCGCCGACGGCGGCCGCACCATGATGCGCTCGACGATGGCCGGCGTGCCGTTGCCTTCCAGGAACGACACCAGCGCTTCGCCCTTGCCGAGCTCGGTGATGACAGTAGCCGTATCCAGCTTTGGATTGGGACGGAACGTCTGTGCGGCCGCGGCGACCGCCTTCTGATCGCGCGGCGTGAAGGCGCGCAGCGCATGCTGGACGCGATTGCCGAGCTGCCCGAGCACGCGGTCGGGCACGTCGATCGGATTTTGCGTCACGAAATAGACCCCGATGCCCTTGGAGCGGATCAGCCGGACCACCTGCTCGATCTTGTCCATCAGCGCTTTCGGCGCATCGGTGAACAACAGATGGGCCTCGTCGAAGAAGAACACCAGTTTCGGTTTCGGCAGATCGCCGACCTCGGGCAGTTCCTCGAACAGCTCCGACAGCATCCATAACAGAAAGGTCGCATAGAGCCGCGGGCTCTGCATCAGCTTGTCGGCGACGAGGATGTTGATCACGCCGCGCCCGTCGCGATCGGTGCGCATGAAATCCTTGAGCGACAGCGCCGGCTCGCCGAAAAATTTGGTTCCCCCCTGGTTCTCCAGCACCAGGAGCTGGCGCTGAATGGTTCCGACGGTGGCGCGCGTGACATTGCCGAAAGCCTGTGCCGCCTTGCGGATCGGCGCCAGCGGATCCTCATCGCCGTCAGCCCGCTTGCCCGCATCGGGGATGATGGCGTCGAGCAGCGCCCGCAGGTCCTTCATGTCGATCAGGGCCAGCCCATTGTCGTCGGCAACCCGAAACGCGACGTTGAGGACTCCCTCCTGCACGTCGTTGAGGTCGAGCATGCGCGACAGCAGCAAGGGACCCATTTCCGTAACGGTGGCCCGCACCGGGTGACCCTGCTCGCCGAAAACGTCCCAAAATACCGTCGAAAACTGGTCCGGCTGGAAGGTAAGCCCCAAATCAACCGCCCGTTTGACAATAAAGTCCTTTGCCTCGCCGGGCTCGGAAATGCCTGAGAGGTCACCCTTGATGTCGGCTGCAAAAACCGGAACGCCCGCCCGCGCAAATCCTTCCGCCATGACCTGCAGCGACACGGTCTTGCCGGTTCCGGTGGCGCCCGTGACCAGACCATGGCGATTGCCATAGGCCAGCGTCAGCCATGCCGGCTGCTCGCCCTTGCCGACCAGGATCTTCTCTGGCGTGTCGTCTCTCACATTATCGGATGTCACCATCGCCGTCCGTTCCAGAAGCCAAATCGGCCGCGATCATACTGCATGTTGCGGAGCGATTGATACCGTTCGAGGCCCTTTTCGCAAACCCGACATCGACCAAGGTCGAACGGATTGGCGCCAGGCAGCGCAGCGAGATGCATCGCGAGTCGATCAGACGGCACGAATCACGTGCCTGCTCTTGCACGCAAGCAACACTCAACACCTGATCGCAGCCAAATCGCATCTGCGAAGTTGCTCATCGCTTGTAATTCGTTGGTCACCGGCCCAAGATAAATTTGCAAAGCTAAGACGGCCGGCGGGGCTGCCGGTTAAAGGCGGGGCGACATGGAAGATGGTCTTGATCCGCCGGCAGATCAGCCGGCGTTGATGATTTTGTCACTTGGGTTCGGGCATTGGTTGACGGGATTTCGGGAGCTCTAGCCACGATTGCCGTCTGAGGCAGGAACTCGAGGTCCGTTCTCGGTCCAATGCGGCCCGAGCGGGTTCGGTCATTGCTTTCGGCAAATCCAGGCGTCGCGCGTGAACTTTTCGGGTTCGGGTGCGACAGAATCGGAGCGTATCTGATGGGCGAGATCATTTTCGGGATCCATGGCTTCGGCCAATTCGCCTAGCGCACGTTCTGATTGCCCGCAGCACCTTTCTGATATCGAGATCATGGCATATTCCATCACCGAGATTGAGGGCATGACCGCCTTCGCCGCGTCGAAACTCAAATCACTTGGCATTCGCACGACCGATGCGCTGCTCGAAGCCGCCCGCACAGTGAAGGGACGCAAGGCGCTGGCCACCAAGACCGGAATCAGCGAACAGCAGCTCCTGGAATGGGCCAATGTGTCCGACTACATGCGCATACCCGGCATGGGCAGGGCCAAGGTCGGCCTGGTGCGGGCCGCCGGCGTTGCCACGGTGCGCGAACTTGCTCTTCGCAATCCGGCGCGGCTGGCGCAGAACATGAAGGAAGTGAACACCAAGCGCAAGCTCGTGCGCGTGTTGCCGTCCGAAAAATCGGTTGAGCAACTGATCGCGCAGGCGCGCAAGCTGCAGCCCAAAATCACCTACTGAACCGGCGTTTTACCGACCGCTGGTTGCGCTTGACAGCCGTGCGCGGACCGCGCAAATCGACCGCATGGTCGCTTCGTCCTCGATAGTCAAGCCAGCGGCACCGGCGGCACTGCACCCGGTGCTGCAAACGCTGCTGTCGCGGCCCTATCCGGCGATCATGGGCGTGCTCAACGTGACGCCGGACTCGTTTTCGGACGGTGGAATGTTCTTGGCGCCGGACCGCGCACTGGCCCAGGCACGGCGGATGGTCGCCGAGGGCGCTGACATCATCGACGTCGGCGCAGAATCGACCCGGCCGTATGGCGCGCAGCCGATCTCCGCCGAGCAGGAAATCGAGCGCCTGCAAGGCGTGCTGGCCGATCTCGTTTTCCTTGGCGTTCCCATCTCGATCGACAGCATGAAGGCTCATGTCGCAAATTTCGCGCTGCAATGCGGCGCTGCCGTCGTCAACGACGTCTGGGGCCTGCAGCGCGACGATGCGATGGCCGAACTCGTCGCAGCGCATCGCGCGGCCGTCATCCTCATGCATAATCGCGAACACGTCGACCCCGAACTCGACATCATGGGCGACGTCGCGGCCTTCTTCTCCCGCTCGCTCGACATCGCAGCGAAAGCCGGCATTCCAGAGGGCCATATCGTGCTCGATCCCGGCATCGGCTTCGGCAAGACGCAGGAGCAGAGCATGACCGTGCTGGCGCGGCTCGACGAGCTCGGCACGTTCGGACGCCCCCTCCTGATCGGCGCCTCGCGCAAGCGCTTCATCAGTTCGGTCGTGCCGTCCGAGCCCATGGAGCGGCTGGGCGGCTCGATCGCGGCGCATGTGATCGCCACTCAGCGCGGCGCGCGGATCATCCGGACCCATGACGTCGTGGAAACCGCGCAGGCGCTGCGCGTCGCCAATGCGATCGAGGACAAGCGATGACGGACGCAATCTTCATCAGGGGCCTCGTGATTCATGCCCGGCACGGCGTGATGGAGCACGAGACCAAGGTTGGACAGCGCTTTGTCATCGACCTCGAATTGTATGTGGATCTGCAGGAATCCTCCCGCAGCGACAGGCTGGCCGATACCGTGTCCTATTCCAATGTCGTCGCCACCGCGACCGAGGCCTTCAAGGACACCAACTACCGCCTGCTCGAGCGCGCGGCCGGCGCCGTCGCCGATGCCGTCCTCGCCGCGTTTCCGCGCATCCGCGCGGTCAAGGTCACCGTGCACAAGCCGCACGCGCCGATTGCCGCGATCTTCGACGACGTCGGCGTGGTGCTGACGCGTTCGCGGCATGGCTAGTGTCGAGATTCCGGCGTCCGTAGCACGTTGCGGCGAATTCGTTTACGAACGTCACAACCAAGACACTAGCCAATTCAAGATTCGCGTATGGTTCCCGTGTCTGACACTCGCTAACTGAAGTCGCAGATATAGCGAAGCCGGTGACATACGCGCAGTGCGCGTGATCCGATTTTGAGATTTGCATGCCGCTCCGGCCGGGACTTTTGCAAATGTTAAGATCAGGGGACCATGCGCAACTATTTTTGCGCGCGAAGTCTGGATTTGGTCCTCGCAGGAAGGGATTTTCCGCAGGTGGGTAGCGAACGTCAAATCCGCTCCACGCGCGCCCTCGTCGCGCTCGGCGGCAACGTCGGCGACGTCCGCGCGACGTTCCAGGCGGCTATCGTGGACATTTGCGAACTGGCGCAGGCAAGCTTGCGGGCCAGATCCCCCGACTTCGCAACACCGCCCTGGGGCGACACGGACCAGCCGCGCTTCATCAACGCCTGCATCGAGATCGAAACCGGCCTCGACCCCCGCGTACTCCTGAACGCGCTGCACGCGGTCGAGGCCAAGCACGGTCGCGACCGGTTGCGCGAGACCCGCTGGGGCCCGCGCAGCCTCGACCTCGACCTGATCGCCTATGACGACATCTCTGTCGCGGAACCGGGCCTCACGCTGCCGCACCCGCGCCTGTTCGAGCGCGCCTTTGTCCTGATCCCGCTCGCTTGTATCGCGCCCGACCGCGTCATTGCCGGACGACGCGTGCGGGAGGTGCTTGCCGACCTTTCGACGGAGGGGATTGTACGGCTGCCCGACTAGGCGGCGGCCCGGGCGGAGCAAACAACCGTTTGGCTTGGCCGCCGCGTCATGGCAATTTCGGCATCAAGGGACCGCCGGGAGTACGCCGCCGCATGACATCCGAGACTGACGACCTGCCGCTCGCGGCCGATTTTGCGGGCGCAACCTTCGCCGACTGGCGCAGGCTGGTCGACGGCGTGCTGAAGGGCGCGCCGTTCGAAAAGCTCGTCAGCAAGACCTATGATGGGCTTGCGATCGAGCCGATCTACCCGCGCGCCAAGGGCGCGAGCCCGATTCCGGGCCGCGCTGCTGCGGCGCCATGGCAGATCATGCAGCGGATGGATCATCCCGATCCTGCGAAGGCGAATGCCCAGGCGCTTCAGGATCTCGAGAACGGCGCGACAGGGCTCGACATCGAATTTACCAGAGGCTGGCACTCGCGCGGTTTCGGCCTCATCGATGCCTCGGCCGAGACGTTGACGCGCGCTTTCGAAGGGATCGTCTTCGATGCGGGGATTTCGATCGCATTGAACCCGGCGTCGTGGCGCGGGGATAACGCGGGCATCAATCTGGCCGCACTGATCGCGGAGAGAGGTATCGATCCCGGCCGGATTGACCTGCGATTCAACTACCAGCCGCTGTCGATCCTGGCCGTCTCCGGCACTGGAGGAAACACCTGGCCCGACATCGACGAATGGTTTGCCAAACCCATTTGCGAGCTGATGGGCCGCGGCTTCAAGGGCCCTTTCGCCCTCGCCGATGGTGCTCCGGTTCATGACGCCGGGGGCTCGGAAGCGCAGGAGCTGGCATTCGCACTCGCCAGTGCCGTCGCTTATCTGCGTGCGCTGGAAGCCACGGGCATGGACCTCGATGTCGCCCGCGCGGCGCTGTCGTTCCGTCTCGTGGCAGATGCGGATCAGTACCTCACAATGGCCAAATTCCGAGCCCTCCGCCTGCTGTGGGCGCGCATCGAACAGGCGTGCGGCCTCACACCGAAGCCAGTCTTCGTCGCCGCCGAGACGGCGTGGCGGATGCTGACCCGGCGCGATCCGTACGTGAATATGCTGCGGGCCACCATCGCGACGTTTTCCGCCGGGCTCGCCGGTGCCAACGCCGTTACCGTGCTGCCGCACACCTTGGCACTCGGGCTGCCGGAGGCTTTCGCGCGGCGCGTGGCGCGCAACACGCAACTCATTCTCCTGCAAGAGTCCAATCTTGCCAAGGTTGCCGATCCCGCGGCAGGCTCCGGCGGTATTGAGGCGCTGACACAGGAACTTTGCACCGCGGCCTGGTCGCTTTTTCGGGAGATCGAGCAGGCCGGCGGCGCTTATGCGGCGCTCGCAAAGGGCCTGGTGCAGGAAAAGGTCGGAACGACGCGGCAAGTACGCGAAGCCAACGTTGCCAGGCGTCGCGATAGTCTGACGGGGGCCAGCGAATTCCCTCAATTGCAGGAATCGGACGTCACAGTCGACGATCAAGTGCCCTCCGCGTTTGCACGCAATCTCGACGCCCTTTATGCGATGCGGCTGTCAGAACCCTTCGAAGAGCTGCGCGACCGCTCGGACGAAGCGCTGAAGACGAAGGGCAAGCGGCCCGGTGTCTTCCTCGCCAATCTCGGAACACCGGCCGATTTCACGGCGCGCGCTACCTTTGCCCGTAGCTTCTTCGAGGCGGGCGGCATTGCCGCGATCGACAGCGATGGTTTTTCCGATCCGGCGACGCTTGCGGCTGCCTATCGAGCATCGGGCGCCGATCTCGTCTGCCTCTGCTCGTCCGACAAGGTTTATGCGACGGCTGCTCTCGAGGCCGCCACGGCCCTGCAATCTGCGGGCGCCAGACATATCTATCTCGCAGGACGGCCGGGCGAGCAGGAGGCCGCGCTGCGCGGCGCAGGCCTGGCTGAGTTCATCTTCGCGGGCGCCGATGCGCCAAGACTGTTGCGGGAGGCCTATCGGCGGATGGAGCTGAAATGACCGAGGAGACGAAATCCTTGCTCACCGGCGGCTGTCAGTGCGGCGCGGTGCGCTTCGCGCTGAAAGCCTCGCCTGCCAAGGTGAGCATCTGCCATTGCCGGATGTGCCAAAAGGCCGCAGGCGCGCCCTTTGCCTCCTTTGCCGACAACGACCGGGGCGATCTGGTCTGGACCAAGGGAAAGCCGGCCTTCTTCCGCTCCTCCACTATCGCGGAGCGCGGCTTTTGTGCGGCATGCGGCACGCCCCTGAGCTTTGGCCGCATCGACGGGCCGCGGATCGAGATCATGACCGGCGCCTTCGACCGGCCTGACCGGGTGGTCCCGACGCGGCAATTCGGCACGGAATCCCGGCTCGGCTGGGTGGTCGGAATATCAAATCTGCCGAGCCAGACCACGCTGCAAAACTACGGGCCCGAGAAGATGGCGACCATCGCCAGCTACCAGCATCCGGACCATGATTAGCAAGTTCCGGATGTTGCGAACTCTGGTAGAGTTGGATCACTGCAGAAGCTGATCGAACGTCATCGCCAATCCGAGGACGCCACGGAATGAGCCGTATTCCGAATTTCGCTGATGTCCCCTTTGCACCGATCGCGGTGCCGCAGCCGGCAGGCGATGCCGAGCCGTGGCTGACGCCGGAGGGCATTTTGGTGAAGCCGGCCTACAGCGAGGCCGACCTCGCAAATGTCGACTTCCTCGATACCTGGCCCGGGATCGCGCCCTATCTGCGCGGCCCTTACCCGACCATGTATGTCAATCAGCCCTGGACGATCAGGCAATATGCCGGGTTCTCCACGGCGGAGGATTCCAACGCCTTTTATCGGCGCAACCTGGCGGCCGGGCAGAAGGGCCTTTCGGTCGCCTTCGATCTCGCCACCCATCGCGGCTATGACAGTGACCATCCGCGCGTCGGCGGCGACGTCGGCATGGCCGGCGTTGCCATCGATTCCATCTACGACATGCGAACCCTGTTCGCCGGCATCCCGCTCGACCAGATGAGCGTGTCGATGACCATGAACGGCGCGGTGCTGCCGGTGCTGGCGCTGTTCGTCGTCGCCGCCGAGGAACAGGGCGTGCCGCCGGAAAAGCTGGCGGGCACCATTCAGAACGACATTCTGAAAGAGTTCATGGTGCGCAACACCTATATCTATCCGCCGAGCCCCTCGATGCGGATCATCTCGGACATCTTCGCCTATACCTCGCAGAAGATGCCGAAATTCAATTCGATCTCGATCTCCGGCTATCACATGCAGGAGGCCGGCGCGACGCAGGACCTCGAGCTCGCCTACACGCTCGCCGACGGCGTCGAATATCTGCGCGCAGGACTCGCAGCAGGGCTCGACGTCGACCGCTTTGCGCCCAGGCTGTCGTTCTTCTGGGCCATCGGCATGAACTTCTTCATGGAAGTCGCAAAAATGCGCGCGGCGCGGCTGCTCTGGGCCAAGCTCATGAAGCCTTTCGGCCCGAAGGATCCGCGCTCGCTGTCGCTCAGGACGCACTGCCAGACCTCGGGCTGGTCGCTGACCGCACAGGACGTCTTCAACAACGTGATGCGCACCACGATCGAGGCGATGGCGGCAACGCAGGGCCATACCCAGTCGCTGCACACCAATGCGCTCGACGAGGCCCTGGCACTGCCGACCGATTTCTCCGCCCGCATCGCGCGCAACACGCAGCTGTTCCTGCAGCAGGAAAGCGGCACCAATCGCATCATCGATCCCTGGGGCGGCTCGTTCCATGTCGAGCGCCTGACGCGCGATCTCGCAGCAAAGGCCTGGGGTCATATCCAGGAGATCGAGGACCTCGGCGGCATGGCGAGGGCGATCGAGCAAGGCTTGCCAAAGCTGCGCATCGAGGAGGCCTCCGCCAAGACGCAGGCGCGCATCGATGCCGGGCAGCAGGCCGTCATCGGCGTCAACAAGTACAGGCCGGTAGATGAAGCGCCGATCGAGATTCTCAAGGTCGACAACAGCAATGTGCGGCGGCTCCAGATCGACAAGCTGGCGCGATTGAAGAAGGAACGCGGGGCGCAGGATGTCGCGCAGGCGCTGGCCGCGCTGACCCGCTCGGCTTCGGAAGGCAACGGCAATCTGCTGGCGCTTGCCATCGACGCCGCGCGGGCCAAGGCGACCGTCGGCGAAATTTCGGACGCGCTGGAAAAAGTGTTCGGCCGGCATCGCGCCGAGATCAAGTCGATCACCGGCGTCTACAAGCGGGAGGCGTCGCACATGTCGAACCGGGTCGAGCAGCTCAAAACCCTGATCGACGCATTTGAGGAGGCCGAGGGACGCCGACCGCGCATTCTCGTGGCCAAGATCGGACAGGACGGCCACGACCGCGGCCAGAAGGTGATCGCCTCCGCATTTGCCGATCTCGGCTTCGATGTCGATATCGGGCCGCTGTTTGCAACCGCCGAGGAAGCGGCACGCCAGGCAGTCGAGAACGACGTACACATTCTCGGCGTCTCATCGCTTGCGGCCGCGCATCTGACCGCGGTGCCGGAGCTGAAAGCCGCGCTGAAGCAGCAGGGCCGCGAGGACATCATGATCATCGTCGGCGGCGTGGTGCCGCCGCAGGACTATGACGCCCTCCACGCGGCCGGCGCAGAGGCGATCTTCCCGCCGGGCACGGTGATCGCGGACGCCGCCGAGGAGCTGATCCGGAAGCTCAATGCAAGGCTCGGCCACAGCGAGGCGGCGGAATAGCGCCGTTCTGCAAAGATCGCGGCGGGTCGGCGACGTGCGGCCGTTGCGGACGCGTGAAGCGGCGTTGAACCTCTCGGCCGCTTGCCCGAACACATGGCGAATACCAGCTGATCAATGGACCAACGTCGCCATGCGCCAAGCCAAACTGCACCTTGCCGTCCTGCTCTTGGTGTCGCTTCAAACTGCCCTCGCCGCCGAGCCCAGGCCTGATGCCGCGATCAAGACCAGGGCGATCGAGGCCAACGTTTTTCTGGACGCAGGGATCAAGGCCGATCCGCCGCTTGCGGCCGACTGCCTCGCCGAAGGCCGGAAATGGCTCGACAAGAATGCAGGCGATGCCGCCAGGGAGCTGAAGCAGGATCCGCAGTTCTTCAAGGACGGCGGCTGGGCGTTCGAGCGCAAATATGCGGTCCGTTCGATCGTGGCCGATCGCTATGTCTCGGTGATCAGGTCCGACTACATGGACACCCACGGGGCGCACCCCAACACCGACATCAACACCATCCTGTGGGACAGGAGCGACGGCAAGCGCATCAGCATCCGCCCGTTCTTCAATGAGACCGTCGACAACGGGCCAACCATGACGGCGATGCGCAAGGCTGTGATCGCCGGCCTCAAAGCGGAAAAGAAGAAGCGCGATTCCGAGAGCACGGCAACCGACGAGTGGCTCAAGGGTGTCGAACCAAAACTCACCAAAATCGGCGCCGTCGCGCTGGCGCCCTCGACGGAGGCCGGCAAGAGCTCCGGCTTCATCTTCTATTTTCCGCCCTACGCCGTCGGCCCCTATGCCGAAGGCCAGTATGCCGCCTTCGTTCCATGGGAGCTTCTCCAGCCTTCGCTCTCGCCCCAGGGCATGCAGATTTTTGGCGGAGCCCGTCCGAAAAGCGACGAGGCGATCGACGCGGAGCAGTAAGCCGCAGAACGGCTGTCGCACGCGCCTTCTTGCACGACCTGACCGGTGCAAATCGAGCCGATCGGTCTCGCCTCAGCTGCCCTTCGCGTTGTAAAGCAGGGCATGAGCAAGCCCGCCCTCGACATCAAGGCACTCGCCCGCGACATCCGCGCCGGCCAGCGTGCGGCACTGGCGCGCGCGATCACGCTGATCGAAAGCCGCAGGAGCGACCATCAAGCGGCGGCCCGGGAGCTGGTGCAGGCGCTGCTGCCGCAGACCGGCAAGGCGGTGCGGGTCGGCATCACCGGCTCGCCCGGGGTCGGCAAATCGACCACCATCGACACGCTCGGCATGCACCTGATTGCGGGCGGTCACAAGGTCGCGGTGCTGGCGGTCGATCCCTCCTCGGCGCGCACCGGCGGCTCGATCCTCGGCGACAAGACGCGCATGGCGCGGCTGTCGGCATCCGAGCAGGCCTATATCCGCCCCTCGCCGTCGTCCGGCACGCTCGGCGGGGTCGCGGCCAAGACCCGCGAGGCAATGCTGCTCTGCGAGGCCGCAGGTTTTGACGTCGTGCTGGTGGAGACTGTCGGCATTGGGCAGTCGGAGACCGCGGTCTGCGACATGACCGACTTCTTCCTGGCATTGATGCTGCCCGGCGCCGGCGACGAGCTGCAGGGCATCAAGAAGGGCCTCGTCGAACTCGCCGACATGATCGCGATCAACAAGGCCGATGGCGACAACATCAAGCGTGCCAACATCGCGGCCGGCGACTATCGCGGCGCGCTGCACATTCTGTCGCCGCGCTCACAGCATTGGCAGCCGCCGGTCGTGACCTATTCGGCGCTGACCGGGGCCGGCATCGCGGAACTCTGGCAGAAGGTGCTCGATCATCGCGCCGCGATGACCGCATCGGGCGAATTCGCGAGCCGGCGGCGTGAGCAGCAGGTGAAATGGATGTGGTCGATGCTGGAGAGCCGCATGATGGCGCGGCTGCGCAGCGATGCCGCGATCCGCGCCAAAGTGAAGAAGATCGAAGGCGAGGTCGCCGAAGGCCGCATCGCGCCGGCGCTGGCGGCCGAGACCATCGCGGAGATGCTGCAATGAACCGAAAACTTCGCGTCCTGATCACCGGCTTCGGCCCGTTCCCAGGCGCGCCGCATAATCCGACCATGCCGCTGGTGAAGCGGCTGGTGCAACTGCGCCGGCCCGCCTTCGACGATGTCGAGCTCACAAGTCACATCTTCCATGTCACCTACCGCACCGTCGATCGCGAGCTGCCCGAGCTGATCGCCCGCGTCAGGCCGCAAGTGCTGCTGATGTTCGGCCTTGCCGGCCGCACCGACTATCTCCGCATCGAGTCCCGCGCCCGCAACGCCGTCACGACGACCTTTCCGGACGCCGATCGGAGCGTCGCGATCAACGGCGCGATCGTCCCCGGCGCCGGCGCGCAGACTTTTGGCCCGCACACCGCAAGACTGCTGCGCGCCGCGCGTCGCACGGGCATCGACGCACGGACCTCGCGCGATGCCGGAAGCTATCTCTGCAACTACTTAAGCTGGCGCGCGATCGAAGCCGCGAACCGGACAAGCGGGCCGCACCTCGCACAGTTCGTTCACATCCCGCCGTTGCCGCGCGATAGCACCGCGCGGCGCAAAGGCATCTCGCCGATCACGCTGGACGAACTGGTCGATGCCGGCGAAGCGATGCTGATGGAGCTGGTCCGGCTCGCGCGGCAATCCGTTCGACGAGAGACACAGCACACGCCTGGGTAGAACACGACCGTGCATCCCTTGTCACCCGCGAGGGGGACCGATAAGGTCCCGTCCGGTCCGTTTTCTCAGTCCGGCAAACGATGTCCGACACCATCATCACCGCGCCACCCGCCGTTGCCTCCTCCAAGCTCGATCCACCTGACAAATTTTGCCGCTATCTGGCGCGGCAGTTTTGCGCCAGGCAGGGCTTCACCGTCGGCACGGTGCCGGAGGCCGCAGGGCTGATCGGCGCGAGCGACATCGTCCTGACATCGAACGGTGGCCTCCCCCTCACGATCCTCTGCCTGATCGACCGCGAGGCAAATCCCGACAGGACGTTCGACCTGCCCGGCGCGGAGCTGGAACGCATTGCCGCGGCCTGCGCGAAATATGCCAGCAGCATCACGGCTTTTGGGCCGAACCAATTGTCGGTCGCCATTCGCGTCATCGAGGTGGGACCGACCTCCACTGAACGATGGGAGCAGCTCAAGGGCCTGACGTCGGCGCCCACCGCAAAGTGCCATGTCACCGCGCTGGCGGTGGACACCGCGAAACAGGAAGTGTTGTGGAACACGCGCCTGGACCGCCCGGAACGGACCTTTATCGAGGAGATGCTGCAGGCGCCGCGGACGGCGGTCGAAGACATGAGGCCGGCGGCCGCCCTGCCTGCCAAGACGATACCCTACGCGACGCTTGGATTGGTCGCGACCCTCGTCGCGATCTTTGTCGCCGAGCTCAGCTTTGGCATTGAGGCCCCGACCAAGCCGCTGGAGCCCAGCATCAAGACGCTGATCGCGCTCGGCGGTCTGCAATATGTTCTCACGATTGACCAGGGCCAGTGGTGGCGCGTCTTTACCGGCCCGCTGCTGCACCTGAACGTCCTTCATCTCGCTTTCAACAGCTTCGCACTCCTGATGGCCGGCGAAATCCTGGAACGCGCGGTGGGCCGCCTGTGGTTCGCGGCGATCTTCGCGATCGGTGCCCTGGGCGGTGCCTGCGGCTCGCTGCTGGTCAACGCCCATCTTTTGGTGTCGGTCGGCGCCTCCGGCGCGATCATGGCACTGTTCGCCGCGCTCTTCGTTCTCAGCTTTCGCTACGCCGATGAACAGGTCCGCCGCGTTCTGCGCGGACGGGCGATCGGGGTTCTGATCCCTTCGCTGTTGCCGTTGGCCTCGGTCGCCAGCGTGAGCAAGGTGGACTACGGCGCTCACGTCGGCGGGGCTCTCGCAGGTGCCATCATCGCGTGGCTGCTGCTCGGCTTGTGGCGGGACACGGACGTCCTGCCCGGCTTTCGCTGGGCATCGGCGGTCATTGTCGTGCTCGGCCTGGCGGGAACTCTCACGGGCGGCGCCGAAGCCGCAACCAAATTCCGTGAATTTCAGGCTGCGTTCTTTCTGATTCCCCCGGAGAGCCTGCCGAAGAAGGACTCGGACATCCACGAGACGTCCGTCAGATGGTATCTCGGCAAGTTTCCGAACGATCCGCGTTCGCATTTCTATAGCGCGACCTTCCGGGCCGGAAAGCATGACTTTCCGGGCGCCGAGCAGGAATTGCGGACTGCCCTCGCCCAGGAATTTGTCCTCGACAATCTCCTGAACCCCGCTTTCAAGGACGCCTTGCGGGGGTATCTGGCGCTCGTTCTCCTCGGGGAAAACCGTGCGGGCGAGGCAAGGCCGCTCGCAGCCGCCGCCTGCCTCAATCCGTCGTCGGCCTTCTCCACCCAGTTGCGGGCCAGAGGCCTGTGCGACAAGCAGCCGTGAAGGGGCATTCGCAGACGAGGCCGCCGCCTGCAACACGCGCGGGTAAAGATTTAACCCTACCCGCAACAATGGGCGCGGCGGTGCTGAGCTTTCACCATGGCGGTGAGCCATTTCCCGGTAAATTCAAGGCGTATCCGCGCACGCGAGCATGACGCCATCATGGATATCAATCGCCGCCATCTCATGGGCGCCTCGGCTGCCGGCATGGCCGCCACGTTCACCGCAATGCCGACGTCAACGCATGCAGCCCCCCTCGCCTCCGCACTTGGCCGCGACGCGACCCAATATGGCGTGCGGCCCGGCAGTCCCGACGATCAGACGCGCGTGCTGCAGCGCGCGATCGATGAGGCCGCGCGCGCGCAAGCGCCGCTGGCGCTGCCGGCGGGCGTCTATCGCACGGGAGCACTGCGCCTGCCAAACGGCGCCCAGATCATCGGCGTGCGTGGTGCGACAAGACTCCTGTTCAACGGCGGCGCCTCGCTGTTGTCGACTGAGGGTGCAAGCAGCGTCACGCTTTGCAACATCACCCTCGATGGCGGCGGCATTCCGCTGCCGGCGCGGCGCGGCCTGGTCCATTGCCTCTCCGGGCGCGACCTCCGCATCACCGATTGCGAGATCACCGGCAGCGGCGGCAGCGCAATCTGGCTCGAGCAGGTCGCGGGCGATGTCAGCGGCAACATCATCACCAATACGGCCGTCACCGCGGTCGTGTCGTTCGACGCGCAGGGCCTCATGGTGTCGCGCAACACCATCACCGCCACCAATGACAACGGCATCGAGATCCTGCGCACCGCGATCGGCGATGACGGCACCCTGGTGCTCGACAACCGCATCGAGGACATCAAGGCGGGTCCGGGCGGCTCGGGGCAGTACGGCAACGCCATCAACGCGTTTCGCGCCGGCAACGTCATCATCAGGGGCAACCGGATCAGGAATTGCGACTATTCCGCGGTGCGGGGCAACTCGGCCTCGAACATCCAGATCGTCGGCAACAGCATCAGCGACGTGCGCGAGGTCGCGCTCTATTCGGAGTTTTCGTTCGAAGGCGCCGTGATCTCCGGCAACACCGTCGACGGCGCGGCGATCGGCGTCTCGGTCTGCAACTTCAATGAAGGCGGCCGTCTTGCGGTCGTGCAAGGCAACATCATCCGCAACCTCTTGGCCAAGCGGCCGATCGGGACCGCGCCGGATGACGACGCCGGCATCGGCATCTATGTCGAGGCGGACAGTTCCGTCACCGGCAATGTGATCGAGAACGCGCCCTCGTTCGGCATCATCGCCGGCTGGGGCAAATATCTGCGCGACGTCGCGATCACCGGCAACGTCATCCGCAACACCTTTGCCGGCATCGGCGTCTCGGTCGTGCCGGGCGCCGGCACTGCGCTCGTCAACAACAACATGATCTCGCAGACCCCGCGCGGCGCCGTGGTGGGGCTCAATCATAACGATGCGGTCACGACCGACCTGTCGATGGAGGGCGCAGAGCGCTACGCGCAGGTGATGGTCGGCGGCAACGCCGTGCGGCGCTGAGGGCGGCTACAGCATGTTGCGAAGCAGCGCGAAACGCGCTTCGGTCGCGTTCGGTTGAGTCCTCGCCTCTTCGTTTCCTGCTGGCGGCGTCGGCGCCGGCAGCATCTCATCCGATGCGGCCGCGCTTGCTGCGCCGCTCAGGTCGACCACGGCTTTCGCCTGCACGATGATCGGCGCGGCCTGCGCCATGGCCACGCCATTCGGCTTTGTGGCCGGCACCCTCGCCGCGCCATTCGGCGTTGCGGTCTCGATCGCCTGCGGCATCGACAGATCGCGCCACAGCGCGACCGCCGCCTTGGCCTCCTGAATATTCTCCAAAAATGCGCGCTCGCTGTAGTAGCGCCGCCAGCGGCCGCTTTCGAACAATTCGGTGAGATGCTCCAGCCGTCGCTCGGCGAGCAGGCGCCAGCGTGGGCCAAGATCAAGTCCAAGGTCGCGGCCATCCGCCGCGCCGTCGCGATGTGTCATGAACCAGCCTGCAGAATAGAGACGGACGCAGACCCAAGTGGGACGACTCAACGCGACGTGACAGCATGATTTTGTGGAGAACTTTTGACCTGTCCAGCAACCACAGCGCGATCACCTTGGCGACCGTACTTCAGCGGTGGTGCCCGCTTCGTCTTTTCGTCGGCCGGAGGCGATGGCGGTGTGTTCGCTTGGCCCAGGCCGAGGCGAAAATAAAAGACCCGTCCGGGGGGACAACCGGACGGGTCGAGCCATATGGGCGCTTGGGGTGGATGGGCGCTCGCGCCGGATATAGCTGGTGGGGAGGGGTTTCCGCTCCCACACACATGTGTCGCCCTGGCCCCGCCCTCCGTTCAAAACGGCCGGCGATTTTTTTAACCCTGCCGGCTGGGCGTTTGCGCCCGGGCGCTATTGCGGCGCCGACGTCCGAGCCTCGCCGGAGGCCGGCTGTTCGGATGTGGCGGCCGCGAGCGGCGGACCATCGGGGCGAATAACGGGCATTTCCCGGGTTTCCGCGGCATTTTCGCCGCCGGGCCTGGCTGATACCGCGGCCACCGGCTGCGATTGCGCCGCCGCGGCGGCTTGAACCGCGGCATAGGCGTCAGCCTCACCGGCGCCGAACATGTCATCACGTCCTGGTGAACCGAGGTCGCGCGCGGTCCTCATCAGGATGGCGCGTACCTCGGCCGGCTGCAGTCCGGGATTACGCTCGAACATGAGCGCAGCCAGCGCACTGACATAGGCTGCGGAAAACGAGGTCCCCGATGTGATCTGGTATTTGCCCTCGGGAGCCGGCAGGAAGATGTCGGTCCCGGGCGCCGCAACGCAGACATAGGCGCCGCGGTTCGATGCCGTCAAAAGTTCGTCCTGCGCGTTGGTCGCGCTGACCGCGATGACATTGGGATTGGCCGCGGGATAGAGCGGCGGCGATCTAGCGCCCGCGTTTCCCGCTGCGGCGACTAGAACGATGCCCCTGCCCGCAAGCGCCGTGACGGCGCGTTCGATCAGCGTGTCCCGCGGCCCCGCAAAACTCATATTGACGATCTGCGCCTTGTGGGCAGCGGCGTAATCGAGCGCCTTCAGCAGCACGAAGGAGCTGCTTTGGGCCGAGCCGGACGTCATGCCGAAGGCGCGGATTGCGAGGATCTGCGCCTTCGGCGCGCCGCCCATCAGCCGCGCATGCGAGACGATCGCGCCGGCAACCCCGGTGCCATGAACATGCGGCCCTTCCTTCGACCCGAGCGCGTCGAACTGTTCCGCGATCGAGCCGGCGAGTTCCGGGTGGGAGGCGTCGATGGCGGAATCGATGACCGCAATCCTGACATCGACGCCATGCGCCAAAGTGTGCGCCTCCGGCAGGCGCAGTTTTGCCAGCGCATATTGTGCCGGATCGCCTTCGCTCGTTGCGGCCTGCTGCTCCTGCAGCAAATAGCGGAAGTTCGGCTGCACCGAGCGGACGCCGGCGTCGGTGGCAAGCTCGCGCCTGACCGTGTCGAGCGGCCGGCGATCGGTGATCCGGAACAGGCCGATGGTTGCGTCGAGCAGCGCAAAATTCTGCGAGCTGACACGGGCAAGACCGTGGCGCCGCGCCAATGCGTCGGCCTGCGCCTCTGTCAGCGCGCCATCGATCTCCACCACCAGCTCCCCGGCGATGCTGCGCAGATTGCCCGCGCTCTGGGTCGCGTTGCGGCGAGCGCTGCTGCTGCTCGCCTTGCGAGCGCCCGCACCGGACCCCCTCCCATCGGAGACCCCGGCGCCGTCCAGGCACTCGCCGTCAGCGCTGCGCTCGGCGGCTGCACAGGCGGGATAGAGATTGGGCGAATAATGCGCATAGGGAAGCGCCGGCACCACGGCCATCCGCGCGGTGAGGCTCGGGTTCCTGATAACGGGCGGCGTCGGCGTCCTGATGACCGTCGGAGTCCTGACGACCGCGATCGGGTGGTCCGAGATCCGCGGCCCGACCGGCACGCCGTTCGGGGCGATGGTCGGAATCCGGGTACCGACATTGATGCTGGGTGAGCGCATGAACCCTTGCGCATGAGCCGCCCGGGCGCCCAACGCAAGCGACAACGCGACCAGGATCGCGTAAAGGACCCTGCTGTTGCGGCTTGCATGATCGGGAATCATAAAACCTCGGAACGAACCAGCGCGACGAGCGCCTTACGGCGCAGCCACCGCAAGGCTGACGATCTTCTCCTTCTGCAGCCGCGCCAGCAGGGCCGCGGCCTCATCGCTCGTCATCGACCGGCCGCCAAATTGAAGGCGGAACATGCCGCTCTCTGCGCCATCGAGGATCTGCGCGTGATAGCTGTCGAGCAGCGCCGTAACGTCGGCCATGCGCGCATCCGGCGCAAACCGCACCAGCGCCCGCGGCGGCGCGGCCGTTTCCGAGGCGCGCGGCGGCGGCGCCGCTTCCGGGACCAGGGCCCGCGTCATCGACTCCGGTTCATTCGTGCTGAGAGACGCGGTCTCGTAGGTGGCCGGCTGGTTCTTCGCAACCATCACGGCGATCACGCCGGCCTGCAGCAGGAGCGCCAGCACGGCAAGGCTCGCCGACCAGGCAAGCGTGCGCGGCGAGAGGCTCGCGAAAAAATCCGACATCCGCACACGGGCGGTCAACCAGGCCGAAGGTTTTCGCTCCGGCTCTGCATCGATCGCGGCGAACAATTTTAGCATCGCGCGCGGCGGCGGCCCGCCAAGGCTTTCGTTGAGATGGACCGTCGCGGCGTATTCCTCGCGGATGACGGTGTACTGCTTGGCCAATTCCGGATCGCGGGCCAGCGCCTCTTCGACCCGGCGCGCGTCACGCGCGTTCAAGGTCCCGGTCGCATGCCATGGCAACAAAAGTTCTATTTCACTGGGCTCCTGCTCCAGCATTTTCTTGCTCAGTGCCATCATGGCCAGCCTCGCTCAACACCGGCTGCCTTCAGCAGCTCGGCCAGTTTTTTACGCGCATAAAACAGGCGCGTCTTTACGGTGTTTTCCGGTATCCCGACAATCTCGGCTACTTCCTCGACGGATTTCTCGTGGTAGTAGACAAGATCAACGATCTCCCGGTGTTCCCGCGAAAGCCCCGTGAGGCACTTTCGCAACGCTTCACTCGTATCCCTCTTCTGCGTCGCCACCTCGGGATCGTCGGCCGTATCCTCGATCGCGTTGGCGGCCTCGTCCTCCAGCTCGGCGTCCTTTCTGCGCCGCAGCACAGAGAGGGCCTTGAACCGCGTGATCGCCAGGAGCCAGGTCGAGACGGCAGAACGGCCTTCAAACTTGCCAGCCTGACGCCACACGTCGAGAAAGACCTCGCTGATGAGGTCTTCCGCAACCTGTTCGTCGCGCACGAGCCTGAGCCCGAAGCGGAACACCCTGACATGGTGCCGTCCGTACAGCACCTGCATGGCGAGCCGGTCGCCTCCAGCGATCCGGGCAAGCAGGACATCGTCCGACGCCGCCTGTGTCGCGCTCAATGGCCGTCTCGCAGGGTTGGTCGGAGCTGATGGGTGTGGGGTTCGACGGGGAGGGCAAGATTCTGCAAAATAAAGCAACTCTGATGTGGCGAACGTGATCTGCCGCACAGAGCACAAACTTTTCCGCGTGGCACAATGATCGCTTGGAGTGGAGGTATCATAGTAGATAACACCCGTTACAGACCGAATTTTACCTCAGTCTCGCTGGCAATGCGGCATCAATAATATCAGCCTGCACACCGCCTCGCGGCCTCCCCCAAACACCGATCGCGCCGAATTCGCCTGATGTAACAACGCGGCTGTCCCAGCTTGCGGACGTCGGATCCGGTTCCGCAAAAGATACCAAACCTAAAGCCTTTGCCACGTAGATTTTTCTCAAGCGAGCGATCGATGGCGAAAGAGAATGGGCATCAGCGGACCACCTCTGTTGCATGCGACTGCAGCTGATCTGGATTGCGCCGGTACCGGGCTGATCGCCTGGCAGCCGGCTGATCGGATCAAACTCCGCGGCAGCATTCAGGGCCCCATCGCTGCGAGCCATCTCCTCGACCGCGTGGTGCGCGCCCGGACGGGATCGTTTCCGCACAAGCGCAGATTTGGAGACCCGTTCTTGCCGGCGCCTCGCGGCAGGGCGCGAGGACAGAGCCGCATCATTCACGCCTGAAACAGGACCTCTTTGCTTTTTCCCGGTCAAGGAAGACCGGCAATCGTTTTGATCCAGGACAGAGATAATGAAATCGAAATCCGCCCCCGTTGACGGGCTGCTCGACGAATTGCAATCGACTCTCGCAAACGGATCCGTCGGCCGTCGCATCGAGACGCTCCGCCGCGTGACCGATCTGTTTCTGAGCGGCACGATCGACTATTCCGACCAGCAGATTGCGCTGTTCGACGACGTCTTCCAGTGCCTGATCAACCATATCGAAGTGTCGGCCCGGGCCTTGCTCGCCGATCGCCTGGCGACCGCCGATCACGCACCGCGCGGGACGGTTCGGGCGCTCGCGTTCGACGATACGATCGAGGTGGCGGGTCCCGTCCTGTCGCAATCGGAGCGCCTCGATGAGGCGTCGCTGATCGAGGCCGCGCGCAGCAAGAGCCAGGCGCATCTGCTCGCGATCTCGATCCGCAAGGTGCTCAGTCGCGCGGTGACCGACGTGCTGGTCCAGCGCGGCAACGCCGAGGTGGTGCAAAGCACCGTCAAAAATCCCGGCGCCGAGTTCTCCGAAAAGGGCTACGACCGGCTGGTCAAGCGCGCCGCCGATGACGATGAACTGGCGACCGGTCTCGGCCTGCGGCCAACCCTTCCGCGCCACCTCTATCTAAAACTCTTGGCCAAGGCCTCCGCCACGGTCCGGCAGCGTCTCGAGGCCGCCAATCCGAAACGGGCGGCCGAGGTGCCAACTGCGGTGCGCGAGGCGGCACGACGGGCGCGTACGGCGCCGGCAGCCGTCACCAAGCAGACCGAGATCGCCCATGCCCTCGTCAAGTCATTGCATGAGGACGGCCGGCTCGACCAGCATCTGGTGACCCAGTTCGCCGAACAGGGCCGCTTTGACGAGACCAATGCTGCGATCGCGGCGCTTGCCAATGTGACGGTGGCAACGGCGGAAAACATGATGCTGGAGAGCCGCGCCGAGGGCATCATGATTTTGGCCAAGGTCGCCGGCCTGTCGTGGTCGGCCGTGAAGATCGTGATCCGGATGCACGACGAACTCTCCGGAGGCGAGCCGACCGACCTCGACGCCTGCAAGGCAACCTATGAGCGGCTGCGCTCCTCGACCGCGCAGCAGGTGATCCGCTTCCACCGCATGCAGCAGAACGTGCCGGCAAGCTGACCGCCTCCCTGGCGTGGCCACCAATCGCGGGAAGCGCTGCAGACTCTCTTGTTGGCGCATGTCCTTATCGGCGAACCGGACTCCACTTCGCCGGGACATGCGCTAGAACCGAAGCACCCTCGATCCCGCGAGCGCACCGACCGCGGCGACCGCCAGCGCGGCCAGCGTGTACCAGGTCGCGACGAACAGCGGCGAGTCATCGGTGCAATGCGCCGCGTAGAGCGTCGCCGCAAAACCCGCCGACAGAAATCCGGCGAGCGCGCCGGTGAGAACGGGCCGCGTCGGCGCGCCGTGGCGCAGGCCGATCAGCGCCGCCACCAAAAGCGGCAGCGAGATCACCGGAATGGCCGACAAGCAGACTTTCGAATTGTCGCCGACCAGGCGCGTCATCATCGGCAGCCGCTGCGGCAGCATCATCTCGCTGCCGATCCCCGCGGCCAGGATCCCCAAGGGAATCAGAAGCAGCCAGAGCCAGCCGCGCGGACCGGCTTCCGGCCGCGACAGATGCAGGCCGACGCTCAGGGCCGACAGCGCCAGCGCCAGCGTCACCACGAATTTCAGATCGAAAAACGGGTTGTGCATCGCCGTCATGACGTCGGGCCTGACGCCCAGGATGGCCAGGAACAAGGCGACCGACACGGGCGCTGCGGACAGCAGCGACAGCGCCAGCACCATGCCGACCGGCCGGGCGTGGTGCGCGTTATCGGCCGCCAGCGTGCGAATGAGTTGATCGGTATCCATCGTCACTTCTCCCGCAGCCTGGCGGTGAGACTGGCCAGGCCCCGATGCAGCGCCACCCGAACCGCGCCCTCGCTCATCGCGAGCTTTTGCGCCGTATCCTTGATCGAACTGCTGTCGACCGCGATCGACTGCAGCACGTCGCGCTGGCGAGCCGGCAGCGACGCGAGTTGTGTTGCCACCTCGCGCGTGGACGGTGCCTCCGCGACGGGCTCGTCGGCCAGCGTCTCGGCGAAGTCGTCGATATCGACGAAGATGCGCCGGCCGCGCCGGCGCAACGCATCGATCAGCTTGTTGCGGGCGATCGCAAACAGCCACGGCGCGAACGGAGCGTCCGCGTCCCAGGTATGCCGTTTCAGATGCACCGCCAACAAGATCTCCTGCACGATATCCTCGGCTTGATCGACGGCCTGGCCCGCGCGCGCAAGACCCCGGCGCGAGAGAGCCCGCAGGACCGGAGCGATGCCCTTGAGGAGGCGCTGATAGGCCCCCTCATCCCCCTTGAGGGCGGCGCGCATCAGGCCGGTCCATTCGTCCTCACGATCGCGCACCGAAGGTCCTTCGAAACATTTCGTTCTATTTTTCAAATTGTTACGCGCCAGCAAGAGATCACAGAATCGTGATCAGTACTGGATTGGGGGCGACGCAAAGTCGCTGCAGCACCGCGCCCCGCCGGCTCATAACATCGTTCGGCGGCGCTGGCACCCGCGGATTCGGCATTGGTTTCAGCGCGTTCGCGAGCGCCGCGCGCGAGCAGCCGCCGCGCTTTTGCCGGCTCGGCTGCGAAGATTCCCATTTTCTGCCCCGCTGCCGACACGCCCTGAGCTCTCTTTTTTGGCATCAGCGATTCGCAGATTCGGGGAGATTGCCAAATGACCAGCAAGGTCGGCGGGCGTCTGGCATTGATATTCGCCGCGGGGGTGATCGCCTATTTCGGCGGGCCTTTGCACGCAGCCCTGAAGTCGAGCGCGGCCAATGCGCCTGCCGCCCAAACCAGCTGGCTCGGCGACACGCTGTCTGCATCCGACATCATCAACCTGAAGCCGATCGCGGGCGGCAAGGTCGCCTCCGCCGGCAGTCCGAGGCCAATCGTGGTCGCACAGGCCCAGATGGGACAGGGTCAGATGGTTACCCCGGACCAGCTCAGCGACGTCGACCGCGCGCTTGCGGGTGGCGCCGCGCGGACAACGGTCGGCGTTGCGCCAACGACCAGGCGCATCGTCCGCGTGGCCCCGATCATCGTCGCCTCGCCCAGCGACGCCTGGGACCAGACCTCGCTGATCGGCAAGATTTTTGTCGGGATCGGCGCCTGCCTGACGCTGGCCTCCGCGGCGCGGATGTTCATCGCCTAAAGTCCAGCGCCGGCTGTCGGCCCACTTGATGCCCACTCGCCCAGCAGGCAAATTGCCCCCGCGTTAATCCTTGCGGGGTGGATCATGAGCGTCTTCGAGCACATCATCGTCGAGAGGCAGGGGGCGGTCGGCCTCATCAGGCTCAACCGCCCAAAAATTCTCAATGCGCTGTCGTTCGGCGTATTCCGCGAGATTGCCGCCGCCGTCGACGATCTGGAGGCCGACGAAGCCATCGGCTGCATCGTCGTGACCGGCAGCGAAAAGGCCTTTGCGGCGGGCGCCGACATCAAGGAGATGCAGCCGAAGGGTTTTGTCGACATGTTCGCCGAGGATTTTGCCTCGATCGGCGGCGACCGCGTCGCCCGCTGCCGCAAGCCGACCATCGCGGCAGTCGCGGGCTACGCGCTGGGCGGCGGCTGCGAGCTCGCGATGATGTGCGACATCATCATTGCGGCCGACACTGCGAAATTCGGCCAGCCGGAGATCACGCTCGGAACCATTCCCGGCATCGGCGGCACGCAGCGGCTGACCCGCGCGATCGGAAAGGCCAAGGCAATGGATCTCTGCCTGACCGGGCGCATGATGGATGCCGCCGAAGCCGAGCGCTCCGGCCTGGTCGCGCGCGTGGTACCGGCCGACAAACTGATGGAAGAGACCCTCGCCGCCGCGCAGAAGATCGCCGGCATGTCGCACCCGACCGCTGTCATGGCCAAGGAGGCCATCAACCGCGCCTTCGAGACGCCGCTGTCCGAAGGACTGAATGTCGAGCGCAATCTGTTTCACGCGACCTTTGCGCTCGAGGATCGCGCGGAGGGCATGGCGGCCTTCATCGAGAAGCGCAAGCCGGCGAACAAGAACCGCTGACGTCAACCGGCTCGTAAAAACCACGGCCCATTCCGGGGCGCAGCTGGACGACCGCGGGGCGGCAGGTGGGCTGACGCGGCCGCAACAGTTCGTTAACTGCGCCGCGCGCAGGCTATGCTGTCGTGGCAATTCCGTATACAATCTTAGATAGCATCACATGCAATCCCCTCTTTGACGGCTATTCGCCAAGCGAGGTTCTCGTGATCGCCAGGATCGCGCGCAGGTCGCTGGCTGCCTTGCTCGTCCTGTGCCTCTTGCTGGTTGGGACAATCGCTGCGTTTCGGCTCGTGGCGGCGCTTCGGGAAAACGCCGACCGCGACGCGCTCGCGCCGCCAGGCGGCCATCTGGTTGCGACACGCAGCGGCCGAGTATTCATTCAAGAGAAGGGCCCGACCGACGGCGTTCCAGTCGTGCTGTTCCATGGCACCGCAGCCTGGAGCGAACTTTGGCGACAGACGATCGATCGGCTGGCAGCGGCCGGCTTCCATGTCGTAGCACTCGACTTGCCGCCATTCGGATTTTCCGACCGGCCGGGCCGGTACACACGCCGCGACCAGGCCGCGCGCGTGAGCGACGTCCTGATCGCGCTTCATGCCGCTCCGGCCATCATCGTTGGCCATTCGTTCGGCGCGGGTGCTGCAACCGAACTGGCAATGCGCTTCCCGCAGCGCGCCCGCGCGCTGGTACTGGTCGATGCGGCCCTCGGACTGACGGCGCCGTTCGCCGATCCGCCCTGGCTGCTCGAATCGAAATGGGTCCGCGAGATCCTGGTGTCGCTCAGCATCACCAACCCGCTCGCGACGCGGCCTCTGCTGCGATCCCTGATTGCCAAGAAAGACCGCGCGCTGCCGGACTATGTCGAGATCCTGCAGCGGCCGACCACCTTGCGCAACAGCACGCCTGATATCGCCGACTGGCTGTATTATTTCCTGGGCTCCGACCCGACGGCCGAGAGCGCCGATCGCGCGGCCTATGCGCGACTGCATCTGCCGGTCGCGATCCTGTGGGGCGAGGAGGATACAGTTACGCCGCGCGATCAGGCCCGCGACCTGCAGGCGCTGCTGCCGGTGGTCGCGCTGACCCTGCTGCCCGGGATCGGTCACATTCCCCAGATCGAGGATCCCGACATGTTCAACGATGCGCTGCTGAAGCTGATCGCCAAGCTCTGAAAATCCCTACGCGGTGCTGCGGCTCGACATCGACGATGGCCGCCTGCTCGACCAGCTTCCGGTGTGGGCGCCGGATGCCGCGATCCGCAAGACGATTCTGGTCGACAACCCGGTCCGGCTCTACGGGTTCTGAGCCACCAGTTTCGGCGTCTCCTGCCGGCGGTGCAGTTCGTCGAGAAAGTCGCGGCGCCATAGTGCCGATTTGCGCAGGCCACCGAACGGAAACAGGTGGAAGCCGGCAATCTGTGCGGTCGCCGTGCGCGGCGCCGACAAAAGACCGCGGAAAAGCTCGTCCGGGCCGGTGTCGGTCAGGAGCCGGCCGTAGCGGCCGATCTGGGCGCGGAGCGCGCGGATCGAATTGCCGATGCCGCAGCGAAGCGCGAATTTGGTCAGCGTCGCCGGGCTGGCGGGGCCGGCCAGCCCCACGGTGACCGGCAGGGCGATGCCGCGCATCGCGAGGTCATCGAGGAAGCCCAGGACCGGCGCAGCCTCGAAGCAGAATTGCGTGACGATGTCGACACGGATGTCGCGCTCCCGCCCCCAATTGCCCCAGGCCCAGAGCATGGCAAAGCTTCCCGATGTATCGAGAAAGGGATGTCCCTCGGGGTGCCCGGCGACGCTCACCGCACGAAAACCGTGCGCCTCCAAAAGCCCGCTGGTGCGGATGTCATGGCTCGATCGGAACGGTCCCTTGGCGATCGCGACATCGCCCGCGATCAGCAGCACGCGTTTGACATCGGCCTCGCCGCGCGCACGGGCGAAAAAATCGTCGAGCGACTCGCGCGAGGCCATTTCGCGCGCGGCGATGTGCGGGACCGGATTGAAGCCGGCCCGCCTCAGCGCCACGGCGGTCTCGACATTGTGCTGATAGTGATCGCCGGGCAGGAAGGTGATGGTCACGTCCGTGCCGGCAGCGAAATTGTCGCACAGCTCGGACAACTGATGGCCGCGCGAAGAAATTTCGACGGACGCCCGCGACAGCAGCAAGGACAAATCATCGGAGCGGGCAAGGTCTGACGCAGTCATGAGCCCCTCTCCTCCTCAGGCCGGCGCGCGGCGGCGCGAGATCACATAGGTCTCGTCGTTGAACCACAGTCCGCCATGTTTTTTAAGCACGCGGTCGGTGGCTTCGAGATAGCGGCCGTCGCGCACGACTTCTGAAAGCCTGACGTCCTCGATCTGCGCGACATAGATCGCGGCATTCCAGGCCGCGAACAAGGTCGAGGTGCCGATCGGGCCGGAAACCTCGTCGGGCAGCGTGTGCATGTGATAGCGGAAGATCGAGCGCGCGTCGGAGGACGCATTGAAATTGTAGTGCCGCGCACTTCCGCCCAGTTCATGTTTGACCTGCCGCAGGATCGCGTAGCGATCGGTCTTGAAGGGATCATCGCCCGGCCAGACCTGGTCGATGATCTCGATGCCCGGATCGTGGCCATGGGAATGGATGCCGATCAGCCGGCCGCCGGGCCTGAGCGACCGCACCAGCGGCGTGACCACCCTGGAGGCCTTGAACTCGACGCTGGAGCGCGCCCGATAGGGCTGCGAGGCGATGACGAGGTCATAGTCGGCCATCACCTTGCCCGGCCGCGGCGTGATCGGGTCGAGCAGGAACGAATGGTCCTCGCGCCGCAGGGTCAGCACGATCGGCCGCATATAGACGGGGTTGCCGGTCTTCTGGCTGATTCCCGCCCGCCAGTTCTCGGCCAAAAAACCTTCGAGGTCCCTGATCTGTTCGGCGAAGCCGTGCGCGGTGTTGCCCGAGAGCGCGACGTCCTTCCAGATCAGCCCCTGCGCCGAGGCCGCCGAGCGCGGCGTCAGCCATGGCGCCTCTGCGTAATAGAGATTGGTCACGACCAGGACAGTCGCCGGATGTTCAAACAGCCGGTCGGCCATCTTTTCCAGCATCATGCGGACGTCTTCGTAGGAGATCTCCTTGGCCACCACATAGAGCGGCATGGTCGGAAAGCGCGCATGCAGCGCGCGCATCACCCGCGACAGCACGGTGCCGTCGCCGACGCCGGCATCGAACAGCCTGAGCGCCGGCGGCGACGGCTGCAGGTTGGAGAGTTCTAGCGAGATGCGGTTCGCGATCTCGGTCTTCTCGCTGCAGGTCGAGACGAACAGCAGGTATTTTTGCCGGTTGTCGAAGAAGCGGAAGCCGGGCGGCGCGACGTCGGCGGCCAGCAGGTCGCCGACGGGTCTCGTCGCGGGGTGTCGCTCGGTCGGCGGCTTGAGCGGCGCCGGGCGGTGCTCACTGAGATAGGCGCGGAGCTTGTCCAGCGTGGCCGTGGTGATTTTTGCCCCATCGCGCAGGCGCGACACCAGCTTGCCGTCGTTGACCGCGAGCCGCCCAAAGGTCGATTCCGCCGTCTGCGTGGCGCGGCAGTAGTCCCGGATCTCGCTCAGGATCTGGTCCGACGTGGCCGCGCCGGTCCCGTTGCCTTGAAGCTGATCGGTCAGCATGGCGTGTTTTCCGCGATTTCCGTCCCTGCCCGGTATGTGGGGATGGGCGCCACGAGACGTCAACCACAAACGGAGTGGGCAGAGAATATGGGCAATTGCCCATGGTGCCCACGATGAGGTCGGATCGCCGTGGCCGCCAGGTCAGCCGCGCGGCGGCCACTCCGGCGGATGGCTGCCGAGCGGCATGGCCGGCCGCGACCAGAACGCCGGCGTTTTGGACAGGATCGCCGCATGGCCGACCGCGCGGAGCGGGCCAAAGCCGGACGAGGACTCCTCCATGAAGGGCTGCACCGCATCAGGTGGAAGGTCCGGCGTTTTCAGGCCGCCGGCGAGGCGGCCGAGATCCCACAGCCAGCGCCCGGTCTGCGCCAGCGAGACGCGGACATGCCAGCTGCCCCCCTCGCGTGCCTGGCGCGCCTTCGCCATGATCGTGCCGAACGCCATCAGGTAGCCGGTGGCATGATCGAGCATCTGCGCCGGCAGTTCCTTCGGCCCGTCGATCCCGGCGGCCTGGCCTTCGGCGTGATTGAAGCCGGTTGCCGTCTGGACCAGCGAGTCGAAACCGCGCCGTATGGCCCACGGTCCTTTATGGCCATAGGCCGAAAGCGACACGGCGACGATTCCGGGACTGATCCCGGCGGCCTCTTCCGGCGACAAGCCGAGCGCGGACAGCGCGCCCGGGCGATAGCCTTGCGAAAAAATGTCGGCGCCGGCCAGCAGTTCGCGAAATCGGGCGCGGCCGTCGTCGCTCTTGAGGTCAAGGAGGCAGGAGAACTTGCCGCGCCCGGTGTCGATGGTCAGCCACGGGATCGCCGGCAGGTCGGGGCCGGAAACCAGCATGACGTCGGCGCCGTGCGCCGCCAGCGCCCGCCCCGCGACCGGACCGGCGATCACCCGCGACAGATCGAGCACGCGCAAGCCTTCGAGCGGACGCTCGCCCGCGGGCCACGATCGTGGCGGGGCATCGCCGATCTTCTCGATGATGACCGGCGGCAATCCGGCCAGCGCTTTCGCCTGCGGCAGTTCTGACCATTCGTCGTGAGAGCGCATCAGCGCCACCACGCCGCCCGCGGCATAGGCCGCGGTCTCGAACGCTTCGCCCTTCCATTGCATCAGCGCGGCCTGCACCGCCTCGCGCTCGCTTTTGCAGTTCAGCACCTTGCAGACGGCCGCGCGATGATGCGGAAAATTGGTGTGCAGCCGGACGAAGCGCTGGTCGCCGGTGCGATAGACACCCGCGATCGCATCCCACGCCGGCGGCGGCGGCTCGCCGTTGACGCGCAGATAGCGCTCCGAGCGGCATTCGGCCACGGTATGGCGCATGTCGACGGCCACGCTTTGCCGCTTGCCGCTACGCAGTTTCCCGATCTCGGCTGCGGCGAGACCCGCCGCCGCGATCGAGACTTGCGCGGCGACGGCGACGCGGAACGAGGACGGCAGTTGCGGCTCTTCTCCGGTGAGAGTAACCGCGTCGAGCGCGGATGCCTCGCCGCCGGCCTGCGTCCAGAGGTCGGAGAGGATGTCGAAGGGGGTCTGCATGGGAGCCTCGAACACAGCTGTCATTATCCGCGATAAGCGAATGATCCAGTAATCCGAAGCGTCAGAGAGTCAATTGCAAGGCCCGCAACGGCCGAAACTGATTTGGCTCAGGCTCTGGATCGCCGGGCTCGGTTCGTCTGTTGCTGCACATACTCGCGTAGCGCGCGATTGATGCGTGTTTGATAGCCCTCGTTCGACGTCGCCTTATTTTTGAACCATGCTACGACATCGGCATCGAGCCGAAGGGTCAGCTGTTGCTTGACGGGCCGGTAGAAGAGACCGCGCTTGGCGCCCGACCAATCGAGAAGTTCCGGCGCATCCGAAGTGTCGATGGCGTCGTCACGAAGCGACCCGAGCGACTTCAGTTCTGCGCGCTGTTCGGGCGTCAACCGCTTAGAAGCTCCCTTCTTCATAGGCTTTCCTTTCATGCGCAGTCGCCTTTCTGGCACTGATGATGCGGCCGACGAGTTCGCCTTCCTCGATTGCTTCTGGCCAGGTATGGACAACCAGCAGCAATACCGATCCGACGAGCCCGATGGTATGCCAGCGATCGCCATCCGGATGCGGGTCCAGCTTTGACGCGTGGAGCGGATCGTCAAACACAAGAACCGCGGTTTCGAACGACAGGCCATGCTTTGCACGATTTGCCTTGGCCTTGTCGATATCCCATGTCCAGGACATAGTTATACTTTTGTAGTTACAAATATGGAGCTACCAGCATCGTGTCAAGATGTTCAGGTGGTGAGCCGACAATCGTCTCAATGAAAATCCCTCGAACTCGGCAGGATGCGCACGTTGCGGGGATGGCGGACCTTTTGCGCCGGGTTGTCCGGATGCTGGCGCGGATCGTCATGCAGCGGCTCGATCAGGGCCGCGCCGCCTGCGACCTCCGGCCTGCGGCCGAGCCGGTCGTCCGAAAGCAGCTGAAGGTCGGCGGAGCGATCAGTGAGCCGTTCGGCGACGAGATGTACGACCTTTTCGGGACTGCTCTGGATAGTGCCTTCGACCAGAACGACGCGCGAGCCCATCACCTCTTTCCGGAAGCGCTCCATCACTTTTGGCCACACCACGATGTTGGCGATGCCGGTTTCGTCCTCCAGCGTCATGAACACGACGCCCTTGGCGCTGCCCGGGCGCTGCCGCACCAGCACCACGCCGGCGCAGCTTGCCCGTTGCCTGTCCCTGGCATCGGAAACCTCGTGACAGGCCAGCACGCCCTCGCGCGCAAACATCGGCCTCAGGAACTGCATCGGATGGCCCTTCAGCGAGAGCCTGACGGTCTGGTAGTCGGCAACGACATGTTCGGGCAGCGGCATCTCGGGCAGGTTTTCCGCATGCTCGTCCGGCTGCTCGCGCGCGATTGCCGCCTCGAACAGCGGCAGCGGCACGTCGTCGGGCAGCCGCCGCACCGCCCACAGCGCGGCGCGGCGGTCGAGACCGAGCGAGCGGAACGCATCGGCATCGGCCAGCAGCATCAGCGCGCGCTTGGGCAGGGCCGTGTCGCGGGCAAAATCCTCCAGCGTCGTGAACGGACGGCGCGCGCGCGCCGCGACGATGCGCTCGCACCATTCATCGCCCGTCCAGCTCTCGGGATCGTCGAGATCGCGCACCCTGAATCCGTCGATCTGGCGGAAGCCGAGCCGCACCGCATGATGGTCTCCGCATTTCTCCTCCAGCGTGTTGTCGCCATGGCTGAAAGAGATATCGACCTCGCGCACCTCGACCTTGTTCTTGCGGGCGTCGCCGACGATCTGCGCCGGCGCGTAAAACCCCATCGGCTGGGCATTCAACAATCCGCAGCAGAACGCGTCGGGATGAAAATGTTTCAGCCAGGAGGAGACATAGACGAGCTGCGCGAAGGCCGCCGCATGGCTTTCGGGAAAGCCATATTCGCCAAAGCCCTTGATCTGGTTGAAACAGTTCTTGGCGAACTCTTCGGGATAGCCGCGCGCGATCAGATTGCCGACCATCTTTTCCTCGAATTTGTGGATGGTGCCGACATGGCGGAAGGTCGCCATCGCGCGTCGCAGCTGATTGGCCTCATCGGGCGTGAATTTCGCGGCCTCGATCGCGATCCGCATCGCCTGCTCCTGGAACAGCGGCACGCCCAGCGTTTTGCCCAGAATATCCCTGAGCTCATTGCGGTCGCCGTATTTGGGATAAGGATACTCGATCTGTTCCGGCTTTAACCCGCGGCGCTTCAGATAGGGATGCACCATGTTGCCCTGGATCGGCCCGGGCCGCACGATCGCAACCTCGATCACGAGGTCGTAGAATTTTTGCGGTTTCAGGCGCGGCAGCATGTTCATCTGCGCGCGGCTCTCGACCTGGAACACGCCGAGCGACTCGCCGCGGCACAGCATGTCATAGACTCTTTTGTCCTCGCGCGGGATGGTCGCGAGCTCCCAGCGCTTGCCCTTGTGCAGATCGATCAGATCAAAACATTTGCGGATACAGCTCAGCATGCCCAAAGCGAGCACGTCGACCTTCATCATCCTGATCTCGTCGATGTCGTCCTTGTCCCATTCGATGAAGGTGCGGCCCTCCATCGCGGCATTGCCGATCGGGACGTACTCGTCGAGCCTGCCTTGCGTCAGCACGAAACCGCCGACATGCTGCGACAGATGGCGGGGAAAATCGATCAGCTCGGCCGCAAGCCGCACCGCCTGGTCGATCATCGGATTCTTGGGATCAAGCCCGGCCTGCTTGACCTGCATCTCGGAAAGGCCGTCGCCCCAACTCCCCCACACCGTATCCGCCAGCAGCGAGGTGACGTCCTCGGTGAGGCCAAGCGCCTTGCCGACATCGCGGATCGCGCTGCGCGGCCGGTAGTGGATGACGGTCGCGACGATCGCCGCCCGGTGGCGGCCGTAGCGGCGATAGACATATTGCATCACCTCCTCGCGGCGCGAATGCTCGAAATCGACGTCGATGTCGGGCGGCTCGCGGCGCTCCTCGGAGAGAAAGCGCTCGAACAGAAGGTCGATCTCGACCGGGTTGACCGAGGTGATGCCGAGCATGAAGCAGACGGCGGAATTGGCCGCCGATCCCCGCCCCTGGCACAGGATGTTTTTCGAGCGCGCAAAGCGGACGATGTCATGCACGGTGAGGAAATAATGCGCGTAGTCGAGTTTTTTGATCAGCGCCAGTTCTTTCTCCAGCGTTGTTTGCAGCTTGGCGTCGATGCCTTGCGGGAAATATCGATCCCTGCCCTGCCAAGTCAGGTTTTCCAGATGCTCTTGCGCGGTCTTGCCCGGCGGTACCGGCTCGTCCGGATATTGATATTTCAATTCGTCGAGCGTGAAGGTGATACGCCGGGCAAAGCGCAGCGTTTCGGCGATGGCGTCCGGGTGATCGCGAAACAGCCGCGCCATTTCGACAGCCGGCTTCAGGTGCCGCTCGGCATTGGCTTCCAGCAGGCGGCCCGCTATTTCGATACTGGTCTTTTCGCGGATGCAGGTGACGACATCCTGCAGCACCCGCCGGCCATGGTCGTGATAGAGCACGTCATTGGTGGCGATCAGCCGCACGCGGACACTGCTCGCGATCTGCTGCAAGCGCGCGAGGCGCCGCCTGTCGTCGCCGCGATGAAACAGGCTTGCCCCGAGCCACACGCCATCGGCGCGCGTGGCGCGCATTTTGCTAAGGACCTGCGCGATGGGATCGGCCTGCACGCGATAGGGCGGCATCAGGACCAGCAAGAGTCCGTCGCTGAATTCAGCGAGATCGGCAAAGCACAGGTGACATTCGCCTTTCTCCGCAGCGAGCTTGCCCTTGCTCAGGAGACGACAGAGCCGGCCATAGGCCAAGCGATCGCGCGGATAAGCTAAAATGTCGGGCGTGCCGTCGGTGAAGACGAGGCGCGATCCGACCAGAAGCTTTGGCAGCGATTTCAGCTCGGGATTTTTCAATTCCGCATAGGCGCGCACGATGCCGGCGAGCGTGTTGTGGTCGGCAATGCCGATCGCGGCGAGGCCATATTCGCCGGCCTGGTGCACATATTCCTGCGGATGCGAGGCGCCGCGCAGGAACGAGAAATTTGAGGTGACGCCGATCTCGGCATATTGGATCGCGCTCATGCGAACAGCCCATGCATGAACCAGTGCGGCTGCACAGGCTTGCCGTCCTGCTGCTCGATCTCGCGCTCGTAAAGACCGTCGCGATAGACCCAGAACCGCAAGCCCGCCTCGTCCTCGACGCGGAAATAGTCGCGCGTCAGCGCGTCGCCGCCTGCCCGCCACCATTCCATGGCAATGCGCTCGGGGCCTTCGGCGCGGACCACCATATGCGTTGCACGCCGCCAGACGAAACGGGCGGGCGGACCGTCCGGCACCTGCGCGATCACCAAAATTTCCTCCGGCCGCTCGAACAGGCGCAAGGGGCGCAGCGGCGGCTCGCCTTCCGTGCGCTCCGGCCAGGCCGCGGTCACAGCAGTGGCGAGATGCTGCTGCGCCGGTACCGGCAACACCGCGCGCTCGGGGATGTGAGTGTCCTGCGGCAGGTGCACGAGAACGCGTCTGGTGCCGAGACGGGCCGCAAGACGGTCGATCAGCGCGGCGAGTTCGTCATTGTCGTGGACATGGGCGTCGAGGTCGCGCTGCTCCTGCACCACGATCTCGCTGCGGCTCGCGGCAAGGCGAATGAGGTCGAAGCCGAAGCCGGGGTCGAGCGGGTCAGCGAGTGCATCGAGCCGTTCGCGAAGCAGACGGTCGATCACCTCGCCCCTGGTCACCGGCTGCCCGGTGTCGACCGTGATCGTGCGCACCGCCCCGTCGGTGCGGAAGAAGGAGGCCTCCAGCCGCCGCGCGCCCTTGCCCTGGCGGTCCATGGCTGCAACCAGCATCGCGGCGAGTCTGGAAAGCGCGGTCATGATCGGCACATCGGTCGCGACCGGCTCGGCAAACCGTTTTTCGACGATGTAATCCGGCAGCGGTTTTCGCGGGCTGATCGGATAATCGCCCTGCCCCAGCGCCTGGGCCAGGAGAGTCGTGAAGGCAGAGCCGAAGCGGGCGGTGATCTCGTGACGGCCGCGCCCGGCGACATCGCCGATGGTTTTCAGGCCGGCGCGGCGCAGACCGACGGTGATCGCCTCGCTCGCGCCAAGCGCTGCGACCGGCAAGGGACCGACCGCGTCCGTCTCCTTGCCGTCGCCGACGATGCGGCCATGGACGTGGCGGTTCAGCGTCCGCGCACAGACCGGATTCGCAGCGATCGCGGCCGAGACGGCAAAACCCTGCGCGGTCAGGAGGTCACAGACGATTTGCAGCATCGCGGTCTCGCCGCCGAACAGATGGGCGCAGCCGGTGATGTCGAGGAAAAGACCATGCGGCGGATCGAGCGCCACCAGCGGCGTGAAGCGGTCGCACCAGTCGGCGATGTCGGTAAGGGTTTTTGCGTCCAGCGCCTCGTCGGCATCGAACACCTCGAGATGCGGGCAGATGGCGCGGGCATTGGCGAGCGGCAGGCCGACGGTCAGGCCATAGCGCGCCGCGGCCTCGTCGAGCGAATGGATTTTCAGCGCATTGTTCTCCTTGAGGACGACGATGCTGGGCATGTCGCTGCTATCTTGCCGAGCCAATGACTCGTCATGCCCGGGCTTGACCCGGGCATCCACGTCTTGCTTTCTTGCAGCCTGCAAAGACGTGGATGGCCGGGACGTCTGCACGACGACGCGCTTCGCGCTTTTGCCCGGCCATGACGGCGCGGAAAGACCTGCGTTGACGTCAACCTGCGCAGCGAAGCGTTGCGCGCGCCTGATGCGGTCGATGGGCAGGCGTGGCAGCCAAAGGCTGAGAATCCGCCGCCGGTTCTGTGAAAAGTCGCTCATCACATTTCCATTCCATGATCCATCGGCCGTTCAGGCCATGGCGGTTGCGGACAAGCTCGGCATCGAAAATCGGCGCGCCCCACGCGGCCCAGGACGCCGCTGGCGGCGAATGCGCCGCGCGTACGATCCATCGCGTTTCCGCGGTTGAGGGATTTGGCGTGGCTGCGATCCGCAGCAGCAGCGCGGTGACGCCGGAGGCCTGTGCCGCCAGGGTCAGCTTGCGGCTTGCGACCAGGTCGAGTTTTGGCGTCTCGCCCCACACTTCCAGCACCACGGCGCCGAGCGCATCGCAGGCGAGCGCATCGGCGCAAGCCCGCAAGGTGGCTTCGACATCGGTTGTGCGCACCGTGACCAGACCGCGCGGATCGAGGCCGAGTTCGGCAAGCCCGCTCATCGACAGCGCGCCGGCTTCCCGTTCGCAAAAATCCTGCCGGATCCAGAGCAGCGGCCGGCGCGGCGAAACCCGCCCGACCAGGCCCGCGATGAAACCCGTCGCCGCGGCACTGTGCCGGCCGGCTTCCGCGAACACTTCATGGATAGCTCCCACCGCAAGGCCGCCCTGCAGCGCCGCATCGGCCTCGGCATGGCCCAGCGCGGCACGGCGCGGCCGCAGCACATCGCCTTGCGCCTCGATCCGCTCGATGCGGCCGCGCAAAGTCGCAAGCGTGCTCAGGCGTGCGCTCGTCATGCGCCGCTTCCCTCGGAGATGATGGCCGCCCTGATTAAGAGAACCAGGAGCTGGCCTGATTGTTCATGATATGTTCTAATATAAAGCTAACCTCGCCGGCAGAGTCAATCCGGATCAGCTCGGACATGATTTTGTCAGTGAAACCAAAGGGCTGTGTGGGGGTTTGCAGCGACGGCTGAAGGTATTGGAGGAGGCTCTTGAATGCACCTCATAACCCTCGACAACGAAACCGATTTTGACGGCTGGCGGATGGCGGCGCGTACGCTGGCGATGAGCGGCGTGATGCCGGCCGAAGTGAGCTGGGCAATCAGGGTCCCTGCGCGCGACCTGCCCTCGCAGACTGCCCTGCCGTTTCCCGACGCGCCGGAAGGACGTTTCAGCGTTCCTGCGAAATTCATCGAGCTGGCACGCACCATCATCCGGCATCGCGATATCATGCGCTTCGCGCTGCTCTATCGCCTGCTCTGGCGCCTAAAACACCATCACGATCTGCTTGATAACGCAGATGATCCCGACGTCGCGCAAGCCGAGATGATGGCCAGCGCCGTGCGTCGCGATGAGCAAAGAATGCGCGACACCCTGCGCTTTCACGAAATCGGCCGCGAGCGCACCTCGCGCTATGTCGCCTGGTTCGCCCCGGAGCATCACATCGTCGAAGCGGTCGCCCCTGGCTTCGCGCGCCGCTATGCCGACATGCCCTGGTCGATCCTGACGCCAGATATGTCAGCCCACTTCGACGGCAGTTTCATCTCCTTCACGGACGGGACAGGCGAAGCCGGGGCGCCATCCGAGGATCGGCTGGAGGAAACCTGGCGGCTTTATTCCGCGAACCTTTTCCCTCCGGGTCGGTTACACCAGAAGGCACAACCGCCGAAACGATCCTGGCAAACCATCGAACCTGTACTGTCCGATGCCGTAAGCGACGCGCAGACTGATCCGGAAGCCGCCATGCGACGCAAGACAGAGGCCGCCTCAGAGGATATCGGAACGCTGCGCGAGGAGGCCGCGACCTGCCGCGCCTGCCACCTCTGGAAGCACGCGACCCAGACCGTGTTCGGCGAAGGCCCACAACATGCACAGGTCATGATGGTCGGCGAGCAGCCCGGCGACAAGGAAGACCTGACGGGGCTTCCCTTCGTCGGACCTGCCGGGCAGATGCTCGACCGCGCACTGGAAGAGGCCGGCATCGACCGCAAGAAGGTCTATGTCACCAATGCCGTCAAACATTTCAAATTCGTCCCGCGCGGAAAAATCCGGCTGCACCAGAAGCCGAACACGGAAGAAATCCGCGCCTGCAGGCAATGGTACGAGCGGGAACTCGCGGCGATCAAACCGAAGCTCGTGATCGCGCTGGGCGCGACCGCCGCGCAATGCGTGCTCGGCAAGATCACGCCGATCAACAAGAACCGTGGCCGCCTGATCGAGCTTCCGGACGGCATGAAAGCACTGGTGACTGTACATCCGTCCTATCTGTTGCGGCTACCCGATGCCGAGGCGAAAGCGAGGGAATACGATCGTTTCGTCGAGGATCTGAAGATCGCGGCAAGCCTGCTCGGGAACCAGGCCCACGCGGCGTGACCTTGTTCCATGCTGCAACGCAATCCGGGATAACCCGGGCGCCTGTCATCTGCCCTTCAAGTCCGTCGGTCAAAACTTGACCCCTCTGGTTTTAGTTAGGGGGTCAGCATGACCGATATGACAGTCAATTCGATGGCGGGGGATTCCGGACCCGTCCAGCCGGCTTCAAAGCCCAATTTGGACAAGGGGTTCAACCCTCTGACATTGATCGTTTTCATGGGCATCCTGGCCGCGGGATTGCCGTTCGTCGCCTACAGCATCTATGTCGATATCGACGCGACCGGCACCAAGGTCACGACCTACACGCCCTTCATCCTGCTGTTCGTCGCGCTGCTGATTGCGCTCGGCTTCGAGTTCGTCAACGGCTTCCACGACACCGCGAACGCGGTCGCGACCGTGATCTACACGCACTCGCTGCCCGCCCCGGTCGCCGTGGTCTGGTCGGGCATGTTCAACCTGTTCGGCGTGCTGCTCTCGTCAGGCGCGGTGGCCTTCGGCATCGTCTCGCTGCTGCCGGTCGAACTGATCCTGCAGGTCGGCTCCAGCGCCGGTTTTGCCATGGTGTTCGCCCTGCTGATCGCCGCCATCATCTGGAATCTCGGCACCTGGTGGCTCGGCCTGCCGGCCTCGAGCTCGCACACCCTGATCGGCTCGATCATGGGGGTGGGCATCGTCAATGCCACGCTGCGCGGCCGCGACGGCACCTCCGGCGTCGACTGGGGTCAAGCCACCAATATCGGCAAGGCGCTGCTGCTGTCGCCGCTGTTCGGCTTCGCGCTCGCCTTCCTGCTGCTCTTCGTCGTCAAGACGATCCTGCAGCGCGCGACGCCGGCGCTGTTCGCCGAGCCGAAGGGCAACCAGCCGCCGCCCTGGTGGATCCGCGGCATTTTGATCCTCACCTGCACGCTGGTCAGCTTCTTCCACGGCTCGAATGACGGCCAGAAGGGCATGGGCCTGATCATGCTGATCCTGATCGGCACGGTGCCGACCGCCTACGCGCTGAACCGCTCGCTGCCGACCAGCCAGATCGAGCAGTTCGTGAAAAACTCCACCGCGGCCAGCAAGGTCATCGAGACCAAGGCTTTTGGTTACAACGTGATCGGCAACCCGCGGCCCGCCGTGACCAACTACGTCTCGATGCACCAGATCAACGAGGGCACCTATCCCTCGCTCGCGGTGCTGGTGCGCGACATCGCCGATCAGGTTACGCAGTACGGCTCGCTGGCGAAGGTGCCGGCGGAAGCCGTCGGCAACACGCGCAACGACATGTATCTGGTCTCGGAAGCGATCCGTTTCCTGATGAAGGACAAGGAGAGCGACCTCAGGGACGACGACGTCGCCGCGCTGAACGCCTACAAGGGCTCGCTCGACAGCGCGACCAAATTCATCCCGGGCTGGGTGAAGATCGTGGTGGCGATTGCGCTCGGGCTCGGCACCATGATCGGCTGGAAGCGGATCGTGGTCACGGTCGGCGAGAAGATCGGCAAGACGCATTTGACCTACGCGCAGGGCGCCTGCGCCGAGATCACCGCGGCCGCCACGATCGCGGCCGCCGACGGCTACGGCCTGCCGGTCTCGACCACGCACGTGCTGTCATCCGGCATCGCCGGCACCATGGCCGCGAACGGCTCGGGGCTGCAATGGTCGACGATCCGCAACATCGCCATGGCCTGGGTGCTGACACTGCCGGCCGCGATGGTGATCTCCGGCACGCTGTACCTGGTCTTCTCGCAGCTGTTCTGAGGTGCACGTCATTGCGAGCGAAGCGACGCAATCCAGAAATCTCACCACCAGGAAGGACTGGATTGCTTCGGCGCAAGAGCGCCTCGCAATGACGGCTGAAAAGGAAAAAGCCCGCACCTTGGTGCGGGCCTTTTCCTTGCTACGGCTATGGTGAAGGAAACTCACGCCACCAGCGTATTCTCCACCAGTTTGATCCAGAACGAGGTGCCGTACAGGATCGCCTCGTCGTTGAAGTCGTAGGCCGGATGATGCAGGCCTGCGCTGTTGCCATTGCCACAGAAGATGAAGGCGCCCGGCCGCGCCTGCAGCATGTAGGAGAAATCCTCAGCGCCCATCAGCGGCGGCATCTCCTCGACATTGCCCTCGCCCGCGACCTCCATCGCAATCTTCCGGGCGATGTCGGTCTGGGCGACGTGGTTGACCGTCACCGGGTAGCCGCGCTCATAGCCGAGGTCGATTTTGGCGCCGGTGATCTGCGCAACGCCGGAAATGATCTCGCGCACCCGCTTCTCGACCAGCAGCCGCGCCTCCGCCGTCAGCGTCCGAACGGTACCGCGCAGCTCGGCGGTCTGCGGAATGACGTTGCGGGCATTGCCGGCATGGAATTCGCACATCGACAGGACAGCGGAGTCCAGCGGATCGAGGCTGCGCGCCACGACCTGCTGCAGCGCATTGACGATCTGCGCGCCGACCAGGACCGAGTCGATGCATTTGTGCGGACGCGCCGCGTGCCCGCCATGGCCCTCGATGGTGATGTCGATGGAATCGGTCGCGGCCATCATCGGACCGGGCCGGATCGCGAACGAGCCGATCGGAATCCCCGGGCCGTTGTGCATGCCGTAGACCTGATCGATGCCAAAACGATCCATCAGGCCGTCGTCGATCATCGCCTTGGCGCCGGCGCCGCCCTCTTCCGCAGGCTGGAAGATCACCACCGCATCGCCGGAAAAATTCCGCGTCTCGGCGAGATAGCGTGCGGCGCCCAGCAGCATCGCGGTGTGGCCGTCATGGCCGCAGGCATGCATCAGGCCCGGCGTTTTTGAGGCATAGGGCAGTCCGGTCGCCTCTTCGATCGGTAGCGCGTCCATGTCGGCGCGAAGGCCGATCACCTTGATGTCACCATGGCCGGCCGGCTTTTTGCCCTTGATGACACCGACCACGCCGGTCTTGCCGAGGCCGGTCGCGACCTCATCGCAGCCGAACTCGCGCAGGCGATCGGCTACGAAGGACGAGGTGCGGAGCGTGTCGTAGAGCAGTTCCGGATATTGATGGATGTCCCGCCGCCAGGCCTGGATGTCGGAATGCAGATCGGCGACGCGATTGACGATGGGCATGAGGCTCTCGGACCATATTGTGACGGGGTTTTGACCTGTCTAGCATGGCCGCCCAGCCGACCCAACCCAGGCCATCGGCCGGACCGGCATCCATCGCGCGGGCAGCACAGACATACCTTACGCGCTTGCTGCGGCATCGAAGCTGTGCCATCGCTGCGCACCCGAAGGGACGGAAACATGAACATTCAGGCCGAATTGCGCTGTCGCTGCGGAGAAGTGCGCGCCATCGTGAGGGAGCCCTCGCCAAAGACCGTCAATCGCGTGGTCTGCTACTGCGATGACTGCCAGGCCTTTGCGCATCATCTCGGCCGTTCCGACCTGCTCGACGTCCATGGCGGCACCGACGTCGTGCAGGTCGCCCCCGCATCCCTCGCCTTCGTGCAAGGCCAGGACAAGATCGCGGCCTTGCGACTGTCGCCCAAGGGGCTTTTCCGGTGGCACGCGCGCTGCTGCAACACCCCGGTGGGTAATACGCTGACGCCGTCCGTTCCCTTTATCGGCGTGGTCAGGCAGGCCTTCGAGACCGACGGGCAGGATCCGGATGCGCTGTTCGGCCGTCCCGTCGGCACGAATCTGGCAAAGTTCGCGATCGGAGACGTCCAGGGCAAGTCCAAGGGCGTAAGCCTGCCGCTGCTGCTCCGCGTTCTGCGCCTGGTGCTTGGCTGGCGCCTCACCGGAAAAACCTGGCCGCACCCGTTTTTCGAACGCGGCAGTGGCGCGCCGCGTTATCCCGTCATCGTGCTGTCGCGCGAACAGCGCGACGCCTTGCGTCCCCTTTGCGGTCCGCGGCCGCAAGCCCTGACACAGGTCCAATGAAGCAGCTGGAAGGCGATTACGACTATATCATCGTCGGCGCCGGCACCGCGGGATGCATCCTCGCCAACCGCCTGTCCGCCGATCCGGCCCGCCGGGTGCTGATCCTGGAGGCCGGCGGCAACGACAACTGGATCTGGTTCCACATTCCGGTCGGCTATCTCTTCGCGATCGGCAATCCGCGCTCGGATTGGATGTTCCGCACCGAAGCCGAAGCCGGCCTCAACGGCCGCGCGCTGGCCTATCCGCGCGGCAAGGTGATCGGCGGCTGCTCGGCGATCAACGCGATGATCTCGATGCGCGGCCAGGCCGCCGACTACGACCATTGGCGCCAGCTCGGGCTCGCCGGCTGGGGCTACGGCGACGTGCTGCCGGCCTTCAGGCGGCTGGAGGATCACTTTCTCGGCGAAAGCGAGCACCACGGCACCGGCGGCGGCTGGCGCATCGAGGCGCCGCGGCTGTCCTGGGCCATTCTGGACGCGGTCGGCGCGGCCGCGCAGGACATGGGGATCAAAAAAATCGCCGACTTCAACACCGGCGACAATGAGGGCGTCAGCTATTTTCACGTCAACCAGAAGCGCGGCCGCCGCTGGTCGTCGGCGCGCGGTTTTCTCAAGCCGGCGCTAAGCCGCCCCAATCTGCGGCTCGAGACGGAGGTGCTGGTCGATCGGCTGCTGATCGAAAACGGCCGCGCGGTCGGCGTGCGCTTCATGCAGGGCGGCGAGGCCGTCGAGGCGCGCACCAGGGGCGAGGTGATTTTGAGCGCCGGCGCCATCGGCTCGGTGCAGGTGCTGCACCGCTCCGGCATCGGGCCCTGGGAATGGCTGTCGCCGATCGGCATCGATGTCGTGCTCGACCGCCAGGGCGTCGGGCGCAACCTGCAGGACCATCTGCAGCAGCGCGCGATCTACAAGGTTTTGGGCGTGAAAACGCTGAACGAGACCTATCATTCCCTGATCGGGCGCGGCCTGATGGGCCTCGATTATGCGCTTCGCCGCCGCGGCCCCCTGACCATGGCGCCGTCGCAGCTCGGCATCTTCACCCGCTCCGATCCTTCGCGGGAACGCGCCAACATCCAGTTCCACGTGCAGCCGCTGTCGCTCGACAAGTTCGGCGATCCGCTGCACTCTTTTCCGGCCATCACGGTGTCGGCCTGCAATCTGCAGCCGACCTCGCGCGGCATCGTGCGGATCCGCAGCCGCGAGATCGCGGCGGCACCGGCGATCGCACCAAACTATCTCTCGACCGAGGAAGACCGCATCGTCGCGGCGGATGCGATCCGCACCACGCGCAAGCTGATGCGGCAGCCGGCGCTGGCGCGCTATTCGCCGAGCGAATTCTTGCCCGGCCCTTCGGTGGGCGATGACGACGCATCGCTGGCAAAGGCCGCCGGCGACATCGGCACCACGATCTTTCATCCGGTCGGCACCGCAAAAATGGGACTTGCGAACGATCCCACCGCTGTCGTCGACGAACGCCTGCGCTTTCACGGAATTTCCGGCCTGCGCGTCGCCGATGCCTCCGTGATGCCGACCATCACCTCGGGCAACACCAACACGCCGACCGCGATGATCGCCGAAAGAGCCGCAACCATGATCATCGAGGACGGGCGGCGGTAACTTGCGTTGGGCCGCTTGCGCGGCTGTCGCTGCTCCCCTCCCCCTTGCGGGGAGGGGTCGGGGGTGGGGGTCCCCGGCGGAAGTCTCACTTGGGGCTGCCCCCCCCCCCCCCCCATTCACCGGCGGGGGGGGGGGGGTTACAGGGGGGGGGGCCGGGGGGGGGGGGGGGCGCGGCCCCCCCCCCCGGGGGGGGGGGGGGGGGGGGGGGGGGCTCCCCGGCGGAAGTCTCACTTGGGGCTACCCCCTCCCCAGCCCTCCCCCGCTTGCGGCCCCGCAAGGGGGGAGGGAGCACACCGGCGCCGTGGCAGCAGCGAACGACAAGCGCGAAGAATAGGAAGAGCACCTACTCCCACGACCAGGTGGAAAAATCGTTCTCGAACTGCGGCACGTCCTTCCACACGCCCTTCAGCTTCTTGCTGATGACCGTGGGCCATTGCGGCTGGAAGAGGAAGCCGGCGGCCGCATCGGTTGCGAGCATGCGCTGCGCGTCGCCGAGCAGTTTTGCGCGGCCGGCCTCGTCCGGCGTCGTGACGATCTGCTTGTAGAGCGCGTTGAAGGCTTCGGAGTTGTAGCCGAAGTAATAGTCGGGCTCGGTCCACTTGACGAGATCGAACGGCTCGACATGGGAGACGATGGTG